>Ga0190275_10004347_pt1 | contig 10186 bp, 5 predicted proteins | sample Popmic550T_FD_133745 | JGI IMG/M metagenome (GOLD analysis project Ga0190275, IMG submission 133745) | Populus adjacent soil microbial communities from riparian zone of Yellowstone River, Montana, USA - 550 T | ecosystem: Environmental > Terrestrial > Soil > Riparian zone > Trees stand | place...
AGCTGCGGCGACTGCGGGTGCGTGACGAGCGCCGAGACGATGTCCACTTCAGTCTCCTCGTTCTGGGGACCTGCCTGATACTCTTCCGGGGGCTTCAAACCTGACTTTTGTTAGGAGCTCTAAGACTCCAAAGAATTCCCTGCATAGGTCGCCCGCCTTCCGACTCCCTACTGACAATGGATCAGCTCTTCGTCGGCACAACGGAGGAACTCCCCCAAGAGGTTCTTGAGGGAATGTTCCGGTTGAGGCACAAGGTCTTCCACGAGCTCCTGGGCTGGGAGGTGGAGGTGCGTGAGGGCCAGGAACGAGACCGCTTTGATGCTCTGGAAACCCACTACATCATCCTTCACGCTCCGAGGCAGCCCATGGCTCTGGGCTGTTGGCGCCTTCTGCCAACGACGGGGCCGTACATGCTGAGAGATGTCTTCCCCCAACTTCTGCATGGAGAAGCCGCGCCATGCTCTCCTCAGATCTGGGAGATCAGCCGCTTCGCCACCTATCCCATGAACTGGAATGCGAGGCGGGATCAGGCCAGCTTTGGGGCTGAAGCGTTGCATGCTGGATCGATATCGAGAGTTCCCGCCGACGGCTGGCGCTCCTTTCTTGAGCAGCCGTGCCCCGATTAGCCAACAACTGGCGAGAGCGCCCTTCATTCTTCCTTGCCTTCTCCGCCATCCTTATCCCCCAGGAACTGGCTGAGGCTCACGTCGAATCTGCTCTTGATGGTGCTCATGAGGCTCTCGAACTCTTGGGAAGAAAGGCGGAGGCGCTCCTGGAGTCGACGCTTCGTCTCTTCGTAGACCCTCTCCCGGGCCTCCTTGAGCCAACGAGAGATCGTCGACTGGTCCTTGCCAAACAACGGCCCCATCCGGGTCGTCGGAAGCCGCTCGATGAAGTGCAGCCGGAGCAGATAGCGCTGCTCATCCGACAAGGTGGCGAAAGCCGCGCGCACGGCCTCGCGGAACTCGTGGCGGTAATGGCTCTTCATGAGCGCCATCTCCGGGTCCGTCCCCTGTGTCGGCAGGTTCTCGAGGGCCGCGAGGCCATTCTCATCGGGTATCTCCCGGGCCAAGGCACCCTGCTTGAGCGACATGCGCACGGCGATGACCCGGATCCAGATCAGCAGCGCACCACGGCCCGTGTACTCGGCGAGTCGCTGCGGGGCACCGGGGGTGCGCACGAGGAGATGCATTCGAACCTGCTGGCATACCTCGTCCAGCATCGTGTCGGACAGCTTGAGGTACCCGAGCAACGCCGGGAGCTTTGCCACGTAGTGCTGCTCGAACATCTCTGCTGCCGCGGACACGTTGTTCGCACAGGCGCACGCAAGATACAGCCCCTCGAGGTCCAGCTGCTCGACCAGCGGCGCGAGCGGCCCCGCCGCACGGGCCTCGGGCAGCAGCCCGGCCAGGTGGCGAATGAAGACATCCGCAGGCAAGTCCACCTGTGGCCACCGGCGGCGGCCGGTCTCCCACGCACGACGAAGCAGGCTCTCGAACTCGGCGTCATCCTGTGCCATTACCTCCATCCTACCTCTCTTGTTCTCAGTCTACAGCCCTCCTTGACGGGTGGGCGTGGATTGGTGTCGGCTTTTCATGCTCCACCGCTGGCCCGGTACTGCCCGGCCAGAAGTCCCCACCTCTTCCAGGATCCACCCCGGACTGCCCATGCTGCGTCGCGCCGCGCTGGCTGAACCGCAATGTCTGACGGACGAACTTCTTGCCGGGCTCGTTGACGGCCGGCTGACAGCGGAGGAGCTGTCTCGCGTCCACGACCACGCTGCCAGGTGCAAGGACTGCTGTGAGCTGCTCGTCGCGGTGGCACGCGGAGGCCTGAGCCTGGAAAGCAGCCCCCAGCCTCTGCCCGAGTCTTCTCCTGTCGGCTGGACACCGCCCCATGAGTTCCATGAGTTCCAGCTGGTGCGGCAGCTCGGCCGCGGAGCCATGGGCATCGTCTATCTCGCGAACGACCGCTCCCTGGATCGGCAGGTGGCGGTGAAGTTCATCGCCGCACCTCAGCCCAATGCCCGGGCCCGCAAGCGCTTCCAGACCGAGGCCCGCGCCATCGCTCGCCTGAAGCACGCCCATGTCGTCACCGTGTTCCGTGTTGGCGAGATCGAGGGCCATCCGTACATCGTCTCCGAGTACCTCGTCGGACACAGCCTGGCGCACCAGGCCTTACCCCTGCCCTGGCGGCGCGCCCTCGGCCTGGGCATTGGCCTGGCCCGTGGGCTCGCGGCGGCCCACCGCCAGGGCGTACTCCACCGTGACCTCAAGCCGGACAATGTGTTCCTGACTGCAGAGGGCGAAGTCAAGCTGCTCGACTTCGGTCTGGCCGAGCTCGTCGACACAAGCGCACCTCAGGACCCAAGCGCAGTGCGCTCCCCTGCGGGGACGCTGCGGTACATGGCACCCGAGCTCCTGCGAGGTGTGTCCGCGACGCCGCGAAGCGACCTCTATGCCCTCGGCCTGGTCCTCTACGAGCTCTGCACCGGCACGCTGCCACCCCGGCATCGGCCTGACCTGCCTCTGCTGGAGGCCGAGCAGGCGGCGTCGAGGCCATGGGAGTCCGCAGCGCAAGGCCTCGGCCCGCCGCTCACCGCGTGCGTCCCGGGCATCGCCCCCGAGTTTGCCTCGATGATCGAGCGCTGCCTTCACGTTGACTCGGAGGAGCGGTTCGCCTCAGCCGAGGCGCTCTGCGCCGAGCTCGAGCGGCTCGAGCCACTCCACGAGACAGAGGTGCTCCCGGCAGGCAATCCCTACCGGGGACTGGCCCCCTTCGAGGCCGAGCACCGCGCGCTCTTCTTTGGGCGCGACGCTGACATCCGCGCCGTGATCGAGCGGCTGCGTCGGCAGCCTCTGGTCCTCGTCGCCGGCGACTCGGGTGTGGGCAAGTCCTCGCTCTGCCGCGCCGGCATTTTGCCCCGTGTCGTTCGGGGAGCGATTGATGAGTTCCGCGACTTCTCGACCCTGACGATGGAGCCCGGCCGCCGTCCGGTAGCGGCCCTTGCTGCCGCGCTCGCCCCTGTTCTTGGACAGACGGAGGCTGAGCTCGGTGCCCAGCTCACCGAGACGCAGGAATGGCTGGGACCGGCGCTGCGGAAGGCCTACCAGGCGGGGCGCGGTCTGCTGCTCTTCGTCGACCAGCTCGAAGAGCTGATCACTCTCAGCGAGCCTGCCGAGGCGGCACGCTTCGCCAGCCTCCTGGGTGAGCTCGCCCTGCCAGCGGAAGGAGTGCATGTGCTCCTCACGGTGCGTGGCGACTTTCTGACCCGCGTCGGTGCGCTGCCGGGCTTGGGAGACGCGGTGGAGCGGGCGCTCTACCTGCTGCGGCCTCTCACCCCCGACGGCGTGCGCGAGGCGATCACGGGCCCTGCGCGCAGCCGTGGCGTAGTCTTCGAGTCCGAGGCGCTCGTCCAGACGCTTGTCGAGGCCACGACGCAAGGCGCGGGCAGCCTGCCTCTGCTCCAGTTCACGCTGGCGGAGCTCTGGGATCGCTGCGACGCAGCCGGGCGACGTATCACCCGGGCTGCGCTGGACGTGATGGGCGGCGTGGCTGGCGCGCTGTCACGGCATGCTGACGGCGTGCTCGCACGCCTCGATCGGACCGAGCAACTGGCCGCACGCCGCCTGCTCGGCCGCCTCATTACCGCGGAGGGCACTCGGAGCGAGCGAAGCGAGGAGGAACTCACCGAGAATTCGGTTGAGGCCCGCGCCGCTCTGCGAGCGCTCGTCGAAGGGCGCCTGCTTCATGCGCGTACCGAGGCTGGCCAGTCGAGCTACGAGATTGCCCACGAGACGCTCATCGCGAGCTGGGGCACGCTGCGCCAGTGGATTGACGAGGATGCAGGCCACCGCGCGCTCCGGCAGCGCATCGAGGAAGCGAGTGCCGAGTGGGAGCGCCTGGGACGCGCTGAGGAACTTCTCTGGCGGCAGCGTCAGCTGGACGAAGCACGAGCCGTCGAGGCCACTTCCCTGGGACCACGCGACCAGCACTTTCTCAGAGCCTCCCGGAACACCTTGCGCCACCAGAGCCTGCGCCGCTGGATGGCCGCACTCCTCCTGCTGCTCGTGGCAGGAGGCCTCTATGGTGGGCCGCGCCTGCATGCACAGCTGGAGCTGCAGCACTTGATCCGAGCAAAGATCGAAGAAGCCCAAGCCGCGCTCGCCGTGGGGCGTAAGCTGGACCGACGCGCCAGCGAGAGCCGTGAGAGGGCACTCCTGCTGTTCGATGGCCTGGACCCTGACAACCCCGGAGCGCCGGTAGTCCCGCAGGACCTCTGGCTGCGCGCCAATGCCGTATGGGAGCACGCGCTCGATGAATACAAGCAGGCAGACGCAGCCTATGCGGAGGCCGAACGAGTTCTGGACGACGCTGTGGATCGTGCCCACGACGACTCGGATGTGCGCCGGCTCCTCACCGAGCTCACCTATCAGCGAATCCTGCTCGCAGAGCGCTTCCATCGAGATGCTGAGCGCGACCGGCTTGTGCAGCGCTTCGAACGACTGACAGCCGGGGACGATGAGTGGCGAGGACGGCTGGATACCCCAGCTGAGCTCGATATCGAAACCCAGCCGCCAGGCTCGGTCGTCGAACTCATGCACTACGTGGAGAAGGAGGGAGTACTAAGACGAGAGCCCGTGCCAGGTTACGCCTCTCCCGGTCTAACCCCCATCGCCCGGGTGCCCCTACCCGCGGGCTCCTATCACCTCAGCTTCACGGGAAAGAGTGGCGCGCGTGTCGAACTCCCCCTCTGGCTTGAGCGAGGCGAGACCGCGAAGGTCAACATCCACCTTCCCACCACCGTGCCCCAGAACTATGCCTATGTTCCACCGGGTTGCTTCTTCACGGGCACCGCGGATTCGGAAGAGTTACGAGAATTTCTGCTGAGCGCTCCGCTGCACCAGACCTGTCTTCAGCACGGCTACATCATCGGACGGTATGAGGTGACATTCGGTGACTGGCTGGAGTACCTCAATACGCCGGAAGCGAGCGTGCCTGCGCGGCATCTCCTTGAAAAAAAGGTCAGCGAGATTGGGGGCACTGCAATTCAACTCTCACCGGAGGACGGCGGCCAATGGCACTTCACCTTCTTCCTGGCAGAAGACGTCTTCCTCAAGGCACTCGATGGCAAATCTGTTCACTACTCTCGGCGAAGCCATCGCGCTGAACAGGACTGGCGCCGCTTTCCCTTGGTGGGAGTCTCTGCGGAGGGCGTCAAGGGCTACCTGGCTTGGCTCAGCCGCTCTGGGAGGTTGCCGGGAGCGCGACTGTGTTCCGAATGGGAGTGGGCGCGAGCCGCCAGCGGTGCCGACGCCCGCAGGTTTCCTCACGGGAACAGGCTTCAAAAGGACGATGCCAACATTGATGGGACGTACGACTTTCAGCCCCATGCCTCTGGCCCAGACACAGTAGGCATCCATCCGCTCTCGGTAAGCCCCTTCGGGCTATTCGATATGGCCGGCAACGCGATCGAGCTCACCGAGTCCATCATTCCAGGCTCCGATACCATGGTGCTACGGGGAGGAGGCTGGTCTTATGGTGATTACGGCGCGTTGATCGCGAATCGCCAGAAGAGTCCGCGCACGCTAAGCGACCCCCGGATCGGCGTGCGCGTGTGTGCCAATTTTCCTACGCAGTGATGGCCGCAAGAGCCCTCGCATAGCGGGACAGCGCCGCGCCTCCTTTATATGGAACCCCGATCCGCACAACTCAGTGGCTTGGGGAGCCATGGCCCAAGAGCAATCGCTCGAGGCCTTGCATCGCTGTGGATCCAACCCATCCCCAAAGAGGCTCCAGATGAATCGAAATCTCCTGATCCTTGCTTGTCTCCTGGCCAGCACCTCCACGCCGGCCTCCCCTCCTCAGCCGAAGCAGCCGCCGCCGGAGGCTCCTGCCCCCACACCGGCAGGGAGAAGAACATCCACGCTCGCGCCCCACGCACGGGCCGTGCACCGTCCGCGCCCCTGCCAAGTTCAGGCTCCTGACCGAACCCAGTGGCCCAATGGCACGTTACTGTGGGGAATGAAGCGCCAAGCCGCCGAGGATGAGACGAGCACGGTGCTGGCATCGCTCGACCTCGACCGCGTGCGGCTGAACGGTGGCACGGTGAACAAGCTGCAGTTCGAGAAGGGACGGCTGGTGGCTCCGGCGCTTGGGCCTAAGAAGCTCGTGGGCGCAGTGCTTCAGGGCACGTCCAGCGATGGCCAGCCAGTCGAGGTGGCGCTCTGCAGCGCCGAGCCGGACGCCCAGGATCCGCAGCTGTTCCGATACCGGATCGAGGTGTGGCATGCCGAGAGCGCCACGTGGGCAAACCCGTGCATTGCCACCCACCGGGCTCCAAGCCCGAAGGCGCTCGCGGTAGCGGGGGTGTGGGATCGGAGCGGTGCCAGGCTCGACGTGCCGGGGAAGTTCACCTTTGCGTGTGAGAACGGCGCCATCGCCAAGTGCATCGGCTGGGGCTACAAGCCTTGGGAGCTGAAGGACGGTCAATCCCTGGAGGCGCTACACCAGGCCTGCACGCGCATGGCTCGGGCAGACTACTGCGGCAGTGGACGCAGCCACACCCGAGAGGACGCTCCGATCGACATGTACGATGAGCTGGGGCTGCTCACGCGGACGAGGGTGGCAACCGCAGGCTGGGATCCTGAGCTGGCCTCATTCGAAGCGGAGTGGACCCCCGAGGGTGCCTCGTGTCTCTCGGGGACCCGCGACGGGCAGCCGGTGGAGACCGTGCTCGCAGAGTGCCCTGATCGGTTCGAAGCAGGCCCGAAGGAGCTTGGGGAGGGTGATCGCTGTACGGTGCGCCGCAAGGGAGGAGGCGGCGGCGCGGCCCTGCTGCGCAACCGATCCTATGGCCGTCACGATCGGGGCAATGTACCGGGCCCAACCCCATAGGCTCAATTGAGCGGAACCTCTGCGGACTACCGCGAGCCCCTGGCTGCTTCGATCCTTGAACAGTCCCAGGGGCTCTGAAGTCCCAGTCGTCCTCGGACCCTCCAGGCGGTCCCGAAGAAATCCGTGCATGACTTCGCGGATCCTCGCCTCCTTCTGTGTGAACAGGAGGAGGCGGAGCGGCTCTCCTCCCTCGCCCTTGCATGGCAGGACGAGCCCCGCGTCCAGCACCTCGCGATCGCTGCCGCGCTGCTGCGCAAGGGTCTGTCCGTTGAATCACTCTCGTCCCTCTCCCGCACCTTCTCCCAGGGACTGAGCCGGGACGAGCTCAAGCGCTTCGAGCTCCTGCGCTCCTTGCGCACGGGGATGTCCGTGCTGCGCCTCATGGGCCCCGGTACACGCTCACCTCGTGAATACCGGCAGAGCCTCGGGGCCGCTCTCTGACCAGAGCGCCGCTCTTGAGGAGGAACACGCTACGCGCTCGGCGCCTCTGCATTGGCTCGTGCCCCAAGAAGCCAGCACCTGGAGGGCGTTCCGTTGCTACGCCCAGAGTGGTATGTCCGCGACATTCCAGGCCCAGTAGGGTGCTCGTGCTTGACGGGCTGAACATGGGTGGAGTGCCTGGGAAATCGGTATGGATGGCCATGCTGCGAGTGTCAACAACAACACTCTTCGTTCTGTGGTGTGCTGCGTGTGCAACGGTGGAGCAGGCTCCCCCGGACCCACGCATGGTGGAGGCGCAAAAGGCCTTTGACGAAGGGCAGCGCCTAAAAGAGACGGGGCAATATGCACAGGCGATACCTCTCGTCGAGCGCGCCTTGGCATTACGGGAGATTGTACTCACGAGAACGGATCCGAAGGTGGTTGATTGCCTCGGTCTGCTCGGCGAGATTCATCTACTGCTGGCAGACTATGCTCGCGCAGAACCCTTGTTGGCGCGCGTGCTCACGATTCGAGAGGCAGCCCTCGGCGACAACCACCCTGACATCGCTGAATCCCTCAACAACCTGGCCCTTCTCTACCATTATCAAGGGTTCTACGCGCGCGCCGAATCCTTGTTTGCGCGCGCGATCAAGATTTCGGAGGCAACCCTCGGCGACAGCCACTCCGGCCTCGCCACAATGCTCAACAACCTCGCCGCTCTCTATCAAGATCAAGGGCTCGACACGCGCGCAGAGCCTTTGTATACGCGCGCGCTCAAGATTCGGGAAGCCGCCTTAGGCAGTAATCATCCTGATGTCGCCCAGTCGCTCAACAACCTTGCTCTCCTCTATCAATACCAAGGACTCTACGCGCGCGCCGAGCCTTTGCATGCGCGCGCGCTCAAGATTCGAGATACCGCCCTCGGCGACAACCACCCCGACGTCGCTGATTCGCTCAACAACCTAGCCCTTCTCTACCAAGACCAGGGGCTTTACGCGCGCGCCGAGCCTTTGTATGCACGCGCGTCCAGAATTTGGGAGGCCGCCCTCGGCAGCAACCACCCCCGCGTCGCCTCCTCGCTCAACAACCTCGCCGCCATCTATTATTTTCAGGGCCTCTACGCACGCGCTGAGCCTTTGTTGGTACGCGCTCTCAAAATCTGGGAGACCGCCCTCGGTGACAACCACCCCCTCGTCGCAAGCTCCCTCAACGGCCTAGCCACTCTCTATACGGAGCAGGGACTCTACGCGCGCGCCGAGCCTCTGATAGCGCGCGCGCTCAAGATTCAGGAGGCCGCCCTCGGCAACAACCACCCCCTCGTCGCAAGCTCCCTCAACACTCTTGCCACCCTCTACAAGGAGCAGGGGTTCTACGCGCGCGCCGAGCCTCTGTTGACGCGCTCTCTCAACATTCGGAAGGCAGCCCTCGGCGGCAACCACCCCCGCGTCGCCTCCTCGCTCCACAATCTCGCCCTCCTTCTGCTCGCCCAACAGCAACCCGACAAGGCTCTGCCTCTCTTCGAGCGTGCCTTCACCTCGTCCGAGCAGCACCTGCGCCAAGAGGTCTTCGGCCTCTCCGAGCAGCGCCTGGCCACCTTCCTTCACCTGCTCCGCGCGCAGGAGGCAGACCTCTACGCGCTTGTCCGCGCTCACCCCAGCGAGCCTCGCGTTCGCCACCTTGCCCTCGCCGCCTCACTTCTTCGTAAGGGCCGCTCCGTCCTGGAAGTTGCCAACACCTCGCTCATCATCCACCGCAATCTGGGCCCTACCGACCGCGAGGCCTTCGAGCGCCTGCGTACCCTGCGCACCCAACTTGCCGCCCTGTCGCTAGCCGGCCCCAGCAAACGCGCTCCAGCCGACTACCAGCAGCGCCTCAAGGGCCTCTCAGACGAGGGCGACGCTCTAGAAGCAGATCTCGCCAGGCGCTCGGAACCGCTCCGCAGACTCCACCTCCTGCCACTCCCCTCTCAACTCATCTCCCGCGTAGCTGAGGCTCTTCCCACAGACGGCGCCCTCATCGAGTTTATCGCCTACCAAGACGGTCCCCTCGTCCACAAGCCCGGCATTTCCCCCGCTCAGGTTCACTCCCGCTTGCGCTACCTCGCACTCTTGCTCTTCGCGGATGGGCGCACTCGCGCCGTTGACCTTGGGCTCGCGGAGCCTATCGACCGTGCCGCCCTGCGCCTGCATGACGCACTGGCTCGCCAATCCGCCTCCTATCTGCCCACCGCACAAGTTCTCTACAAGCTTGCCTTCCAGCCCCTGCTGCCACACCTCGACAAGGTGCACCGTCTCTTCCTCAGCCCCGACGGCCAGCTCAACCTCATCCCCTTCGCAGCTCTTCACGATAACAAACGCTTCCTCGTGGATTCCTTCCACATCACCTATCTCACTTCGGGAAAGGACCTGCTTCCCCGCTCCCAGGATCTTCCCTCCAATCCTTCCGTGGTGGTGCTAGCGGATCCTGACTTCAGTTCACCGCCCGCTGCTCCTCCCACCGAGGCGCAACCTGCCCCAGGACTCGCCGCGCGCTCGGCCTCTCTTGAGTACTTCTTCTCCACGCTGCGCTCACAGGGCACTGACATTCCCTGGACTCCGCTACCCGGCACACGCAAGGAAGCCGACGCCATCCACCGTCTGTTTCCGCAGGCCCAGTTGCTCCTGGGGCCAGACGCGACCAAGCAAGCCCTGCTGAAGCTCTCCACTCCCGGCCTGCTGCACATCGCCACCCACGGCTTCTTCCTCGAAGATGCCCCTAGCTCGTCCACCTCGCGCGCGGTCGGCAACTTTGGTGCCGTGGGGGCTGGCCCCGAGGAACGCCCCGCCGACCCGCTGCTACGCTCTGGCTTGGTACTCGCTGGCATTCACCC
>Ga0190275_10004348_pt1 | contig 10185 bp, 8 predicted proteins | sample Popmic550T_FD_133745 | JGI IMG/M metagenome (GOLD analysis project Ga0190275, IMG submission 133745) | Populus adjacent soil microbial communities from riparian zone of Yellowstone River, Montana, USA - 550 T | ecosystem: Environmental > Terrestrial > Soil > Riparian zone > Trees stand | place...
GCAGCCGGCTTCCTTACCGGACTGCGCGTCCTGGTGGTGGATGACAACGCCACCAACCGTCTGGTCCTGGAATCCCAGCTGCGCGGCTGGAAGCTGCAGCCGGAGGCGGTTCCGGACGCCAGGACGGCCCTGGCCCGGGCACGCGAAGCGGCTCATGCCGGGAAGCCGTTCGACCTCGCCGTGCTGGACCTGTGCATGCCGGACATCGACGGACTGGAGCTGGCCCGTGACATCAAAGCCGACGCCGGACTGGCCGGTCTCGAGCTGATCATGCTCACCTCCACCATGCAGGTCAACGCGGTGGAAATAGCCGACGCCGGGGTCCGCGAATGGCTGATGAAACCTGTGCGGAGCTCAGAGTTCTACAACCGCCTGGTACGCCTGATGTCCACACGTGAACGTGCCGCGGCGGCTGCCGCGTCCGATTCCGGGCAGGCCTCCCGGCAGGAGTACGCCGCTTCCCCGGACGGGCCCTCCCGCGGCCGCGTACTTGTAGTGGAGGACAACGAGGTGAACCAACTGGTGGCCCGGGCCACTGTGACCAAGTTCGGGTACGCGGTGGATGTGGTGGCCGACGGCGCCGAGGCCGTCGCAGCCACTGCCCGGAACCAGTACGCCGCCGTCCTGATGGACTGCCACATGCCGGTGATGGACGGATTCGAGGCCACCCGCGTCATCCGCGCCCGCGACGGCAAGCACAGCCGCCTCCCCATCATCGCGATGACTGCCGGCGCCCTCGACGGCGACCGGGAACGCTGCCTCGCCGCCGGCATGGACGATTACCTTTCCAAGCCCGTGAACGCCGTGGAACTGGAGGACGCGCTGGCGCGCTGGGTACCCGACCAGGTTCCACAGCTGCTGGCGGTGACCGGTGGACGGCCGCCGTCGCTGGATCCGGACCGGCTGGCCATGCTGCGGGACCTCGGCCCGGAGGACGGCCTAGGCCTGCTCCCTGCCGCCGCTGAGGCCTTCCGGAAGGACGTCCCGGCCCGGCTGGCCGCGCTTCAGAAGTCCGTGCGCAACGGCGGCGGGCCGGCGCTGGTGCAGGCAGCGCACGCCCTCAAGGGCGCGGCGGCCAACATCGGAGCCACCGCCGTCGCCACCCTGTGCGGCGAACTGGAGCAGATGGGACGCAGCGGAAACCACGACGCCGGGCCGCAGCTGGTCAGCCGGCTGGAAGCTGAACTCATGCAGGTGAACTTCGATCTCGATATCGCACTGGAGGCGGCACAGTGAAAGTCCTGGTGGCAGATGATGATCCCGGCTCGCTCCTGGTGGCCAGGGCCGCCGTCGAACGTTCCGGCCACGACTGCCTCGCCGCGGCGGACGGCGACGAAGCGTGGGCGCTGTACCTGCAACACCTGCCGGACGTGGTGGTCACGGACTGGATGATGCCAGGAATGGACGGGCTGGCACTGTGCCGGGCCATCCGGGCAATGGACGCGGACCGGTACACGTATGTGGTGCTGCTGACCTCCCAGGGATCCCGGGATGACGTCCTCACTGGACTGGAGGCCGGCGCCGACGACTACGTCACCAAGCCGCTGGACCCGTTTGTGCTGCACGCGCGGCTGCTGGTGGCGCTGCGGGTAACCACCCTGCACACCGACCTCTCGCATTACCGCAAGGTGCTGTCCCAGCAGGCCCGGACTGATCCGCTCACCGGCCTGCACAACCGGCTGAAGCTGTCCGAGGACCTGGAGCAGCTGCACGCCCGCAGCCAGCGCTATGCGGAGGAATACTGCGTGGCCATGTGCGATGTGGACAACTTCAAGAGCTACAACGACATCTACGGCCACCAGGCGGGCGACCTCGCGCTGCGGACCGTGGCGGCCGCCCTGCTGGGCGCCGCCCGGAAGAGCGACGGCGTGTACCGGTACGGGGGTGAGGAGTTCCTGCTGGTCCTGCCGAACCAGTCGCAGCTGGGCGCGAAGGCTTTTATGGAGCGGGCGCTCGGCTGCGTGCGTGACCTGGCGATAGTCCATTCCGGGGATCCGCTGGGGCAGCTGACACTCAGTGCCGGCATCGCCGCCTTCAACGCTGGCCACAGGCCCGACGCCGACACGCTGCTGGGCGAAGCCGACGCCGCACTTTACGCGGCCAAGGCGGCCGGCCGGAACCGGGTTGAACTGGCGTTGTAACAGATGCGCCCCGGCAGGGCTGCGGTGGCTAGGCGGCTTTCTTACGCTGCTTCGCCTGGGCCGGCTTCTTGAGCGGCTGGCCCTTTGGGTGGTGCTTCTGCGCCGGCTGGTGCTGTGTTGGCTGGTGGTTCATTGCAGGCTGCTTGGGCACGGGACTGGTCTGCGCCGCTTGACGGCTTTCCTCACGCGGCACTGATGCCGGCTGCGGTTCGGCGAAAGGCTCGGCTGCAGGCTCCACTGCAGTTGCCGGCTCCTCCGCCAACTCAACTTCTTCAGACACTCCGGCCTCGGCCACGGCATCGGCCTTGGCACGTGCATCGGCATCGGCATTGGCCCGTGCATAGTCGCGGTTGCGCCGCCACCGGCGGACCAGGTCGACGGCGGCCAGGACGCCGGCGAGCGGTGTCAGGACGGCTGCCACGTAGACAAACAGCATCCAGGTCAGGGTGGCCATCGGCGGCTGGTTGTTGTTCAGCAACGAGAGCCCGCCGAACATGGCAATGACCCAGAACAGCACCACTGCCGTGAGCACTGCGGCAGCAGGAAAATACTGGTTCTTCACGATCTTCTTCAGGGGTTCCATGCACTTCCTCCTGCCTGGCCGGGGGCTGCGGCTACGGCCGCATCAACACCAGTATGGGGCCGCCGGAGCGCGGATCCCGGCAACACGCAGGCGGTGGTGACCAACCTAACTCCTGACGGGGGATTGCGAGGCTCCCAACGAGCACTACCCCGGCAAAAGTTCCCTTTGGTCCCCACATGACGTCATCTGCTCAACACTCTTGTCATGCTTGTCACATCAGCTTGTCACCGCACATGACAGCGTTCCTACGGTTAAGGGGTCCAGCCTTCCCGAACCAAAGGAAAATCCGTGCATATGCCTCATTCATCAGATCCCCCCACCGGCCCCACCGACGCCCACAGCCCGCCGGCACGAAAGGCCCGGGCCGTCAGCAAACCTGGTTTCCTCAGCTCCCTCGGCGCAGATCTTCCCGCATCACTGGTCGTCTTCCTTGTCGCCCTCCCCCTCTCACTCGGTATCGCCGCGGCGTCCGGGGCTCCGGTCATGGCTGGCCTCATCGCCGCGGCCGTCGGCGGCATCGTCGCGGGCAGCCTGGGTGGCTCCCCCTTGCAGGTGAGCGGCCCTGCCGCCGGCCTGACCGTCGTCGTTGCCGGCCTGGTTGACGAGTTCGGCTGGCAGGTGACCTGCGCGATCACGGCTGCAGCCGGGGTTATGCAGTTATTGCTGGGCGTCAGCCGCGTGGGCCGTGCCGCGCTGGCCGTCTCGCCGGTGGTGGTCAAGGCCATGCTCGCCGGCATCGGCATCACGATCATCCTGCAGCAGCTGCACGTGCTGCTGGGTGGCCAGGCTGGCGGTTCCGCCGTCGAGAACCTCGCTGGCCTTCCAGCAGCCATCATCAGCGTGGAGCTGCATTCCGCCCTGCTCGGTTTGGCGGTTGTCGTGGTCCTCCTGGGCTGGAAGTACCTGCCGAAGGCGGCGCGGAAGATCCCCGGTCCGCTTGCCGCGGTGGTCGCTGTCACTGCCGTGTCCGTGGCCGTTGCCCCCGGTGTTGAGCGCATCAGCTTCAGTGGTTCCCTGTTCGACGCCCTCGCCATGCCCAGCCTGCCCGAGGGAAACTGGCGCGCAGCGGCGATGGCCGTCATCACCGTGGCCCTGATCGCAAGCATCGAATCGCTGCTGTCTGCCGTGGCGGTGGACAAGATGCACGCCGGCGCGCGCACCAACCTCAACCGCGAGCTCGTGGGGCAGGGCTCGGCAAACATGGTCTCCGGCATGCTGGGCGGCCTCCCCGTAACGGGTGTGATCGTCCGCAGCGCCACCAACGTGGAAGCCGGCGCAGCCACCCGCGCGTCCGCCATCCTCCACGGCGTGTGGGTCCTGGTGTTCTCGGCCCTCTTCGCCGGCCTCATCCAGCTGATTCCGCTGTCGGTGCTGGCGGGCCTGCTGATAGTGATCGGCGCGAAACTCATCAAAGTTGCCGACATCATGACGAGCCTCCGCACCGGGGACCTCCTCGTCTACGTCGTGACCCTGGGATGCGTTGTGTTCCTCAACCTGCTCGAGGGCGTGTTCATCGGCCTCGCTCTCGCCGCCGTGTGCGTCTTGTGGCGCGTGCTGCGGCCGCAAATCCACGCGCATTCGCCGTCGGCGGGGCATCTTCCATGGCGCGTCAGCATTGCCGGTTCCTGCAGCTTCTTCGCCCTGCCGCGGCTCAATCGGGTCCTCCATTCGATGCCTGACGGCCAGGACACGGTGGTCGAACTCAATGCCGACTACCTAGACCACGCTTTCCGCGAGGCTTTGCTCGCCTGGCAGCTTCAGCGCCGGAACTCCGGGGCCTGCGTAATCCTTGAGGAGCACGGCACCACAGCCTTTCGCGATGCCGAGGACAACACCCCGCAACGCCAGGATCCGCGCGAATTCCCGCTGCCGCCCCGCACGTCCTGGCAGGAAGGCACGCCGCCTCTCGTGGCTGCAAGCCACGAGCAGGAGGACGACGACGGCGGGCGGCTGCCGCTGCGGTCAATCCTCCTGGGCATCGACAAATACCATCGGCGCTACGCGGACAAGGTTCGGCCGCTGGTGCAGGACCTCACTGAAGGTCAGAATCCGGACACTTTGTTCGTCGCCTGCGTCGACTCGAGGGTCAATCCAAACCTCATCACCAGCAGCGGCCCCGGCGACCTCCTGACGCTCCGGAATATCGGCAATGTGGTGTGCAGCGACACCCACGATGCCTCGATTGATTCGGCGCTCTCCTTCGCAGTCAACGGATTGTCCGTGGACTCGATCGTTGTTTGTGGCCACTCCAACTGCGGTGCGATGAAGGCCGTCCTGGCAGATGCCGAGGGGGCTGGCAATGCCGCCCTGGGCGCTGGGTTTGACCAGTGGCTGGGGCATGCCCGTCCGAGCTATCGTGAGCTCGCGGCCGGTCACCCGGTGGCTGTGGCCGCTGCGGCCGAAGGCTACAACCGACTCGACCAGCTCAGCATGGTGAACGTCGCTGCCCAGCTCAGGAAGCTTGAAGACCACCCGGTGACCGGTCCCGCCTTGGCTTCCGGACAGGTACAGGCCACGGGACTGTTCTACGACATCAGCACGGCCCGCGTCGTCCTTGTGACTCCGGAGGGCATCGCGCAGTTGGATCCGGTCATGCCGGTCCGTTAGTCCGCGTTCCCGGCCTGGAGGGTGGCTCTTGAGCCTGCCCCTTCCGTGCCGCGGACACTGCTATTACGGTGGGTTTGTCCGGGCCGGCCCCGGCCCACCCGCACCGTTCACGGAGGTTCTCATGCGCAAAGTAACTGCTGGTCTTTTCCACTCAGTTGATGGTGTGGTGTCAGAGCCGAATCTCTGGCAGTTCGACAGCTTCGACGACGAACTCGGCCAGGGCCTGGCGCGCGTGATGGAAACCGTGGACACCGTGGTACTGGGCCGGGTCAGCTACCAGGAATGGGCAGGCTACTGGCCCACTGCCTCCGCGGATGAGGGCTTCGCCGGCTTCATCAACCCGGTGGAGAAGTTCGTGGTGTCAAGGACGCTGTCTGAGCCGCTGGAGTGGCAGAACTCGCACCTGCTCCAGGGGCCGCTGGAGGAGTTCGTCACAGAGCTGAAAAACCGCGACGGCGGCGAAATAGCCGTGATGGGCAGCATCTCGGTAACACGCCAGTTGCTGTTCGCCGGGCTGCTTGATGAGTTGACGCTGATGACCCATCCCGTGGTGGCTGCCAGGGGTCGGCACCTTTTCGAGTCGGATGACCCGGTCACCCGCCTGAGCCTGAAAGACCAGTACACAACCAGCAAGGGCAACGTGGTGAGCACCTACGGGCTGCTCCGCTAGTGCCCATTTGTGGCCGCGGCAGCAGCCTCGATCAGTTCAGCGGCAGGCCGAACTGGGAGGGGGTGTAGGGAGCGTCGATCGGGTCTTCACAATCTCCGGTGATCGCCGAGCACACGGCAAGTCCCGGGCCGACCAGGGTCAACTCCTCCGGACCCGTCCAACCGTAACGCACCCCGAAACCACGCTTGAGCGGGATCTCCTTGCCGGTCGCCGTTTCGACAATCAGTTGATGCGCCGGTGCGTACCAGAACCGGCCGCCCGGGCTTAAGGCTCCGCCAAAGTAGGTGCGGTCCCCGTACGAGGCGCGGACTGATGACAGAACGGACCCGTCAGCACTCTCAAAGACGGTGCGGGCACCGTCCTGTGCAGCCATCGCCCAGGTGCCTCCGCTGACATCCAGCACGGCGCCGCCGCGCTGGCTGGGATGCGGATCCTCGCCATCTGCCCACCGCCAAACCCAGATGTCTCGATTTGCGCTACTGCCCACAGCGGGCGGAACGGTTGCGTAATAAACGGCGTCGTCGTCCACTGAGGCGAGCACCACGGTGCGCCCCGGTGGCGCATGAATGGGTGAACGCGCGAGAACTGTCCCCGTGCTCGGTTGCACCACAACGATGTCACCACGGTGCGCGTCCGTCGTCTCGACCCACGAGACGACGTCGTCGCTCGGGTTGCCCACTAAGTCACGGAACTCGCCCCAGGACGGGCTCACTCCCGTGGAGTCCGGCTCCCGCCAAGGCTGCTGCCCGATCTCCTTGGTATCGTGCTCCCAACTCTCCCAGCGGATCCTTAATGTGTCGGCGTCGACGTACACGACGCCGGTTTTCGCCACAGTAAAAGATGCGACCCGGGCAGGTGACGGCCATCTAACGTTCCCCGCATACGGAAGTCCCGCATTCGTGTAATACTGCGCCTCAGGTCCCCATGTGTGGCGCGCCGGCGCGAATGATGGGGGTACCGAAGTCCGGGTAACGGGCTGGGATGAATCGGTTGCCGGGTCACTCCCGGACGGCGTCTCATACGTGCACGCACTCAGCAAAAGTGTCATCATCAACCCGACGACGAGCGCGGCTAACCGCCTACGCCCAGGCTCGGTGATGGCAGAAGCCACCCCGCCGTTCAGGTCCACGAGGACTCCTCACATCACGGCCATTTTTCCACCGAGTGGGCGCCGCGTCGAGGGGTACCCGTAAGCGGCGCCGGGGTTAACGCTCGGCCCTTGGTACGTGAGGAATCCAGCAACGCACGGCCTCGCGGTACCGCTCGAATTCTGCGCCGTACCGTTCCTTGAGGTCAGCTTCCTCAAGAGGCCTGACGATGTAGTTCCACACCAGCGAGCCCGCTACCGCGTAGGCGATCACCAGCCAGGAATGCAGGATGATTCCGACGGCGGCGCCCTGGAGAGTGCCAGCGGCCGCCATCGGATTACGGATCCAGCGGTACGGACCCGCGATGACCAGGCGGTTGGGCATCGCCGACGGCAAGGGCGTGCCGTCTCCCAGCGTCGACATCACCACCGCTGACCAGATGCCAAGGGCGCTGGCGAGTACCAGAACCGCGACTCCCACCGGACCGGCAAAGGTCGGGAACGGTAGCGCCACTGCCCAGCGCTGTTCGAGAAAATCTATGGCACCCGGAAGCACCACCAGGAAGAACCCCCAGAACAGGATGATCTGCCCGAATGTTGTGAGCACGTGGGTTGTAGCGGCCGGGCGGATGGCGGCAGGACGGAACGCAAATGGCCCGCGAATGATCCACGCGGTCGGCACACGCCCAACCAACATCACGCAGAGTGCGATCAGCGAACCAGCGCTCGCTGCGCCCATGGCGAGGACACCCCAGCCCGCTTCAGTGGTCAACGTGGCGTAGGCAGCCAAGGCCAGGGCGACGATGCACGTCCAGCCGGCACTCACTATCGCGGCAGCCCTGACACCACAGGCCGCCACTGCCGAAGCCATCACGAACAGTGGAATGTCGAAGGCCGCCACTGCCATCGGGTCAAGGCTGCCGAGGGTCGCCGCACGCACAAATGGCGACGCAAAAACGGCGGCCCACCAAGAGAAACCGGCTACTGCCTGCAGGGCGAAATAGGCGCGAGCCCACCGGACCACCCCGGTCACCATTCTTTAGTTGGCGAGTTCGTTGGCGTCGAAGAGGCCCGTAATGAGGTTGCCCAGATGGGACCAGTGCTCGCCGGACATTCTGGCGGCAGCCTTGGCGTCCCCCTCTTCACAGACCCGGATGAGCTCGTTGTGGTGTTTGATGGTTTCCTCGCCGCCGAGGAGGCCTGAGAACTTGCGGTAGAGGATGCGGTGCAGCTGCGGATGCAGCTGTTCGATGATGCGGGCGGCTATGGGGTTGTCTGCCGCCTTCACCACAATGTGGTGGAACGCGTCGTCTGCAGCCAGGGCCTTGGTGACGTCCTGCCTTTGTACGGCCGCAGCGAAGTTCTTGTTCGCCTGGCGCATGGCCTGGAAGTCCTTTTCGGTCATCCTGGGAACGGCGGCCTCCACAGCGAGTGAGTCCATCGCCTTGAGGACCGCAAGGGTGGCCTCTACGTGGTGCTGGTTAAGTGTGGAGATCCTGGTGTACACGCCGGGTTTTGATTCGACGAGACCGCTTTCCACCAGGCGCGTCAGCGCTTCCCGGACGGGCGTCCTGCTCAGCCCAAGCTTGTCTGCGAGCTCGCCGTCTTTGATTTTTTCACCGGGGGCCAACTCGCCCCGCACGATGGCGTCCCGCAGGCGTTCGTACGCGGCATCACTGAGTTTGGGACGTTGCACGGTGCTTTGCTGAACTAGCGGCATATTGCATACTGTACTCCGCGCTATGCGTACACAGCGCGCCGCACAACTGATTCGGCAAGGATCCGGGCAGGATCCACAAATGGCACGTCGATGTCCCCAGCTTCCAGTCCGACGGGTATCTCAGTGCAGCCTCCGATGATCGCCTGGGCACCGGCCGCCACGAGTTCCCGGGCAGCCATCATGAGCCCTGCTTTGACAGCGAAATTCGATTGTCCGGCCTTTACCGCCCGGATCGCGGGCATCACGAGCTTCTCCTGGGAGTCGGCAGCGGGAGAGAGCACGGTGATGCCTTTCTGCTCCAGCCATTCCTGATACAGGCCGGCTCTTTGCGTGCCAGTTGTTGAAAGCAGCCCTACGCACCGAACCTCGGGGATGAGAGAACCCACGTAATTGGCAGTCTCTTCGATCATATGGATGATGGGGATGCCTACCTCAGCTTGGACCGATTTCAGGAAGGCATGTGCTGTATTGCAGGGAACGGCAAGCATTCCTGCGCCAGATTGTTCCAGCAGTTTGGCGCCGGCGATCAGGGCAGGCGTCGGATCAGCCCCGTGCGCGAGGAGGGCCTCGCTCCTGTCAGGAATGGTGGGATCGGACCAGATAAGGACCTGAAGGTGCTCCTGATCGATAGCAGCCGGTGTTGCCAGAACCAGCTTCAGGTAGAAGTCGGCCGTGGCCATGGGCCCCATGCCACCCAGTATGCCCACAACATTCCGCCGATTGGCTGTGGCCGGGATCCCTGGAGTGAAAGCTGCCTGTTCCCCCACAGGGTCGGCCTTCACACGTCCCCCCACAAGAGCAATGTCCATCCGCTTTTTCAATGGTCTTCTTCCTCCGAACAAGGCAGAACCTCCGCCACTTCTCTAATATATTGCATGTTGCATATCAGGTAAAGCCTTCTGGAGTGCTGGCAATGGTTGATGCGGGGGGCGTCCGGGCCGGACACGGCCCAGCGGCCTGGCGACGGGACAGGTGGCGGCCGGAAGGTCAATGCTGAATAGTGGACACATGCCTGATTCCGCGTCTCCCCTGACAGTCCGACGTGCCATCGTCCCAGGGCCGGATTCCGGGCCGGTGGGACGCCTTGTTGGGGCGTATTTGCGGCAAACAGAACACGAGAAGGCTGTGAATCTGCAGCTTTCGCCAGTTGGGCATGATGCGGAACTGCCAGCGGGGTACAAGGCCGAGGAAGTGGATCCCGAGTCGGCGTTCGGGAACGCCTCGGTGTTCTTGGCCGAGATCGACGCCGAGGCTGTCGGAGTCGCGATCGCCAGGAGAGTCGGGGCTGCGACGGAGGTCAAGCGGCTCTGGGCTGAGCCGCAGGTACGGGGGCGAGGCATCGGTGCCGCGCTCCTCGATGCGGTCCTTCAGGAGGGC
>Ga0190275_10004349_pt1 | contig 10185 bp, 11 predicted proteins | sample Popmic550T_FD_133745 | JGI IMG/M metagenome (GOLD analysis project Ga0190275, IMG submission 133745) | Populus adjacent soil microbial communities from riparian zone of Yellowstone River, Montana, USA - 550 T | ecosystem: Environmental > Terrestrial > Soil > Riparian zone > Trees stand | place...
GGGCTGAAGTTGCGTTCGGCCTCCCCGGCCAGGTCGAGATGGACGGTGGACAGCAGCGGGGTGGTGGTGTTGAGGCCGAGCAGGCTGCCTGTGCGGGCGCCGAGCCTCGACGTCATCATCGGCGCGGCCGCGGCGAAGTCGGCACCGGTGGTTATGTGGCGGTAGTCGTTGAGCTGCATCGACAGCCGCCCGCCGGGCTGCATCGCCCAGAAGATGTCCTCCTCGGCACCGACCGGACGGGCCCAGGTGAACTCCTTGTTGCCGGGCGCCTGGACGAAGTCCAAAGCCAGCTGGTCAGCAGCCTGCGCGGTGGCGGCGGCGACCGAGACCATCACCACCGGCTCGATCTCGACCTCCTTGGTGTTGATCGACAGCCGCTGGTGGTACTCGACCAGCTGCCGGGCCGCCTCCTGCAGACCGGCCGACAGCGACGCCACATCGGGGGAGCCGTCGATTTGGTCGGCCTGGTCGTTCAGCATGGTGAAGCCGCGCTTGTTGCGGCGCAGCCCTTCGGCCCGGGTTCGCACGGTCATCCGGATGCCGATGTCGGCCGGCACGCCGAGCTCGTCGAGCCGGCCCAGGAACTCCCCTCCCGGGGTCTCCATGCCGCCGGCCGGCACATCGGCCAAGACCAGCCCGGCTTGGTAGGAGGTGGTGCCGGTGTCGGTGACGGTCTTCAGCCACCGGCGACGCAGCGGCGCCACCGCCCGGATCTTCTTGGGCTCGTCGACGTCGGTCATCCCGGCGGGGTCGAGCAGCGGCTCCCCCACCCCGGCCCGACTCGTCAGCGGCTGATCGGGGGCGGCCGCGGGCGGCACGTCGAACGGGTTCGCCAGGGCCTCGGCGCCGCGGCTCTGCGCGTAGCGGAGCAGCCACAGCTGCTCGGCGACGGTCGCCGGCCGGTGCCCGAACGGCGACGGCCAGCTGCCGGCCAGGGTCGCGGCGACCTGCCGGTAGTAGTCGATCTCCGCCTCGGCGGGACGCAGGCCGGGGATCCGGAGCTGGTCGCACAGCTCGGTGGTGGCCGCTCGGGTCAGGGTCCTGGCCTTCTGCTTCCAGTCCGCGACCCCGAGCGGCACGGTGAGGGTCCACAGTCGTGACCCGAGCGGCAGCCCGGCGATCGTGTCGATGGTCTGCTCGCACTCCTCAGCCCACCCGTCCAGCCCGGTCAGGTCCAGGCCGTCGATCATCCTCGCCACCACCGCCACCGGATCTGTCCAGACCAGGGTGCCGCGCAGCAGCACTTCCCGGCCGGCCAGCGCCCGGTAGAAGGCGGAGTGGGCGTCGGCGACCAGCTGGAGGTCGTCGTCGGACTTCCCTGACGGCAGTGCGGTCAGCGCCCAGGTCGCGTAGACGGTGCCCTGCCGGGTCCACATCAGGTTCCCGGCGAAATGGGTGGCCGGCAGTCTCATCAGGCGGCGTCCTCTACAGTCGTTGCGTCTCGGGTCGCAGCCGCTCCGGCCAGGAAGGCCTCGAGACCTGTGCGGCGCCGGTCGGGGGCCAGCGGGGTGGCGGGCCGCAGGGCACCTGCGACGTTGCCGGAGGCAGCACCGTCACCAGTGATCGTTGGCGGCTGCTGCAACGCAGCAGTCGTCTTGACCGTCACCGCCGTTGTGGCCGGCTCGGCCAGGTGCGTGGGTGTGCCGGAGGCGGCGGCGGGTACGCCGGCCGCGGGTTCGGCGGGGTCAGGTCCGGTGATGGTGAGGATGTGGGCCACGTTCACTGTGCCGGTGGCCCGGTAGGGCTTCGGCTCGGCGAGCTTGCGGCCGGCCAGCGTCCCTGCCGCGGGCCGGCCGGTCTGGCGGAGGTAGCCGCCGAGCAGCAGCAGCGGGTTACGGGAGGCGAAGTCGACCTTGCCGACCACCTTCACCGCCGCCGCCGTCACCCCGACCAGCACCGCGAACATGGCCAGCCCGGCCGTGTCCGCAGCCCACAGCCCGCGGGTCGACCACAGCAGCGCCGGCACCGCGGCTGCTGTCACCGCCTGCAGGCCCGTGTAGGGGCCGCCAGGGATCCGTCGGCCGGACACGTCCTTGCCGATCAGGGTCGGGATACGGCGGCCCTTGGTGTACCAGCTCCACGCCATGACGAGCCGGCCTACTTCGCCTTGGCCTGCTCGCCGAACAGCGTGGAGATCGTTTCGATGCCGTTGCCGGCGGTCAACCACAGCGCCAAAGCGGCGACAACTCCCACCATGATCATGGCGCCGACGGCGAAGCCGGACTTGATGAGCCGCCACACGGTTAAGGCCATGATGGCCACACCCGCAAAGGTCAGCAACACGGTCTTGGCCTGGGCCAACTGCGTGTTGAGCCACTCGACGATGGTCTGCAGAGGCAGTAGACCGCCGATCTGCAGAGGCGCGGTGACAATGATGAACAGATCAGACATGAGGTTCTCCTGGAGGGCGGCGGGGTCAGCGCGGGGTTGAGGTGGTGGCCGACGATGCGGCGGTGGACGAGGCGGCGGTGGACGAGGCGGCGGTGGACGAGGCTGAGGTGGGGTCGAGCAGAAGGGCTGGGTCCTCGGCAGCGACTTCCCAGCGACCGTCGCGGACCTGCAAAACGAGGCCGTACTGAGAGGTCGATGGGCGGCCGCGGGCGAGGCAGGTGGCCGTGGCGATGACGGCGGCCCGGGTGGTCGAGGCTTCGTCGGTGGTGACCGTCTGGACGTTGTCGACCCGGACGCTGGCGCAGGCCTGCGGGATGACCGCGGCCAGGTGAGCGTCAGGGCCGGTCCAGCGGTCCAGCTCTGCGCTGCCGGTCAGGTAGGCGGCCACGTAGCCGGCAGCCGTCTGGAAAGCAGGGTCATCAGCGGAGACCGCAGTCAGTGCCGGAAGCCGGTAGCGGTCAGAGTCGGCGGCGGCCGGGGGACGCGTCCGAGCCGGCAGAGCCAACGCGACAGCGGCATCCCCGTCCACCTGGACCGGCACAGCGAAGTAGGCCGAGCCGAGCGGCCCACCGGTGGTGGCGACGACGACCCGAAACCGGCCGGGCGCACGCTCGTCGACCTCCCCCACCCACATCTGGGCGGGCGCTGCCGGGCGCTTCTCCGGCAGCGCCATCGTCGCCGGCAGCAGGTCAACCAGCTGGGCCTGCACAGCCGCCTTGTCGGCAGCAGAAGCCGTCAGCCAGGTCAGCACCAGACGCTGCGCAGCCGCAGCCGCGACGGCCGCATCACGTGTCTGTCGCTGGGCCGACTCCCCCACCGCGGCCGCTGGCCCCGCCTGTCCCGGTGACGTGGCTACGGCAACCCAGCACACCGCCACGGGCCCACTGAGCAGAGCGCCCACCAAGACGGCGTGCAGCAGGTGGGTGGCGATGCTGTCCCCGTGCTGCCACTGCACCCGGTCCTCGGCGCGCTTCCTGGAGACGCCGCGACCGAGCAAACGTCGAACCCGGCCTGGGATTGCCGCCGCCTCCCCGGTCGCACCCGACGCTGGCTGAGCTACCGACTCCTCGGTCGCCTCCTCATTGGACTGGGATCGGGCCCTGTCTAACCCAAGAACATCCCGCAGCCTCATGAGCTCAGCGCCAACTGGAGCCGCTCCTGCACGCCCGACAAGTCGTCGGCGAGCATGCACTGCATCTCGTAGGCGGCCCGGAGAGGCTCCGGGTCCAGCGGATGGGTGACGCACCGCAGCAGGAGCTGCTGCATGACCACCCGGGCACGGGTGAGCACCGCGAGGTCTGCGGTGATCGGATCCACGACCGAGGTGCCGATCGGCTGCACCATGTCCCCTCCTCAGAGTCGGCTTCATCTCTGAAGGCCTCTGAGGGAGCGCGATGTGAGGTGGATCCGTCAAACGGACGAAAACAAGTTGAAAACCTCCAGACAGCAGCGCAGGTAACGCTCGCTGTCACCCTCGGACAAACAGGTCGGCGAGTGGGCGGCAAACGCCAATGCGAGCCGCCTCGCGAGTGGTTAGGCGCGTCGTTGTGTGAGTGTTTGTACAAACGCTCACAGGAACGTTACTAACAACGTTAGTGGGAGCGTTACTGTGAGTGTTTGACAACCGTTCTAGGCTGGGCGCGACAACCGGCCCAACGGGCCAGGGCGAAGCTGACCAGCACCCAACCGTTGCATCCCCCTTCCGCCGTGAGTGCCAACTGCTGCGGCAACCGCCGGTTACGGACTCGAGATCGACGCGCTCGGGTCGGGGCCGTCCTCCACTTCACGAGGTAGGCGATGGCGCCGACCGCTATCCGGGGTGACCTCTGTCAAGTGGGCCAACCAGCCAGCGAATGCGACTAGCCGTGCCGACCGCACGGCCCCGTCGTCGTCCCGCCGCCATCCGCGTCATCGTCGCCCTGATGGTTTGAGCCCTCCCCCACGTCCATCAAGTACAACCCGTTCCAGATCCCAGAGCGTGGCGAGGGCCTGAAGCCGGGATCGAGGACGGTGAGCGCTAGCAGCTCCGCCGAGACCTTGTATTCGATCTCAGCCAGTTCGTCGGCGATCGCGGCAGAACCAAGCAGCAGTCCCGCGCAGCGATTCGGCAATCACTTCGCTCCCACAGCGGCTACGCCCTCACCCTCGGCCGCCCGGTCTCGTGGGCCCTTCGGCCATGACTGCAGGCACGGGCGTCGCCAAGAGAAGCACACCGTTCGCCGTCACAAGCACACCCCTCCCCCTTGCCGGCGCACCGCCTGGAACACCGCGCCGAGAGACGTTCGTCGGGTACCCGAGCGTCCCTTCCCCAGGAGTTGATCCCCGATGGTCGCCAATCTCGTGGACCACCTAAACGACGAGTGGAATCGGCTGGAGGACGCCTACGACGACGTCTGCGTTGCCTGGTCGTCGCGATGCCGTCCCCTCACCAGCTGTCAGACACCCTCCCAGGTCCTGAAGGCCGTCCGCTCCGCTCCCGACACCGTCCTGGGCTTCCTGCTGCAGCGCTATCAGCAGGGAGACACGCTCGGCGGCCGAATAGCTCTGCAGGCGATGCTCGGGAAGCTCGTCCGCATGTCCTACACCGGCGCTGCCGCCGAACAGCCCCATGCTCTGAACGACCTCGTTACCCACATGTGGTGCCAGATCGCTCGCTACCCCCTCAACCGACGCCCCAGCAGCATTGCCGCGAACCTAGCCCTCGACACCCTAAAGGCGGCCCGGCGGGAGTGGACCCACACAGGGGAGATCCCGCTGCCGACGGCCTCCGTCGTGGCCGAGCTCGAGAACCGCGAGCCGCCCGGCCCCCAAGCCACTGAGTGGCAAGCGGAGGACCTCATCAACGCCGCCTTCGAGCTGTCACTCATCACCGAGACAACCCGGGACATCCTGGTGGCCGTGTACGGACAGGAAGGGCTGTCTGGCGCATCCGCGGCGAAGCGGTGGAACTGCAGTCCGGCTGCCATCAGGACCCGCTGCAGGGCCGCCATCAAAGAGCAACTCACTCCCCTAGCTCAGCAGCTCCTGCTCGCCGCCTGAGCTCACGAGCGGGGCGTTGCAGCCGTGTTTGCTGCAGTGCTCGCGTGCCGACTCGCGTGTCGTCAGCGTGCCCGTCTCTCGATTTGGTGAGCGCACATGTGTGACGCGATGCCAGTGGCTTCCTCGCGCCGTGCCTCGTGGGCCGACACGCAGACCGCCTCGCACGCGCGCACGCCCGTGGTGTCGCACGACCTCGCGCGATCCGCCGCAGCAGTCGGTCTTAGTAGGGCCACGTGGTTCGGCACGCATTCCGCCGCACGATCCGCGTCGCGTGCATACACGATTGGGCCCTCGTGCCAACAGTCACGACATCACGATCGTGCACTGACACGGTTGCCCTCTTATCCCGCCGCACGCGCAGTCGCACGACCTGACTCGCGCGGCGCTATATGGGCGTGTCACACCGACTGCCTCGCGCGCTCCGGCGGTAACTTGCGGTCATGCTGGACAGATCGCCGCTTGCGCGTGTCCTCGCCGTCCACAACGGCAAGGGCGGGGCCATCAAAACTTCGATCGCGACAAACCTCGCCGGCATCGTGGCTGAGGCCGCATACCGTGTGCTGCTGGTCGATCTAGACCCACAGGCCAACTGCGGGGAAGACCTGGGCTACACCGACCAGGCCGACGACGGGGAAGGGCTGCGGACGGCGCTCGAGGCTGGGGAGCCGCTGCAACCGACCCTGGCCGCTCGCGACCGCCTGTCCGTGGCCGCCGGTGGACGAGCCCTGCGGGACATCAAGATCCGTCCCGGACAGAACCCGTTCGACATGCTCGCAACCTCGCTGATCCCAGTGGTCGACGGCTACGACCTAGTCATCCTCGATACCCCTCCTGGAGGATCGAGCACGATCGAGATGGCGCTCGGCGCAGCCCGCTACCTCATCATTCCCAGCCCTCCGGACCGCAGCAGCATCAAGGGCTTGGAGTTCGTCGCTGACGCCATCAACGAAGCCCGCCGGAACAACCCCATGCTCACCCTGCTTGGAGCACTCCTGGTTCAGGTGGCCTCGAACGCCACCACGATCCGCGCCCGGGCCCTCGACGGCCTGACGCAGTCCCTCGGCGACCCGTCGCTGATGTTCCGTACCAGCATCCGCTACGCAGCGAAGACGGCGCAGGAGGCCCGCGACCGCGGCCTGCTAGCTCATGAGCTCGCCGCCATGCAGCAAGGCCGCCCGTTCTGGGAATTCTTGAGGAGTGGGCAGAAGGTGCCTGACCGCGTGCAGTCCGCCCCTGGGCTGGCCAGTGACTACGTCAACGTGACCGACGAAGTGTTGCAACGCATCCACGATGAAGAGAACCGGCTTGCCGAGTTCGAAGAGGAGCAGCGATGAACGACCCGACCGCCGCCAGCACCGACGAAGCTTTGGCCGGCACCGCGGCTCCCGAGCGACACGAGCCCCGCCAGATCACCCCGCGGCCGAAGACGATCGCCGATCTGAGCAGCACGCTCGCATCTCGGCCGTCCCCCCGCCGACCCGCCGCCTCCGCCGAGGCGGAGACGAGCCCGAGCGGTCCTGGGCCCGCTTCAGACAATCCGGCATCCGGCACCTCATCGAGCCATCCACAGGACCGGACGACGACTCCCGTCGCCAAGGTCCGGCCGCGAGACGTCAGCGGCGGGGGAGTGCCCCGAGGTCAACAAAGCTCCACGCCGTCCCGCCGCCCACGCCTGCGTGACCACACCGTCTTCTACGTGCCGGTCCACGTCAGCGAGCAGGTCCGCGAGACGGCTCGCCGTGACGATCTGACCAACGCTGACGTCATCTTCGACGCCATCGAAGCGACCCAGGACCAGCTGCGACCCTTGCTCGAAGCTCCTGTGGTTCCGGCAGGAGAAGAACGGCTGTTTGCTCGGGCGGGGCGGAGACCGGTAGGCAAGAAGGTGCAGATCTCCGCCGTCATCTCCAGCAGCAACCTGGAAGCCATCGACCGGCTGGTCGCCGACCTTGGCGCTGAGTCGCGTAGCCATCTCGTCGAAGTCGCCCTCTCTGCCTACTTCACCGCCGACGCGAACGCCACTGCCTGACGACACGCAGCCGGTCGGTGGGGGAGAGGAGGCGCCATGGCGGCCGAAGGTCGTCGTCAGCGTCGCCCTCCGGCTGATCGACCCGGTCGACCCGCACGGCACATGGTCCACATCTACCTTCCGCAGAAGGTTCACCAGCTGCTAGAGGCCCACGAGCAGCAGACTGGCAAGACACACGCAGAAGTGGTCCTGGACGCCATCGAAAGCAGCCACACCACCCTGCTTCTGCCCGCACACGAACAGCCACTCGCACCGGGTGCCTTGTTCTCCCGCAGCAGCTATGGGCACGCCCGTCGCACCGACGGCGACCTGGTCCTCGTCGGCGTACGCCTGCTGGAAGCTCATCTCACACAGATAGACGGTTTGGTGTCGGCCTCAACAGCGACCTCCCGGTCGGCCTACATTGTGGCTGCGCTTCGCGCGCACCTCGAACAAATCGCTCTCCAGGAGAACGCGTGAGCAACACCCTCGCCACCCCGACCCTCACGAACGGCCAGCACCCCGGGGCGACCGGCTCTGTCCAGCGGGTGGAGCCGAAACTGCGGCGGCGCCGCACCCACCTACTCGCCGCGGTCGCGCTCCTGATCGTCGCGGGGCTCGCGGCGGTCTTCATCGTGCAACAGCTGCAGACGCAGAACCGGGTCATCCAAGTACGAACCGACATCCCCCGCGGCGCGGTCATCAAGGCGGGCGATCTGGCTGAGATCACGGTCGGCGCAATCCAAGGTGTCTCCACCGTTCCCGGCGACCAGTTGACCGGTCTCGTGGGGCAGCGCGCCACCATCGACCTAGCGAAGGGTTCGCTGCTGCCCGATGGCGGCGTCGGTACGGTAGCCATCCCCGCGGCCGGGCAGACCCTGGTCGGTATCCGGCTCGAGCAGGGCCGCATGGTCATCGGTGACGTGTCCATCGGCAGCAAGCTTCGCCTCATCGTCACCGCCCCCCAAGGTGGTGACCCGTCGTTCAGGGACGGAAACTCCGGCCGTCAGTTCGCTGCGGTGCTGATGGAATCTGCCCCCGCCCTGGACGGGGCAGCCACCCTCGTCAACGTCCAAGTCAGCCAAAAGGACGCGAGCCTGATCGCCCAGCTCGCCGCGACGGGGCGGCTCGCGATCGTGCAGGACCCGCAGCGCTGATGACCGTCACTGTTCTGACCTCCGCGTCGGGGTCACCCGGAGTCAGCACCACAGCGCTCGGGCTCACCTTGCACTGGCCGGACTCGTGTCTGCTTGTCGACACGGATTACCAGAGGGCTTTCCTGACCGGCTACCTCGAGGGCAACTATGTGACGCAGAACGGTCTGGTGCACGTCATCAACGCCGCTCGGATCACCTCCACCGTACGCGAGGCGGTGTGGCAACAGTCCGTTCCATTGCCCGACGACGACCCAGAGGGCCCCCGCCGCCTGCTGCTCCCCGGGCTAACTTCTCCCAACACCTCTGACGCCTTGGCCGGTTCATGGGGGCCGATCGCCGCCGCCCTGCGCAGCCTGGATAGCACGGGCACCGACGTCGTCGTCGATCTCGGCCGCCTGACGCCGCGAGGAGTCCCTCCCGCCCTGCTGGAGGTCGCCACACACGTGCTGATGATGAGCAGACCGACTTTGCGGGCCGTCGGCGCGTGCCACTGGGCCGCCCAACGTCTCGTCGACCAAAACACCGAGCACGGAAGCACCGCCAAACTCGGGCTGCTCATCGTTCGCCGACCAGTGCTGACCAAGACCTCCTTCATCACCCGCGCCGATCCCACCATTCGCGGCTTCGACAACATCGAGATCGAATCGTTCCTCCCACTGAAAGTTCGCGGCACCATCACCCACGACCCCGTGCACGCGTCGCTGCTGTCCGAGGGCGGGCCCCGAGGGCCCAAGTTCGCCAGGTCCAGTTACGCCACCTCCCTGATCGGCCTCGCTCAGGACCTCGCCCGGCCTCCCGCACACAACGGCCGCCGCCCGGCCGCCGACGACGACAGCGGCGCCGACGACCTCGGAACACCATTTCACGCAGTGAACACCTCCCCGGAGAATGCCTGATGAGTGACGACGCCGGCACCGACGACCTGACCAACACCGAAGAGATCGGCGCGGCAAGCACTGGATCGACCTCGGTCGCCGCCGAACCCGCGCCGCCGAGCTTGACTTCGATCCCACTGTTCGCCGACACCTCCTCCTGGACCTCACCCGCCGGCCCCGACAGCCGCGACCCGGCCGAGGTGCCGACCGTCGACCGGGCCGGCGGCCCAACCCGGGGCTGGGTGGCCGAGGACTCCGAGATCGACTGGCGGCTTGTTCGCAAGCTCAAGCTGATCAGCGTTGGACGAGTCGAGGAACAGATCAAGCAGCACCGCTCCCGACACGGTCACGAACCGAGCGTCGACGACCGCCGAGAAATGGGCCGACCGATCATTGCCCACGTGGTCTCCGAGCACGCCGAGGCCGACGCCGCCCACGGATACCTGTGGACGCCGGCCCTGGAGGACCGCTACTACAAGGCCGTCTTCGACTCTCAGTTCGGGTACGGCCGGCTGCAGCCGCTGTTCGAGATCCCCGACGCCGAGAACATCACCATCCACGGCTACAACTCTGTCAAGGTGCACCGTTCCGACGGCAGCAGCGAGAACTGGCCCCCCGTTGCCGACAGTGACGAGGAACTGCTCGAGCAACTTCGCCAGATGGGCAGCAACGCCCAGCCCGTGCGAACCATCGACGGCCACCACCTCGACATGAC
>Ga0190275_10004350_pt1 | contig 10185 bp, 5 predicted proteins | sample Popmic550T_FD_133745 | JGI IMG/M metagenome (GOLD analysis project Ga0190275, IMG submission 133745) | Populus adjacent soil microbial communities from riparian zone of Yellowstone River, Montana, USA - 550 T | ecosystem: Environmental > Terrestrial > Soil > Riparian zone > Trees stand | place...
AGGTTGAAGGTGCCGTAGTGCATGGGCACGCTCACCTTCGCCTCGAGGTCCACGCTGGCCTGCACCGCCTCGGTGGGTGAGACGTGGACCACCTCCATGAAGGCCTCGGGCTTGTAGGCGCCGACGGGCAGCACCGCCAGCTTCACCGGGCCGAACTTCTCGCGCACCTGGCGGAAGTGCTTGCCGTAGCCGGTGTCCCCCGCGAAGTACGTCACCCCCGAGGGCCCCTGGAGCACGTAGCTCGTCCACAGCGTCCCGTTCCGATCGCTCAGCCCCCGGTTGGAGAAGTGATGCGCCGGGGTGCTCACCAGCTTCACCTCCGGTGTGAGCTGCACCTCCTGCCACCAGTCCAGCTCCGTGACGGAGGGGAGCCCCTTGGAGTCCAGGAACGCCTTGTTCCCCAGCCCCGCGAAGAAGCGCGCGTTCGGGAACTGCTCCGCCAGCCGCTTCAGCGTCGGCACGTCCATGTGATCGTAGTGGTTGTGGCTGAGGATCACCGCGTCGATGGGCGGCAGATCCTCGAAGCGGATGCCCGGCGGACGCACGCGCTTGGGCCCCACGAAGGACACCGGGCTGCAGCGCTCCGACCAGATGGGGTCCGTCAGCACGTTCACCCCGTCCAGCTGCAGCAGGGTGGTGGCGTGGTTGACGAAGGTGACGCGCAGGCTTCCCCGCGGCACACGTCGGGGTGGGGGAGCTCCCGCGGGCGCCTCCGTCCACTCGGCCCACGGGCCCTGATCCCGGTTCAGCTGCCAGTCGAAGAAACTCATGCGCCGCTGCCGGGGCTCCTGGTTGACGAAGTGCTCCCCGTTGAAGTGGTCCGACTTCGGACCGCGGTACACGGGCGCGGAGAAGGCATGGCAGCCCACCCCCGCTCCCGTCATCCCCAGCAACACAAGCCCCCCCAACACGGTGAGCAACGCGCGGCGCACGCGGGGTATGGGCATCGAGTGAATCCTCCAGCAGGTGAGTTGGAATTTCTCTTCTACCCTGGACCGCGGGGATGCGCTGCGTCATGGAGAGGCGCAGCAGATCCCACATTCCCCGTAAGGGTGAGATTGCATCAGAGGCGGGGTAGAGGGCTCTAGTGATATGAGCAGGCTCTACAGGGGAGCGTGCAGCAGTTCCATCTCACTGCCGGGGTGCACTCCCCGGCTCTTGCACGGGTGAATGGTCCATGTCCGGACGCCAGGTTGGGGGTAGGTACGTCCTGGAGCGAAAGATCGCCGGGGGTGGCATGGGAGCCATCTGGGCGGCCTTCGATCCACAGCTACAGCGGCGCGTGGCGATCAAGCTCACCACGACCCAGCGGCTCTCTACCGAGGGCGCCAAGCACCAGTTCGAGAAAGAGGCGAAGGCGATCGCCCAGTTCCACCACCCCAACGTCGTGCAGATCCATGACTTCGGGCTGGACAAGGACGAGCCGTACATCGTCATGGAGCTGCTCGAGGGTGAGGATCTCGAGACGCGCCTGAAGCGCCGCGAGAAGCTTCCCCCGGCGCAGGTGGCCTCCCTGCTCACCCAGGTCTCCCGAGCCCTGGCGGCCGCCCACACCGGCGGCATCATCCACCGCGATCTCAAGCCGGCGAACCTCTTCCTGACCCGGATCGATGGCCAGGAGGTGGTGAAGATCCTCGACTTCGGGCTGGTGCGGCTGGCGTCGCGCACCCCGGATGTCACCCCCGAGTCCATGGACGGGATGGTGGGGACGCTGCGCTACATGAGCCCCGAGCAGATCCGCGGGGACAGCTCGCTCGATCACCGCAGCGATCTCTGGTCCATCTCCGTGGTGGCCTTCCGGGCCCTCACCGGCAAGTTCCCGTTCCCGCTGGAGTCCATCGGGCCGCTGCTCAACGGCAGCTTCCAGCCGCCGGATGTGCCGCCCTCCAGCCTCGTGCCCGAGCTGGGCCCGGAGCTGGATCGCTTCTTCACTCGCGCGCTGTCCCCGGATCCCACCAAGCGCTTCCAGTCCGCCCAGGAGATGGCCACCACCTTCGCGTCCATTGTCCAGGCCGCCCGGCCTCAGGCGGCGAAGATCCTCGTGGTGGATGACGAGCCGGACGTGGAGACGCTGATGAAACAAGCGTTCCGCCGGCAGATCCGCGACTCCATCTACCAGCTGCTCTTCGCCGCGGATGGCGAGGACGCGCTGGAGAAGCTGCGCCAGCACCAGGACATCGATGTCATCCTCACCGACATCAACATGCCGCGCATGGACGGGCTCACCTTCCTGAGCCGGGTGGGCGAGGTGAACCCGCTGGCCAAGGTGATCATCGTCTCCGCCTACAGCGACATGGCCAACATCCGCACCGCGATGAACCGCGGTGCCTATGACTTCCTCACCAAGCCGCTGGACTTCCAGGATCTCGAGGCCACGCTGAGCAAGACGCTCAAGAATGTGGCGGAGTCGCGCCAGCTGATGCGCTCCATCGAGGAGAACGCGTTGCTGCGCATGTTCGTGCAGAGCACCGTCCTCGAGCGCCTGCGCCCGCTGACGCAGGGCCCCGGAGCGCTCGTCGGAGAGCGGACGGAGGCCACGGTGATCTTCCTGCGCATCCCGGACTTCACCTCGCTGGTCCGCCAGCTCCCGCCCGATGTCGTCATCCAGCGGCTCAACCAGAACTTCCAGGTCGTCATCCCCGAGCTGACCTCCCGGGGCGGGGTGGTGGACCGGCTCATGGGGGACTCGGCGCTGGTGGTGTTCCGCGGCTCGGAGCACCTGCGCCAGGCGCTGGATGCGTGCATGGGGGCCCGGGAGCAGCTCCGGACGATGGCCACCAGCGGCGGTGCGGAGTCCCCGTACTCGCTGGGCATCGGCTTCGGGCTGGACTCGGGAGAGGTGGTCCTGGGCGGTCTCGGAGGCCCAGAAGTCGGGCGCCTGGACTACACGATGGTAGGCGTCCCGGTGGAGAACGCCTCGCATCTGGCCGCGATGGCCACCAGCGGAGAGATCCTGATCAGCGCGCGCCTGCGTCAGCGCATGGTGCTGGACTTCGAGTGCCGGCCCGGCGGGGATCGCACGCTGCCCGGCCTGCGTGAGCCCATGGCCGTTCACGACGTCGTGGGTCGGCGCGGTGGGTTCCTCTCCACCACGAGATCCTTCTCGACGCCGGGTGGCTCCGACTCGGAGACCCCACCGCTCGGGTAGGCCCTGGGAGCCTATCGAGTCGCGCCATGCAGCAGCGCTAGACTGAGCTCAGCGCACTCCGGCGCCGTAGAGAGGATCCCTGTATGCAGACGCCCACACCTGGCCCATCCCTGTTCGAAGCCTATCCCCGTACCGAGGACTATGAGCTGTCCTCGGGGGTGGTGTGCCAGATCCCCTATACGTGCCACTCGGCGGACTTCGTGGTGCTGCATGGGCCCGCGGACCTCGAGGCCGTCCGCCGGTTGATGGCCGGGCAGCGCTACCAGCCGGTGTCCGTGGGCGGCGGCAAGTGCGCCGCGGCCCTGTGGATCGCGGACTACCACGACACCTCGTGCGGCCCTTATAAGGAGCTCATCCTCAGCATCCCCGCCTCGCTGAAGTCGCTCGAGGCGCCGGCCAGCGCGCCCATGGAACTGCTGCAGGCGGGCGCGCTCCCGGAGGCCACCATCTATTGCCACAAGCTCATCCTCGACAAGCAGGTGCCCATCGACTTCGGCCGCGAGGTGCACGGGCACGCCAAGCACCCCACGCCGCAGCCGGTGGACATCTCCTTCTCCGCGCAGGGGTGCCGGTTCGACGTGGCCTGCGAGGGCAAGCGGGTCGTCGTCGGCCAGGTCCGCCTCCCGGAGGAGCCGTCCCCGTCGGTGCGGGCCTCGTTTGGCTTCGTCACCCCCAAGGAGGTCTTCCAGACGCGCAACATCATGCACTTCGAGCTGGAGTCGCGCTTCCGCCTCTTCGGGGAGGGGGATGAGTTCTCTATGTCCAGCGAGAGCACACTGGGCAAGGAGCTGGTGGACATGCGCTTCACGCCGCAGGTGGTGCAATACTTGCCGAAGACACGGTTCGTGATGCCCAAGCCGCTCAACTGGCGAGGCGCCAAGGAGAAGTAATGACTCCCTCGGGGAGGAAGTACATCGACAGCCCGTCCCTCCAGGTCTTCCCCCCGCCGAGCCTCTGCCAGGACGTCACGCAGTACCTCTTCTTCCTGAAGGGCCGGCAGTCAAAGCTGCAGGAGCTGTGTGACACGTTCCTCAACGAGCCGTCGGGCGGAGCGGTGGACTACCGCCCGCGGCTGCCCTTCGTGATGCTGACCTTCCAGTCCGTGGGCCGGCTCTCCTCGGGGGCCCAGGGCTTCCAGGACTGGGGGTACACCTCCCAGCGCGAGGCGACTTTCTGGGTCGCCGTCAGCGACTACAAGAAGCACGGCGCGGACGAGCTCTGCAAGAAGGTGGAGCTGTTCATCCCCTTCATCTACTCGGACAACCCGTGGGCGGTGGCGGGAGGCCGGGAGCTGTACGGCTTCCCCAAGCAGGGCTCCACGGTCCTCATCCCGGGCACGGGGCAGGGGGCGGGGGCGTTCGAGATCTCGACGCTGGCCTACCGCACGTTCAGCCGGGACTCCCAGGCCCAGGTCTCGCGGGTGCTCTCGATCGAGCGCGCGGATGGTGAGCCCTTTACGCACGGCGAGCTGGGGATCTCTCTAGGGGATGAGCTGCTCCAGCGGCTTGGGGTGCTCAGGGACGAGCTGGGTCAGCTCCTGGACTTCAACTTCGAGTTCGGGGCCCGGATCATCGACTTCCTGTTCCGGCCGAGCCTGCCCATGGTCTTCCTGAAGCAGTTCCGCGGTGTCGGCAGCACCGAGGAGGCCTGCTACCAGGCCATCGTGGGTGCGGAGGTGGACCAGATCGAGCTGAAGAGCCTCCGTCTCCTGCTGCGGCGCTTCCGCCTCCAGCTAGAGTCCCTGGCCACGCAGCCGATCGCGCAGGCGCTGGGGCTGGAGCTGGACTCGCGGGGTCAGCTCTTCATCCCCGGGGGGCTGCAGATCCAGTTCGATTTCCGCCTCAACGAAGGACACCTCATCTGGAGCGGGGAATGAAGAAGAAGAGGGTGGCGGTGCTGGGGGGCGGTGCTGCTGCGATGACCACCGCGTACCACCTGTCTCGGACACCGGAGCTGCGGGACGAGTACGAGGTGACGGTGTTCCAGCTGGGGTGGCGGCTCGGCGGCAAGGGTGCCAGCGGCCGTGGGCCTCATGGGCGCATCGAGGAGCACGGGCTCCACATCTTCTGGGGCTTCTATGAGAACGCGTTCGCGCTGATGCGCGAGGCGTACCGGGAGATGGCGCGGCCTGCGACGATGCCGCTGGCCACCTTCGAGGAGGCCTTCCGCCCGCGGGCGCTGCTCGCCATGGAGGACTTCGTCCAGGGCCGCTGGCAGCGCTGGGTGGTGCCCTTTCCCACCAACGCGCGTCTGCCTGGGGAGAGCACCGACGAGCCCACCTCCTGGCAGATCGTCGAGACGGTGCTCCGGGTGGCTCAGGAGCTTCTGGGCAAGCTGAAGAGCCGGATCCCGCTGGTGACGGAGCGAGGGGCCGCGCTCATCGCGGAGGAGGTGAGTACGGCGGAAGGGGAGCGACTGCTGGCGGATGCTCACGCCTACGCTCTGGCGGCGGCGCAGGCGCAGGCACAGGTGGCGGAGGCCGTGGCAGACAAGATCCTGGGGGTGATCCGTGAGTTTCTCCGCTGGCTCTGGGGGAGGATCTCGCACCTGATCGAGTCGAACTTCCTGCTCTACCAGCTCAGCGTGGGGCTGGACTTCCTCATCGCCAACCTCGTCGGAATTCTCACGGACAAGGTGCTGACCCAGGGGTTCAGCTCCCTCGATGGGCAGGACTACCGCGAGTGGCTGGGGAGGCACGGGGCGAATCCACGGACACTTCGCTCGGTGCTCACACGCGTCATCTACGACGCAGCCATGTCGATGATCGAGGGCGATCCGGATCGCCAGGCGATAGGGGCTGGCAGTGCGCTGCGGGCGTTGGTGCGCATCGGGCTCACCTACCAGGGGGCCGTGGCCTACGAGTTCGCAGCCTCCATGGGCGATGTCGTCTTCGTGCCGCTCTACGAGGCTTGCCGGAAGAACGGCGTCCGCTTCGAGTTCTTCCATCGAGTGGAAGAGGTCGTCGCTGAGCGCACGGGTGACGGCCCGCCCCGCATCACGCGGCTGCGCATCGGCCGCCAGGTGGACATGAAGAACCCCTCGGCGGAGTACGAGCCCTTCCTCACTGTGAAGAACCTGACCTGCTGGCCGGGCAGGCCGCTCTACGATCAGATCGTCCAGGGGGAGCAGCTCCTGCGGGACAACATCGATCTGGAGTCGTTCTACACGCCTTGGAAGAACGTGTCCGAGCGGGTGCTCGAGGTGGACAAGGACTTCGATCAGGTGGTGTTCGGCATCCCTGTGGCGTCGGTGCCCTTCCTCTGCCCGACGCTGCTGGAGCTGAGTCCGGCCTGGCGGCGGATGGTGAAGGAGGTGGCCACCATCGAGACACAGGCCTTTCAGCTGTGGCTCTCGAAGGATCAGCGGGCGCTGGGGTGGACCGTGGGCAGCCCTTTGCTCACGGGGTACGTCGAGCCGCTGGACACGTGGGCGGACATGACGAGCCTGCTGCCTCGGGAGGGCTGGGCTCAGCCCAACGCGCCGCTCACGGCCGCCTACTTCTGCGGCCCGTTGTCCGGCCCCGCCGTTCCCCCACCGCCCACCGAGCATGACTACCCGGCGCGTCAGAAGGAGCTGGCCCGGCAGAATGCCGTGAGCTTCCTGAAGAACGACATCGGGGTGCTCTGGCCGAAGTCGACCCAGGCGAGGAATTCGGAGGTGTTCGACTGGACGTTGCTGGTGCCCTCGAACGAGGGAGTGGGGGAGGCGCGCTTCGCGACCCAGTACTGGCGGGCCAACGTGGATCCCAGCGAGCGCTACACCCTGGCACTGCCTGGGACTCGGGAGGCGAGGATCCGTCCGGACGATACCGGCTTCGAGAACCTGGCCATCTGCGGGGACTGGGTGGACAACGGCTTCTACATCGGAGCGGCCGAGGGCGCCGTCATCTCCGGCATGCTGGCCTTCCGCGCCATCACGGGGCGGCCGCTGCGCATCTCCGGCGAGGCGTTCTGGTATCGCTGAGGCAAGACATCCATGAGCACGGCACAGGAGTCGCGGGGACGGAAGCGCAGGATCGTCATCCTGGGAGGCGGAGTGGGCGCCATGACGGCCGCGTTCGGGCTGACGAACCAGCCCGGCTGGCAGGAGCAGTACGAGGTCATCCTCTACAACATTGGGTGGCGGCTTGGAGGCAAGGGCGCCAGCGGCCGCAACAAGGATGTCGCCCAGCGCATCGAGGAGCACGGCCTCCACGTGTGGATGGGGCACTACGAGAACGCGTTCCGGGTGATGCGCCAGGTCTACAGGGAGCTGGGGCGGCCCAAGGGGGCGCCGCTCGCCACGATCGAAGAGGCCTTCCGCAAGCAGTCGCTCGTCACACTGTACGAGCGCACGCCCACCGGCTGGGTGGACTGGGACTTTCCGTTCCCCACCAACGCCCAGGAGCCAGGAGCGGAAGGGGAGGGTGGAGAGCTTCCCACGCTCGTCACCTACCTGGAGCGAGGGCTGCAGGCGCTGCTGGATCTGCTCCACCAGGCGCCTGGGGCCGGCCTGGCCGCCGCGACGCCTGCCCCCGATGCGCTGCCCTCCCGAGTCGAAGGGGTCCTCCGGTCCTTGGGGCTGTCGATCTTCCCAAGGGTGGGGGTGCCAGGGATCGGGCGGACGTTGCAGCTCGCGCAGCTGCTCGCGGCCCGGCTTCCCAGGTCCCCGGGAGAACAGGACCCGAGCCAGATCGAGGCGCTCCTCTGGCTTCTGGAGGAGGTCCTGGCCCGGCTGTCCTCCCGGTTCACCCGGAACCTGGAGAACAGCGCGATCCGCAAGATCTGGTCGGTGCTGGAGCTGGGGCTCGTGGTCGCACGAGGCGTGCTCCGGGATGGGGTGCTCAGCACGGGCTTCAACGCCATCGACGGTGAGGACTTCCGAGCATGGCTCGCGCGCCACGGGGCCAGTGACTTCACGCTGCACCGCGCTCCCCTCGTGAAGGGCATGTACCAGCTGCTCTTCGCGTACATCCAAGGCGATCCCAACCGGCAGCAGCTCGCAGCGGGCGTGGCCACGCGCTTCATGCTGCGCATGGCGCTGACCTACAAGGGCGCGGTCTTCTACAAGATGCGCGCGGGCATGGGGGATGTGGTCTTCGCTCCCCTCTACGAACTCCTGAAGCGCCGCGGCGTCCAGTTCCACTTCTTCCACAAGGTGGAGAACCTCCACGTCCATCCGCTGACGCGAAACGTGGATCGGGTGGAGATGACGCGGCAGGTGGAGCTGAAGAACCCGGCGGCGGGTTATCAACCGCTCGTCGATGTGCTCGGACTGCCGTGCTGGCCGGACCGGCCGCTGTACGATCAGATCGTCGACGGTGGTGCGCTGGAGGCGTCCGGCGTCAACCTGGAGTCGTACTGGGCCAGGCCGTGGCCAGGTCGCAGCCCCATCACCCTGGAGCGCGGCCGGGACTACGATGTGCTCGTGCTTGGGATCTCGCTCGGCGCGTTCCCGTATGTCTGCCCGGAGCTGCTCGCGCAGAGCGCGCGCTGGAGGCGGATGGTCGAAGAGCTTCAGACGAACCAGACGCTGGGGGTGCAGCTCTGGATGTCCAAGACGCTCGAGGAGCTGGGATGGAAGGAGTCACCCACGGTGATGACCGGCTATGCCGAGCCGCTGAACACCTATGCGGACATGGCCCAGATCATTCCTCGTGAGACCTGGCCTGCCGGGACGGTCAAGGACGTCGCCTACTTCACAGCGCCATTGATCGACGCACCGAACATCCCGTCGTTCACTGACTACGACTTCCCGCGGCGGGAGCACGAGCGGCTCAAGCAGCTCTCCGTCCGGTGGTTGAAGGAGTGGATCGGCCCGCTGTGGCCGGAGGCGTCGCGCTACAACCCCACGGGCCTGGACTGGGAGCTGCTGGTGGACTCCGGTGGCGCGAAGGGCGTGGCGCGCTTCGATAGCCAGTACTGGCGCGCGAACATCGATCCGCCCGAGCGTTACGTACTCTCCCTGCCGGGCTCGACGGCGGCTCGGCTTGGGTCTCACGACTCGGACTATCCCAACCTCTACCTCGCGGGGGACTGGACGCTCACGGGGCTCAACTGCGGGTGCGTGGAGGCGGCGGTCATGTCCGGGCTCCAAGCCTCGCAGGCCATCTCTGGCTCTCCAGGGCACATCGCCGGCGAGAGCGACTTCTGATTCAACGGAGTCTCCCTGAGAGGGCGTTGACCTGTGGTGGGCCCCCGGCTCCAAACCGGTGGCAGCACGGTCTGCTCGCCTCGCCGCCGCTCATGTCAGCCTGAGCTGATGTGATGGCAGCCGTTGGCAACGAGGAGGGTGGCGGATATGGAACGGATGGGGCTCGTCGCACACGTCGAGCAGCAGTTGGAGCGCGTTATTGCACTGGGCTTGCTGCCAGAGCAGGGACTTCTTCCCTCGGAGAACATGCTGGCGCGGAAGTATGGAGTCTCGCGAGCCACTGCTCGGCAAGCACTGCAACGGCTGGCCGCGAGGGGACTGGTGGTGCAACACCCCGGGCGCAGAAGCCGTGCAGTGGTGATGGACGAGGCGGTGACGCTGGAGAACGTGGGCGTGGTGCTGCATGCAGACCAGGGCCCGGCCCACCCGGAGAGGAGGCGGCTGCTGGAGGGCTACCTGGCCCTCAAACGGGAGACGATGGTGGAGCTACTGGCCGCCTGCTGCGAGCACGCCTCGGAGCCGGACATGGAGCGGCTGCGGGAAGCCTGCTTCGCGTTGAGAGATGCGGCGCGCTGGCAAGAGGAAGACAGAGGGTGGGTGGCGTGGGAGTTCGAGCTGCTGAGGCTGGCGGCCCGCGCGGCGGACCGTCCCGGGCACTTGCTGCTGATTCACTCGCTGGAGCGCTCTTTCAGGACGATGGCCGCAAGGGTGCTGCCCCACCTGGATTCAGAGGCTGCCCAGGAGTGGGCATGGTGCGCCTTTCATGCATTGGGCGACAGGGAAGCGCAGTCGCTGAGGCGAGAGCTTCCGACACTGCTCCAAGCGGCCGATGAGCGCCTGCTCGCCAACCTGACGCCAACCCGCCAAGCCGTCGTGGCACCCAAGGCTCCGCACGGGCCGGCGGA
>Ga0190275_10004351_pt1 | contig 10185 bp, 13 predicted proteins | sample Popmic550T_FD_133745 | JGI IMG/M metagenome (GOLD analysis project Ga0190275, IMG submission 133745) | Populus adjacent soil microbial communities from riparian zone of Yellowstone River, Montana, USA - 550 T | ecosystem: Environmental > Terrestrial > Soil > Riparian zone > Trees stand | place...
GCGGCCGACCGCTGGGCCGCCCGCCTGGGGCTGGACCACTACCGCGGCGGCGAGCAGGAGGCCGGCCCGTCGGTACGGCTGCTGGATGTCCAGGGCTCCGAGGACGAGCTGCTGGCCGCGCTGTTGTTCGAGGCGGCCGCCGCGCCGGAGACCGAGGCGCGCGCGGCGGTGCGCGCCCTACCGCCCGACGAGCGCGCACAGATGCTCGGTGAGCTGGTCGGCGAGCGCCGGAACCGCCGCCACCGCCCGGGGCGGGGCTTGGAGTCGCTGCGCTACCGGTTCGAGGTGGTCTCCGACTACGGCGCCTTCCGCGACCTCCAGCGCCACCGGATGCTGACCCTGCAGTGGCAGACGCTGACGCCCGACCTGGGCGCCGGGGTGCCCGGCGAGCTGGACGAGGCGGGCGTGGGCGACGACTACCGCCGCGCGCTGGACGCGTCGCGGTCGGAGTACACGCGCCTGGTCGACGCCGGGCTGCCCCGGCTGGCCCCCTACGCGCTGTGCCTGGGCTACCGCATCCGCTACGTGCTGGACATGAACGCACGCGAGGCGATGCATCTGATCGAGCTGCGCTCCGGCCGCGAGGGACACCCCGGCTACAGGGCCGTCGCCCACGAGCTACACGCCCAGATCGCGGACGTGCACCCGGCGGTGGCGGGCGCCATGAAGTACGTGGACGCGGACACCGAGCCGCGGCTCGAGCGCATCCTCAGCGAGATCCGCACCCAGGCACGCCAGACTTCCGCCCACTAACACGGATTCGTGCATCTGTCGAGCGGCGCCGCAACTTCGGCCGCCCTGAGCAGTTGGTAGGGGCAACCCCCAACCACCAAGTAGGAGGATGCCCCTGTGAAGCAGCGTAGCGGAAGGATCGGGCTCGGCCTGAGCATTCTTGCCGCCTTCTCGTGCCTCTTCGCCGCCACCGCATTGGCGGCGACGATCATCGGCACGAACGGCAAGGACAGGCTCAACGGCTCGAATGACGCAGACACCATCAACGGCAAGGGCGGGAAGGACCGCATCAGCGCCCGTGGCGGTGACGACACCGTTCTCGGTGGCACCGGCTACGACCGGATCTTCGCCGGCAACGGCAACGACAAGGCCAACGGCCAGGCCGGCCGCGACGTGGTTCGCGGCGGCAACGGCGACGACCAGCTTGCCGGTGGCGGAGGCGTCCGCGGGCGCCGCGCCGACCTGCTGTTCGGCAACGCCGGCAACGACACCGTCAACGGCGGTGCCGGCTGGGACTTCATCGCCGGCAACCTCGGCAACGACACCCTGAACGGCAACGGTGGCAAGGACCGCATCTTCGGCGGCAAGGGTGACGACACCGTGAACGGCGGCCCGGGTGCCCCGTTCAGCAACAAGCGGTTCGAGGATCGCCTGCACGGCGGCGAGGGCAACGACAAGGTCAACGGCGGCGCGGGCCGGGATTACATCTCGGGCGGCACCGGCGACGACGTGTCCACCGGTGGCGGCGGCGCGGACCGCATCTTCGCCAACCTGGGCGCGGACCAGTCGTTCGGCGGCGACGGCAACGACGACCTGTGGGCCCTGGCCCGCGGCGACGTGTCGGCCCCCGGCGACCAGAGCGGCGACGCCCTGACCGGCGGCAACGGTGCGGACACGTTCCACACCCGCGACGGCGAGGCCGACCGCATCGACTGCGGTGCCGGCCGCGACCGTGCGCTGCTCGACCAGTTCGACGTGATCGTGGACGCCACACCGGCGAACCAGAACGGCTCGTGCGAGCGCGTCCTGCGCAGCTCGGTGCTGGAGTCGGACGCCGAGGAGAAGAAGGCCGAGACGCCGTCGGAGGACAAGAAGGAGGACGGCAAGGTCTGAAGCTGAGCAGCATTCAGCATTCAGCTCTCAGGACAAGGGTCCGGCGTTCGCGCCGGACCCTCGTCGTTCTGACTGCTGATTGCTGACTGCTTGATAGCTTCGCCCCGTGCTCGACCAGCGCCGCATCTGCCCCTCCATCCTGGCCGCCGACTTCGCCCACCTGGGCGACCAGGTGGCCGCCGTCATGGACGCCGGGGCCAGGGTGATCCACGTGGACGTGATGGACGGGCACTTCGTGCCGCCGATCTCCATCGGCGCGGCCGTGACCAAGTCGCTGGACGAGCAGGTGCACGGCGCCGGCGGCTGGCTGGACGTGCACCTGATGATCGAGCGGCCGGAGCGCCACGTGGCGGAGTTCGCCGAGGCGGGCGCCGACTCGATCTCCGTGCACTTCGAGGCCACGCCGAACATCCACTTCGCGCTCAAGGCGGTGCGCGAGGCCGGCTGCCACGCGGGCTTGGCGCTGAACCCCGGCACGCCCGTCGCGGCCGTGGACGCCCTGCACGGCTCGTTCGACCACCTGCTGTGCATGACGGTGAACCCCGGCTGGGGCGGGCAGAAGTGGATCCCGGAGTCGAACGAGCGCATCGACACGCTGCGCTCGCTTCTCCCGGCGGACGTGCCGATCCAGGTGGACGGCGGCGTCGACGCCGACACCACCGCGCCGGCGGTCACGTCGGGTGCCGGGCTGCTGGTGGCCGGCTCCTCGGTGTTCGGGGCGGATGACCCCGGAGCGGCCTACCGCCGGCTGGCCCAGGCCGCGGGCGCGACCTGATCGTCCCCCCGCTGGCCTGCCCGGTCTGCGGGCTGGAGCTCGACGCCGGCCCGCGCGCGTTCGGCTGCGCCGAGGGGCACTCGTTCGACGTGGCCCGCCAGGGCTACGTGAACCTGGCTCCCGAGGGCGCCCCCGAGGGCGACGACGCCGACATGGTGGCCGCCCGCGCCGGCTTCCTGGCCGGCGGCTGGTTCGATCCGCTGACCCGCGCGCTGGCGGAGGCCGCCGGCGATCCGGTCCCGGGGGCGGTCGTCGAGCTCGGCGCCGGCACCGGCCACCACCTGGCCGCGGTCCTGGATGCACTGGAGGACCGCGCGGGCGTGGCCCTGGACGCTTCGGTCTATGCGGCCCGGCGGGCCGCCAGGGCCCACCCGCGCGCAACCTCCGTGGTGGCGGACGCCTGGGGCGCGCTGCCGCTGCTGGACGACTCCGTGGCCGTGGCGCTGGTGGTGTTCGCGCCCCGCGCCGGCGCCGAGATCGCAAGGGTGCTGGCTCCGGGCGGCGTGCTGGTCGTGGCCACCCCCGCGCCGCACCACCTGCGGGAGCTGGCCGGGCCGATGGGGCTGCTCGACGTGGACCCGCGCAAGGCCGATCGCCTAAGGGACACGCTGGCGCCCGAGCTGGAACAGGAGGACGAGCGCGAGCTGGAGTGGTCGATGGCGCTCGACCACGAGGCGACCCGGGCCCTGGCGGCCATGGGCCCCTCGGCCCGGCACACCGGCACGGCCGGCGGTGACGGCCTGCGCGATCTGCCGGATCCGCTCACGGTCACCGCGGCGGTCACGGTGTCGCGCTGGCGGGTGCCGCGCTAGCGGCGGCGCTTCTTCTTGCGCGAGGCAGGGCGCCGCGGGCCGGGCTCGTGCCCCCCGGCATCCGGCTCGGGCTTCGGCTCGCCGGCGGGCAGCTCCGCCTCACCGGCCTCCCCGTCCCCGCCACCGGCCTCGGCGTCCGCGGCCGCGGTGCGCGCCGCCTGCACGTCTGCGGCGGTCGGCCACGGGATCGGCTCGACCACGTCCCACGCGGGGCCGCGCCCGCTGGGCCAGCGGCCCAGGAACAGGAAGCCCAGGGCCGCGACCCAGAACAGCTGGAGGAAGTTGCCGCCGCCGGGCAGCAGCGGCAGTATCAGCAACGCGCCAACGATCACGCCGAGGATGCCCATGAAGCGGCTCAGCAGGCCGGCGCGCATCGCGTTGATGCTGACCAGCACGTAGGAGAGCGCCATGCACAGGGTGCCGCCCGAGGCCACGGCGCTGCTGACCACCGAGCGGTCGTCCAGCAGGTCCTCGGCTCGGGCGTTGGTGCGCGCGCCCGAGGACAGGAAGTCGTCGGCCAGGCGGCCCAGGTCGATCTGGGTCAGCACCCCACCGACGATCAGCAGCACCGGCGCCAGCGCGATCAGCGGCCAGAGGAAGACCAGCCCCTCCTCGCGCCGCGCCATGATGCCGCGCGCCAGGTAGAACAGCGCCCCGGCCAGCGCGACGTAGGCCAGCGCCTGCAGGCCCAGGCTGAGGAAGAACTGGCTGTGGTGCTCGTCGATGCGCAGCAGCGCCTCGCGCTCATTGTCGGCTCCCCCTCCGATGACCGCGATCTGGACCACGAACGCGCCCAGCGAGAGCGCCGCGCTGGCGAACGCGGCGGCTGCGAAGCGCGGGGCGTTGTCGGCCTCCCAGCGAAGCTGTTCGTCGGCGGTCACTGACGCGGCGGCGGTACGGCGGAGGCGGGATTGCGAGGCGGGTAGTACTCGTGGTCCTCGGACTCCACGAGCCGGGACACCCGCTCACCCGCGGCGAGCACCAGGTTGAGGGCCGGCGCGGCGATGCGGATGACCTTCTCGACCCGTTCACGGGTGCGCAGCTGGTCGGGCGTCAGCGGAGCCATCACGCGCAGCCTAGTGGTCGGCGCGCGGCCCCTACACTGAGACCATGTCCTCAGAAGACCCATTCGGCGGCCTGTTCGGCGACCCCGAGGAGCTGCGGCGGCGCATGGCCGAGCTCGCGGAGCAGATGCAGGGCGCGCAAAAGGTGGCCTGGGCCGACAACGCCATCAAGCTGGCCGCGGACATGACCGTGGCCGGGATGTCCCGCCTGAACCTCCAGGGCAACGCCGAGCAGCAGACGCAGGAGCTGCGCACCGCGATGTCCAACCTCTTTCCCGAGGCGGTGGCCCTGGTGCGCGAGGCGCGCGAGGGCTTCGGCGCGTAGGGCCACTTGCCCGCCGGGGGAGCGCGAGCGGACTCGCATTTCAGCTCGGGCGGGTCCGAGTGCGCCGCCTGGCTGTACGAGCCCGAAGGCGACGGCCCGCACCCGTGCGTGGTCATGGCCCACGGCTTCAGCGCGGTGCGCGAGCAGCGACTGGACGCCTACGCCGAGCGCTTCGCCGCGGCCGGCATGGCCGTGCTGGTGTTCGACTACCGCCACTTCGGCGCCAGCCAGGGTGAGCCGCGCCAGCTACTGAGCATCGCGCGCCAGCTGGCCGACTGGCACGCGGCGGTGGCACACGCGCGCAACCTGCCCGGCGTGGACGCCCGCCGCGTGGCCGTCTGGGGCTCGTCGTTCAGCGGCGGTCACGTGATCGCCGTGGCCGCCAAGGACCCGGCCATCGCCGCCGTGGTCTCGCAGGCGCCGTTCACCGACGGCCTGTCCGCCATCGCCGTCGGCGGCGCGAAACAGGCCCTGAAGCTGACCGGCGCCGGGATGCGGGACGCCGTGGCCATGCTGCTGCGCCGCGAGCCTTCCTACCTGCCGGCGGTCGGCCCGCCCGGGACGCTGGCCGTGATGACCGCCCCCGAGGCCCAGCCGGGCTTCGAGGCCATGGACCCGCCCGGCAGCACGTGGCAGAACCGGGTGGCCGGCCGGGTGGCGCTGATGGTGGGCGGCTACCGGCCCTACGCGAAGTTCGGCAAGCTGCGCCAGCCCGTGTTCGTCGCCGTGTGCGAGCAGGACGCCACCACCCCGTCCGGCCCGGCCGTCAAGGCCGCCGAGAAGTCGCCCAATGCCGAGTTGGTGCGCTACCCCATCGGCCACTTCGAGATCTACGTGGACCCGCAGTTCGAGACCACGGTCGCCGATCAGACCGACTTCCTGGTGCGCAACCTGGTGGGCGGCGAGGTACCGGTGCCCGCCGGCGCGGGCGCCTAGGCCGTCCCGGGCGCCTCTCGCGAGACCTTCTCGGCCGCCCTGTCCTCCTTGCCGCGGGCGATGATCTCCTTGAAGCTGCGCACGCGGAAGATGAAGAACAGCGCGGCGAAGCCCACCGCGAAGGCGAAACCACCGATCGCGATCTGCTGTCCCACGGAATAGGCGGCCACGGTGGCGCCCGCCGCGGTCCCCGCGAAGACCTTGACCAGCAGCGCCTGGGTGACCCCGGCGCCCTGGGGCGTGAACGGCACGGCCGCGCCGACGGCGTTGACGCCCAGCACCAGCAGCACGTTCTTCACCGAGCCGCCGATGTTGAAGGCCTCCAGCAGGAACCAGAACGCGGCGAAGCGGAACAGCCAGCCCGCGAACTGGACGGCGAACACCTCACGCAGGTAGCGGTCGCGGTCGTACAGGATCGTCAGGCCCTGGCGCACCCGCGCCCAGAACGCCTTCACCCGCAGCGACAGCGTCGCGAACGCCACCAGCGAGCCCACGCCGATCGCGGTCAGCAGGAACAACGTGAAGCGCGGGTGGGAGGCCAGGTAGGACAGGTCGAACGCGTTCAGGTCGGCGAAGTCCGGCGGCTTCGGGAACACCCCCTGGGTGAACGCGAAGCCCAGGATCAACACGCCCATGGCCAGGTCGAAGCCCGCCTCGACGGCGAAGCTGGCCGCCACCGCCGGGTAGGAGGAGCGTGGCACCGACGTCTTGGTCAGGAACAGGCGCACCACGTCGCCGCCCCGCGCCGGCACCACCGCGTTGAAGCCGTAGCCCGCGAAGTAGGCGCCCCAGATGTGCAGGAAGCGGAACGTCTCGGTGGGGTAGGCCGCCCGCAGGATGTTGAACGACGCGCGGGCCCGGAACGTCAGGTAGACGCCGAAAAGCACCAGCGCCAGCAGCAGCGCGCCGAAGTGCACGTCGGCCAGGTTCGCGAAGAAGCTGTCGACCGCGTCGAAGAACGACCGGAACGACTCGCCGAGTGTGGCCACGGGCGGCACGAGGCCAAGGGTACGGCGCTGGTTCAGCTACCGAGTGCGGCCAGCACGACGTCGTCGTGGGTCTTGGGCGAGGCCTTCGGGATCACGTGGGCGACCTTGCCGTCGCCGTCGATGATGAACGTGGCTCGCTGGATGCCCATGTACGTCTTGCCGTAGTTCTTCTTCTCCGTCCACACGCCGTAGGCCTCGAGCACGTCGTGCCCGGGGTCGCCGACCAGGGTGAAGTCGAGGTCGTACTTGTCGGCGAACTTGCGTAGCTTCTTCGGCTCGTCGGCGCTGACGCCGATCACCGTCGCGCCGGCTGCCTCGTACTCATTGCTGCGGTCACGGATACCGCAGGCCTGCGTGGTACACCCCGGCGTATCGGCCTTGGGGTAGAAGTACAGGACGACCGGCTCTGAAACTTCGGAGAGCGTCACCGGTTCCCCGTCCTGGTCCGGGAGCGTGAAGTCGGGCGCGGGATCACCTACGGCAAGCATGAAGAAGATGATGACGAGTGCGATTCCTCGGTGGCGGGCGGCAGCGGTGCGGGTATAGGCTGGGCTGACCTCAAGGGAGGAAGCAGCGGTTGCGGGTCAGGGGACGAATGGTATTGCTGTGGGCGGTGATGGCGGTGCTGTTTGCGCTCGCCGCACCCCAAGCGTCGGCATATCGGTTGAGCTCCGGGGGCAAGACCGGCGGGAGCACCGACTACCGAGGCTCCTGCAAGTACGGGGTGTTCGGCCCACGCGGGGTCTTGACGGTCGGCGTTGAGTCCCCCACGGTCAGCGGAGCCAATACCAAGCGGGGGACTCGCCGGGAGATCACCTCCGTGCGTTTTAGGGTGGAGGTCACCGACGCCTTCCGCGACCATGCGACCCTCACGAGTTCGGGCTGGAGTTCGCGGATCCGGGTCCGCCAGAATAGGTCGCGCACCTGGTCGGGCTTGACCTTCCAACAGATGGACTGGCGCGGCTCCTACGGTGCCGACATCCTCGTGGAGTGGTGGAACTCGACTCGTAGGGTCGGGTGGCGTTGGCACCGGAACAATTCCTTCAACTACTACGACCACTATGGCCGGGGCCCATACGGGCCCTTCTCCTCCTGCTACAGATACAACTCGCCCTACAACTGAGTCAGCGCCTAACGATGCAGGCAACCTACTTGAGCAGCTTCGAAAGCCGCCGGTCCTTCAGCACCTTGCCCCCCGTCTGCTCCTCCGGGCAGTAACACATCACGTAGTCCTTGAAGTGGATCGCCTCGATGCGGGTGCCACAGCGCGGGCAGTCCTCGCCGGCGCGACGGTGCACCTGCAGCGGCATCGGCAGCTTGTCGGGCACCGTGGGGCCGATGACCTCCTCGTAGTGGTCCAGAGCCGCGCCCAGGCGCTCGGCGCACGCCACGCGCAGGCGCTCGCGCTCGTCTTCCGCCAGGTCGGCCGCCTTCTTGAACGGCGACAGGCGGGCCGTCCACAGGATCTCGTCCACCCACGAGCGGCCGATGCCGGCGATCGTGCGCTGGTCGCGCAGCAGCGGGTGCAGGTGGTGGCTCTGGTCCATGAGGCCGGCGAACACCTCGGCCGAGAGCTCGGGCCAGGCGTCGGGGCCGAGCTTGGCCACCGCCTCGTCGGCCTCGACCGCGTCGGCGGGCAGCAGCTTGGCCCACGCCCGCTGCTGGGTGCCGAACTCGCGCAGGCGCAGCTCGCGGCCGTCGCCGAGCCGCAGCAGCAGCCGCGACGCCCGGTCCCGCAACGACGCCCGCTTGTCCCAGACCTGGAGACGGCCGGCGGACATCAGGTGGATCAGCAGCGCCAGGTCGCCGAGCTCGACCACGAACATCTTCCCCCGGCGGCGCACCGCGCCGATCTCGCGCCCCGCCAGGGCGTCCAGCGGCGGGTCGAACGTCTTCATGGTGACCATGCCCGGCGCCAGCGCGGACTCCACGCGCGCGCCGGCGACCGCGGCGTCAAGCCGGCGGGCGGCGATCTCGACCTCTGGCAGCTCCGGCATGGACTACGAGGCTACCCTCGGCGTCCGTGAGGGTGAGCGTGTCGTCAGACGAGCGGACCGGCGTGGCGGACGCCGTGGTGGAGCGGCTGCGCGCGCTCGGGCACGAGCCGCTGGTGCACGGTGCGCTGGCCGATGGCGAACGCGACGACTGGGCGTGGGCCAGCGAGGCGGCGGCCCGCGACGTTGCCGAGGGGCGCGCCGACCAGGGCATCGTGTGCTGCTGGACCGGCACCGGGGCGTCGATCGCCGCCAACAAGGTCGACGGCGTGCGCGCCGCGCTGTGCGCCGACGCCGAGACCGCCGGCGGCGCGCGCAGGTGGAACGACGCCAACGTGCTCGCGCTGTCGCTGCGCACCACCAGCCAGGCGCTGCTGGAGGAGATCCTGGAGGCCTGGTTCGCGGGCCGGCCCAGCGCCGACGACGGCGACGCCGCCAACGTGCGCCACCTTGACGAGATCTAGTCGACCTGGAATCTGCCCCGCAGGGGCTTGGAGCGGTTGCCCGCGAGGTCGGTGGCCTCGACCCTGATGCGGTAGACGCCCTTCGGGACGGCCTTCCCGGACAGCTGCCTGGAGCCGGCGGCCAGCCGCCGTCCCCGCAGGGTGCGCACGACCTTGCCGCGCCGGGTGATGACCACCTTGACCGTGGCCCGCTCGGACAGGCCAACGCGCACGCGGAGCCGCTTGGACGAGCTGACGACAGCCCGCGTGACCTTCGGCCTGGTGCGGTCGGGCCCGACCTGCACGGTGGCGCGCATCTGGTCGGGGTGGATCGAGCAGAGGTAGTCGTAGGTGCCCGCCTTGGCGAACAGCCGGCTGAAGGTCTGGCCCACATCCAGGTCGCCCGAGCGGAAGCTCTGGGGCGCGCCCCTCCGGCTGGTCACGTTGTGCAGCACCTCACCCCGGTTGGCCCACGTGACCGTGTCCCCCGGCTCGATGCGCGCGCTCTTGTCGCGGAAGAAGAACTCGCCGATGGTCACGTTCGTGGTGGCCGCCTGAGCCGGGACGGCGGGCAGGAACGAGGCGGCGAGCACCAGGGCGAGAAGGCCTCTGCGCATGGTCCGAGTCTAGATCGTGGAGAATGGCCGCGTGAAGGTCTCGGCCAAGGCGGATTACGCCGTGCGCGCCGCCGTCGAGCTGGCGGCCGCGCGGGAGGGCGACCCCCCCACCCCGGTGAAGGGCGACTTCGTGGCGCGCGCCCAGGGCATCCCGATCAAGTTCCTGGAGAACATCCTGCTGGACCTGCGGCAGGCCGGGCTGGTGAACAGCCGGCGCGGGCCCGAGGGCGGCTACTGGCTGTCGCGGCCTCCGGAGGAGATCACCGTGGCCGACGTGATCCGCGCCTCCGACGGGCCGCTGGCCAGCGTGCGCGGCGAGAAGCCCGAGGACCTGCGCTACGAGGGCGTCGCGCAGCCGCTGGCCACCGTGTGGGTGGCGCTGCGA
>Ga0190275_10004352_pt1 | contig 10183 bp, 10 predicted proteins | sample Popmic550T_FD_133745 | JGI IMG/M metagenome (GOLD analysis project Ga0190275, IMG submission 133745) | Populus adjacent soil microbial communities from riparian zone of Yellowstone River, Montana, USA - 550 T | ecosystem: Environmental > Terrestrial > Soil > Riparian zone > Trees stand | place...
GAGCTCTCGCCGCTGATCGCGATCGACCGCGAGCGCTGCATCCTCTGCTACCGCTGCGTGCGCTTCTCGCAGGAGATCTCCGAGGACTACCAGCTGATCCTGCTCGAGCGCGGCGCGCACTCCTTCGTCGGCACGTTCGACGGCCATCCCTACGTGGCCCCGTTCAGCGGCAACATCGTGGAGCTCTGCCCGGTGGGCGCCCTGACCTCGAGCGCCTACCGCTTCCGCGCGCGCCCGTGGGACATCGAGGGCTCCGGCACGGTGTGCGCGATGTGCCCGGGGCAGTGCAACGTCGAGCTGACGGTGCGCGACGACCGCGTCATGCGCGTGCTCGCGCGCGACCACGAGGGCGTCAACGACGGCTGGCTGTGCGACAAGGGCCGCTTCGGCTACCAGTACACGCACTCCGACGAGCGCATCGTGCAGCCGCTGATGCGCGAGGGCACCGAGCTCATGCCCGCCTCGTGGGACAAGGCGCTCCACGCGGCGGCGAACGCGCTCGCGAAGGCGGGTCCGCGCGCGGCGGCGCTGGCGAGCGGGGAGACGACCAACGAGGAGGCCTTCCTGCTCTCGCGGCTGCTGCGCGAGCGGCTCGGCTCCTCCCACCTCAGCTCCGCGCCGTCGGGCAGCGACGCGCTGCCGCTCGACGTGCGCCGCGCGCTCAGCGACCCCGCCCTGCAGGCCGAGGTGGCCGACCTCGAGTTCGCCCACGCCGTCCTGCTGATCGACTGCGACCCGATCGACGACGTGGCGATCTTCGACCTGCGCCTGCGCAAGGGCATCCGCCGGCGCGGGGTCAAGCTCGCGGTGGCGGGCGCCCGGCCGACCGCGCTCGACCCCAGCGCGCGCATGCTGCTGCGCTACGCGCCCGGCACCGGCGGCGCGCTGCTGGCCGCGCTCGACGCCGCGTTCTCCGACGACGCCGGGCTCCTCGGCGGGGCGGCCACCGCGGCCGGCTCGAACGCGCAGAGCGCGCGCGACATGGCCGAGTTCCTCAGCGGCGTCGGCGAGCACGTGGTGATCCTCTACGGCGAGCGGCTGCTGAGCGGGCCGCGCGGCGCGGGCGCCGCCCGCGCGCTGCTCAACGTCGCGACGCGCCTCGGCCTCCACGGCCGCCCCGGCGCCGGCCTGCTCGAGGTGCCGAGCTCGGCCAACGGGCGCGGCCTGCGCGAGGCCGGGTTCGCCCCTGGCCACGGGGCCGGGTACGCGACGCTCGCGGCCGCGGGCCGCGACGCGGACGGCATCGCCGAGGGCCTCGCCGAGGGCGAGCTCACCACGCTCTACCTGCTGCACTCCGACCCGCTGCGCTTCGCGCCGGACCGCGCGAAGTGGGAGGCGGCGCTGGGCGCGGCGCAGACCGTGATCGCCCACGAGTCGGTGCTGACCGAGACCGTGCGCGAGCACGCCGACATCGTGTTCCCGGCCGAGGCCTATCCCGAGAAGGAGGGCACGCTGGTGCAGCCCGACGGGCGCGTCCAGCGGCTGCGCCCGGCGATCGGGCGCCCGCGCCCCGCCGGGATGCCCGGCACCGGAGTGCGCGCCGGCTGGCAGGTGGTGGCCGAGGTGGCGCGCCGTGCGGGCCTTGAGACCGGCGTGCATACCGGCCCGATGGCCTCCGACCAGCTGTTCGCCGCCGTGCCGTTCTACGCCGGGCTCACGCTCGACGAGATCGGCGGGCGCGGCGTGCGCTGGCCCGAGACCCCGGCGGCCGCGAGCTTCGCGCCGCCGCGCTGGGAGCTCGCCGAGCTGGAGATCCCGCCCGCCGCGGCGAGCCCGAACGGCGCCCTGCGCCTCGGCACCTTCCGGCCGCTGTGGGCGGCCAAGGAGGTCGACCTCTCGCCGGTGCTGCACTTCGCGCGCGCCCAGCAGGTCGTGGAGCTCGCCCCGCCCGACGCCGAGCGGCTCGGCGTCGTGGAGGGCGACCGCGTGGAGGTGCGCTCGGGCGCGGGGACCGTGACCGCCGCTGCCAGGCTGCGCGCCTCGCTGCCGCACGGCACGGTGTTCGTGGCCGCCGGCACGCTCGAGCAGCCCGCCAACGTCCTCGCCGGGGCGCTGGCGGAGGTCCGCCGCGTCGGGCCCCCGGAGCCGCCGGAGCCCTCCGCGGTGCCCGCCATGGTCACGCCCGCGGGTGAGGGCATGGCGGAGATGCCGGCATCGGCGCCCCAGCCGGACCCGGGCGTCCGCCCGCCGTCGCAGTCCTCGGACGGGTCGGCGCCATGATCGTCTTCGCCGAGATCGGCTACTACGAGCCCTGGTGGATCCAGATCCTCAAGGCGCTCGTGATCTTCGCCGTCGTCTTCAACATGGTGCCGCTCGCGCTGCTCGCCGACCGCAAGGTGCTGGGGCGCTTCCAGCACCGCTACGGGCCCAACCGCGTCGGCCCGTTCGGCGCGCTGCAGGCGGTCGCCGACATCGGCAAGCTCGTCTTCAAGGAGCAGTTCCGGCCCCGCACCTCGGTCGGCTGGCTGTTCGCGATCGCGCCCGCGATCTCGATGCTCACCGCGACGGCGACGATCGCGATCATCCCGTTCTCGGACACCGTCGACATCTTCGGCACCCAGGTCGGGCTCTACGGGATCGACCCCGACATCGGGATCCTGTACGCGTTCGCGTTCGGCGGGATCGCGTTCTACGGCCTGATGCTCGGCGGCTGGGCCTCGGGCTCGAAGTTCTCGTTCATGGGCGCGATGCGCTCCGCCGCGCAGCTCATCTCGTACGAGGTCGCCCAGGGCCTGTCGCTCGTCGGCGTGATCATGATGACCGGCTCGCTGTCGCTGGTGGACATCGTCCAGGCGCAGTCGGGCCCCGGCAACCTGTGGTTCTTCATCCCGCAGTTCGTCGGCTTCATCGTGTTCCTCGTGGCGGGCTTCGCGGAGACCAACCGCGCGCCGTTCGACCTGCCCGAGGCCGACGCCGAGCTGGTCGGCGGCTACAACACCGAGTACGGCGGCGGGCGCTTCGCCGCCTTCTTCGCCGCGGAGTACCTGAACATCGTCGTGGTCTCCGGGCTGATCGTGACGCTCTTCCTCGGCGGCTGGAATATCCCGTTCGTGGACCCGCCCACGTGGGTGGACCCGATCGTCGTGATCGTGAAGATGTGCGCCTTCATCTTCCTCTTCATCTGGGTGCGCGCGACGCTGCCGCGGCTGCGCTACGACCAGCTGATGTCGCTGGGCTGGAAGGTCTTCCTGCCGCTCGCGACCCTCAACGCCCTCGTGACCGCGATCCTGGTGGTGGTGACCTGATGTCCTGGAGTCCCGGCGACGATGTGATCGCCGTCCAACGCGCCCCGGCCCCCGGGGCGGCGGCGAGTACCTACCGCGCCTTCGGCGCGACGCTGAAGGGCCTGCGGATGACGTTCTCCCGCCTCGTCGAGGGCCCGAAGACGATCCAGTACCCGGAGGAGAAGACGCCGGTCTACCCGCGCTTCCGCGGGCGCCACAAGCTCCACCGCTTCGAGGACACCGGGCTCGAGAAGTGCGTCGGCTGCTCGCTGTGCGCAGCCGCGTGCCCGGCGGACTGCATCCGCGTGGTGGCCGCCGAGAACACACCCGAGGTGCGGATCAGCGCCGGCGAGCGCTACGCCGCCGTGTACGAGATCAACCTCTCGCGCTGCATCTTCTGCGGCTATTGCGAGGTCGCGTGCCCGTTCGACGCGATCACGATGGGCCACGACTACGAGATGTCGGACTTCAACCGCTCGGACCTCATCTTCACCAAGGAGATGCTGCTGGCCGAGCCGCTCGAGCGCGCGCCGCTGCGCACCGCCGGCGAGTAGGGCGGCCGGGCCGCATCTACAGCAGCAGGTGCGAGTCGCCGAACTCGTGCCACAGGTAGCCCGCGGCGAGCGCCTCGGCGTAGGAGCGCTCGACGAGGTCGGGTCCGGCCAGCGCCTCGAGCATCAGCAGGTGCGAGGCGTCGGGGTCGTGCCAGCCGGTGATCAGCCCGTCGACGACGCGCGGCGGGCGCTCGGGCGTGACCACGTGGCGGGTCCATCCCTCGGCGGCGCGGCCGCCGGAGGTCTCGAGCGCGCGCACGACCGTCGTGCCGACCGCGATCACGCGGCGCGCCTCGCGCATCCGGGCGGCGGTGGCGGCGGAGACGCGGTAGCGCTCGGGGTACGGCAGCTCCCCGCGCTCCAGCGACGAGACCCCGGTGTGCAGGACGATCGAGGCGACGCGCACGCCGCGCGCCTCGAGGCCGGCGAGCACGCGCGGCGTGAAGGGCCGCGCGGCGCTCGGCATCTCCGCGCTCCCCGGCTCGGCCGCGAACACCGTCTGGTAGTCGCCGAGCGGCCGCTCCCTCCGAGTGTGGCCGTAGCGGATCGGGTGGCCGCGGGCGGCGAGGTAGGCGAGCAGCGGGCCGGGCAGCGTCAAGGCTGCGACCCACAGACGGGTGCCGAGGTAGGGCGCGACCAGCTCCGCGCGGCCGCCGCCTGGGAGCGCGAGGCGCTCGCCGGCGCGCCCGTCGGAGAGGCGGCGGCCGCCGCGGCGCAGCTCGACGACCCAGTGGTCCGGCGTCCCCATCGGCACCGGCGTCGAGAGATGGAGGTCGAGCGGGCTGCCGTCGGCGCGCCGCGCCTTCAGCGCGGCGGGCAGCGTGGCGGAGCGGTTGACGACCAGGAGGTCGCCGGGGTCGAGGAAGGACGGCAGGTCGCGGAAGGTCGCGTGGGTGAGCGACTCGTCGGCGCGGCGCGCCACCAGCAGGCGGACCTCGTCGCGCGCGACCCCGCGCGCCTCGGGCGGCTCGGCCGCCTCGAGCCGCGCGGGCAGCGTGAAGGCGGGCGCCGGCCTCACGCCGCGGCGCCCGCCAGCTCGCGCGCGGCGTAGCGGCCGCTGGGCAGCTCGCCCTCGGCGAGCGCCATCAGCCCTGGGACGCTCGCCTCGGGCGGCGGCCGGTCGGAGACGTCCTCGCCGGGGAACGCCGCCTGCTGCATGCGGGTGTTCATGTCGCCGGGGTCGACCGCGTAGACCCGCAGGCCCGGGCGCTCGGCGGCGAGGATCGCGGTCAGCTGCTCGAGCGCCGCCTTGGCCGAGCCGTAGCCGCCCCACCCCGCGTAGGGCTCGACGGCGGCGTCGGAGGTCACGTTGACGATCCGCGCGCCTTCGCCCAGCGCGGGCAGCGCGAGCTGGATCAGCGCCAGCGGCGCGAGCACGTTGACGCGGTAGACGCGCTCGAGGACGTCGAGCGGGTAGTCGGCGAGCTCGGGCTGCGGGCTCGGGCCCAGCTCGCTCGCGTTGTTGACGAGCAGGTCGAGGTCCGCTCCCGCGGCGGCGACGAGCGCGCGGCGATGCTCGGGGTCGGCGACGTCGCCGGCGAGCGCGACCACCTCGGTGCGGGTCGCCAGCTCCGCGCGGGCGGCCTCGAGCGGGCCGGGGTCGCGGGCGTCGATGACGAGCCGCCGGCCGCGCGCGGCGAGCTCCCGGGCGAGCGCCAGGCCGAGGCCGCGCGAGGCGCCGGTGATCAGGGCGGTGGACATGGCCGTGACGCTACGACGACCGCGCCCCCATCACCATCGGGAAATGGTCCTAGGTCCTCCGGACCATCACTCGGGCTCGGCGAGCCCGTGGCGGACCGCGAACAGCGCCGCCTGCGTGCGCGCGGTGACGCCGAGCTTGCCGAGGATGTGGCTCACGTGGGTCTTGACCGTCTTCTCCGAGACGCCGAGCTCGCGTGCGATGACCTTGTTGGAGCGGCCGCGGGCGATCAGGCGCAGGACCTCGCGCTCGCGGGCGGTGAGGACCTCGCCGGGGGCGCGGCCGGTCGCGGCGCCGTCGGCCGCGAGCTCCTCCAGCAGGCGCGAGGCGACCGCCGGGTGCACCACTGACTGCCCGGCGTGCACGACGCGGATCGCGCGCACGAGCTCGCCGGGCTCGACGTCCTTGAGCAGGTAGCCGGCGGCGCCCGCGCGCACGGCCGGGAACACCCGCTCGTCGTCGCCGAAGCTCGTCAGCGCGATCGCGCGTGCCCCCGGCACGCGCTCGCGCAGCGCGCGGATCGCCGCGATCCCGTCCATGCCCGGCATGACGAGGTCCATCAGCACGACGTCGGGCGCCTCGCGCTCCGCGACCTCCACCGCCTCGCCGCCGTCAGATGCCTCGCCGACCACCTCGAGGTCCTCCTGGAGGTCGAGGAAGGTGCGCAGGCCCTGGCGCACCACCGCGTGGTCGTCGGCGATGAGGACGCGGATGGCGGTCATCCGCCGACCTCGAGGCGCACCGTCGTACCCGCGCCGGGCTCGGACTCGATGGTCAGCACACCGCCGACCGCGCGGGCGCGCTCCTCCATCGAGGTCAAGCCGAGGCGCCGCCCGCGCAGCTCGGGGTTGGCGGCCTCGAACCCGATGCCGTCGTCGGCCACCGCGAGGTCCACGCGGCCGTTGTCGGCCTCCAGGCGCACCTCGACGCGCTCCGCGTGCGAGTGGCGCATCGCGTTCTGCAGTGCCTCCTGGGCGATGCGGAACACCTCGCCCTCGGCCTCCGGGTCGAGCCGCAGCGCGCCCGCCACGCGCAGGCCGACGTCGACGCCGAACACGCGCCGCAGCACCGCGACGTGCTTGCGCAGCGCGGTCGCGAGGCCCTCGATGGCGAGCGACGGCGGGCGCAGCTCGTCGATCAGCGCGCGCAGCTCCTCCTGGGCCTCGCGCGCCAGGCCGCCGAGGCGGGTGAGCTGCTCGCGCGCGGCATCGGGGTCGCGGTCGAGCAGCGTCGCGGCCGACTCGGCGGTCAGCACGACCCCGAACAGCTTCTGGCTGACCGCGTCGTGCAGCTCGCGGGCCAGGCGGTTGCGCTCCTCGACGATGCTCAGCTCGCGGCTGCGCTCGTGCAGGCGCGCGTTCTCGATCGCGATCGCGGCATGGGCGGCGAGCATCTCGATCACGCGCTCGTCGTCGTCGCCGAACGCGTCGGCGCCCTCCTTGTCGGTGAGATAGAGCGCGCCGATCACCTCGCCGCGGGCGACGATCGGGACGCCGAGGAACGAGCGCATCTGCGGATGGGCGTCCGGCCACCAGCCGCGGAAGCGCGGGTCGCCGCGGATGTCGCCGGTGCGGTGCGGCCGGTCGGCCTCGAGCATCGCCCCCAGCAGCCCGTGCGTGCGCGGGAGCGGTCCCATCGCCGCGATCAGCTCGTCGCTCATCCCGCTGGTGATGAAGCGCGCGAACGCGCCGGTGCCGTCGGGGACGCCGAGCGCCGCGTAGCGCGCCCCCGCCAGCCCTCGGGCGGCGTCCACGAGGCGCTGCAGCACGGGCTCGACCTCGCGCTCGGAGGCGACGGCGAGGACGACGTCGCTCAGCGTCCGGAAGGCGGGGCCCTCGGGTGCGGCGTCCATGCCGCCCACCTTACGCCGCGGCGCGGGAGGCGCCCTGACGCGGCCGCGGCGTCACGTGCGCGAGGTCGAACCCCGCCGGCAGCTCGAGGTCGTGCGCGGCGAGCAGGTCGCGGTCGGCGAGCAGCTCGCGGCACGGCCCGTCGGCGTGGATCCGCCCGGCGTCCAGGATCACCGCGCGCTCGCACAGCTCGGCGGCGAGCGGCAGGTCGTGCGTGGCGAGCAGCATCGTGCCCTCGATTCCCGCCAGGACCTCGAGCAGCTCGCGCCGCCCGCGCGGGTCGAGGCTCGCGGAGGGCTCGTCGAGGACGAGCAGCCAGGGGCGCATGGCGAGCACGGTGGCGATCGCGACGCGCCGGCGCTCGCCCATCGAGAGCAGGTGCGGGGAGCGGTCGTGGGCGCCGTCCATGCGGACCGCAGCGAGCGCGTCACGCACCCGCGCGGCCACCTCGTCGCGCGTGAGGCCGAGGTTCAGCGGCCCGAACGCGACGTCCTCTCCCACGGTAGGCATGAAGAGCTGGTCGTCGGGGTCCTGGAAGACGAGTCCGACCCGCGCGCGCAGCTCGGGCAGCGTCGCGCGCTCCACCTTGAGGCCCGCAACCTCGAGCTCGCCGGTCCCGGTGAGCAGCCCGTTGAGGTGGAGCATCAGCGTGGTCTTGCCGGCGCCGTTGGGGCCGAGAAGCGCGACGCGCTCGCCGTGGGTCACGTGGAGGTCGAGGCCGCGGAGCGCCGGGCGGCCGTCGGGGTAGCGGAAGCGCACGTCGCGCAGGTGCAGCGCGCAGCTCACGGGCCGGCTCCCGCCAGGAGGCGCAGCGGAACGAGGGCGAGCAGCACGAGTGCCACGAAGGCCACGTCGGCGCGGCCGAGCGCGAGCGGCGCGGCGCGCGGCATGTGCCCGTCGTAGCCGCGGGCGAGCATCGCGAGGTGCACCCGCTCCCCGCGGCCGTAGGAGAGCAGGAACAGCGTGCCGGCCACCCGGCCGAGCGCCCCCGCGTGCACGGCGTTGCGCGGTCGGTAGGCGCGCGCGGCGAGCGCGGCGCGGGTCCGCTCCGCCTCGCCGAGGATCACGAACAGGTAGCGGTACATCATCCCGGCGATGAGGACGAGCACACGCGGCATCCGCAGCGCCTCGAGCCCGCCGAGCAGGGCGGGGAACGCCGTGACGGCGCCGAGGAGCACGGCCGCGGTGACGCCGATGAGCGCCTTGGCCGCGACCGTGGCGGCGACCTCGAGGCCGGCGTCGTGGACGTCGAGCGGGCCGAGCGCGTGGGCGGCGCCGCCGGTGCGGACCAGCGGGACGCACACCGCGACGAGGAGCACCGGCGCGAGCACGAGGCGGCCCCGGTGCCAGACGACCGTCGCCGGCACGCGGGCGGTCGCCGCCACCGCGCCGAGCACCGCCGCGCAGGCGGCGAAGACCGGCCAGTACTGGATCGGCGTGCTGACGGCGACCACCGTCACGGCCAGCAGGCCGACGACCTTCGCGCGCGGGTCGAGGCGGTGCACGCGGCTGCCCGGGTTCCCGGCGACCCCCGTGAGGTCGGGCGCGCTCACCTCGCGGCGGCCGGCCCTTCCCGGCGGCGCAGCAGCGCGGCCATCCCGAAGCCGAGCGCGAACACCACCAGCGTCCCCGCGAACCCGGCGACACCGGTCGCCACCCGCGCGTCGCGGATCCCGGGGAAGGCGTAGCCCGGGGCGGGCGCGTCCTCCTGGACGGCGTGCAGCTCGCTGCGGTCGAGGAACGCCTTGTCGTGCGCCACGCGCTCGAGCCCGTCGGGCGAGGAGGACGCGAACGGCGAGACCGCGGTCGCGAGCCCGACGGCGACCGCCAGCGCCAGGACCGTGACGAGCTTCACCGAGGTGCTCATGACAGCGCCTCCCCCGCCGCCGGCGCGGAGGCCGGCTCATCCTCGAGGTGCTCCGCCGCGGCCACGAGGTCCGGGCGCACCGCCAGGACCGCGGCGACCGCCGCGACGGTGATCGCGGCCTCGCCGATCCCGATGAACACGTGGACGCCGACCATCGCCGGCAGCACCGTCGCCAGCGGCACGGTCCCGGAGATCGCGAGCAGGACCGACGCGACCGCCGCGCTGACCACCACCGCCAGCCATGCCGTCACCCCGCACAGCCCGATGAACGGCGTGCGGCGCGGCGGCAGCACCGTTCGCCCGGCGCGCAGCATCAGCCCGGAGCCGAGCGCGCCGACCACGCCCATGCAGAAGATGTTGGCCCCGAGCGCCGTCACGCCCCCGTCGGCGAACATGAACGCCTGCACGACGAGCACCACCGCGAGCACGAGGCAGGCGAGCCACGGCCCGAGCAGGATCGTCGCCAGCGCCGCCCCGAGGAAGTGCCCGCTGGTGCCGCCCGCCACCGGGAAGTTGAGCATCTGCGCGGCGAACACGAACGCGGCGGTCACGCCCAGCAGCGGGACCTGGCGCTCGTCGAGCGTCCGGTTGGCCCGGTGCAGCCCGTAGCCGACCGCGGCGACCGCGACGACGCCCGTGGCCGCCGCGACGTCGGCGGACAGGAACCCGTCAGGGATGTGCATGCGGCTCCCGCTCGCCGTCGTCGGGCACCGCCCGCGGCCCCGACCCCGGCCGCGCGCACGCGGCGCACAGCCCGCCGATCGGGAAGTGCGTGAAGCGCGCCTCGTGGCCGAAGCGCTCGCGGATCAGTACGCGCACGTCGTCCAGCGCCTCGGGCTCCACCGCCCGCAGCCCACCGCACGCGTCGCACAGCAGGTGCTCGCGCACGCCCGCGCTCGCGGTGACGTAGCGGCCCGGCGCGTGGCCGACGTGGACGTGGCGCACCAGCCCGATCGCCTCGAGCGCCTCGAGGTTGCGGTACACCGACC
>Ga0190275_10004353_pt1 | contig 10180 bp, 4 predicted proteins | sample Popmic550T_FD_133745 | JGI IMG/M metagenome (GOLD analysis project Ga0190275, IMG submission 133745) | Populus adjacent soil microbial communities from riparian zone of Yellowstone River, Montana, USA - 550 T | ecosystem: Environmental > Terrestrial > Soil > Riparian zone > Trees stand | place...
AACGTCCCGTTCGGCGGAGCGAAGGGCGGGGTTGTGTGCGACCCGGCGGAGATGTCCATCGCAGAGCTTGAGCGCATGACGCGCCGCTACGCCGCCGAGCTGATTGACTTCATAGGGCCGGAGAAGGACGTGCCCGCGCCCGACATGAACACCAACGAGCAGACGATGGCGTGGATCATGGACACATACTCCATGCACGCGCGCCACACCGTCAACGCCGTCGTCACGGGCAAGCCGGTCGAGCTGGGCGGCTCGCGCGGACGCCGAGAGGCGACGGGGCGCGGCCTGCTCTTTGTCGTCAACGAGGCCATCAAGCGCTTCAATCTCTCGCCGCCGCAGACGCGCGTCGTCGTGCAGGGTTCGGGCAACGTCGGCGGCATCGGCGCGCGCCTGCTCCACGAAGCGGGCTACAAGGTCGTCGCCATCTCAGACGTTTTCGGCGGCATACACAACCCGGACGGCATAGACATCCCGGCGGCGCTTGAGCATCTGCGGACGACGCGCTCGCTACAGGAATTTCCCGGCGCGGAGCAAGTCTCGAATCAGGACTTGCTCGAAATTGAATGCGACGTGCTGGCCCCTTGCGCGACCGAAAACCAGATCACCTCGAAGAACGCAGACCGCGTCAAGTGTCGAATACTGGCCGAGGGCGCGAACGGCCCGACGACCGCCAATGCCGACAAAATCCTCCATAACAAAGGGATTTTCGTCATCCCGGACATACTCGCCAACGCGGGCGGCGTCACCGTCAGCTACTTCGAGTGGGTGCAGGATCGGATGGGTTATTTCTGGAAGGAAGACGTTGTGAACGAGCGTCTATCGGACGTGATGGTCGCAAGCTTCAACGATGTGGCGAAGTACGCTGAGACGCACGATGTGGACACGCGCACAGCCGCATACATGCTTGCGATTGACCGAGTGGCATACGACACGCGGATGCGCGGTATATACGCGTGACGAAATTGTGAAGAGTTTTTCGCGCTAACTAGCGAAAAACTCTTGATTTCCGCGACTGACTGGAGTATGGTCTGGCGGAACTCGGTACGCTCCGGGCATCCGTCCATTAGGGTCTTAGGGGACGGAGTCCAAAGCGAACCACCTAGAGTGTTGACAGCAACGCGCCTGTTTTCGTATAAGCAGAAGCGCAAACAACGAAGTCAGTTCAGTCAGTTGAGAGGCGCCGAAAGAGGCAGTGTAAGAGCGCCCGTGAATGTTCTTCCGAACGTTCAGGCTCCTCTCGCTGCTCCGCTCCATCTACAAGACGACAACGTTCGAGGGCGGTAGCAGTACTTTTTGACTTGGGTTTTACTCTTGTAGTTGGAGCGTCCGCGCCCCAGATTTTGAAAAGTTGCCGGGCAAGCCAGCGCCCCCAGAGCCGTTTGTCGGCTGGGGCATCAGGCAGCAAGGCGACTTCGGGAGCACGGTCGTCACCTTCCGCACCATTTTAAACTCATTTCGCAGGAGGAATGCGATGAGACTCGCGAGAAGAGCGCTATTCGCCGCGCGCGCCACTTTAATCCTGTTGTCGGCAGTAACGGCACAAACTTTGAGGCCGGGTAACGATCCTCGTAATCAGGCCCCGACTGTTGGCACAGGTGGCCCTCCGGGAGGCCCGACCGGACTCTTCACCATTTACGACGGCGACACGCTTCGTAAGGGTGAGTTCACCTTCAGCATCGCCTACAGCAATTACGACCGCGACCCCGGCGATGTTGATATCTCCGTCATCCCGCTCAGCTTCAATATCGGCATCAACGACCATCTCGAGCTGTTCTTCAGCACGGAAGGCTACCGCGGGGTCAACGTCAACAACCCGAAGAATCTGTCGAGCTTCTACCTACCAAACTCGCAGCTCTTCTTCGGCGCAACACAGCTCGGCAGCGGCCCGGCCATCATCCTTGCTCCGATAATAGTGAGTGGCACGAGCGGAATTCAAGGCGCGGTCTTCCGCCCTGCCTTCAACCAGCCGTTCGTGCAGTTTCCGTTCACCGGCGGCGTCGGCCCCAACTTCGGGCTGACGGGTAACATCATCGCCCCGCCGTTCACGAGTCGCCTCGGCGATGCGGTCGGCGGCAACGACGGCAACTGGGGCGGAGCGTCGAACTTCCCCGGTTACGGCTCGCCCTGCGGCAGCATCCTGCCGGGCGTCGTTCTGACGACGCGGACGATTCCGCCCAACCTGACTTTCAACACGCTGACCGTTCCCGATCTGTTCACGACCTGCCCGACCTACCTGCCCGACGCGCCGTTCATCAACCGGCTCTACGGCGAGTCGAGCTTCGGCGTGATGCAGGCGGGCGCGAAGATTCGCTTCACCGGGCCGAACAATCCGCTCGGCGTCGGCTTGGTCGGCTTCTACCGCTGGTATCTGGATAAGGCCGATGACTTCTCCGGCTTCAACCAGATGCAGCGCGGCACAGGCACGGGCGCAAACTTCGGCGACATCGGTCTTATCGGCTTCGTGTCGGGTCGCCTGAGCCGCTCGGTCAACCTGTCGGCAAACTTCGGCTACATCCTGAACAGCAATCCGAAGTCGGATGCCTTCGGCGGCGGCGATGCGACTCTGCTCGACCGTCCCGACGAGTTGGTCGCGGGCGTTGGCCTCGACTTCCCGATCAACAGGTACTTCCAGATAATCACCGAGTTGAAGTCAATTCACTACGTCGCGGGACGCACGCCGAACTCGTTCCCGAACAATCCCGTGGACGCGCTCGGCGGCCTCCGCATCTTCCCGAAGCGCTGGTTCGGCATAAGCGCGGCCTATCGCGCGCACTTGAATCAGCAGGGCAAGCGCTTCCTGAACAGCGATCCGGAATTCCCGGCTGGCTTCGTGCAGTCAGACGACCCGCACGGCTTCATCGTCCAGTTCTTCGCAGGGCGCCGCAACGAGCGCCTGCCGACGATCTTCCCGAATCAGCCGCCGACCGTCACGGTGTCGGCTGCTTCGAGCAGAGTCGTGCTTGCGGCTGAATGCACAGGCGATCAGATTCCTGACTCGACCTGCACGCCGACGAGTCCGACCGTTGCGCTCTCCGCGAGCGCGACCGACCCTGACGGCGACACGCTGCTCTACACGTGGTCAACGACCGGCGGCAGAATCAGCGGCGACGGCCCGAACGCGACGATTGACATGAGCGGCGTCGCGCCCGGAACGTACACCGTCACCGTCGAAGTTGACGACGGCTGTGGCTGCATCGCATTCAACACGACGACCATTACGGTCGAGCGTTGTGGCTGCGTCACGCCTCCGCCTCCGCCGTGCCCGCGCGTAAGCGTAAGCTGCCCGGATACCGGCACGATTGGTTCGCCCGTCACCTTCACTGCCAGCGTCAGCGAAGGCGACCCGAACGTCACGCCGACCTACAATTGGACTGTCACCGCCGGCACGATCAGCAGCGGTCAGGGCACGTCCAGCATCACGGTTGACACGACCGGCATCGCCGGCGGCACGACCATCACCGCCACGGTTGACGTGGGTGGCTACGACCGTCAATGCTCGACATCTTCGAGCTGCACGGTGAACTTCCCACGCATAGCGGAGGCGAGGAAGGTTGACGAGTACGGCAACATCCGGTTCAACGACGAGAAGGCACGTCTCGACAACTACGCCATCGAGTTGCAGAACGACCCGACGGCGCAGGGCTACCTGATCTGCTACGGCGGACGCAGGGGCCGTGCGGGCGAAGGCCAGCGTCGCTGCGACCGTGCGAAGGACTACCTCGTTACGACCCGCGGTATTGATGCCTCGCGCATCGTTACCGTGGACGGCGGGTACAAGGAAGAGCTTGCCGTCGAGCTGTGGATCGTGCCTTCGGGCGCGACGCCGCCGCCGGCCAGCCCGACCGTTGACCCGTCCGAAGTGCAGGCCACGCCCGCACCGAGAGGCCGCCGCGGTCGCCGCCGTGGTCGCGATGACGACGAGGAGTAAACCCTAACCATAAGCTCGCGCCCCTGAAATCGGGGGCGCGACCCGAACCGAAAGCGGGCGACGTAACCCGAAAGGGAAACGTCGCCCGCTTCGCTTTGTGGCAGAAACGCGACCGTCAGGGAGCGTGTCGAATGACAGATGCATAGACACGCTCCCTGACGGTCGCGTTTCTGCTTAGAAGCATTCATACAACTGCCATTTTCCATCCGGCATCCTATCCGTCGTCTGCCCTCTCCCTTCGTGGGCTTTGCAAAGACGCCTTTCGTATAGATAATAGCCGCGCGGTTCTAAACCCCCCGCCGCGATGCTCGAAGATTTTGAAGAACGTGGTGCTTATTAATGATGATGAATCGCTCGTTTAAGAAGATACCCGCCGCGCTCCTCTTGGGCGCGCTTCTCATTTCGTGGGCTACAGCCTTTGCCACACCCGCGGGCGACAACGGCCCGGACGCCGCCGAGACGCGGCTGCTGAACTGGGAGGTCACGGGGCCGTTCGGCGGCGACGTGCGCTCGCTCGTCATTGACCCGCAAGACCCGCGCCGACTCTACTTCGGCACGATTGACGGGCAGATTTACGCCTCAACGGACGCCGGCACGACTTGGTCTCGGCTCGAAGGCTTCAACCGCCCCGGCATCCTCGTTGACCACATTATCGTTGACCCGCGCGACTCCAAAACGCTCTACGCCGCCGCGCACAGGCACAAGGAGCCGGGCGGCTTCTTCAAATCAACTGACGGCGGGCGCACGTGGCGCGAGTCGGAGCAGTTGAAGAGCGACGGCATCCACTCTTTGACGCAGTCGTCGAAGAACCCCGACCTTTTGCTCGCGGGAACGAACGGCGGCATCTGGCGCTCGACCAACGCGGGCGACAAGTGGGAGAAGCTTTCCACCTCGGCCACGCCCGGACTCATCAACGTCGAGTCGCTCGCCTTCGACCCGCGCAGCACCGATACCATCTACGCGGGCACTTGGTATCTGCCCTACAAGTCAACCGACGGCGGCGAGACTTGGAGCATCACGAAGACCGGCATCATTGACGACTCCGACATCTTCGCCATCGAGGTTGACGCGAGCAACCCCGACCACGTCATCATGTCCGCTTGCAGCGGCATCTACGAGACGAAAAATGCGGGCGCGAATTGGCGCAAGGTCAACGGCATCCCCTCGCAGTCGCGCCGCACGCGCGCCATCTTGCAGAACCCCGCGAAGCCCGCCACGATCTACGCGGGCACGACCGAAGGTTTCTGGATGAGCACGAACGGCGGCACCGACTGGAAGGTGACGACCAACCGCCAGAGCTTCGAGGTCAACGCCATCGCCGTCCACCCGTCCAACCCCGACACCGTCTACATCGGCACGAACAACTACGGCGTGATGATCTCGCACGACGGCGGTCGCAACTTCGCGCCGTCAAACGGCGGCTACTCCGGGCGACGCGCCTACGCCATCCTCGCTGACCGCGAGAAGCCCGGACGCATCTACGCGACGACCATAAACACCGCGACTGGCGGCGGCTACTTCTTCGTCTCAGACGACGGCGGCGTGACTTGGCAGCTATCCGCGCGCAACATGCCGCAGCGCCTCATCGGCTACTCGATCCTTCAGGACGAGACGGACGGCAACATCATCTACCTCGGCACGAACTACGGCCTCTATCGCTCGACAGACCGCGGCGCTTCGTGGTCGCCCGTCACCGCGCCGAAGCCGAAGCCGCCCGCCAAAGCTCGCCGCAAGACTCCCGCGCGCGGCGGTCGGACTTCATCTCGCACAACGCAGGCGACGGCTTCGATAGACAACACGCCGCTTACGCCCGCGCCTGCCCCTGCTACGAAGCCGACTCCCAACGAGACTGTGAAGCGCGCGCAAGAGGCTCTGAATCTGGCGGGCTTCGCTATCGGCAAAGCCGACGGCATCGCGGGCACGCGCACGGTCGCTGCGCTTCGCAAATTCCAATCGGCCAAAGGCGTGCCCGTGAGCGGCAAGTTCGACGCGGCGACGCTCGTCGCGCTCGGTCTCGCGGGCGGCATGCAGGAAGCGGGCGCGATGGCCGACGCCTTGCAGAATGCGCCCCTCTACCTGACCGACACCATCAACGCGCTCGTCTACACGGGCGACGAGCGCGACGGCCACAAAGGCATGCTCGCCGCGACGAACGCAGGGCTTTTCCGCAACTACGATTTGACGAAGGGTTGGGAGCGCGTTCCTTACGGTGGGGGCTTCGACGTTCGCACGCTCTGCATCTCTGCGAGCGCGCAGGAGCCTGAGACAATCTTCGTCGGCACTTCAAACTCCGGCGTGCTGGTCACGCGCGACGGCGGCAAGACTTGGGCGCAGGCGCGCAGCATTCCGTCCGAGGCCCCGGTCAACGTCATCGAGCGCGACCCGAAGCGCCCGGAGCACGTCTACGTCGGCACGACGCAGACGCTCTACGTCTCGCACGACGGCGGGCAGAGGTGGCAGCGACGCGGCGGCAACCTTCCGCTGGGCAGCTTCACGAGCATTCTCATCAACCCCGAAAACCCCGACGAGGTCTTCGTCGGAAACGCATACGAGCGCGGCGGTAGCGTCTTCAGCGCTGCCGAGGGCGGCGGCGTTTTCCGCTCGTCCGATGCCGGCATGACTTGGCAGCGACTAGACCCGCCGCTTCCGAGCCGCCGCGTCTGGGCGCTTGCCTTCGACCCGCGCGACAGCGGCAGAATCTTCGTCGGCACACACTCCGCGGGCGTCTACGTCGCGCATCGCAGCGGTGACTCGGCGGCGACGAGCAAGTAAAAGATCAAGGCAAAAGGCAAAAGGCAAAAGGCAAAAGGCAAAAGTGAATGACAGTCGCTCATGAGGGCGCGTCTTTCATTTTTGCCTTTTGCCTTTTGCCTTTTGCCTTTTGCCTTCTCTACTGCCTTGACACATCATTGTCCGCCTGTGTAAATTCTTGCCCTACCTGGCAGAATAGCCGGTGATTGGCGGATCACGCGGGTGATCCACGGGCATGAGGAAAAATTGAAACCCCGTTCGCTTCTTTTTTTTCTGAAACATAGGCTCGCATCTCCCGCCTCAACAAACCTCCGACTCCCGTCAATCACCGAAAGCTACTCTCGACAAAACATGAGTGCATCCACGCGTGCGGCGATAGTCGCCGCGGATCGCGCCGATGGTTTTGCCGCCGGGTAAGGCGCGGGAGGGAACAAAGGTTCGCGCCAGATTAAACCAGCAGGAGTTCGACCAAGAGTTCATGTCAACCGAAAACGAAAAGCCTACCAACGGCGACACAACAAACGAACAGCCACAGCCTACCGCTTCCACCGGCGACGCGGGCGAGAGCCAAGACACAATGGCAGCAGCCGCTTCCGCATCGGCGTCTGCTCCGACCGCCTCGGCGACAGCCGACGAGTCCGAGCAAACACCCGCGACGGCAACAGGCGAGACTGATGCGACGCCCGCGTCGGAATCCATCTCTGCGCCCGCGTCTTCAACCGACGAGGCTGATGCTTCGCCAGCGCCGACGCAGGCCCAGCCTGCTTCGACGCCCGCCGCTTCGCCGTCAGGCGATGCCGTCTCCGCGCACGAGACGGACGAGGAAGAGAACCGCGGCGGCGCGGACGCCTTCGACTTCGGCGCGATGCTCGACCAGTACGAGCAGGAGCAGGCGGCCTTTCAGGAAGGCTCGGTCGTGCGCGGCAACGTCGTCGGCGTCAACGACCGAATGGTCGTCATTGACTTCGGCTTCAAGTCGGAGGGCGCGGTTCCGGTCGAAGAGTTCATGGAGAACGGCGAGCTGACCGTCAAGCGCGGCGACGAAGTGGAAGTCCTCATCAAGAGCATGGAGTCGCAGGAGGGCGTGCCCATCCTTTCGCGCGCCGACGCGGTTCGCATGCGCGCGTGGGACGACCTTGAGAAGGCTTACCGCGACGGCGTGCCAGTCAAGGGAAGGATCATGGAGCGCGTTAAGGGCGGTTTGAGAGTGGACGTTGACGGCGTCGCAGCGTTCCTGCCCGGCTCGCAGGTTGACACGCGGCCCATACGCAACCTTGAATCCCTGCGCGGTCAGGAGATCGAGGCCATCGTCATCAAGCTCAACCGTAAGCGCTCGAACGTCGTGCTTTCGCGCAAGGCGATTCTCGAACAGGCGAACGAGGGCAAGAAGGGCGAGACGCTGAACAACCTCGAAGAGGGCATCATCGTCGAGGGCCAGATAAAGAACCTGACGGACTACGGCGCGTTCGTTGACCTCGGCGGCATTGACGGACTGCTCCACGTCACGGACATGTCTTGGGGCCGACTCCAGAACCCCGGCGAGATGTTCCGCGTCGGCGAGAACGTGCAGGTCAAGGTCTTGAAGTTCGACAAGGAGCGCGAGCGCGTAAGCTTCGGCTACAAACAGCTTCTGCCCGACCCCTGGGAGAGCGTCATCGAGCGTTTCCCTGCGGGGCTGCGAATGGAAGGCAAGATCGCTTCGGTCACGGACTACGGCGCGTTCATCGAGCTTGAGCCGGGCGTCGAAGGCTTGGTTCACGTCTCGGAGATGACGTGGTCGAAGCGCATGAAGCACCCCAGCAAGCTCGTCAACCCCGGCGACCCCGTCGAGGTCGAGGTGCTTGGCGTTGACCCGAAGGCGCGACGCATCAGCCTCGGCATGAAGCAGACGCAGCCGAACCCGTGGCAGACTTTGCCTGAGCGCTATCACGTCGGCGACCGCGTGCGCGGGCGCGTGCGGAACCTTACGGACTTCGGCGCGTTCGTCGAGGTCGAGGACGGCGTTGACGGACTCGTGCACGTCTCCGACATCTCTTGGAACAAACGCATCAAGCACCCCGGCGAGATGCTCAAGAAGGGGCAGGAGATCGAGGCGGTCATCACCAACATTGACGTTGACAACCGGCGCCTCTCGCTCTCGATTAAGGACACCGAGCCGAGCGCGTGGGACAAGTTCATCAACGAGCACAAGCCGGGCGACATCGTTCACGGCAAGATAACGCGCTTCGCAAACTTCGGCGCGTTCGTCGAGCTTGCGGAAGGGCTGGAAGGTCTCTGCCACGTCTCGGAGCTATCGGACGACCGCGTGGAGCGGCCCGAAGACGCCGCGCAGATCGGTCAGGAGATGGACTTCCGCATCCTACGCATCGAGCAGGAGTCGAAGAAGATCGGGCTGTCGCACCGCGCGGCAAAACACGACGAGCCTGTTATGGACGTTAAGAGCTACACGACCGACGCGGGCGGCGGCATGGCCTCTTTGGGCGAGCTGGCCGGCCTCTTCGGCAAGCGTTCCGAAGAAACGCCGGAGGGCGAAGAAGGCAACGAGTAATCGCAGGCGTTAGATTGATAAAAGCCCCGCGTCGAGTCTACGAATTCGACGCGGGGCTTTTCTTTCTTTGCGGAAACCCGACCGTAAGGGAGGGTGTCTCAGCGTTCAGCATTCGACACCCTCCCTTACGGTCGGGTTTCCGCCTCGGCCCGTTTGCCTTGCGTAAATCGTTGGCTGCGCGGACGTTTAAACCTTGCTAGGCGTTCGTGATTTCTGCTAAGTTAAAGCCCGGCTCTTGAGACCAAAACCCTAACGACTGCCTTGAGATTTCAAGCTTTCACCGCGAGGCCGTAGAGGTGAAATGAGATGACGAAAGCAGAACTTGTTGAAGACGTGGCGCGCGCCGCCGAGCTGACGAAGAAGGATGCCGAGCGGCTCGTCGAAATCGTCTTTGAAAGCATCATTGACACGCTCAATCAGGGCGAGAAGATAGAGCTGCGCGGCTTCGGCTCTTTCCGCGTGCGTGAGCGCGGCGCGCGGCGCGGTCGAAACCCCAAGACCGGCGACCCCGTTGACATTCCCGCCAAGCGCGTCCCCTACTTCAAGCCCGGCAAGGAGCTGAAGGAACTCATCAATGAGGAAGTCGCGGCTTCGTCGTCGCCGACGCCCATCTCCTCTACATCATCCGACTCGGGCTCACCTTCTGAAGGCGGCGACGGCGGCGGCGGGCAGATGCCGCCTCTGATGTAGATTCACGCGACCCGCGCGAGCCGAGCGAGGCGGACTTGGACAGGCTTTACACACCGTGGCGTTTCGACTACATCAAAGGGGCGAGCGGCGAGAAGACCGGCTTCGGCGACGCCTGCGTCTTCTGCACTCTTTCGTCGCGCGAAGATGACGAACAGACCTTCATCCTTCATCGCGCGCAACACAACTTCGTCATCCTCAACATCTATCCGTACACCAGCGGCCACCTCATGATCGTGCCCTTCGAGCACACAGCCGACTGGGCA
>Ga0190275_10004354_pt1 | contig 10180 bp, 10 predicted proteins | sample Popmic550T_FD_133745 | JGI IMG/M metagenome (GOLD analysis project Ga0190275, IMG submission 133745) | Populus adjacent soil microbial communities from riparian zone of Yellowstone River, Montana, USA - 550 T | ecosystem: Environmental > Terrestrial > Soil > Riparian zone > Trees stand | place...
GAGTTCAAAGCGATTTTGCGGTCGCGGAATAGGAAGAACAATACGAACAGAGTAATGACCAGCTGCGTGATCACTGTAACCGAACCCCTCAGAAAGCCTGTCGCTTGGCTCGCCAGCGCCTCTCCTACGCTTTGGAGCTGTGCCGCCAAATCGAGGTTTTGCTCGCTCCAACTCAGCATCGGGCCGAGAATCGGCTGACGTTCTACTGCTGCATGCCAGCCTGTCCATGCTCCACCGGAACCCAATTCATTTACGTTCTCGATGCCTTGTTGCACGATGTAGGTGCCGAGAAAGGCGGCCGGACCAAGTATGAGCAGAGTTACCAGCAGCACAGCCAGGAGGGCGGCCGACGTGTCACTCTTAACTCTGGCGCGGAGCCAGTTATATGGTCCTTGTGTTGCCACCGCTAGAGCGATTGCGAACGCGATGGCCGGAACAAAAGTTTCAATCAGGCGAAAACTGAGATAGAGAAACAAAAATGTTGAGGACGCCAGCGTGAACGTTAGGATACGCTCTCGAGTAAACCAGCCTTCTTCCCCTGACCTTATCATTTCAGTGTGACGCTGGAATAGCTACTTTCATATCTTCGGCGCGCCTTTTCTCTTCCGGCGACTCGGCGTTTCCAAGGCGCGTGAAATGCTGCCTTGTTCAAACGATAAAGACTTGCCTAGCCGCCCCAAGAGTTAAAGTCACCAGGTCTGGATCTATGTAGTCGCTCGCACCGATACGCTGACTCCAGGCAGTAATAGCCAGTGCAAGCGTTCACATCCCTCGTGACGCTAGGGAAGATTCGAAGCGGGAGAGAACACATACGGACCGATTCCACCCCCCCCTCAAATAGTGTCAAATAGTGTAACGCTCACTCTGTTCTTGCAATGACTTAGAAAGAAACAAATCAAACTGCAACAATAGCGATCTTCGGTACTTTTCACGTCACGCGTTTGAGCTGAAGGATTCTCATGCGCCCGCCATATCATGTCTTTCGCTTGGCACAGGGAGGCGCGAAGTGTGCGCATGTGTTTTCGATAGCGGATGAGCGTTGAATCAGCCATCGCCATCCACAGAAGCAGGCGTGCGCTGCGCAAAAAGTGAGCTCGCGCGCGTAGGACGCGAAATGCGCGCTGGAGACGAAAGAGGGCCGTTGTTGACTGGTGAGGAAATCGGAAATTGGCGACTACAGCACAACCGGAATTGTCGTGCCGATTGGCTTTGTGATGACGAGTACCACCCGGCCTCCCTCGAAACCTACGACCGCGATCAGCGTGCTGCTGACGTCCGATCAGATTGCCAAGCTCGACCAAGTCGCAATAGCGATCCGGCACAGGAACGGCCCAGCAATCAGTAGATCTGCGATGATTCGCGCCATTATCAATCCGGTCCTTGCCTATCACCAGCACTGGTTGACTTGCGAATCCGAACAACAGCTGCCCAGACCGTTACTAACCAATTGATGCGAGGGAACCAATGAGGCTTCCCCGACCACTGCAATTGTCTGGTGGACAGCCACGCTCACAATCCGGCTCTGTTTATCATTGGACGAGCCGTTGCCGTCTACCCAGTCAAAAAGCATTTGAATGGACCCGGCCAGCAGTTTGCCTTCGATGTAGCCGAAGAGGGTAGCGGCTTCGTGAAAGGCGGGTTTCATCATCGCACTGCTCCCGGTGCGCACTCCCTCGTTATATCGGTTCATTACGTTAACGATGGCGTCGTAGTCCTGTAGCTCTGACTGGCTAGCAGTCCCGCGCACCGCGATAGCTGAAGTACTCATTGTTGTTTAACCTATTTCTGCGTCCGTTGGGCGCACCTAAGTGCAGTTGAAATGCTGTTTCTCTGCTCAAAGGCCGCTGGGCTTCTTCAGGCTGCATGATTGTCTGACAGGCATGGTTTGAAGGAGACTAGGTATTAGCTTCGGACCACCGGCGCTTCCTGCCTGTAGCACTCCAACCGTCTTCCCCATTCTGTTTAAAGAACTGCTCCTCGTCTGCTTACGCTGCGCGACTATGTGTAACTGGTCGATGTGCCGTCTTTTCGTGTATGCCCCTTTTGTTCTGCGGCGCCACGCGACCCGGCCTGTCCCTTCCAGTACAATCGGCCATGCACATTCCTCGCACGCTGAGCCGTCGTACTTTCTTGTCAGGCAGCGTCGCTGCTTTGCCGTTGGCCGCCGTCTCCTCGTGCTTAGAAACACTGAGCGAGTGGTTGCAAGCCGACGACAAGGCCCGAGCCTCCGCTTTGCAATCCTCCGTCGAGCGTATTCAGGTTGAAGACGTCACGATTCACGCGTGGGTTCAGGTGTTTCCTCAAAATCCGACGGGGGTTGGCGAACTCTCCGGCATTCCGTTCGGCGTGAAGGACGTGATTGAAACGCGAGGCTTGGCTACGGAGTTCGGATCGCCCGTCTACAAGGGCCGAACTGGGACCGCCGACGCCGCAATCGTCCGGCAGTTGCGCAGTCGAGGTGCGGTCCTGCTGGGCAAAACGCATACCGCTGCGTTTGCCATGCGCGACCCACCCCCGACTCGAAACCCGCGCAATCCAAACCACACGCCAGGCGGTAGCTCGAGTGGCTCGGCGGCTGCGGTCGCGGCGGGTATGGTCCCCTTCGCCATTGGCACTCAAACAACAGGTTCCACGCTAAAGCCCGCCTCCTATTGTGGGGTGACCGGATTTAAAACGAGCTTCGGGGCTTTTTCTCTGGACGGCGTGCTGCCCTATGCCAAAAGTTTGGACACACTCGGATTCTTTACCCATACGCCCGCAGACATGCTCCTTTTATGGAAGGCTCTGGGCCGCTCTGCGGCACGTCATAAGAACGTTGTGCTCGGCATACCGGACCCGATGCCGGAAGTCGAGCCAGAAATGTCGGCAGCACTTCGGAAGGCCCTACATTCGTTGCGCACTGCTGGGATCGACGTTCAGCCGATCAATATTTCAGCGATGCTGACTGGCCTCATCGCTGCCCAACGTACCATTTCATACTATGAAGGTGCCCGCTTTCATGTGCAGAGGGTAAATCAATACGGCGACCGTCTGGGCCATCTTGCGAAACTCGTCCGCGAAGGGTTACAAATGTCGGCTGCGCAATATGACGCAGCGATGCGGTTCGTGGCCGACTGTAGGGACCGCATTAAGAAGATCTATAAGGTGACGCCGCTGCAACGGGACCGGCCCCCTTCGGACTTGCATCCACTGGTGATTCAGGGATGAACGCGCCGTGGAGCGCGCTGGGTACGCCGGCCATCTCGATTCCGATGCCGGTCACGGATGGCTTGCCGCTCGGTCTGCAACTCACCGCCGCTCCAGGCGAGGATGCGCGACTATTGCAAACGGCGGTTCAGGTGCATCGCCTTGTAAACCGCAATTAGCCGAACGGCGACCTCTGTTGGTTTCGGCGAGACCCGATAACCTTGCAATCAAGAAAAGGCAGGGCATGCCAAACAAACATTCCGCGATTCGGAGCGCCTCGCTATAACCCACTGGAGCGAACCACGTTCCTCCCGGAGCATCCCGGAAATGCAACCAAGCTAAACGGAGGCACATCACGGACTAACACGAGTTCATCAACGAAGTGCCAAGAACTTACTTATTTCAGCATTTAGGAGTTGCGCATCCCTAGGGTTGCTTCCACGACCCGCTGTATGTCCCCAAAGCGAAGGAATGGGCTTAAAGGTTACGCCTTGAATGAATGTCGCTTCATAGCGCCCGTCACCCACCGGAAAGTAAAGGTCCGTCTGCGAGGGCATGTAAAGAACGGGAACCTTGATCGACTTCAGCGCCCTTTCCACATCGCCATCAAACCCAGGTGTCGTGCCGACGTTATGTTGCTGCCACGTCCGGCATTGCAGAATGAGGTCGTTCGCATCGGCGTCAAAGCGCGTCCGGAAGCTCTCAAGAGTCTGTGCGAAGGTAGTTCCAGGCGGACTCGACGTGCGCCATAGTTCCTTCCGCCACCATTCCTGAGAATAGAGCCAACCCGCCCAGACTAACCCGAAAGCCGCGATTCCTTTTTCGGGGCGCGTCTTGTAATCGCCGCCGGCGAATACCGGGTCGGTCGTGATCGCGGCAATCTGTCCTTCCAACCTCACAAAACCGTGCGGATAACATTTGGCGGTGCCAGCGGTGGCAACGATGCGGTCCGCGAAATTAGGGTGGCTCACTGCCCATTGAAACGCTTGCTCCGCGCGCCCATGGAGTAGCCGACAATCGCTCGCAAATGAAGGATTTTCAGTTCCTCTACTAAGAGGCGATGGACCGCATTGACGTTATCGCGGATTGTCATCACCGGAAAACGGGGGCCATGAAAAGGCTCCGGCGTGTTGCTCGGGGAGGAAGAACGGCCATTGCCGAACAGCTCGGTGGATACCAGAAACAGTTTATTGGGATCGAGTGCCTTACCCGGACCGATGAGCCATTCATAGCCGTGGTAGTTGGTTCTGTAGTACGAAGGCAAGAGAACCGCATTGTCTTTGGCTGCGTTGAGGTGTCCGTAAGTCCCGTAGACAACCAGCGCTTCCGGAAGCGTGACTCCGCTCTCGGTCTTGAAATTGCGGAGACGGAACTCATGCTGCTCGGACGGAGGACCCGGGGCCGACTGAGCAGTGAGTACCCGCAACCCCACGAACATGCAGAACCAGGCACGCATAAATTGCCAGTTTACGTCCTGGAGAAAAGATCCTCTCTGTCCTCGTGTGCCGAACAGAGTTCCCCAATCTGTTCACGAATCGGCACGGATCCGAGCATCCTCAGTCACAGCAACCGGGTCCCGCTCTTGACGAGCTTACGTCTGAACGGCGAGTGCCTGTTTCACTTCCAGCGCTTTTGTGACAGATTCTGAGTTCGAAACCCACCCGAATAATGTCTGTACGAGAACCAGGGTTGCATCGTAGTTTGCACCTCCGCTCGAGGCTGCAGAGCCGGGAACCCCGATATAGCCCTTTGCGCCTTGGCCGATGGGCTCGGCCGTACAGTCCTCTAGGAGGATGCAGCAGTAACCGCGCGCATGCGCTTCACGGATAGCCGTTTCCACGCAAACGCTGGTCGTGCATCCAGTCACGATCAAGTACTTCACACCAAGCCCTCGCAGGACAAGATCAAGCTCGGTTTCGTGGAAGGCGCTGTAGCCGTGTTTATATACCGTCGGGTCACCGGGCTCGGGGGTAAGTTCGTTGATGATGTCTGTGTTCCACGTGTCGCGGACGGCAATCCTGCCCTCGCGGCCGTCAGCACCTTGCGTGGACGCGCCGACCCCGTAGCTTAGGAAGCGGTCTCGAAGCGGTGAGTCCGGCTCGAAAAGATCCAAGAGATCCGGGCGCAAACCATACTTGACGTAGACTACGGGTATGCCCGCCAATCGAGCGCCTGCCAACACTCGTGCCGTTGACGGAACAATGGCGCCAATGCCCGAAATGTTGATTCCGGCGAGATCGAACAGGCCGCCTTTGGATCCGAAGTCATTTTGCATGTCAATGACGAGAACAGCCGCTTGTGATAACGGGAAGTGAATCGGCTTCGGCCGCGCGTCCAGAGTAACGGTCAGTTCGCCGTTAGAGGGATTTTCGGTCATCGTGTCACAACTCCTTGTTCCACCGCGGGACGTTCCCGCCCCGGCGCAACAGCCAGTATAGTCCGTCTAAAATCCGTGGAATAGTCGCAAGAAGTCCGCACTGCTGCTCCGGGCTGGTGCGACCGAACTTCCGGTTGCAGAAGCGAGGTTAACAATTGGTACAAGCGTTCACTGGCTGACCGCTGAACGAATCTACCGCCATTCTGTTAGCTTCCCTACCCCGCGAAGTGAACGCAATGGCCCCGTTGTTCAATCCTTGCGCATCTGCATAAAAATGGATGGTTTGCCCATGGTTCATCGCAGAAGAGCCGGCACTGAAGCGCCTGTACCGGCAATCTTACTGCCGATCGAACACTTCGACGTTGTCGAACTTCCGTCCCTTCGGGTCTTCTCCCTTAAACGTGGCGGTCATGGTCTTCCCGTCCTTTGATACATCCACATGGCCTGATGAGACAACCTTGCCATCCGCAGCCTTGACCGTAACGTTGATCCGGCGGGCATTGACAGACTTGACGGCAACCATAACGGGAGGTCGATTCGGCGTCTCGACTTTATGTTCCTTTCCGTCCCACGCGATCGTGGCGGACATGTTTAGTGGCTCCCCATCAGGGTCGACCCCGGTAACGGTGCGGTTGATTTGATCTCCAACCGCCTCGAAGACGACCGTCTCTTCTTTGTTTAGGGTACCGGGAGTCCCCTTGGACTTCGCGGTGTTCAACTTCCAGGTGCCAACAAATGGATTATCCGCCGCGATCAACGCGACTGAGAAGACGCAAACTGCTGCGACGCAAGATGAGGTTCGCATGTCAATCCTCCTTGATGGTGGCGAGCAGTATATCGTAGGTCGATCCACTCGAGTAGCCCGGCCGCAGGCCCGGCTGCTCACCCCAGTCGCGTTAGCGTTCCCACATGGACTCATTTCTGAAGAAAACCGGACTTGAACTGGTGAACCGACTTCCACGTCCTGTTAAAAAACCCGCAGCTTGGGGAAAGAACAGCGCTAGTGATTCGCTTTGCTGGTTTGCTCATTGAAACGCTACTTGTGCTTCGTTAGCAGGAGAATTGTGCGCACGGCATCTACGATCACTTCGGGCTTTTCCAGCGGGATCAAGTGGCCGGATTCAACCCGTACGTGCGTCCCCCTCCGAGAGAACCGAGACATCTCAGCCTGCAGTTCATCCTCAATCCGCGACGCTTCAATGTCGCGGCGTTCCGGGTTCGCGGGAAGAACCCATTTCTCGCTCAGCACTATGAGAGGTATGTCACCAAAATTCCGGGCTTTTCGCAGTTCGGCCTCCGTCGCGCGCGTGGCGCGAATTTCGTCCGCCATGGCCCGAGCATGTTTCGATTGCGCGAGAAACGTGATCTCCGATTCGGCCGCACGTCGCGGCAGATACTTGCGTAGATCGGCCGCATAATCCGCCGCCATCGAAGGCCGAAAGAGCACTCCGATGATGCGAGGCAGACCGGTCGGCGACAGGGCAGCGATAACCTGAATTAGCCGATCCATTGCTTCGTCCTCAGAACCCGCAGACGGGTTCCGCGTCCGCCAGTCTTCGTTTCCCGACGCGACGATAACCAGACCTGCAACGTCCTTTGGATACCGGCTCGCAAACAGTCGCACCTGTCCTGCCCCCATCGAGTGGCCGACAAGAACGTATGGCCCGGGTATGCCGGCGTTCGCGAGCATCCGGTACAGATCCTCCACCGCATGAGTGCCAGTCCTCGGATCTGGTGCTTCATCACTCCACCCGTAGCCAGGCCGATCGTACGAGCAGGCTCGTGTTAGACGGGCAACCGCAGGTTGAACGAGAGCCCAAGCGTTCGAGCTCATTCCGAAACCGCTCTCGAACACTACAGTGGGGCTATCCGCTCCCATACAGTAAACATGTAACCGGTAGCCACCTGCATCGACGAGGCGGCCTAGGAGCGGAAAGAGCCGACGCTCGCGTGCGGTCGCGACAGCTTGGTAGATGGATCCAGCAATCGCGATTAGCAGGACTGATGCTGCGAGTACAACTGCAGCACGTCGAAGTCTCCCTAGGCTGACTCTTAGCTTCCCTAGTGCCATCACACGCTCATGTGCTGTTCAAGCTCTGATCAAGAATGGCGAGCTGTGCCGGGCTGGCCACAGAAGTATTGTGCAACGGGTGCGACCCGAATTTCAGCGAGAGGATGCTTATTTTAGTCGGAAAGCGTGGTGAACCCACTTCCGCCATTCTGTTCACACACGCGCAACTGAGTCGGTAGGGTGCGTGGCGGTCAACTCCGATCTCGGGCCGGAACACCATTGGACGGAGTCGGGCGAGACGCCAACGCTCGACGTGCAAGTCGTGTATGATGTCTGACACCCCCGGAGAAAGTGGTATGAACTTCAACGCGCTAATGCTCTCGTCTTTCCTTTCGCTTGTGCTGGTTCCTATGCTGGCGCAGGAAACACCTTCCGACGTAGATCTGGTGCAAGCGATTCAGCGGTCTGACCTCGGCAACGTGAGACGGAGTATCGCTGATGGCGCGGACGTAAACGGGAAAGACAAAGTCGGCACCACTGCTCTTATGTACGCCGCTGCGTACTCGACTGTGGAGTGTATGCAACTGCTTCTTGATAGCGGTGCCACCCTGAACGTTGCGAACAACGCCGGAGCAACGGCTTTGATGTGGAGTGCCGGGGACTTACATAAAGTACGTTTGCTACTCGCCAAGGGAGCTGACGTAAACACAAAGGCGAACAGTGGCCGCACGCCGCTGATGATTGCGGCTTCTTACGCCGGTAACGTCGAAACCGTGAAGCTGCTCCTTTCAAAGGGTGCGTACGTAAAGGGCAAGGCTTCGATGGGAGGACCTGTGTTCGCTGCGGCAAATGCAGGCGATGAAGCAATCTTACAAGTCCTTCTCGCCGCTGGGGGCGATCCGAACGAACTGGATAGCACGGCTCGGACCCCACTAATGGTAGCTTGCCAGTTCGGCCGAATTGAGCCTGCTAAAGTGCTACTTGAAGCAGGCGCAAAGGTCAATGACCAATCGGGCAGACGTCCTCTGGCGAAGGCCGGGTTGCAGGAGTTGGGTGAACAAACACCGCTGCTCGTCGCTGCTGCCACCGGAAATTCCAAGCTCGTTAAACTACTTCTCGATCACGGCGCGGACGTTAACGCAAAAGATATGCGGGGTATGACTCCCCTGATGATGGCCGCGTCTTCTGAAAAGCAGGATACAGAGTCAGTACAGCTTTTGTTAGCAAAGGGCGCGAACCTAAATGCGAAGGCTAATGACGGGGAAACGCCGATTTCGTGGGCGCAGAAGTGGGCTGGCACGGGCGTTCTGAAAGTCCTAACTAAGTCACCTGCTATCCCGGTCTCCTCGGCCTCGGGTACACTCAGAGACTCTCCCCAATACGCGGATATTCGAAGCGCTATCGAGATGTCAATCGCTCTCCTGCAAGCTAGTAGTAAGCAGTACTTCGAGAAAAGCGGTTGCGTTGGCTGCCACCACCAGCCGCTAACAGCCATGGCTGTATCCTTGGCACGACAGCAGCGGGGGCTGAACGTCAACGAACAGTTGGCACAAGAGCAACTCCGGACGGTGGCTACGATTCGGCTACCTGAACGTGAGGGACTGTTGCAAGGAGTTGCACGAGGCGGTGCGCCAATGCGGGACAGCTTGATGTTGATAGGAATGGCAGCCGAGCGGTATCCGGCGGATCTCTTGACTACCGCATTCACGCACCTACTCGCGAGCATGCAATGTTCCGACGGGGCGTGGCGCTCCCACATTGTTCGGCAACCGCTGGAGCATAGCGCGTTCAGCGAAACTGCATACGCGATTCGGGCACTACAACTCTACGCGCCTCCAGGACGAAGAGACGAGTTCTCAAAGCGCATTGAGCGTGCCCGGAAATGGCTCCTAACCCATACGCCGACTGACAACGAAGATCGAGTCAAGCAGCTGCTGGGACTCGCATGGTCCGATGCACGCCCTGAAATCATTCACCGAGCTGCGACGCAGTTGATGAACGAACAACAGCCGGATGGCGGGTGGGCGCAGCGGTCGGGCTTTCCCACAGATGCCTATGCCACCGGTCAGACATTATATGCGCTTAATGCGGCGGCTGGTACTCAAGTTTCTCATCCGATCTATAAGCGCGGTGTGTCGTACCTGCGACGCGCGCAGCTTCGAGATGGATCGTGGTACGTTCGCAGTCGCTCGGTTAAGTTTCAGCCATACTTCGAGAGTGGTTTTCCACATGGACACGATCAATGGATCTCTGCGGCCGCTACGGCATGGGCCACTATGGCCCTGACTTTCTCCGTTGATCCTCCGGCGATCGCTGCCCGATGAATAATCGCTTCAGGCGACGGCGCGTGAACACCTCGAAGGGCCGAGCGCGGTCCCGTTGAACGGAGTTCCGCGTATTGTTCAACTTTTGGGTTGGCGCGTGGCGGCGAGCCTGACAAGGGTGAGCCGATAGACCGCGGTATTGGCGTCTAATATTCCTGGGCTACGCAATCATGGGAGTCAATGTGTTCCTCGAACGCTATCCTCATCGCTTCCAAGCGCCGCCCCGCCTCTTCTGCCGCTTCCCGCAGCCGAACATAGTCGGTCCCGGGCATCGAGACGTGA
>Ga0190275_10004355_pt1 | contig 10179 bp, 10 predicted proteins | sample Popmic550T_FD_133745 | JGI IMG/M metagenome (GOLD analysis project Ga0190275, IMG submission 133745) | Populus adjacent soil microbial communities from riparian zone of Yellowstone River, Montana, USA - 550 T | ecosystem: Environmental > Terrestrial > Soil > Riparian zone > Trees stand | place...
CCGGTCGCCGCGCCCTGATAGGGCTCGATATAGGAGGGGTGGTTGTGGCTCTCCATCTTGAAGATCGCGGCGAGCTTCGTCCCATCCGGGCCGTCGCCGATGTCGATCACCCCGGCATTCTCGCCGGGGCCGCAAATCACCCAGGGGGCGGTGGTGGGCAGCTTCTTGAGGTGGATGCGCGACGATTTGTACGAGCAATGCTCCGACCACATGACCGAGAAGATGCCGAGCTCGGTGAGATTGGGCGCGCGGCCCATGGCATGCAGCACGCGCTCATATTCTTCGGGGCTGAGGCCGTGCTCGGCGACGATTTGCGGCGTGATCGGGGATTCGGCCATGGCGGGCTCCCTAGCGAGCCCGCCATGGATCGCCTAGTGGAGTCAGTCGCCGCTGCCGTCGCTCGGGCCGATCTGGCCGCGGAGCGCGCCGTTCGGGAATTCGGCGGTCTTGATCAGGACGAAGAAGCCGGCCGGATTGGCCTGGATCTCGTCCGCCAGCGTATCGCCGATCGTGTCGCAATCGTCGCTGTCATTGTCGCTGCCGGGCAGGTCGATGTCGACCACCGGAGCGCCCGCCTCGCCGGGGCCGCCGCGATAGACCTGCGCGGAGGTCACCTGGCCGATCTCGCGCACTTCGAGGTCGCCGCACAAGGTGTTGAGCGTGTCGTCGATCCGGAACCGGAAGCGGCCCCATCCGTCGGGATCGCCGCCCGGCACGTTGGCGCCGGTGAGCACCGTCCGGAAATGGGCGGCGAGCGCGGTTCCGGTCGTGCCGGCGCCGGCGAGCATGAGAACGCCCCCGAGGGCCGCCAGCAGGCGGCGGCGCGATCTGTTCCTGATCATGTCCAAATCCTCTCGTTGGGAAGGCGCGCGCGGCGACAGGCCGCGCACGGTCCGGCCGAGAAAGGACGAGGCGGGCGGCTTTGTTCCCCCGGTTTCGACGGGCCGTTTGTCCCGGCGGGGAAAGCGAAGCATCGATCGCCGGGCAAACCGACCCGCGGGAGGCCGGCATGGATCAGAGCCAGGCCTTTCGCCAGCCCGACCAGGCCGGCCGCGCCCATACGCACCTGACCGGCCGGCCGGGCGGCTTGACCGACATCGACGCGCTGGGGGTGCATGTCCGCAATTGGGCGGAAGGCTTGGGGGACCGCGCCTCAGGTGTGGCAGGTCTTGCCGTTGATGGTGACCTGGTCGCCGGTTCCGCTCAGGGTGCCGCCGTCGCCGGTGAAGGGCGGATTGCCGCCCTCGGCGGTCAGCGTGGTCGGCGCGGCGTCGCGCGTGCCGCGACGCAGCACCGCCGTGTTGTTATTGTAGAAATCGACATAAAAGAGGCTGTTGTCGGCGCAGCGATAGGTCTTGCTGGCGGTTACCGCGGGCGGCAATTGCACCGGCGCGGCGTTCTGCAGCGCTTCGCGCTGCGGATCATATTCGTTGACCGTCACTGCCGCGGGTTGCTGGCAGGCCGAAAGGGCGAACAGGGCCGCGCTGGCGGCAGCGGCAAGGAGGAGTGGCTTCGACATAGTGCTTCCTTCGCGGGCGCCGCATTAATCGTCAAGAACGAAAGTAGCGCGCCGTGTCCCGGCCGGCGCCTTTCGACCTGGCGCGCCGGGGGTTCGACAAAGCGCCGGACAAGGGCTAGTCTGGCGGCGCGCAGGAGGGTGTTCGAATGCAGCGGGTTCGGATCGGCCTTACCGGTCTTGCCTTCGTTTTCCTGGCGGTGCTGCTCGCCGCGGTGTTTACCGGCCGTCCGACCGGTGAGGCGCCGATCACCCCGAATCTTATCGAGCAGCAAGAAGCGGGCCGGCCCGTCGCCGCCGCGCCGCCCCCGGCCCAGCCGACCGAGCCGCTCGCCCAATTGGGGGTCGCGCCCGGCAATGCCGATTCGAACGACGCCGCGCCGCCGCCCGCGGCGCCACCCGCCCCGTGAAGCCCGCAATGCACCGACTTATCCACAGACGGTTCGATAGGAACACTTCGGGAACAGATGGAAGTATTAGATCGAACATGTTGCAGTAATTACCCTCTTTGGGGCATGAAATCCCCGCCAAGGGCATGAAATCCCTTTTCAACCCCGCTGCGCACTGCTATTCCACAACCCCTGAAATGGGGCGTTTCCTATTGTGCCGCGAAGCGACACGGGCGGGTGGAAGCACCAGTCCGATCTTAGGGAAGGCCTGCCTGGCGGAGATGAATCCGAAGTGGCGGGGCAGAAGTTCAATTGGCACGGGCTGAGCAATGTCGACCTCAAGGGCCGGCTGTCGGTGCCGGCCGCTTACCGCCAGACGATCGAGGCGCGCGGCGGCGGTCGCGAAATCCTGATGTCCAAGCACCCCCATGCGCCTTGCATCGTCTGCTACGACCGCGGCTTCGAGGAAGAGCTCGACCAGGACCTCAAGGACCAGAAGAAGATTGAGCTCGAGCGCGGCGACAATATCAGCTTCTTCAGACGCCACCGCGGCATCTATTCGACCACCGCCCCGGTTTCGTGGGATTCGAGCGGCCGGGTCATCCTGCCCGACTATCTCAGGGACCGCGCCCATATCGAGGGGGCCGCTTTGTTCGTCGCGTTCGGCGACGGCTTTGAAATCTGGGACCCGCAGACCGCGCTCGAGCAGAAGGAGGACGAAGATCTCCGCGAGCTCGCCGCTTACCATCTGCGCCAGAAGGGGGCCGCGTCATGAATGCGGCCGCAGCCCCCCACATCCCAGTCCTCGCCGACGAGGTCGTCGACGCGCTCGCCATTGCCCCAGGCGAGACGCATGTCGACGGCACGTTCGGCGCGGGCGGCTATTCCAAGGCCTTCCTCGATAAAGGGGCGGCCCGCGTCCTCGCTTTCGATCGCGATCCCGAAGCGATCCGATATGGCGAGGCGCTGGCCGCTGCTTGCGGGGGGCGCCTGACGCTTGTGCCGGAGCGCTTCAGCCGGATGCGTCAGGCGCTTGCCGACCGCGGCGTCGATGAGGTGGACGGGGTCGCGCTCGATATCGGCCTGTCCTCGATGCAGCTCGACCAGGCGGCGCGCGGCTTCTCCTTCCAGGCCGACGGGCCGCTCGACATGCGGATGTCGAGCGAAGGCGAGAGCGCCGCCGACTTCCTCAACCATGCCGGCGAAGCCGAGATCGCCGACGTCCTCTTCCATTATGGCGAGGAGCCGAGATCGCGCCGGATCGCGCGGGCTATCGTCGCCGGCCGGCCGATCGAGCGGACCGGGCAATTGGCCGCCTTGGTGCGCAAGGCGCTCGGCCACCATCCCGGCATGAAGAAGGACCCGGCGACGCGGACCTTCCAAGCGATTCGCATCCATGTGAACGAGGAATTGCGCGAGCTCGAGGGCGGCCTCGAGGCGGCCGAGCAGGTGCTCGCCCCCGGCGGCCGGCTCGCCGTCGTTACCTTCCACAGCCTCGAGGACCGGATCGTTAAGCGCTTTTTAAAGAGCCGCAGCGGATCCTCGCCGGCACGGTCGCGCCACCTGCCCGCCGCCAACGAGAGCGGCGTGCCGGCGCCGACCTTCGAAGCGGTCGCAAGGCCGGTCCGCGCGAGCGCGGCCGAACTGGCGGCCAACCCACGCGCCCGATCGGCGACGCTTCGCGCCGCGCGCCGCACCGCCGCCCCGGCATGGGGCATGAACAAGGAAGGAGCAGGAGGATGATCGCCAGGGGATTCAGGCCCGTGGGATGGGTTGCCGCCGTCGGCGCCGCCGCCTTGGGCTGCTACATGCTCTCGCTGCGCGTCGCTTCCGAACGGGCCGATCTGACCAGCCTCGAGCGGCGCATCGTCCAGACGCGCCAGCAGATCCGCACGCTGCAAACCGAGCTCGGCACCCGCGGCCGGCTCCAGCAGCTCGAGCAATGGAATGACGAGGTGCTCGCGCTGGCGGCGCCGGTCTCGGGCCAGTATCTGGCGGCCGAGACCCAGCTCGCCCGCTTCACCACCGGCCCGGGCCCCGCCCCCGACGGCGCGAGCGAGGTGCGGACGGCATCGGCCGAAACCGCGCCCGCCCCGGCGTCCGTTGCCGCGACGCCGGCGCCGCAGCGCGCGATCGCAACGCCGCAGCGCGCCACCGCACCGCCGCCGCCGCTCCAGCAGCCGCTGATGCAGCGCGCCAGCCTGACCGTCCCGGCCCAGCCCGCGCCCGCCCCGGCGCGGGTCCAGGCGCCGCCGCCCCGGCAGCAGTCGGCTCCGGCGCGGACCAGGACCGCTTCCGCGGCGCCGCAACCGGCGGCTCCGGCGAGGGCCCGCTCCGCCTCCGCCCAGCCGCGCGACTCGGCTCCGGCCCGCCGCCCCAGCCTGCTCGACGAGCGCACCATGCGCGAGATCGGCACCGCCGCGCGCGCCGAGCGCCGCGGGGGAAATCACGACTGATGGCGACGCTCGCGGCCCGGATCGAGCGACCGACGCAAGCGGCCGACCAGGAGCAGGGGCTCGCCCTCACCTATCACCGGCTGATGCTGGTGATGCTGCTGTTCGTCGGCGTTACCTTCGTCATCGTGGCCCGCCTGACCCAGCTCCAGCTGTTCACCGACCGTTCGGGCGCCGCCGAGCTCGTCAATCCCCTGCTGCCGCCGCGCGGCGACATCGTCGACAGGAACGGCGTTCCGCTCGCGAGCACGATCGACGCCTGGTCGATCGCGGTCCATCCGCAGCGGATCATCGGCGACCGGCGCGAGCTGGCGCAGCGGCTGAACGCGCTGATGCCCGAGCGCAGCGTCGCCCAATATCGCGCGATGCTGAGCAGCCGGACCAATTTCGTCTATCTCTCGCGCCGCGCCTTGCCCGAGTTGGTCGCCGCGGTGAACGCGCTCGGCGAGCCCGCGATCGTCTTCGACCGCGAGCCCCAGCGGCTCTACCCGCAGACCGCCATGGCCGGGCACGTGCTCGGCTGGACCGACCGCGAAAACCACGGCGTCACCGGCATGGAGCGGGTGCTCGACGCGCGGCTGCTCGACCCCGATCGGCGCGGCGAGCCGGTCGCCTTGTCGATCGACAGCCGGGTCCAGTCGGTGCTCGAATCCGAGCTCGCCAGCTCGGTCGCAGCGATGAGCGCCGAGGGCGGCACCGCCATCGTCATGGACGTCGCGACCGGCGAAGTCATCGCGATGGCCTCGGCGCCGACCTTCAACCCCAATGCCGCCGGCCGCTCGGACGCCAGCGCGCTCTACAACCGGGCGACCATGGGGGTCTACGAGCTGGGATCGGTGTTCAAGCCGATCACCGTCGCGGCGGCGATGGAAGCGGGCGTGATCACCTCGATGCAGCAGCGCTGGGACGCGACCGGGCCGATCGCGATCGGCCGCTTCCGGATCAGCGACGACCATCCGCTCGGCCGCTTCATCAATATCCCCGAGTTGATGGTCCACAGCTCCAACATCGCCACCGCCCATGTCGCCGACGCGATGGGGGCGGCGCGGATGCAGGCCGCGTACCGGGCGCTCGGATTCGACCAGGCGCCGCAAATCGAATTGAACGAGCGCGCGCGGCCGATCTGGCCGAGCGATTGGGGCCGGGCGCGGGTGCTGAATTCGGGCTTCGGCCATGGCGTGGCAATCACGCCGCTCCACCTCACCACCGCTTATGCGGCGCTGGTAAACGGCGGGATTTTCCGGCCGGCGACTTTGATGCGGGTCGCGCCCGGGCGCCAGGTTGCGGGCCGCCGGGTCTATTCGGAGCAGACCAGCTACCGGATTCGCCAGCTGCTGCGCCTCAACGTCCAGCGGGGGACGGGCCGGCGCGCCGAGGCGGCCGGCTTCCGGGTCGGCGGCAAGACCGGCACGGCGGAAAAAGCGAGCGCGGGCGGCTATAGCCGCAATTCGAACGTTTCGACCTTCGCGGCGGCTTTCCCGATGGACGCGCCGCGCTATGTGGTGCTGGTGATGATGGACAATCCGCGACCGACAGAGGCCAACAGCTTCGTCACCACCGCCGCCTACACCGCCGCGCCGGTCGTCGCCCACCTGATCCAGCGCGCCGGGGCGCTGCTGGGGGTCATCCCCGACACGAACCGCGACATCATAACTTCGGACCTGATGCCACCGGTCGCCGCCGCCGCCGCGGGGCACTGATGAACCTGGGCGCGCTGACCGGCGGTGACGAGCGCGCGCCCGTCACCGGCTTCGCCATAGATCATCGCAAGGTCGCGCCCGGCACCGTGTTCGGCGCGTTCAGGGGCGCCCGGTTCAACGGCGAGGACTATATCGGCGCGGCAATCGGCTCGGGCGCGGTGGCGGTGGTTTCCCGCCCGCAAACCGAGGTCGCGGGCGCGGTCCATATCGCCGCCTCAGAGCCGCGCCGCGAATTCGCGCGGCTGGCGGCCAAATTCTTCCAGCCCTTCCCGGACGTGATCGCCGCCGTCACCGGGACCAACGGCAAGACGTCGAGCGTCGAACTGGTGCGCCAGCTCTGGCGGATGGCGGGCCACCCCTCGGCGAGCATCGGCACCCTGGGAGTCACCACTTCGGACGACCAGGTGACGACCGGCCTGACCACGCCCGACATCGTCACCTTCCTTTCCAACATGGCGGGGCTGGAGCGGATGGGGATCACCCATGCCGCGTTCGAAGCGTCGAGCCACGGCCTTTCGCAATACCGGACCGAGGGCCTGAAGGTGCGGGCGGCGGCCTTCACCAATCTCACCCGCGACCATCTCGACTATCACGAGACGATGGAGGCGTATTTCGAGGCCAAGATGCGCCTGTTCGAGGAGGTGCTCGCGCCCGGCGCGAGCGCGGTGGTCTGGGCCGACGATCCGAAATCGGGCGAGGTGATCGCGCGGTGCTTAGCGCGCGGGCTCGAGGTGATCAGCGTCGGCGAGAAGGGCGAAACGCTGAGATTGCTGAAGCGCGAGACGACCCAGCTCGGGCAGAAGCTGACGATCGAAGCCGGGGGCAAGGTTCACGTCGTCACGCTCGCCCTGATCGGCGCCTATCAGGCGGCGAACGCGCTGATTGCGGCGGGACTTGCGATCGCGACCGGCGGCGCGCTCGCCGAGACTTTGGCCAATCTCGCGCGGGTCCATCCGGTCAGGGGGCGGCTGGAGCGGGCGGTCATGACCCGCGCGGGCGCGCCCGTTTATGTCGATTATGCCCACACGCCCGACGCGGTGGAAGCGGCTTGTCTGGCGCTGAGGCCGCACGCCAGGGACAGGCTGATCATCGTGTTCGGCGCGGGCGGCGACCGCGACATCGGCAAGCGCGCTTTAATGGGCGCGGTCGCGGCGCGGCTCGCGGACAAGGTCATCGTCACCGACGACAATCCCCGCGGCGAGGACCCGGCGGCGATCCGCAAGCACATTTTGGAGGGTGCGCCGGGCGCAACCGAAATCGCCGGACGGCGCGAGGCGATCCGGGCCGCGATCGGCGAGGCCGGCCCCGGCGATCTGATCCTCCTTGCCGGCAAGGGCCACGAGCAGGGCCAGATCCTTGGCGACCGCATACTCCCGTTCGACGACGTCACGGTCGCGCGCGAGGAAGCGGCATGAGCGCGCTGTGGACCGCCGCCGAGATCGCCGCGGCGACGGGCGGTTCCGTGCATGGCGAATTCGAGGTTTCGGGCGTCGCCTTCGATTCGCGCGAGATCGGGGCGGGCGATCTGTTCGTCGCGTTGAAGGGCGGGGAAACCGACGGCCACCGCTTCGTCGACCGGGCGTTCGCGGCGGGCGCGGCGGGGGCGCTGGTGAGCGAGGAAACCGCCCATCCGCACGTGCGCGTCGCCGATACGGTCAAGGCGCTCGACGATCTTGGCCGGGCGTCGCGCGCGCGCGGCAAGGCCAGGATCGTCGGCGTCACCGGCTCGGTCGGCAAGACCGGGACCAAGGAGGCGCTATATGCGGCGCTCGACCGCGCGGCGCCGGGCCGGGCGCACCGCTCGGTCAAGAGCTACAACAATCATGTCGGCGTGCCGCTGAGCCTTGCCCGGATGCCGCGCGAGGCCGAATTCGGCGTGTTCGAAATGGGCATGAACCACGCCGGCGAGCTGGCGGCGCTGACCCGGCTGGTGCGCCCGCACGTCGCCATCGTCACCGCGATCGCGCCGGCCCACCGCGAATATTTCGCCAGCGACGCCGACATCGCCGATGCCAAGAGCGAGATTTTCGCCGGGCTGGAGCCGGGCGGGACCGCGATCATCCCGTTCGAAAGCCCGCACCGCGAACGGCTCGCTGCGGCCGCGAAATCGCATGCCGGGCAGGTCCTGACCTTCGGGCTGAGCGAGGCCGCGGACGTGCGCGCCTCCTATGTCGTGCGCGGCCCGCGCGGCGGCTCGATGGTGACCGCCCAGCTTCCCGGCGCGCATCTGAGCTTCACCATCGCCCAGCCGGGCGCGCATTGGGTGAGCAATGCGCTCGCCGTCCTGGCCGCGGTCCAGTCGGTCGGCGGCGATCTTGCCCTGGCCGGCCTCGCTCTGGCCGAATTGGGCGACCTCAAGGGCCGGGGCGAGCGCCACCTTATCGCGGTCGAAGGCGGCGAGGCGCTGCTGATCGACGAAAGCTACAACGCCAACCCCGCCTCGATGGCGGCGACGCTCAAGGTGCTCGGCGAGGAGAAGGTCGCCGGACGCCGCGTCGCCGTGCTCGGCGCGATGCGCGAGCTCGGCGCCGACAGCGGCGCTTTTCATGCCGCCCTCGCGGGCCCGCTCGAAGAGGCCCATGTCGATTATGCCATCCTGGTCGGCGCCGAGATGGGAGCGCTTGCGAAAGCGCTTGGCGGGCAGGTCAAAATGGCGCATGTGGCCGACGCGGCGGCGGCGCTTCCGCTCGCCCGCGCGGCGATCGGCCCCGGCGACGCCATGCTCGTCAAGGGATCCAACTCCATCGGACTTGCCGCCCTCGTCGAGGCGCTGGCGGGCAGGAACGGCTGATGTTTCTTTGGATCTCAGAACAGCTTGGCTATCCCGGGGTATTGAACCTCATCCGCTATTTGAGCTTCCGCGCCGGCGCGGCGACCGCGACCGCTTTGTTCATCGGCCTCCTGATCGGGCCCAAATTCATCGGCTGGCTCAGGGTCCGCCAGGGCAAGGGTCAGCCGATCCGCGACGACGGACCCTTGTCGCACCTCGCCAAGCGCGGCACGCCGACCATGGGCGGGCTGATGATCCTGACCTCGCTCACGGTATCGATGCTGCTGTGGATGGATTTTTCCAACCGTTATTTGTGGGCGTGCCTGTTCATCACCGTCGGCTTCGGCGCGATCGGCTTCCTCGACGATTACGACAAGATTCGGAAGCGCCACCACAAAGGCATTTCCGGGCGGATGCGGCTCGCCGCCGAGTTCGCCGTGGCGGGCCTCGGCTGCTGGCTGATCCTCGACGGGTCCGGAACCGAGCTCTACATCCCCTTCTACAACGGGCCGGTCGTCGATCTGGGGCCCTTCTACCTGTTGTTCGCGGTCTTCGTCGTGGTCGCGTTCGGCAATGCGGTCAACCTGACCGACGGCCTCGACGGGCTCGCGACCATGCCTGTGATCATCGCGAGCCTGGCCTTCATCGTCATCGTCTATCTGGTCGGCAACGCGGTCTATGCGCCTTATCTCGGCATTCCCTATGTGGCGGGCGCGGGCAACCTCACCATCCTGTGCGGCGCCATCGTCGGCGCCGGCCTTGCCTTCCTGTGGTTCAACGCGCCGCCGGCGGCGGTCTTCATGGGCGACACCGGCAGCCTCGCGCTCGGCGGGGCATTGGGCGCGATCGCGGTCTCCACCCAGCACGAGATCGTGCTCGGCATCATCGGCGGCCTGTTCGTGGTCGAGGCGATGTCGGTGATCATCCAGGTGTTCGTCTACAAGAGGACCGGCAAGCGCGTCTTCCGGATGGCCCCGATCCACCATCATTTCGAGCAATTGGGCTGGTCCGAGCCGACCATCGTGATCCGCTTCTGGATCGTCGCCTTCGTGCTGGCCCTGGCCGGCCTTTCGACGCTGAAGCTCAGATGATCACGAGCCCCGCCTTTCGCGGCAAACGCTATGCCGTCTTGGGGCTGGCCCGCTCGGGCCTCGCCAGCGTCGAGGCTTTGGTGGCGAGCGGGGCGCGGGTCACCGCCTGGGACAAGAGTGAAGAGGCGCGCGCCAAAATCCTCCCCGGAACGGGGAGGGGGACCGCGGCGCGCAGCGCCGTGGTGGAGAGGCTTCTTAAAGGCCTCCGCGACAAGAAGACCCCTCCACCGCGCAGCTTCGCTGCGCGGTCCCCCTCCCCC
>Ga0190275_10004356_pt1 | contig 10178 bp, 6 predicted proteins | sample Popmic550T_FD_133745 | JGI IMG/M metagenome (GOLD analysis project Ga0190275, IMG submission 133745) | Populus adjacent soil microbial communities from riparian zone of Yellowstone River, Montana, USA - 550 T | ecosystem: Environmental > Terrestrial > Soil > Riparian zone > Trees stand | place...
CGGCATCCGTTCCAGATTGGCGACGTTCTCCAGGCCCGGCACATTCGCGGCCGCCGCGATCTGGTGAACGATGAAGTCGCGCGACTGGCCGTAGTCGATGCTGGCAGTGTCGACGCCGATCGCCGCAACCTTCCGCTCGCCGATCAGCAGCCGCGCCGCGTCGGCGCCGTACGACGGGAAGTGCAGCTTCTCGGTCACGCCGGGGGTGTCGTCGCCAAAGTACGCCTTCCGGTCGCCGTAGTATCTGGCCCAGCCGGTGCGCAGCAGGACGATTGTCCCGCTCCCGATCGCGCCGTTCGTCCGTTCCCACTCCAGCACATCGTCCGCCGTGAGGCGGTAGTCCGCATCCGAAGAAGTCTTGCCGGTGACGTCGATCACCACCGCCGGCGCCATCAACTGCCGCGGCGGGATCTGGTCCACGGTCCGCTGCCCCTCGGCGAAGTGGATCGGGGCATCGAGGTGCGTGCCGCCGTGCTCCGGGGCCGAGTAGGCGTTCGAGGCGTAGAAGAAACCGCCCGCCGTCTTGCCGTACGAGAGCCGCTCCAGCTCGAAGCTCGTCGTCGAATTCGGCCAGTAGAGCGTCTTCTCGTCGAACGCATACGAGAGGTCGATCACCTCCGCCGTGGCGAGGTCGATCGGCGGACGCGCCGTCATGGTCGAGCAGGCGGCGAAGAGCGTCAGGGCGAGCGGTGCGAGCAGGCGGGCGTTGGGCATCGCGAGAGATTACTGCCGTTCGCGAAACCGAGGAAGGAGTTGCAGGACAGCCCGGTTATGCCACAATAACTTCATATGAAAACGGTCCTCGCCCTCGGTGTGCTCTTTTCGATCTCCGTCAGCGCCTCGGCTGCGCTTTCTCCGAAGTACACGGAGTGGCGCGAGGGGCCGGTGCAATGGATCATGTCCGCCGAGGAGATGAAGGCGTGGAAAGCGCTGAAGACCGATGACGAGGCGAGCCGGTTCATCGACCTCTTCTGGGTCCGCCGCGATCCGACGAAAGAGACGCGCAGGAACGAGTACCGCGACGAGTTCATGGCTCGCGTGAAAGCTTCGGATGCGACGCTCGTCGAGCCGCGCAAGAAGGGCTCGATGACCGACCGCGGCCGGGTCTACATCGTCCTCGGCGATCCGACCACCGGCGGGATGGAGCTCGCCTCCAACACGCGCCACCAGCTCGGCGGGAGCGCGGCCGGCAATAGCGGGGACGGCAACCGCATGCGCGGGTCGAGAAGCGTCTGGATGTGGACGAGAGCGGACGCGCAGAAGTTCGACATGCCCCAGATCGAGGTCGTGTTCATCGAGGAAGCAGGAACCGGGAAGGTGCAGCGCGACCCGCACCGGCCCGATTTCATGCGCGCCGGGCCGAACGCGATCCGGAAGGCGATCGTCAATCCTGAATTGAAAGAAGTACCCGAGTGGGCGTTGCAGGGCGGCCTCGAGCCGAAGACGGTCATCATCACCACCGAAGTCCCCGTTTCCACGGCCGCCCCGGCGGTTGAGGGAACGGCAGACCCTGCGGCGGTTGCCGCGGGCGGACCCTCGCCGGCTTCGAAGCTCACGCTGCTGAAAGACATCTGGTCGATCAATCCCGAGCTGAAGGCGAACCCCTTCACGAAGGTCGCCGCCCTGACCGCGTTCAAGCCGGAGGACGATCTCGGCTGGATCGCGCAGTACTGCTCCGGCTCGGACGACGAGCCGACGGTGCGTTACGGCCTCCGCCTCACCGGAACGGCCGGCAACGAAGTCATCGACCGCGTCGCGCCGCCGGACGAGCTGGTGCCGGACCGCATCAAGGCCGCGCCGGGCTGCTACCTGATGCGCGGCATGATCCCACTCGAAGGGATGACCCCGGGTGCATACGCGCTCGAGCTTTCGGTCGAAGATCCGGTGACGAAAGCGAGCCACGCGCTCAAGCAGGACTTCACGATCGAGTGATCCGCGCGGCCACGAACGGCCGCGCATACCGCGAGAACTCGTCCCAACTGACGCCGAAGCGCCGCTCGTAAAAGAGCGGCCCTTCGTGCGGCTTGTCCTGCAATCGGGCGACGTCGACAGGGCGCGTCCACTCCCGCTGCCCGATCACGAGACGGAGCAGCGCCGGCGGCATCAACCCGAGCCACGTTTTCCGCTGGGAGCGATAGAACCGGCACAGCGCGGCAATCCGCAACCCCTCGGAGATCGGGACTCGCCGCCCGTTCCACTCCCCTCCCACGCGCAGCGGTGCGAGCGTCTGGAAGAACGGTCCGCGCATCTGGTAGCCCTGGTACAGCGGCAGCTCGATGCAGCGGCCGGCGATGCCGCGACGCAGAGCGAATGCAACCGCGACGAGGTGGGAAGCATCGTGGTCCTGATGCCCCCCTTCCCACGCGAGGCAGGCCAGCTCGTCGACCGGCCCCGGAACCCGCCCGTCGAGCAGTGCCAGCGCCCGCTCGAGATGCTCCACCAGCCGCCCGTCCGGAATCCGCTCCTCCGACCCGGCAAAGTGCACCCGCCGCAGGTCGACGCCGATGTGACGGAGCACGGCCCGGCTCTCCGCATCCCGCTCTTGCGAAGTCGCTTTGCGGCCTTCCCCGTCCGTGAGGTAAACGCAGGAGACGTCGAGCCCGCGCTGCAGCGCGTAGGAAATACGCGACGCGGCGGCGATCTCGTCGTCCTGGTGCGCAAAAACGAACAGGGCGTGGGGCATGCGGCTATTAGAAGGCAGAAAGCAGAAGGCAGAAGGCAGAAGTAAGTCCCCTTCTGCCTTCTGCCCTCTGCCTTCAAAGGTGGTCCGTATCCGCCCAGCTCAGCGCCCATCGCGTGCGCGCGAGCTGCAGCCGCTCGTCGAACACATTCAGCAGAAACCGGAACCGGTGCGGCGATGGCAGAAAACCCGTCCGCACCACGGCCGGCATCGCCGGGTGGGAAAGCGTCAGCAGCGCTGCCGCCAGATGCACGCCGGCGGCGCGTGCGCGTGCCAGCACCTGCGACAGCAACAGCCGCCCGTCGCGCACGTGCCCGGGGCGCCAGGCCAGGTCGACGATGGCGACGGTGTCGTAGCCGCGGAGGCGCGTGCGGCGTGTCACGACATACGCCACCTCGTTCGCGTCGATGACATACGAGGCCGGGTTCTCGTAAAACCGCCAGCGCAACTGCGCCGCGTCGCGGAAGACATGGGCGACGCGGCCGAGGAACTGCTCGCCGATCGACGCGAGCTGCTCCGGATCGGGCAGTGCCTCCCCTTCCCACGGGCCGGGCGTCTTCGGCTGCGTGATCGTCAACATCTTGACCAGAACCGGCGCGCGCAGGACCGGGTTCCAGCCGTTCGACTGCATCGGCGGCAGGACCGCGTCGCGGATCTGGAACGCGGTGCTCAATCCCACATCCCCGCGCAGCGTCTCCGCGGCGAGAGCGGCCACGCGCTGAAAGATCCCTTTCCGGCGAAAGTCGGGATCGGTCATGGCGTCGACCGCCAGCATGCCGTCGACGCTCTGGTGACTGATGATCCAGCGCTGCGGGAAGAAGCCGAGATGCGCGGCCAGCCGGTCGCCGGCGTCGGCGACGAACATCCGCCCGTGCCCGAACTCCCAATCCCAGTACCGCGGTTCCTGCTTCTCGAGATCCTCGTCGGGGAAGCAGCGCTTCCGCAGCGCGAGAATGGCGTCGCGATCGGCGACACTCGCCTCCCGGAACTCGGTCATCGGGCACGCCTTCTGAGTAACTCTTTTCCGATAGCCAGGTCGTTGCTGCCGTAGGCAGCAAAAGAACTGTAGGCCCGGCCTTTAGGCCGGGTATCGCGCGGGTGGATTTTCGAGCCCGCGTAGCGGGCGACAGCCGAGAAACGTGCGAACGCGCTTTTCTGCCGCCCGCTACGCGGGCTCACCTGGCAGAGGCTCGTTGTACCCGGCCTGAAGGCCGGGCCTACAGATCTTCCGCCGCCTTCGGCGGCTCCCGGAGGTTTCTTCCGATCGATCGCTGCGTTTCGCGCAGTGCCTCGCCTCAGGATCAGCGAGCTTCCCGCCGGGATCACGAACATCTTCCCCCGCTCCGTTTTACCGTTCACGACGTCGGTATAGCGCAAGCCGTCGCGATTCGCGACCCGCATCGCCTTACTGCCGGCGTTGTAGGCAATGAACCCGTCCGAGTAGAAACGATATGCGCCGTTCTCGCGGTCGACGCGCGTGCGCGGCATGCCGAGATCGTGCAGCAGCAGGTCGCTCTCGATCATCTGCGCCAGGTCGGGCCGTGCAATCACGGCCTCGGCGTCGTAGAGGCGGGAGATCGCGACCAGGTCCGCCACCCGCTCCCTCTCCACCGCGTCGATGTAGTTGATGTGGGCGAAGCGGACTTGCGGATACGCACGCTGCACGGGCCCGATCAGCTCCTTCATCAGATAGGCGGTGCTGTTCCAGCGGTCCTTCGGATCGTTCCAGGGCCGGAAGACGAAGCGGCCGTCCAGCGGCCGGGTGATCAGGCTCTCGCTCACGTCCCAGTCGGCGTACGGCAGGATGTGCTTCGCCGCCCGGTAGCCCTGATTGGTGACGATCACCTCGACCGACTTGCTGAGATTCGAGAGGAACTGCGCGAACGCTTCATCGTAGGAGACTTCGGGATGGCGGCGCTGGTACTCCGCGAGCGCGTCCGGATGCACGCTCGCCGAGGTCGTCGTATCGAGGAAGACGCCGTCGTACCCGATCGCCCGCAGCCGGCGCGCGAGCAGCTCCGCCCGCCCGCGGCCATGCTCTCGCGTGGCAGGGTCGAAATAGAAGGCGTCGGCGTCGGTGGCGCCGAGGTGACCGCGGAGAGGCGTCCGGTTCAGGACCGGAGCGCTGCGCTGCCACGGGATCGCCAGCGCGGCGTAATACGCGACCGCCCATTCATACAGCGCCACCTTCGTCCCCTGGCGGTGCAGCGCGTCGACCTGCGGCCGCGGCAGCGGGTCGTGCGTGACCAGCACGTCGAAGCGTCCGTACCACTCCAGTTCCCGCGGCGAGAGCGGCGTGGCGTAGTGAAAGGCGATCCCCCCACGTGGCTCGTCGGCGGCAACCGACACGGTCAGGAGCAATGCGAGTGACATGATGGTGCGCATGCGAAGGCCGAGGGCCGAGGGCCAAGGGCCAAGAGTAACAAGATGTCTTCCTCGGCCCTCTGCCCTTGGCCCTCGGCCCTATGATTGAGGGGCACACCCCCTGCATGACTCACGCCTGACGCTCGGCATGTCCATCCCCACCGATCCATCGCTCGCTGGAGCCCGTATGAAGGCTCTGGCGCGGCTCTCCTCCCTCCTGCGCGGCGGCCTGCCCGGCCGCGAGGTGATGAGCTCCGTGATGAGCATCGTCCCGGAGATCATCCCGGCCGACGCCTACGCCATCTGGCGCTACCAGTATCGCGAGGAAGAGTGGCAGATCATCGCCAGCGCCGGGCTCTCGCAGGAATTCCGGTCTCACTCGGTCGCCGGTCCGCACGATGACGCGCTCCTGCGCGACGGACCGTTCGTCATGGAGGACGTTTTCGCCTCGCCGCACACCGAGGCGCGACGTGCGTTCTACGCGAGCGAGGGGATCCGGTCGATCTTCATCCTCCCGCTGCACCTCCGCGGCGAGACCGCCGGCACGCTGAACTGCTACTTCCGCCGGCCGCACGAGATCGGCGACGCGGAAAAGCAGCTCGCCGAGGTGGTGGCAGACGTCGTCGCCTCGGCGATCAACCTCCGCAAGTTCGACCGCTTCGCCGAAGCCGCGCGGGTCGCGTCGGCGGAGCTCGACCTCGAGCGGATCGTGCAGAACGTCACCGACGCCGCCACGGAGATGATCAACGCCCAATTCGGCGCGTTCTTCTACAACGTCGTCAACGACGCCGGCGAGTCGTACACCCTCTACACGATCTCCGGCGTGCCGCGCGAGGCCTTCTCGCGCTTTCCCATGCCGCGCAACACGGCGGTCTTCGAGCCGACCTTTGCGGGCAGAGGCACCGTCCGCAGCTCCGACATTCGGAAGGACCCGCGCTACGGCCGCAATCCTCCGCACAACGGCATGCCGGCCGGACACCTCCCGGTGGTCAGCTATCTCGCCGTCCCGGTCATCGCCCGTTCGGGCGAAGTCCTCGGCGGCCTGTTCTTCGGTCATGAAGAAGAGGGTGTGTTCACCGAGGCAGAGGAGCAGATCGTCGAAGCGCTGGCCGCGCAGGCCGCGGTGGCGATCGACAACGCCCGCCTCTACGACCGGCTGATGCGCAGCGAGGCGCGGTATCGCGCGCTCGTCACGGCCCGGCCGGCGCGCCAGGCAATCTGGACGACCTCGGCCGACGGCCGCGTGCTCGATGATCTTCCGAGCTGGCGCGAATTGACCGGCCAGACGGTGGAGGAAGTGCGCGATCGCGGCTGGTCGAGCGCCATTCACCCGCTGGACCGCGAGCGCGTCGATGCCGCCTGGGCCCGGGCCGTCGAGGAACAGCGTGCTTTCTCCGAGACCTTCCGCCTCCGCGTAGGCGACGGCTCGTACCGCTGGATGTCGACGAACGGCGTCCCGGTCGTGCGCAACGGCGAAGTGCTGGAATGGGTCGGCACCAGCGTCGACATCGACGACCAGAAGACGGCGGACGACCGCCTCCGCTTCCTCGCCGAGACGAGCGACGTCCTCTCCTCGTCGCTCGACTTCGAGACGACCCTCAGTACCGTAGCCCGGCTGGCCGTGCCGGAGATCGCCGACTGGTGCGCGGTCGACATCGCGGACGAGGACGGGACCTACCGGCGCCTCGCCGTCGCCCACGTCGACCCGACGAAAGTCGAGCTCGCGCACGAGCTCCGCCGCCGCTATCCCGCCGATCCCGCCACCGATACCGTGGCACGCGTGATCCGCACCGGGCAATCGGAGTGGATGCGCGACATTCCCGCGGAATTGATCGACCGCAGCGCGCGCGACGCGGAGCACTTCGCAATGATCCGCGATCTCGGCCTGATGTCGTTCATCGCCGTGCCGCTGCGCGTGCACGATCGGGTCCTCGGTGCGCTCACCTTCGTCCTGTCGGAGTCGCAGCGCCGCTTCAATGAAGCCGATCTCGCATTCGCCGAGGAGCTGGGGCGCCGGGCCGCGGTCGCCATCGACAACGCCCGTCTCTACAGCGCGGCCCAGGCGGCGAACATCGCCAAGGACGACTTCCTGGCCACGCTCTCCCACGAGCTGCGCACGCCGATGACTTCCGTCCTCGGCTGGTCGCGCATGCTCAAGATGGGTCTGACGGACGGCGAGACGGTGGAGGCGGCCGACGCCATCGAGCGGAGCGCCTCCGTGCAGATGCAACTGATCGAGGACGTGCTCGACATGTCCCGGATCATGGCCGGCAAGATGCGCATCGAGTCGGTGCCGGTCGACCTCTGCGCCGTCACCGACGCCGCCGTCGCCACGATGCGGCCTGCCGCCGCGGTGAAGGGCATCGAGATCTTCACCAGCTTCCCGGGCGAGTCGGCGTACGTCGTCGGCGACGAGTCCCGCCTGCAGCAGATCGTCTGGAACCTCCTCACCAACGCGGTCAAATTCACCGACAACCGCGGAGACATCATGCTGCGCGTGACGCAGTCGGCGGAGACGGTGTCGCTCACGGTTCGCGACAGCGGCATGGGCATCGAGCCCACCTTTCTGCCGCACGTCTTCGAGCGTTTTCGCCAGCAGGACAGCTCCACCACCCGCGCGCACGGCGGCATCGGCCTCGGCCTGGCCATCGTCCGGCACCTCGTGGAGCTGCACGGCGGGCGGATTCGCGCGGAGAGCGAAGGCCCCGGCCGCGGCTCCCTCTTCACGGTCGAGCTGCCGGCACTGCGAACCCACCGCGCCGCCCCGCGGCGCGAGGGAACGCCGCACGAGCTGCCGGCGCTCGAAGGAATCTCCGTCCTGGTGATCGACGACGAGCCGATGACCCGCGACGTCATCGCCGCCATCCTGCGCCGCTCCCGCGCGGACGTCACCACCGTCGACTCGGCGCTCGCCGCGCACGAGATGCTCGGCCACGCCCGCCCCGACGCCATCCTCTGCGACATCGCCATGCCCGGCCAGGACGGCTACGCCTTCATCCGGACCCTCCGCACCCGCGAGCCCGGCCTCGCCGACCTCCCCGTCATCGCCCTCACCGCCTTCGGCCGCCCCGAAGACCGCGAAAAAGCGCTCAACAGCGGGTTCGACGCGTATCTGAAGAAGCCGGTCGACCCGATCACACTGGCCGGAACCATCCGCGATTTGCTGGAGCGGCGACGGGGATAGCGCACACGCTGCGCACGTGGCATGGCCCCTCACCCAGCTCGGCACCTGGCCTTCTAACCCCGCCTCGTAAAGTTCGCTCCTGCGTCGAAATCGCCGCGCGCAGGTGCCAAGCATCCCTCTCCCCGGCTCGGCGGGGAGAGGGGCAACGAAGCAGTGTTTTCGCGAAAATGTGTCCAAAGACGCGAGGTTTGTTGCCCCTCTCCCCGCCGAGCCGGGGAGAGGGATGTTCGGCACCTGCGTGTGGCCGTGGCGAGGTCGTTCCAACCTGCTCGAAGCGCTTTAGAAGACCAGGTGCCGAACGGGGTGAGGGGCTGTGCCACTTGCGACGAGCCGACCAATCGCCATCCCCTACACCTTCTCCAGAATCGCGCTCACCACCTTCTTCAACTCCCGCGCTTCGAACGGCTTCTGCATCACCACGCGGACCACGTGCGGATCGAGGTCGTGGTCTTCGAGAGCAGTCACGACCACCACGGGCGTGGTGATCCCGTGCTCGTTCATGAACGCGATCACTCCGCGGCCGTCGATGCGAGGCAGGAGCAGGTCGAGCAGCACCACGGCGTACGTCTGCTCGCTCAGCAGGCTCGTGGCCCGCTCGCCGTCCTCGGCGACGTCGACCTCGATGCCGTCGCGCTCGAGCAAAACCCGCACGATCTGGCGGACGGCGGGATCGTCTTCGACGATCAGAACGCGCTTTATTTCCATCAAGCCACTTCTGCCGCAGGATAGCGGAAACCGCGCATCCACGCCGGCACTTCGCTCGCCGGCAGCGGCTTGCTGAAGAAATACCCCTGCATCCCGTCGCAGGCCTGCTTCTCGACCAGAAGGCGGTCGTCGTCGGTCTCGATCCCCTCGGCGATGACGTAGAGGCCGAGGCTGTGGCCGAGCTCCACGATCGAGCGGAAGATCGCCGCGTCGCTGGCCTCGCGCTGCACGTCGCGCAGGAACTCCCGGTCGATCTTCAGCGTCGTCAGCGGCAGCCGCTTCAGGTAGACCAGGGACGACTGCCCGGTCCCGAAATCGTCGACGGCGATGCGCACCCCGAGGCTGCGGAGCTGATCGAGCACGCTCAGCGTCCACTCCAGGTTCTGCAGCGCCGCCCCTTCGGTGATCTCCAGTTCCAGGTCTCCCGGCAGCAACCGATTCATCTGCAGAGTGTCGTGGACCGAGTAAATGAAGTTCGGCTGCGCCACCTGGTGCGGAGAGAGGTTCACAGCCATCGTGAAGCCGTCCATTCCCATATTCCGCCAGGTCCGTAACTGCGCGCAGGCGGTGCGCATGACCCAGTCGCCGATCGGCAGGATCAGCCGCGTCTCCTCGGCCAGCTTGATGAATTCGACGGGGCTGACCTGTCCGTGCTCGGGACGGTCCCACCGGACGAGCGCCTCGAACGAGCGCACGCTCCGCGTGGTCCGGTCGCATAGGGGCTGGTAGACCAGCGAGAACTCCCCGCGGTCGACCGCGCGATGCAGCGCGAGCTCCAGCTCCAGCCGCTCGGTGTAACGGGCGTTCATCGACGAGGCGAAGAGCTGCACGGTGTTGCGGCCGAGGTCCTTCGAGCGATAGAGCGCCGCGTCCGCGTGCTTCACCAGCGTCACCACGTCCTCGCCGTCCGAGGGGAACATGCTGATCCCGACGCTGGCCGTGACGTGCAGCTCGTGGCCGTCGATCACGATCGGGGCGCGCAGCGCCGCAATCAGCTTGCGCCCCACCGACCCCGCATCCTCGGCGCGATCCATCTCCGGGAGGATCACCGCGAACTCGTCGCCGCCGAGGCGGGCGATCGTGTCGTCGCTGCGCAGCACTTCGCGCAGGCGCCGGGCCACCACCTGCAGCAGATGATCGCCCACCGTGTGGCCGAGGGTGTCGTTCACCACCTTGAAGCGATCGAGGTCGGCGTACATCACCGCGAAGCCCTTCTCCCGGCGCCGGGCATGCTCGATGGCGTGC
>Ga0190275_10004357_pt1 | contig 10178 bp, 9 predicted proteins | sample Popmic550T_FD_133745 | JGI IMG/M metagenome (GOLD analysis project Ga0190275, IMG submission 133745) | Populus adjacent soil microbial communities from riparian zone of Yellowstone River, Montana, USA - 550 T | ecosystem: Environmental > Terrestrial > Soil > Riparian zone > Trees stand | place...
CGACACGTGGGCGTCGCCCTGGCCGTCGGCGTCGAGCGGGAAGGTCTGGCGGTGCTGGAACCGGACCGACGCCTCGAACGCCGGCGCCAGCTCGTCCAGCCCGAGGTCGACGGTCGTGTCCCCCGCAGCGGAGACGACCCGCCCGCCCCGCAGCCGCAGGTCGGCCTCGGCGGCACCGGTGAGCCCGGCGACGTGGACCACGACCTGCTCGCGCACGGCCCGGGCCGCCTTCTCCACCGCGCCGCCCGACATCCACGTCTGGCGGCTGGCCGAGGTCGACCCGGCCGTGGCGATGGTGGCCGTCTCCGCCGGTGCCAGCAGGACGTCGGACACGCCGAGCACCTCGCGGGTGATCTGCTGGGCGAGGGTCACGAAGCCCTGCCCGACCTCGGCGGCGGCGCAGGTGACGGTGGCGATGCCTCCCTCGATCCGGCAGGCGGCGTGGGAGTCGTCGTCGTAGCCCTCGGCGTACATCAGGTTCTTGAACCCGACGGCGAACCCGGTGGCCCGCACCACGTCGCCGGACGATGCCGTGCGGCCGGCGCCCCCCGGTCGCACCATGGGATCGGCCTCGGCGGTCGGCGGGTCGAGCGGGGGCACCGGTAGCGCCGCGGTGGCTCGGATGACCTCGGCCGTGGGCAGGGCGCCGTCGACCCTCTGGCCCGTGAGGAGCGTGTCGCCGGTGCCCATGGCGTTGAGCACCCGCAGCTCGATGCGGTCGACCCCGCAGGCGTCGGCCAGCCGATCCATCTGGGCCTCGTGGGCGAAGCAGACCTGGACGGCACCGAAGCCCCGCATGGCCCCGCAGGGCGGGTTGTTGGTGCGCACGCCGATGCCCTCGACCACGGCGTTGGGCGTGTTGTAGGGCCCGGCCGCGAAGCACGAGGCGTTGGCCACCACGTGGTAGCTCGACGACCGGTAGGCGCCGCCGTCGAGGAGGATGCGGGCCTCGAAGCTGACGAGGGTGCCGTCGGGCTCGGCGCTGTGGCGCATCCAGATCGAGGCCGGGTGGCGGTGGACGTGCGCGAGGAACGACTCCTCGCGGGAGTACATGACCTTCACCGGCCGCCCGGTCACCTGGGCCAGCAGGGCGGCGTGGACCTGGAAGCTGACGTCCTCGCGCCCGCCGAAGGCGCCGCCGACCCCGCCGAGGGTCATGCGCACCCGCTCGGGCGGGAGGGCCAGGCACTCGGCGATCTGGTCGCGGTCGTTGTGGAGCCACTGGGTCGACACGATCAGGTCGATGCCGCCGTCATCGCCGGGGATGGCCAGGCCGGCCTCGGGGCCCATGAAGGCCTGGTCCTGCATGCCGATCTCGTAGGTGCCCTCGACCACGATGGGTCCCCGGGCGTCGGGGTCGCCCTTGCGGATCCACATGTGGCGGAAGATGTACCCGTCGGGGTGGATCGGATCGGCCTCGATGGCCGCCTCGGCGTCGGTGAGCGGGGCGGTGACCTCGTAGTCGACGACGATGGCGCGCAGGGCGCGGCGGGCGGTCTCGGGGTGATCGGCGGCCACCGCGGCCACCGGCTCGCCGGCGTAGCGCACCACCTCCCAGGCGAAGACGGGCTGGTCCCGGTGCTCGAGCCCGTAGTACCGCGATCCGGGCAGGTCGTCGGCGGTGACCACGGCCAGCACGCCGGGCACCTCGAGCGCCGGGCCGGTGTCGATGCTGCGGATGCGGGCGGCGGCGTGGGGTGAGCGCAGGGTCGCACCCCACACCATGCCGTCGGCCCAGAGGTCGCCGCTGAAGGCGAACTCGCCCCGGACCTTGGGGCCGCCGTCGGGCCGGGGGGCGTCGACGCCGACCCCGCCGGGGGTGGCGGGAGCCTCCGTCCCGACGCCGGTCGTCGCGGTCGTGTCGGTCATGCGCCCGCCCGCGTCGTGCGCCGGACCTCGACGGCGGCGTCGACCGCGGCCAGCACTCGGCCGTAGCCGGTGCAGCGGCACAAGTTGCCGCTGATGGCCTCGCGGACCTCGAGGTCGGTGGGCTCGGGCACCTCGTCGAGCAGGGCGTGGACGGCCATGACCAGCCCCGGCGTGCAGAACCCGCACTGCACCGCGCCCTCGTCGACGAAGGCCTGCTGGACGTCGGTGAAGTCGCCCCGCTCGGGCTGGAGCCCCTCGACGGTGGTGATCTCGGACCCGACGGCGGCCGCCGCCAGGACCAGACAGGCGCACACCAGCTCGCGGTCGACCAGCACCGAGCACGACCCGCACTCGCCCTGCTCGCAGCCGCCCTTGGCCCCGGACAGCTCGAGCCGCTCGCGCAGCACGTGGAGGAGGCTCTCGCCCAGCCAGGCGTCCTCGACGGTCCGCTCGTCCCCGTTCACGACCAGCCGGTACGGGGTCGTGGTCATGCGGCGTCCTCGGCCGAGCCCACGGCGTCCGACGCGCCCGGCGGCGGGAAGGCGTCGCGCAGGGCCCGGGCGGCCATGACGCCGACGGCGTGGCGGCGATAGGCGGCGGTGCTGCGGTGGTCGTCGATCGGAGCACTGGCGGCGGCGACCAGCTCGCCGAAGCGAACGGCCGCGTCGGGCTCGGCCAGGGTCCCGGCCTCCCAGTCGATCGCCTCGACGGCGAAGGCACCGGCGTCGGGGGCCACGAGGGGCACCGGGCCCACCGAGCCGAGCCCCACGCCAACCCGGCGCCGCTCGGCATCGACGACGAGGGCGACGCTCGCCACCGCGATCACCATGGCGTTGCGCACGCCGACCTTCTTGTAGGCCTGCGGACCGGCGACGGCCGGGAGCCGCACGGCGGTGATGACCTCGCCCTCGGCCAGGGCCGTCCGCTTCACCCCGACGAAGAAGTCGGAGGCGGGCAGGGCACGGGGGCCGTCGGGCCCGGCCAGCTCGATGGTGGCACCGGCGGCGACGAGCACCGGCAGCGTGTCGCCGGCGGGCGAGGCCGTCCCCACGTTCCCGCCGAGCGTCCCCGCCGCCCGGATCTGGGGTGAGCCGACGGTGCGGGCGGCCTGGGCCAGCGCCGGGACCAGGGCGGCGACATCGGGCTCGAGCAGCTGGCGGTAGGTGGTGCCGGCGCCGACGACGACCTCGTCGCCGTCGACCCGCACGCCCCGCAGGTCGGCGACCCGGCGCAGGGCGATGACCGACCGGGGGGCGGTCCAGCCGGCGTTGACGGCCACCATCAGGTCGGTGCCGCCGGCGAGCACCAGGGCGGTGGGGTCGGCGGCCCGCGCCGCGACCAGCTCGGCCACGGTGGTGGGCAGGAGGACGTCGGCCATGGGTCGACCAGGCTCCCGCGCCCTTCAACAGACCGTCAACCCCCACCCGTTCACAGAGCGTTGACGTGACAGAAACGGGACATGTCCGGACGGTGTAGGAAGGTCCCCACCGACCACACCACGCACCCTGGAGCACGCTCGTGACCCGATCCTCTGCTGGCTGGCGCCGGCTGCTATCCCTCCTCCTCGTCTCCGTGCTGGCCGTGGCCGCCGCGGCCTGCGGCGGGGACGACGACGAGTCCACCGGTGGAGGTGGGGGTTCGGGCGATGGTGGCGACGATGTCACCAAGGCGGCGTGGATCTACGTCGGCCCGATCAACGACGGCGGCTGGACGCAGGCCCACGACGCGGGGCGGAAGGTCGTCGACGAGGAGCTCGGCGATGCCGTCGAGACCACCTACAAGGAGAGCATCCCCGAGGGCCCCGAGGCCGAGCAGGTCGTCCGGGACCTGATCGCCGAGGGCAACGAGATCATCTTCGCCACCTCCTTCGGCTACGGCGACGTCCTCGCCGAGATGGCCGAGGAGTTCCCCGACGTGCGCTTCGAGCACGCCACCGGGGTGGCCACCGGTGACAACCTGGCCACCTACTTCGGCGCCTCGGAGGACACGATCTACCTCACCGGCCTGGCCGCCGGCGCCGCCATCCCCGACGGCGGCACCGTCGGCTTCGTGGCCCCGTTCCCCATCCCCGAGGTGATCCGCCACATCAACGCCTTCCAGGTCGGCGTGTCCGAGGTGAACCCCGAGGCCACGACCAAGGTCGTGTGGACCAACACGTGGTTCGATCCGGAGGTCGAGCGCCAGGCGGCCGACAGCCTCATCGCCGACGGCGTCGACGCCATCGCCTCGGGCCAGGACTCCCCCGCCTCGGGCGAGGCGGCCAGCGAGTCCGACCTGCCCTTCGTGGGCTACGACTCGGACCAGAGCGAGAACCTGGGTGAGATCTGGCTGACGGCGTCGCTCTACAACTGGGGCTCGTACTACACCGAGCGGGTCCAGGCGGTGGCCGACGACTCCTGGGAGACCGGCGCCTACTACGGCGGCATCGAGGACGGCCTCGTGAGCCTGGCGCCGTTCGGCCCGCAGGTCACCGACGAGACCAAGGCCCTGATCGAGCAGCGCCAGCAGGAGATCGTCGACGGCGAGTTCTACGAGTTCGACGGCCCCCTGGTGGATCAGGAGGGCGAGGAGCGGGTGCCCGAGGGCGAGTCGATGGCGCTCGAGGACATCTTGGCCATGGACTGGTTCATCGAGGGCGTCGAGGGCAACCCGGCCGGCTGACGGTGGCTGCGCCCGCGCTCAGCGCCCACGGCGTCACCAAGCGGTTCCCCGGCGGCGTCGTCGCCAACGAGGACGTCGACCTCGACGTCCGCCGGGGCGAGGTCCATGCCCTGCTGGGCGAGAACGGCGCCGGCAAGTCGACCCTGTCGAACATCTTCACGGGGCTCTACCGGGCCGACGCCGGCCACCTCGAGGTCGACGGCGTCCCGGTGGCCTTCTCCTCCCCCCGTGACGCCATCGACGCCGGCATCGGCATGGTCCACCAGCACTTCCGCCTGGTCGACACCTTCACCGTGGCCGAGAACGTGGCCCTGGGCGAGCACGGCCGGTTCCGGCCGCGGGTCGCCGCCACGCGCGTCGCCGAGCTGGGGGCGCGGTACGGGCTGGACGTCGATCCCTCCGCCCGCATCTGGCAGCTGTCCGTGGGCCAGCAGCAGCGGGTCGAGATCCTCAAGGCCCTGTCGCGGGAGGCCCGGATCCTGATCCTCGACGAGCCGACCGCCGTGCTCACCCCCCAGGAGGCCGAGGGCCTCTTCGCCGTCCTCCGCCGCATGACCGACGAGGGCCGGTCCGTCGTGTTCATCTCCCACAAGCTCGACGAGGTCCGGGCGGTGGCCGACCGGGTGACCGTCATGCGCGACGGCCGCAGCCAGGGCGCCCGCGACGTGGCCGGGACCACCACCCGCGAGCTGGCCCGGCTCATGGTCGGGCGCGACGTCCTCCTGGGCGCCGACCACGTCCCCCGGGCGCCGGTGGCCTCCGACGAGGTCCGTCTGGCCCTGCGGGGCGTGTCGGCCACGGGCGACCGGGGCGGGGCGGCCCTGGCCGGCGTCGACCTCGACGTGCGCGCCGGCGAGATCGTCGGTGTCTGCGGGGTGGCGGGCAACGGCCAGCGCGAGCTGGCCGAGGTCATCGGGGGCACCCGCACCGCCACCGAGGGCACCGTCACCATCGCCGGCACCCCGCTGCGGAAGGCCGACCCGCGCCGGGCCCAGCGGGCGGGCCTCGCCCTCGTCCCCGAGGACCGCCTCCACACCGGGCTGGCGCCCTCGCTGCCGGTCGAGGACAACCTGGCCCTCATGGCCTACCGCCGGGGCCCCCTCTCCACCGGCCCGTTCGTGCGCCGGTCCCGGATCCGGGACCGGGCCCGCGACCTCATCCGCGAGTACGACGTACGCTGCCCGGGGCCCACCACGGCCACCCGCGTGCTCTCGGGCGGCAACGTCCAGAAGGTGCTCCTGGCCCGCGAGCTGTCCTCGGACCCGCAGGTGCTGGTGGCCGCATCACCCACCCGCGGCCTCGACGTGGGCGCCATCGAGTCCGTGCGCGCCCTCATCGTGCAGGCGGCCGAGCGGGGGGTGGGGGTCCTGCTCCTGAGCGAGGACCTGGACGAGATCCTCAGCCTGTCGGACCGCATCGCCGTGATCTACGAGGGCCGCCTCGTGGCGACGGTCGATCGGGCCGACGCCGACGTCGAGGAGCTGGGCCTGCTCATGGGCGGCGACACCGCCCACCGCACCGGGGCCGTGGTGGCGCCGTCGTGAGGGGAGCCCTGGCCGGTCTCCACATGGAGCGGCGCATCGACCGGCCGCGGTGGCTCACGGTGGCCGTGCCGCTGGCCTCCCTGGTCGCCGCGCTCGTCACCGGGGCGGTGGTGCTGGCCGCCGCCGGGAAGGACCCGTTCGCCACCTACGACCGGATCCTCCAGCGCGGGTTCCTGGCCGACGGCGCCCTGTCGGCCACGCTGGTGGCCGCCTCGCCGCTGCTCTTCACCGGGCTGGCGGCCGCGGTGGCGTTCCGCATGGGCATCTTCAACATCGGCGGCGAGGGCCAGCTGGTCGTCGGGGCCATCGGGGCCACCTGGGCCGGGCTGACCGTCGGCGACGGGCCCGTCGGCGTCACCATCGTCGCCATGCTGGTCGCCGGTGGGCTGGCCGGGGCGGCATGGGCCGGCATCGCCGCCGCCCTCCGGGCCTGGCTCCGCACCAACGAGATCATCACCACGCTGATGCTCAACTACGTGGCGCTCAACCTGGCCACCTACCTGATCTTCGGATCCCGCTCGCCGTGGCGGAAGCTCGACGGCAGTGGCCTGATGTTCCCGCAGGGCAAGCCCCTCCCCGACCGGGCCGAGTGGCCGAGCTTCACCGTCGGCGACGTCGTGCTCCCGCTGGGGTTCGTCGTGGGCGCCGTGGTGGCCGTCGGCCTGTTCGTCCTGCTCCGCTCCACCCGCTTCGGCTTCGAGGTCCGGGTCATCGGGGACGAACCCCGCGCCGCCCGCCACGCCGGCATGAGGACGCGACGGGTCACCTTCGTCCTCCTGGCCCTGTCGGGGGCGGTGGCCGGCCTGGGTGGGGCCAGCGACGTGGGCGACACCCGCCAGGTCCTCGACCCCAAGGCCCTCGGCCAGGCCGGCTACGGCTACGCCGGGATCGTGGTCGCCGCCCTCGCCCGGCTCAACCCTCTGGCCGTGGTCGTCGTGGCGATCGTCATGGGCGGTCTCGCCAACGCCGGACGGGCCCTCCAGGGCCCCGACTTCCCGGCCGGCCTGGTCGGGACCCTGCAGGGCCTCCTGCTGGTGTGCACGCTGGCGGGCGAGCTGTTCAGCCGCTACCGGATCCGGCGCACCCCCGGCCTCCAGCTCTCCGACGACCCGCCGGCCCCCGCCGACGACGGCGCACCGGCAGGGGCGACGGCGTGAACGCCGCCGCCCTCGGGCTCGTCGACCTGCTGGCCACCACCGACGCCCCGGTCGGGGTGACCGAGCTGGCCTCCGGCCGGGGTGTCAACGACAACATCTTCGTGGTCATCGCCGTGTCGGCCGTCTTCTACGGGACCCCTTTGCTCCTGGCCGCGCTGGGCGAGATGCTCACCGAACGATCCGGGGTCCTCAACCTCGGGGTCGAGGGCATGATGCTGATGGGCGCGGCCGCCTGCGCCTGGACGTCGCTCAACGCCGGCGGCCCGGGGTGGCTGGCCCTCGTCCTCGCCCTCCTCGCCGCCATGGCCGCCGGCGGGGTCGCGGCCCTGGTCCACGCCGTCCTGGTCCTGACCTTCAAGGTCGAGCAGATCGTCAGCGGGCTGGCGATCACGATCCTGGCCGGTGCCGCCGGGCTGTCGTCGTTCCTCGCCAACACCTGGGATCTGGGGCGGGGCCCCGTCCGGCACCGCCTGGACCTGATCGAGGTGGCCGGGCTGGGCGACCTCCCCGTGGTCGGACCCATCCTGTTCCGCCAGAACGCCCTCACCTACGCGTCGTGGCTCCTGGTGGTGGGGCTGTGGTGGTACCTGTTCCGCTCCCGGCCCGGCCTCCACCTGCGCGCCGTGGGAGAGTCACCGGCCACGGCCGACGCCATGGGCATCGGGGTGGTCCGGTCCCGCTACCTCCACACCGTGGCCGGCGGCTGCCTCGCCGGGCTGGGCGGCTCCTTCTACCCGCTGGCCATCATCCCGCTGTGGAGCGACGGCCTGACCGGGGGGCGGGGGTGGATCGCCCTCGCCCTGGTCATCTTCGGCTTCTGGCGCCCGGAGCTGATCCTCGTCGGCGCCTACCTCTTCGGCGCCTTCGTCAGCCTCAGCTTCACCCTCCAGGCCCGCGACGTCGAGGTGTCCACCCAGCTCCTCGACTCGCTCCCCTACCTGATGACGATCGTCGTCCTCGTCGTCGTGTCCGCCGGCTGGGCCCGGCGGCGCCTCGGCGCCCCGGCGGCGCTGGGCCAGCCCTACGAGCGCGAGGCCCGCTGACGAACGGGCCGTGGCCGTCGCCTACGGTCCACACCGATGAGCGAGGTCAACCCCACCGACGCCACGACCGATGCCGACCGCGAGGAGCTCACCTGGGAGCTGTTCGGTGAGGCGACCCGCGAGCTGGCCACGGCCGTCGCCGTCGACGGCGCCGTGCCCGACATCGTCGTGGCCGTGGCCCGGGGCGGGCTGACGGTCGCCGGCGCCCTGGCCTACGCCCTCGGCGTCAAGAACTGCGGCGCCATCAACGTCGAGTTCTACACGGGGGTCGACGCCCGGCTCGACGTCCCCGTGGTGCTGCCCCCCAGCCTCAACCTGGTCGACGTCAGCGGGCTCGACGTTCTGGTGGTCGACGATGTGGCCGACACCGGCCACACCCTCCGCCTCGTGCGCGAGGTCCTCGCCCAGCACGTCGCCTCGGTCAAGACCGCCGTGCTCTACCACAAGCCCCAGAGCGTGATCGTCCCCGACCACGCCTGGAAGGTCACCGACCGCTGGATCAACTTCCCCTGGTCGGTCCTCCCCCCCGTCCAGGGCCTCCCACCCCGCTGATCTCCCCGAACTCGGGGGAGTAGACGCCCAGTTCTGGGCACCTACTCCCCCGAGTTCGGTCAGGCTCGGGAGATCCGGGCCGAGACCTGGCTGGCCCCGGCGCCGACGGCGGCGCGCACGACCCGGTCGGCGACGGCCAGCACGGCCTCGTCGGGCCCCCGGACCATGGTGCCGAAGGGACCAAACTCGACCTCGACCTCCGGCCCCTCGGCGGCGTCGAGGGCGGCCTGCACGTGGGGCCCGGGCTCGCCGTCGGCGAAGGGCTCGACGGTGAACTCGAGGACCAGCACGGCGGCGATGCTACCGACGATGCCGTCGGCGTGTGTCGCTAGCGGCGGCGGGCGTTGAGGTAGTTGTAGACGGTGAAGCGGCTGACGCCGAGCGAGTCGGCCACGTCCTCGACCGAGCGCCGGTAGGCGAAGGCGCCCCGCTCGTCGAGGAGGGCCACGGCCCGCTGCTTGTCCTCCCGTGAGAGCGAGGCCAGCGGCCCACCCACCTCGGCCTCCACCTCGTCGATCAGCCGGGCCAGGCCTGCGCCCTTCTCGGGCAGGCGGAGCCCGCCGACGACCTCGCCCTCCCACTCGAGCGGGATGTCGTCGGCCCGCACCCGCGACCGGCCGACGAGCGTGGCGCCCAGAGCGGCGGCGACCGGCTCCAGCGCAACGAGGAGGGGGTGGCGGCCGGGCACGGATCAAAGGTAGGCGGGCGGGTTACCGTCTGGCGTGCGCATCCTCGTCTGCGCGTCGGCGGCGCCGCTTCCGCCCCTCGACGGCATGCGTCTCCAGCTGCGAACCCTGGTCGAGGCGCTGGCCGTCGAGCACGAGGTCTGCGTGGTCGCCCTCCGCTGGCCCGACCAGGAGGGGGAGCTCGAGGGGATCGAGCTGGTGACGCTGGACGCCCCGACCCCCGGCCTCCCGGCCCGGGCCCGGGACCGGGCGGTGGCCCTCGTCCGCCGTCGCCCCGTGGACTGGGCCCGGCTGTCCCGCCCCTTCGCCGACGTGCTGCCCACCCTCGTCTCGACCCGTTCCTTCGATGTCGTCCACGTCGCCCTCGACGATCTCGCCCCCATCGCGCCCCTGCTCGCCGGTGTGCCCGCCGTCGTGGCGCCCCTCGACGCCCGCCACCACAACATCCGCGCCCAGCGGGCCGAGGCCACCGGGGCAGCGCGGCTCTGGCGGGCCGAGCAGGAACGGGCGGTCCGCCGCGCCCTCGGGTCCGCCCTGCGGCCGTACCGCGCCGCCGTGTTCGTGACCGACGACGACGCCCGCGCCGTGCAGCGCCTGGACCCCTCGCTCCGCACCGTCGTGATCCCGCTGGCGGTCGACGCCGGTGCGCTCGCCCGCCCCGCGAAC
>Ga0190275_10004358_pt1 | contig 10174 bp, 6 predicted proteins | sample Popmic550T_FD_133745 | JGI IMG/M metagenome (GOLD analysis project Ga0190275, IMG submission 133745) | Populus adjacent soil microbial communities from riparian zone of Yellowstone River, Montana, USA - 550 T | ecosystem: Environmental > Terrestrial > Soil > Riparian zone > Trees stand | place...
CGCGTACGCCACCGAGAGGATCCAGGTGTGTCCCTCCGCCAGGTGGAGGACCATGAACGTCGATCCACCGAACACGAGCGCCCCGATGAGCGCCGCCATCAGCGGAGCCCGCTCCTGGCGGAGGAGCAGGACCATCCCCAGGACAGCCACCAGGAAGTGGAGCGCGATGTCCCACTGCATCGCGACGCCCGCGGAGAGTACCAGGTACAGCAGGAAGAACGGGGTGAGGACGCGTGACTCTGGGTGCGCCAGCAAGGGCGTCCCACCGCAGAGATAGGGGTTCCAGGAGGGCAGCTCCCCATGCTCCAAGAGGGAGGAAGTGGCTGCCTCGGCGTAGGCGATGTGCTGGTCCCAGTCGCGGAACGCCTCGCGATGGAGCGGATTGAGCAGCACCCCGCCCGCCAGCAGAGCCGCGATGCCGAGAACCCCTACCGCGGGAAGGAACCGGTTCAGTGTCCGCGCCATTTATCGATCCAGAACCAACGCCGCCCAGCGAGGGTCTTGGGAGACACCGGCCAGGCACTGAGGATGGGGTAGAAGTGAGCGAAGGCCACCACGCAGAGGACGGCATAGGTGCCAACCACCCGGGCTCGCCAGCGGCCCGTGAGCGCGGCCGCATCCTGGAGCAACGTGGCCACCGCCAGAGCTCCAAACGGCACCCCGGGCAGGAGGTACTGGATGAAGGCGACGCGCCCGACGAACGCCCACGGCAGCCAGACACCCAGGAAGCCACAGAGGATGAGCCCGTCGGCTGGCTCGCGGCGGCGGACATAGCGGAAGGCCACGTATGCGATCGACGGCAGGAAGAGCCACCAGAGGAGCGGATTGCCGAGCGCGTAGATGACGCGTGCATGCTCCCGGGCGTAGTGGACGAAGAGCCAGACCGGCTGGGTCATCAGCGGCCACTGCCACCATGGGGAGCTCTGGGAGTGACCGGCCTTCAGGGAGCGATGATAGTACCAGATCTGATTCTTGAGCCCGGCGAGGTCGGACAGGCTGTGTCCCGCCACGAAATAGGGGATGTACGAGAGGATGTAGAGCAGGGGGGGCGCGAGGACATAGCCCGCCACCCACGCGGCAACGAGCACCGTGAGCGCGCGGCCGCGGCACAAGCCCTTCACCCGATCATGCACGAGCCGGCCGAGCGTGAGGATCGCCATCCCCAGGAAGATGGGTGCGGCGTTCCACTTCATCGTGATGCCCAGGCTAAAGACGGCTCCGGACACGACGAGCCATGCCGGCCTCCGCTCAGCCTCGGTCCAGAAGCGGAAGACAGCGTACATCGCGACGGCCACGCACCCCGTGATGTAGATGTCGTTCATCGCGATGCGCGAGAAGACGAACCACATCCCGTCTGCGGCGAGGAGGACGAGCGCGAGCAGGCCGAAGGCAGGGCCGCGCATCCGGGTGGCGAGCCGCCAGAGGACGAAGAGCGTCAGGATGCCGAACACCACACTGCCCAGCCGGAAGGAGACAGGCGAGAAGCCCAGGACTCGGATGAAGCCGGCCATGATCAGCTTTGCGGTCGGGGGATGAACCCACTCATAGGTCGTCCATTGGGTCATGTCGCCAGTGGTGATGGCGGCCATGTCCTCACGCTTCGCCCAGGGGTTCCAGGCTTTGGGGTCCCCCAGCGCGTACCGGTGGGCCGTGAAGGCCTGGTAGCACTCGTCGTGAACGTACGTCGGTCCGTCACCAGGCTGGCGATAGCTCTCTGGCGGATCTCCCAGGCGATACAGCAGGAGCGCTGCCGTCGCGAGGAGGACGAGCCAGCCCAGCCATAGGGTCATCCGGGGGGTAGACGGAGTGGCTCGTGAGCTGGGAGACAAGGTTTCGGACATTGCGCCGGATACTAACCGATGCGTGCCGCTCCCTCTCCCTCGCGCCTTGCCCGCGCCTCGGGCTGCTCTAGAACCTCGTGCGGCCCCCCATGCAGTAGGGACCGAGAAGGGCCGTTGACGGGTGTCACCCGGGTCCCTGCGCAAAGGCCGCTTCGCGCCGAGCAGGGGGAGGGCTTCATCGGCGCCATGGACTTCTTGCGCCAATAGGCTTTCATGGGCGGACAGGGGTATGTCGAGGGCGACTTCACCTACAGGGGCATAGCGGGATGACAAACGGTGCTCAACACGCGGCGGCGGACACGCCGGGACTCACGGCCGGGACCAGCGTCTACGCTGCGTTCATCTCCTATTCCCACGCCGACAAATCCACTGCGGAGTGGCTGCACAAGCGCCTCGAGTCATACCGTACGCCCTCAGCCCTGATCGGGCGCGAGGGGCCGGGAGGACGGGTCGGCAAGCGGCTTGGAAAAGTGTTCCGGGATCGTGCCGATCTCTCCGCCACGCCTGATCTTCACACGGAGATCCGCCTTGCCCTGGAGCAGGCGCAGGCGCTGGTCGTGCTCTGCTCGCCGAGCTCGGCCGCCAGCCGCTACGTCCAGGAGGAGATCTGCTACTTCAAGAAGCTGGGAAAGGGCCATCGCATCTTCGCGGCCATCGTGGACGGCGAACCCTTTGCAGCGCGCAAGCCGGGCCGCAATGCCGCAGAAGAGTGCTTCCCGCCCGCGCTCGTCTTTCGCCTCGCTGCTGATGGGACGCTCTCTGCCGAGCCCGAGCCGACCGAGCCCATCGCGGCGGATCTCCGCCCTGGGAAGGACGGGCGCGAGAACGGCTCGCTCAAGATCATTGCCGGGTTGATCGGTGTTGGCCTCGACGAACTGGTGCAGCGGGAAAAGCAGGCGGAGCGCCAACGGCGGTTGCGCGCGAATGCGATTGCAGCGGCCATGACAGTGCTGGCGCTGAGTGCGGCAGGCGCAGGCATCGTCGCCTGGCTGCAGCGCAATGTCGCGGAAGAGCGCCGGATCGAAGCAGACGAACAGCGGGATCGTGCGCGCAACGCGCTGGCGCAGATCTTTGCCGACGCCGCCCGGGCGGAGAGTGATCGCGGCGCTTACGACCAGGCGCTGCGCCTCGGGATCTATGCCTTGCGTTCTTCGGAGTTGAAGTCGGACGCCGCCCGCATCCAGATTGTTCGCGCCGCCTACGCCAATCGCTTGGCCGGCCGCTACGAGCTGGCGAGTGACTGGGATCCGGCTTACGTCCTGAATTCTGAACGGCATGCGGAATCCCTGATGAGCTTCCGGTTTGTTGGCATGCTCTCGGCAGCGGGAGAGAGACTGGCGGGGGTCAGCGCAGTCGAGACCAGGTCGCACCTGTGGGACGTCGTGACCGGTCAACTGCTGGCGACGGCAGAGCATGAGTGGAACGAGACGATGACCGGTTTCGATCGTGGGGTCTTTGCAACGAGCGGCCGCGCGCTGTTCGAGTGTGCTCAGGACGCGGCGGCGCAGGACGAGGACGAGGATGACAGCCTGGCGCCAGCGATCGCCTTTGACGCCCCTCCACTCGCGACGGCCTCCGATGTCCGTAGTGATCCGAGCGGCAGCTGCGAGGGGGCGTTGCAGCTCATTGACGGTATGACGCGCGGACGTGGCTCGCTTGGATTCGAGTATGAGAACACGCGCCTTGGCACGCTCGCCCAGCTTGTCGATCAGGACGAAGCGTTGCAGGCCCGGCTGGGCATGGATGCGTTCTTGCGCAAGAAGTTCATGTTCTCTGCCGTGGCGGTGTCGCCAGATGGACGCCGGGTTGCCGCAGGTTTCAAGGAAGGCACGCTCGCCATCCTCGAGTTTGCGTCGGACATTCGAGACGTCCGTCCGGGGGGCCTGCAGGCGGCGCTGCAAGCCGTGGAAGTCCTGGGGCATCACACGGGACGGATCGACTCGCTCAACTTCTCAGGCGACATGTCGCTCCTGACCAGCACGGCAATGGACGGTCTCGCCAAGATCTGGCGCATCCGTCATGCTCCCGGACCCGCGGCTGAAGGGGTGGGTGCCTGGTCTCAGCCGGGGACCCTCGTCGCGGTGCGCGAGTCGCGACGCTTCGTGATCTCGCTCGAGTCCGAAGGAGAGTTCGGCGCAGAGGCCATTTCGGTTTCTGATCGAGCGACGGGGCGGCGTATCGGCGGGCTTGAGGACTCCAATATACGGGTCTGGGGTTTTTCTCCCGACGAAAGCCTGGTGCTCGTTTCAGCGGGCTTTATCGAAGGAGGCAATGTCAGCCTGCTCAGCACAGCGACGGGCGAGAAGGTGGCCACATACGATGTTCCCTACGGGCTTGTTGAGTCCGCGGTCTTCTCGCCGGATGGACGCCAATTCGCCGCTGGAGTCGAGAACGCGGTGATGGTCTGGAGCACCGATCCCAGGCGAGGCCTGCTGGCGACTCTTGAAATCTCTCCGCTCTCGAACATCGACACGGAGGGGGACAGCGGCCGCAGAGGCGTGGAGTACCTCGCGTTCTCACCTGACGGCCGGTTGATTGCGAGCGGCTCGGAGCTCGGCCTTCAGCTATGGGCCTGGTCCGACAGCGCCTTGGTTGCCGCGACGCAGCGCCCGATAGCAGGAGGCGTGCGGTTCTCTGGCAACACGCGGATCGAATTCGGTGTCAAGCGTGAGGCCGGCGAGCCGGAAGCTGTTTCGTGGAGTCTGGACCTGCTCGGCCTGACGCCCGAGGAGCTGCTGACACATGTCTGCGGCGGTGACTTCGTGCCGACACAACTGCACCCAAGTGCCCGTACATTCTCGCTGACCGAGGCGCGCAGCGATCGTCTTGTTCGCAGGATCTGGCTGAATGCCGAGGGCAAGCGCATCGACGTCTGCGGTTCCAAGCTCGACCTGGTGGAAGATTGAGCGGCAGCTACACGGCCTCCGCCTTCTTCCGCCCGGCGCGGACAAAGGCCAGAGGCTCAGCGAGCCTTCAGCAATGTGTGCATCATTTCCCGGCTCGTCGGCTCATTCACGTCGCGGGCCTGCTCGCCCCAAGAAAGTGAAAATCATGCCTACCCTCCGACGTCGCCCCTGTCTCGCCGCGGTGCTGCTGCTCTCCCTCGCTGCCTGCACCTCTCAGCCCACCGGCTCCGTCCAGCTCGCCGCCTCCGTCCAGCAGTCCCTCTCCGCAAGTGAAGTCACCCGCGTCCAGGTGACCGTCTCCGCCGCGGATATGTCGTCCCTCGTCGTTGAGTTGGCCAGGTCCAACGACTCCTGGGGCGGTCTCATTGGCAACATCCCCGCCGGCTCCAACCGCTCCTTCCTCGCCGAGGCCTTCGACTCCTCGGGCACCCTGCGCTTCCAAGGCTCCGCCTCCGGCGTCTCCATCATCGCCAACCAGACCACCGCCGTGGCCATCACCCTCCAGGAGGTTCCTCCTCCTCCTCCCTACGGCAATGAGGCTCCCCTCATTGACTCCCTCATCTCCTCCTCCTCCTCCATCCAGGCTGGCTCCTCCCTCTCGCTGACCGCCACGGTGCATGATCCCAACCCTGAGGACACCCTCACCCTGGCGTGGACCGCCTCCAGCGGCACCTTCTCCACCCCCACTGCCGCCACCACCTCCTGGACGGCGCCTTCCTCCATCGGCATCCAGACCCTCACCCTCACCGTGACGGACTCCCAGGGGGCCGCCGTCTCCGTCTCCCTCGCCATCAACGTTGTCTCCGGCGCCTCCACCGGCAACGCCGCCCTCAACATCTCCTTCAACCTCTGGCCCGTTGTCTCGCAGGTCTCGGCCTCTCTCAACAGGCTCGACGCGGGGCAGTCCACCGCCGTCTCCGCGCTCGCCTCCGATGCCGATGGCGATGCCCTCTCCTACCTGTGGACCGCGACGTGTCCCGGTACCTGGACGAATGCGACCTCGAGCGCCGCCTCCTTCGTTCCCTCTTCGGTTCCGGCCAGCGCGTGTAACAACTGCCGGCTCACCGTCACCGTTCAAGACGGCCGTGGGGGACAGACCACGGGCTCGCTCAACCTCTGCGTCGCCGCCTCCTCCACCGAACGCTTCGCCCCCGTCTTCACCCACTTCTACCAGTCGGCCACCTCTCCCTCTCCGGGACAGACCGTCACCTTTGACGTCACCGCCCTGGACGCACAGGCCAGCACCCTGACGTTCGCCTGGACTGCCAATACCGGCTCCCTGGCCGCGGCGCAGGACACCGCCAGCACCAGCCACGTCGTGTGGACGGCGCCCTCCTGCACGGGGACGGGTGTCACCCCTACCGTCACCGCTACCGTCACCAATGCCTACGGGCTGTCGGCCTCAAAGCCTTTCGCCCTCTCCGGCCTGCCGACGTGCGCGTCCAACGAGTGGGCAGCCGCGGGCCCCTTGGCCACGGCCCGCCGGAACCACACCGCCACCCTGCTCTCCTCCGGCAAGGTCCTCGTCACGGGGGGCAGTACTGGCAACAACAACAGCGGCCCCCTCGCCTCCTCGGAGGTGTACGACCCGGCCACCCACTCCTGGTCCTCCGCCAGGTCCATGGGCACGACCCGCCAGTTCCACACTGCCATCTTGCTCCCCTCCGGCAAGGTCCTCGTCACGGGAGGCTTCAATGACAGTTTCCTCGCCTCCTCGGAGGTGTACGACCCGACCACCAACTCCTGGTCCGTCGCCAGGCCCATGGCCACGGCCCGCCGGAACCACACCGCTACCCTGCTCTCCTCCGGCAAGGTCCTCGTCACGGGGGGTTACAACAATGGCAGCTTCCTTGCTTCCGCGGAGGTGTACGACCCGGCCACCAACTCCTGGTCTTCCGCAGGCTCCATGGCCTCAGCCGTCTACCTCCACACCGCCACCCTGCTCTCCTCCGGCAAGGTCCTCGTCACGGGGGGCTTCAATGGGCACTTTTTCGCCTCCGCGGAGGTGTACGACCCGGCCACCGATTCCTGGTCCTCCGCAGGCTCCATGGCCTTGGCCCGCCGGAGCCACACCGCCACCCTGCTCTCCTCCGGCAAGGTCCTCGTCGCGGGGGGTGACAATGGCAGCGTCCTCGCCTCCGCAGAGGTGTACGATCCGGCCAGCAACTCCTGGTCCTTCGCAGGCTCCATGGCCTCGGCCCACACCCAACATGCCGCCACCCTGCTCTCCTCCGGCAAGGTCCTCGTCACGGGAGGCGGCTATGTTACCAGCCCCCTCGCCTCCGCGGAGGTATACGACCCGGCCACCGATTCCTGGTCCTCCGCAGGCTCCATGGCCTCGGCCCGCACTGCCCACACCGCCACCCTGCTCTCCTCCGGCAAGGTCCTCGTCGCGGGGGGCAGCTATGGCAGCAGCCCACTCTCCTCGACCGAGACCTACGCGCCCTGAGAGCACCGCCTGGAAGGCCGGAGTGACCGACGTCACGGCTTCGGAGGAGTGCGACCCGCTAAAGGCGTAGCGCACGGCCTTGCTGGCCCCAGCCGCCTCCTCCGCCGCCTCCCTGCACCAGCCCGTCTCCCAGCAAAAGGGCTCCCATTCCGCCTATACTTTGACGAGCATGGACGAGATTCCGCGTACCGCCGTGCGCGCTTGGCCACAGACGGCGGCGCAGCACGCCCGAGAAGAGGCGCTCGCGACCGAGATCGCGCGTGGAAAGCGCGCGCGGAGAACCGCCGTTGAGGGCTGAACCGCCCCGGGTCTTGGCAGGCGAAACCCTCAGGTCAAAGCGAAGGGAGCATCATGTCAACGAACACAACGCTCAAAGAGGTCATGCGCGAGCTTGCCGCACTCGAGGAACCGAAGATGCGCGAGGCCAACGAGCGCCGCGGTGACGATCACGGTGTGAACCTCACCCACCTTCGCTCTCTCGCGAAGCGACTCAAGACACAGCATGAACTCGCACTTCAGCTCTGGGCTACAGGCGACACCGCCGCGCGCCTTCTTGCGACCTTGGTGTGCAAGCCGAAGGTCCTCTCTGCGGCCGAGCTCAACGCGAGGGTCCATGACATTCGCTCTCCCAAGCTCCTCGACTGGTTTATCGTGAACATGGTGAAGCCCAGTCGCCACGCGGAGGAACTCCGTCTGGGCTGGAAGGACGGCGACAGCCTCGTCGGTCGCGCAGGGTGGAGCCTGACCACCGAGAGAGTCGTCAAGGGCGCTGAGGGTCTCGACCTCAAGGCACTCCTCGACCAGATCGAGAAGGAGATGAAGAAGGCACCCGCCCCCAAACAGTGGGCGATGAACCACTGCCTCGCTGAGATCGGCATTCATCATCGAGAACATCGCGCGCGAGCGATCGGCATCGGCGAGCGCCTCGCTGTCCTCATTGACTACCCTGCGTCACCTGGCTGCACGCCACCCTACGCGCCGGTGTGGATCGCCGAGATGGTGCGCCGACAGGAGGAGACGCGAGGTCCAGGGCGACGCCCGAAGACGAGGAAGCTGGCATGACGAAAACGACGACGAAGACGCGGTCGACGAAGTCCAGGCCGAAGGCGAAAGCGAAGCTCGCGACGACCAAGGCGAAGACCCAAGCCGCGGTCGCGGGAGCGCGCCCGATGTTCGATCGAGTGGCATTCACGATGTTCCAGGTCGAGGACGCGACGCGCGCCCGTGCGTTCTACGAGGAACTGCTCGGTCTCACGCGAGGCCTTGCCTCGCCCGAGGGCACCTGGACGGAGTACGACCTCCCGGGCGGCGGTTGCCTCGCGCTGTTCCGTCACCCCGCCGGGACGTTCGCGCCCAGCGGTGGCGCATCCCTGGCATTCGAGGTCGCCGACCTCGACGCTCTCAACGCCCGCCTGCAGGCAGCCGGTGTGCGCTACCTTGGCGACGTGGTGCGCGGCCCGCGCTGTCGCATGTCGAACATCCTCGACTCCGAAGGCAACGGCATCATCCTTCACCAGCTCGACCCGCGTTGAGGACCGCGTCGTGCCGCTGCTGAGCAGGCCGCGTGGGCAACTGATCAATCCTTCGCGATCTTCGCGAGGACCTTCGACCAGCGCTCGCGCATGGCCTCCCGGGTCTTCGCGTCCGGCAGCTTCTCCATGTGCACGTGGAGGGAGACGCCTCGCGCCTTGGGCACCAGGGTGAGCTGCAACGTGGCCGGCTTCTTCCAGCCGTCTGGCTGCCACGTCATGCGCAGGCGCTGCCCGGCCTTCACCACCCGCAACTCTCCGCGCACGCCGGGGGCTCCGCGTCTCTTGGGGATCTCATAGCTCGTCCCCGGCTCGAGTTTCAGCGTCACGTCCGGGCCCAGCCAGCGCTCCGCCTGCTTCGTGAGCAGGTCCCACAACTCGGGAGCGGTCATCGGCAGCGTGCGCACCACACCCACCTGGAAGCCCGTCGTGGCTGTCTCGCCCACCACCCGCTTGCCGCGAGCCTGCTCATACGCCACCGCGATCGACTGCTGCCACCAACCGGACTCGACCTCCCGGGCCACGAGCGCGACGAGTTGCTTGTGGTTCAGCTCGGCCGCCCCCGCTGCATCCAGGGCGCGCATCCAGGCCTTCCAATCCCGTCCGGTGGCCTCCTTCACGGCGCTGTCGGTCACGCGTTCGGTGATAAGCGCGTTCTTCCTCGCGGCTGCGGGCATCTTCCCGCCCGTGGCAATCTCCGCGAGCCGCGCCTGCACCAGCCGCTTCACCAGCTTCGCCGGCAGCGGCTTGTCGGGCCGGAAGGTGACGCCGCTTTTCGACGTGGAGTACCCCTCCAGCTCCGGCTTCAGTGCCGGCACCACACTGCCGCTGAACGGGTAGTAGCCACAGTGCTCCTTGAAGAACGCGAAGCCAGCCACGACGTTCCCATCAACCTTGAAGGCGGGCATCCGGTAGCTGATCGTCTCGATTGCCCCTGGAAGCAGCTTGCGCAGTTGCAGGCGCAGCGCCCCCAGCGTCTTCCTCGCCACCGGGTCCTTCACGCTCGCCAGATATGCGTCGATCGGCTGCGGTTTCTGATTCTTCGTCGCCATGCTCTTCGACCCCCTGAAGCGTTTCGCCCCGACTTAGCGGAAATGAGGCTCTCCCGGCTGCGAAAACCGGCACACATGCTTTGCCGCGGCATCTGAGAAGGGCACGGAGCGGAAACGGTCCTAGCGGCGACTGCCGGCGGCCCGCTTGCGCCGGGGCTCAGCCTTCCGCGCGAGGTGCTTCACGGTCTGCTCGACCGTCGCGAGGAACGCGCGCACCGACTTGTCGAGCGCCGGCTCCGGCGTGTCCTCGATGCGGGTGTGCGAGATGCCCGGCGAGGACTGCGCGAAGACCATCGCGGTCGGCACGATGTCGGCCATCTCCGCCGCGTCGTGGAGCGGACCCGACGGGATCTCCGGCGCATGGCCGGTGACGCCCTTGACCGCCTTTCGCACGAAG
>Ga0190275_10004359_pt1 | contig 10171 bp, 6 predicted proteins | sample Popmic550T_FD_133745 | JGI IMG/M metagenome (GOLD analysis project Ga0190275, IMG submission 133745) | Populus adjacent soil microbial communities from riparian zone of Yellowstone River, Montana, USA - 550 T | ecosystem: Environmental > Terrestrial > Soil > Riparian zone > Trees stand | place...
GACCTCGTAGAGGAAGTTGTCGGCCATGTCGCGCGCAAGCTCCGTCTCGCCGTCGCGCAGCAGCCCGACCTGTATGAAGTAGCTGTCCCACCCGTACATCTCGTTGAAGCGACCGCCGGGCACGACGTAAGGGCGCGGCAGATAGAGCAGCGCCGGCTCGGCGCGCGCCGCATCAAAGGGAAGCTCTCGCAGCTCGACGCGCGCAAAGTCCGCCGCCGTCATCTGCGCCAAGAGCGCGCCCTCGATTGCTTTCAGATTCCCACCGCGCGGAAAGTAGACGGGCCAGCGACTCCCCGTCGCGCGCTTGAACTTCGGGTCGGGCGCGGCTGCTGCCAGATCGCTGCTTGAGCGCGTGAGCGTGTGCCAGCTACGGCGTATGTACGCGCGCGCGGCGGCGAGTTGCGCGGGCGTGGCACGGCTCTGCGCTCGCGCGGGCGCGAGGCCCGCGAGGAGCAGAATTATGATGAGCGGCGCGAGGACGAGACTCCGCAAAGTGCGAGCGCGCGGCGTGTGTTTATCCATCGGCGTTCCTACCGAGATGCTGCAAGGTTGAGGGCGTAGCTTTTCATCCATCCCGCCCCCGTGTCAACAATTCACGAAGGCGCGGCCTTCATTCCGTCGCGTTGCACGCTGCTCGCCATGCGCCGCCTTGACCTTTGCGCGCGATGCGTTGATTCTTGCGCGCGTATGGCTGAAACACTACAGGCGACCGGGGCGGTCGCGCCCACCGAAGAGATAAGGTCGCACTTCCCCGCGCTTGAGCGCGAGCACGAAGGCACGCGCGTCGCGTACTTCGACGGCCCCGGCGGCACGCAAGTCCCGCGCGCGGTGGTCGAGTCCGTGTCCGATTACCTTTATCATCACAACGCCAACACGCACTGGGCCTATCCGACGAGCGCGGAGACCGATGAGATAATCGAGCGGTCGCGCGCTGGGCTGGCGGACTTCCTCAACGCTTCGCCCTCGGAGATAGTCTTCGGCGCGAACGCGACGACGCTCGCCTTCCACGTCTCGCGCACGCTCGGTCGCACGTTCGAGGCGGGCGACGAGATCGTCGTCACGGAGCTAGACCACCACGCCAACGTCGCGCCGTGGCATGCTCTTGAGCGCGAGCGCGGCATAGTCTTGCGCGTCGTCCGCATGGACACAGAGACGGGCGCGCTCGACTGGGACGACTTCGAGAGCAAAGTTAACGCTAGCACCAAGGTCGTCGCCATCGGCGCGGCCTCGAACGCGCTCGGCACGCTCAACGACCTTGCGCGCGCGGGCCGGCTCACCGAAGAAGTGTGCGCCTACATGTTCGTGGACGCGGTTCACTACGCGCCGCACCAACTCGTGGACGTGCGCGCGATGCGCTGCGACTTTTTAGTCTGCTCGGCCTACAAGTTCTACGGCCCGCACGTCGGCGCGATGTTCTGCCGCCGCGAGCTTCTCGACTCGCTCCCCTTCCCGAAGCTCATCCCCGCGCCCGACTACGCGCCCGAAGTCGCGGAGACCGGAACGCAGAATCACGAAGGCATCGCGGGCGCAGCGGCAGCCGTCGAGTTCCTCGCCTCTCTCGCGCCGGGCGGGACACGTCGCGAGCGCCTGCGCTACGCCTTCGACGCGCTCCACGCGCGCGGCGCGGCTTTGACACGAAAGATGTGGGACGGCCTCTCTAGGGTTGAAGGCGTGACGCTCTACGGCCCGCGGGCAGACGAACCGCGCACGCCGACCGTGGCCTTCACCGTCAGAGGCGTCACGTCAACGGACGTTGCGCGCAGTCTCGCAGCGCGCGGCGTCTTCGTCTCGCACGGAGACTTTTACGCGGCAACGGTCGTTGAGCGTCTTGAGCTTGGGCCGGAGGGCTTAGTGCGCGCGGGCTGCGCCTGCTACACGAACGAAGAAGAGGTCGAGCGATTGATTGAAGGCGTGCGCGAGGTTACGCGCAATGGAGGCCAAGCTGAAAACCCGTTCTCATAGTAGGATTCAAAATTTCTGGTACCTTAATATTTTACCGTCAGTGGTGGATATTATGACCTCATTAGCCTCAACTTTGCCAGTAAACGACTTATCGGGTGTTCTGTAACTTTCAATGCCCTTCGTGTTGGGGGTTTTCTTTTTTTCTTGTTTAGGTACGTTAACTAGAAATCCTTCGCTCGTCTGCGTCCATGTGCCAGTAAACTTCGCGGACATATGACCGTCTGAATCTAAGAAGCGGGCCTCATAAATACCTCCTTCGAGTAACACATTTACGACTACCATAGTAATTCCGGATCCCTCCCAAGACAATTGATTTTTCCACATTAAGCCAGCTAAGCCTGCTGGTTTTACAGGCGCGTCGCTATTAGACAGTTTGTTGGCAGACTCTGGGTTGGGAGGACTTGAGATACGTCGCCGCGCCAAGCCTGCAAACTGTCCGTTCGGATACTTCTCTAGATATTCTTTGAAATCTTCGGAGGCGGTGCTGTTCTTGATCGTCTCCCAGAAACTCAACTCGACAGCGGCGGGATCGAATGTCCCCGTGGTCGGCGCCTTCACCGTCACCTCGACGATCTTGCCGTCCGCCGTCTTGACGCGCACGAAGACGAAGTCGCCGCTCTCGTGACCGGAGTTACGCAGAGGGCTGTACTCCGGCGTCTGGCTCGCGCGCCCCGCCACCGTCTCCTCGACGAACTCGCGGTAAAGCTCGGCGGCGGTGAACTCGTTCTTCTCCGTCTGCCGCAGCCCGCGCATAAGCGCGCTCGCAAACACCGAGTGGTTGCCGACGCCGCCTTCGTCCGCCACAGGCTCGTTCCCGCCCGACGCCATCAGCGTGCGCGAGCGTCCCGCCGCCATCTTCTGCAAATAGCGCTCGCGAATCGCGGGGACGGACGAGATAACGTCAAGCCCGCGCGTCAGCGTTCCCGAATAGCAACTGTCGGAAACTATCATGACGTGCTTGGCGGGGATGCCCTTGATGTTGCTCGTGATGTCGTCGGCGCTTATCCAGTTCGAGTTGTCGTCGCGGTCTGCGTCAACGGGGAGCCAGTAAGCCTTGTCAATCTCCTTGTCGTTCACGCCGTGGCCCGCGTAGTAGATGAGCAGGTTGGCGTCCGCGTCCAACTCTCTGCGGTACGAGTTCAGCGCCGCGATGATCTGCTGGCGCGTCGCGTTCAGGAGCAGACGAGTCTGGAAGCCGTATTGCTCTCTGAGAATCGCCTTAACCGCCCGCGCATCGTTCTCGGCGGTCTTGAGGTGCGGGACGTTCTTGTACACGTTGTTGCCTATGACGAGCGCGTGGTAACGCCCCGCCTTAGCGGTCGAGCCTGACCCGCCGGCATCTTGCGTCCGCGCGCCGGTGGGCGGCATTACGGAGACGCACAGAAGAACTACGACGCAAAGAAGCGGGAAGGGGCGAGTCGCTTTCATGAGAGCCTCCACGAATACTACGAGGGCGGGAAACAGGTTTTGACTGGCCGCGAGCCGTTCGGGCCGGCTCGCAGGTCGGGTAAACATAGATTGACGCCGCGGCGAGTGTCAATCTTTTCGGCGCACGAGGACGGGCGACCACGCGCGTCAGAACCGGGAGCGGTAGCGACCGGGTGCGGCGCGCTCTGCGGCTCAAGCCGGGGCATAAGCAAAGACCTACCCGGTCGCTACCGCTCCCGGTTCTGACGCGTCCTTAACCGCGTTGATGAAGTCGGCGAGCAGACCGTAGGAAGTGCTTTTCAGATTCGGCTCATGCGCGACGAGCGTGAGGCCGCGCAGTACGTCAAGCTCGAAGTTGACGGCGAGCGACGTTCCGCCGACTCCGGCGAAAGGCTCGCGCGCGGCGATGCGTTCGGGCCGCACGCTTGCCGCGACGCTTCCGTCTTCATTCAAACGCGCGCGCGCCAACAGCTTGTACGGCTCACCTGCGGCGTGAGCCGCGCGCACCTCTTCGTCCTTCAGCCCTCGTATGCCTTCGCGCCTCACGTCTTCGAGGCGAAGCCGCGCGCCCATAAGCACGTTCGCGAGCGCGCATACTTTAACCGACGCGTCCCAGCCGTCAACGTCGTGCGCGGGGTCTGTCTCGGTGACGCCGAGCGATTGCGCGCGGCGGACGCCTTCGTCGAACGTGCGGCCCGCCCCGATCTCTTCGAGGATGAGCGTGGTCGTGGAGTTGAGCAATCCGCTGAAGGCGACGAGCCGCGCCGTCGGCAGGGTCTCGCGGAAGAGCGAGAAGACGGGTAGGCAGTCGGCCACGGTGGCGTCGAACATGAAACGCCGCCCGCGCGCGCGCGCCAAGCTCGATAGCTCGCGGTGCGCGTGAACTATCGTGCCCTTGTTGGCGGTGACGACGTGCGCGCCCATCTCCAGAGCGGCGCGCGCGTGCGTGATCGCAGGCTCGCCCGTCAGAGGCTTTAGCGAGGTCGTCTCGAACAGAACATCGCAAGCGCCGGCAGCGAGCCATTCGGCGACGCTCGCGGGCGGCGGCGAGACGCGCTGCACGAGCGCGCCCGACAGAAGCTCCGCCACAGGGAAGCCTTCCGGCGCGGCGAGCCAGCCCATTCGCCGCGTCGCGACGCCCGTGACTCGCCACTCCAGACGGAACTGCGCGCGCATCTCTTCGCTCTTCTCGACGAGCAGCGCGGCGAGCGCGCGCCCGACGTTGCCGAAGCCGAGCAGGCACAGATTGAAAGTTTTCATGTTGATTTTCCGTCCTCGTTGCGAGATGCTTGCCGCCGCCCGAAGCAGTTTGCGAATGTGAGCGCGGCACAGCACCCAGAGGGTAACGAGCGGGCGCATCATGCTGAGGGAATTAACATGGATGGACAGGATAGGCAGGATAAAAGACTTAAGATTTAAAATCCTCAATCCTGTTCATCCTGTCCATCCATGTTAATTCTTCCCCTGTATAGCTCAGACCCACGAGGCTAACGCTCGCGGTACTGTAACTGCCGCGCTCTCGCCCTTGCAATCAGCTCAGGGCCGCTCCTCCATTTTCTACTACGCGAAGAGAGACCGTACACAATGGCTCGAAAAAAGCGACGCGAAAACTCTTGTATGAACCGTCGGAAATTCCTGCGCGCGGGGCTACTGGGCGGCATCGCCGCAGCCGTCGTCACCCCGCGTCTAGCGCGCGCCGTCGCGAGCGTGCCGGGCGCGACGCCGAGGCCCGGAGTCATCTTCGAGTGGGAAGAAGTAACCTCCGCCGAACTACAACAGTGGATGTCGTCGGGCAAGCAGACGGCGCGCAAGATCGTCGAAAAATACCTCGCGCGCATCGAGGAGGTTGACCGTCGCGGCCCCGCGCTTAACTCCGTCATCGAGACGAACCCTGACGCATACGCAATCGCCGACGCGCTCGACCGCGAGCGCAAGGGCGGACGTGTTCGTGGGCCTCTGCACGGCGTCCCCGTCCTCATCAAAGACAACATAGACACGGCAGACCGTATGATGACGACCGCAGGCTCGCTCGCGCTCGTCGGGGCAAGGCCGCGGCAGGACGCTTTCATCGTCGAGCGTCTGCGCGAGGCAGGGGCGGTCATCATCGGCAAGACTAACTTGAGCGAGTGGGCCAACTTTCGCTCGACGCATTCGTCGAGCGGTTGGAGCGGGCGCGGCGGGCAGACGCGCAACCCTTACGCGCTCGACCGAAACCCCTGCGGCTCAAGCTCCGGTTCGGGCGCGGCGGTCTCGGCGAACCTCTGTATCGCGGCGGTCGGCACGGAGACGGACGGCTCAATCGTCTGTCCTGCCTCGACGTGCGGCATCGTCGGCATAAAGCCCACGCTCGGCGTCGTCAGCCGCTCCGGCATCATCCCCATCGCGCACAGCCAAGACACGGCGGGGCCGATGGCGCGCACGGTCGCCGACGCCGCCGTTTTGCTCAACGTCTTGATGGGCCTCGACTGGCGCGACCCCATCACGCGCGACGGCGGCAAACTTTCGCGGACGGATTTTACGAAGTCACTCGACCCGAACGGACTAAAGGGCGCGCGCATCGGCGTCGCGCGAAAGTTCTTCGGCTTCAACGATCAGGTTGACAAGCTCATGGCGGACGCGCTCGACGTGCTCAAGCGGCAGGGCGCGACGATAGTTGACCCGGCGGACCTCGCGACGCACGGCAAGTTCGACGCGGCGGAGTTCGACGTTCTGCTCTACGAGTTCAAGGCCGACCTCAACAAGTATCTCGCCTCGCTCGCGCCCGGCGACCACCCGCGCACGCTCAAAGCGCTCATCGAGTTCAACGAGAAGAACCGCGAGCGCGAGATGCCCTACTTCGGTCAGGAGATTTTCATCAAGGCCGAGGCGAAGGGGCCGCTCACCGAACGCGCCTACATCAAGGCTCTGCGGACGAGCAAGACGCTCTCGAAGGCGCAGGGCATTGACGCCGTGATGATAAAGCACAAGCTCGACGCCATCGTCGCGCCGACGGGCGGCCCCGCTTGGACGACAGACCTCGTGAACGGCGACCACTTCACCGGTGGCAGCTCCACGCCCGCCGCCGTCGCCGGCTACCCGAACGTGCAAGTGCCCGCGGGCTACGTCTACGGCCTGCCCGTCGGCATAAGCTTCTACGGACGCGCCTTCACCGAAGCCAAGCTCATACGCCTCGCATACGCCTACGAGCAGGCGACCAAGCACAGGCGACCGCCGCGCCTCAAGCCCGTCGCGGACTTACAGAGCCGCGAGCGGTGAGGCGATTGCGGATTGCGGATTGTCGCGACGGGGAGACGGGGAGAAGCGGTGACGGGGAGAAGGGGAGAAAGAAGCTGCGCTATCAAACATCTCCCCTTCTCCGCGTCTCCCCGTCTCAGGAATCCGCAATCCGAAATCCGCAATCCGCAATCCCTCGGTGTGCGTCCATGCATTCCCGCGACCGAGCCTGTATAATTGCCGTTTCGTGCCGCGGCACAATTCTTAGCATACGGAGCTTGCATCGCCGGAATGATCAATTTCGAGACTTCGCCGGAGCAGTACAATCACTGGAAACTCAGCGTTGACGGCCCCGTCGCAACGCTCTCGATGGACGTGCAGGAGGACGAGACGTTGAACGAGGGCTACAAGCTCAAGCTCAACAGCTACGACCTCGGCGTTGACATCGAGCTATCGGACGCCGTTCAGCGTCTTCGCTTCGAGCATCCCGAAGTCAAAGTCGTTTTAGTCACGAGCCTCAAGCCGCGCATCTTCTGCGCGGGCGCGAACATCTACATGCTCGGCACGTCGGCTCACGGCTTCAAGGTCAACTTCTGCAAGTTCACGAACGAGACGCGCTGCTCAATCGAGGACGCGTCCCGCCATTCGGGCCAGCGCTACGTCGCGGCCTTGAACGGCACGGCTTCGGGCGGCGGCTACGAGCTTGCGATTGCGTGCGACGAGATTTATCTCGTTGACGACGGCAACTCCGCCGTCTCTCTGCCGGAAGTGCCTCTGCTCGGCGTGCTGCCGGGCACTGGGGGTCTTACGCGCCTCGTTGACAAGCGCAAGGTGCGCCGCGACCGCGCGGACGTTTTCTCGACTCTGGCGGAAGGTTTGAAGGCGAAGCGCGCGGCGGAGTGGGGCTTGATTGACGGGCACTTCCCTACGAGCAAGTTTCAGGCGGGCGTCAAAGAGCGCGTCGAGAAGATTGTCGAGAGCGAAGGTCAGAGAAACGTCGGGCCGGGCATCAAACTGAACCCGCTCGACGTGGAAATCACGGACGCCGGTCGCGAGTACAGGCACGTCTCCTTGAAGCTCAAACGCGAGGGCCGGTACGCGGAACTCACGGTGCGCGGGCCTTCGGGGAATCAGCCGTCGAGCGTGGATGAGATTGTCGCCCACGGAGACGCGTACTGGCCTCTGCGCGCGTACCGCGAGCTTGACGACGCGCTGCTTTATCTTCGACTCAACGAGCCGGAGATAGGACTCGTGCTTCTTAGAACCGAGGGCGAGATTGACGACGTGCTGGCCGTTGATCGCACGCTCGTCGAGAACCGCGACCACTGGCTCGTCCGCGAGATCATCCTGAACATGGCGCGCGTGCTGCGCCGTCTCGACCTTACGGCCAAGAGCTTCTTCGCGCTCGCGGGGCCGCAGAGTTGCTTCGCGGGTAATCTGCTAGAGCTTCTGCTCGCGTCCGACCGCAGCTACATGCTGGGCGACCCCGATCAGAAAATCGAGTTGGCCGTCGGCGAGCTGAGCGCGGGCGCGCTCCCGATGTCGAACGGGCTGACGCGCCTTCAGTCGCGCTTCCTCGCGGAGCCACACAGGGCAGACGAAGTTCTCGCCCACGTTGGCCGCTTCGACACCGAAGAAGCCGACGACGCGGGACTCGTCACGTTCGCGCCGGACGATCTCGACTGGGACGACGAGATTCGCGTCGCCGTCGAAGAGCGCACGTCGCTCTCGCCCGACGCGCTGACGGGGATGGAAGCGTCTCTGCGCTTCGCAGGCCCTGAGACGATGGACACGAAAATCTACGGGCGTCTGACCGCTTGGCAGAACTGGATTTTCCAGCGACCCAACGCCGTCGGCCCGCAGGGCGCGTTGACCAACTACGGCAAGCCCACGCAGCCGCAGTTCGATTATAAGAGAACGTGAAGACAGTTTTCAGTTTTGAGTTTTCAGTTTTCAGTAAGACCAACTGCTGACTCCTGAAAACTCGAAACCTGCTGACTCCTGAAAACTCGAAACTGAAAACTCAAAACTGAATTTGGTCTTACTGAAAACTGAAAACTCAAAACTGAAAACTGTCATGGAACTACACGAGCGCATTCCTAACAACGTAAACCTGTCGGGCGACAAGAAGCTCCAGCGCGCGCTGGAGAAGTGGCTGCCGAACTATCTCGACTGGTGGCGCGAGATGGGGCCTGAAGGATTTCAGCAGAAGGACGTTTGGCTGCGAACCGCCGTCAGCGTCGAGTCCGACGGCTGGGCGCACTTCGACTACGTGAAGATGCCCGACTACCGTTGGGGCATTTTCCTCAAGCCCGCCGAGCGGGACGCGCGCGTCGGCTTCGGAGACAACTACGGGCAACCCGTCTATCAGGAAGTGCCCGGCGAGTTCAGAAACGCCTTGCGCCGTATCATCGTCACGCAGGGCGACACAGAGCCTGCGTCGGTCGAGCAGCAGCGACGGCTCGGACAGACGTGCCCTTCGCTCTACGACCTTCGCAATCTCTTTCAGGTGAACGTCGAGGAAGGCCGACACCTCTGGGCGATGGTCTATCTTCTGCACGGCTACTTCGGGCGCGACGGGCGCGACGAGGCGGACGCGCTTTTAGAACGACGCTCCGGCAACCCCGACAAGCCGCGCATACTCGAAGCCTTCAACCAGCCCTGCGACGACTGGCTAAACTTTTTCTGCTTCACGATGTTCACAGACCGCGACGGCAAGTACCAGCTCTCCGCGCTCGCCGAATCGGGCTTTGAGCCGCTCGCGCGCACGTGCCAGTTCATGCTGACGGAAGAGGCGCACCACCTCTTCGTCGGCGAGACGGGCGTGGGCCGCGTCGTCCGCCGCACGGCGCAACTGATGAAGGACGACGAGGACGTGCGTCGCGTGGGCGGCATCCCGTTCGACATCATCCAGCGATACATCAACTACTGGTTCTCTTACTCGCTCGACCTGTTCGGTGGCGAGATAAGCTCGAACGCCGCGGACTTTTTCGCCGCCGGACTCAAGGGCCGTTATCAGGAGCAGAAGAAGTACACAGAGCATCTCATCCGCGAAGACTCGTTCACGCTCACCGTCATCGAAGACGGACATCTGGCCGAGCGCGTAGTTCCGATGCGTAACGCTCTAAACGAAGTCCTGCGCGGCGAGTACGTGCGCGATTGCGAGCGCGCGCTCGAACGTTGGAACAAGTACATCGCCGACGAAGGCGTGAGCCACGGGCTGCGCCTTCCCTCGACGCGCTTCCACCGCCACGTCGGCGAGTACGCCGGCCACAGCTTCGACCTCGAAGGCAATATCATCCCCGCGGAAGAGTTCGAGAGCCGGCGCGACGAGTGGCTGCCCACCGCGGAAGATCGCCTCTACGTGCAGAGCCTCATGAAGCCCGTCACCGAGCCGGGCAAGATTGCCAACTGGATCGCCCCGCCCGCCACGGGCATCAAGGGCAAGCCGTTCGAGTTCGAGTACGTGCGACTTTAGGAAAAGTCAGAAGTCAGAACGCTGAACGCTGAACTGAAAACCTTTTGTCTTTCAGTTCAGCGTTCAGCGTTCTGACTTCTGACTTTCTCC
>Ga0190275_10004360_pt1 | contig 10166 bp, 9 predicted proteins | sample Popmic550T_FD_133745 | JGI IMG/M metagenome (GOLD analysis project Ga0190275, IMG submission 133745) | Populus adjacent soil microbial communities from riparian zone of Yellowstone River, Montana, USA - 550 T | ecosystem: Environmental > Terrestrial > Soil > Riparian zone > Trees stand | place...
GGGGAAGCCGTGATCACCGCCGCCGTCCTGAGCGCGGTCGTTGCCACCCGCCCCGATCTCGTCTACGCCGCCCGTCACCTGCAGGCCGACCTCGTTCTGGTCGATGCTGATGGCAACACTTCGACCGTGTCGCCAGACAAGCCGATCGCCGCCAAGCCGGCCGGCCGCTCACTCGGAGTCGGCGTCGCGGCCACGCTGTTCGTCGCGGGCGTGGTCAGCCTGTTCGCGAGCGCACATCCCGACGGCCTCGAGTTCGTCGGTGCCAAGCTGGGCTTCGAGAGCGCGGCGAAGGACTCCGCAGTGGCCGGCAGCCCACTGGCTGACTATGGCGTGAGCGGCATCGCCAACTCCCAGGTGTCGGGCGCGCTAGCAGGCATCATCGGCGTACTGGTGACGATCGTTGCCGGTCTCGCGATCGCGAAGCTCGCCTCGCTTCGCTCCTCCGCGCGCACCGAGCGGGCTGACCTGATGCAGTCGTGAGCGGTTCGGCCGGGGACGGCCTGCTGGTGGCAGTGGACAGCCGGATCCATCGGTTGCCCGCGCAGGTGAAGGTCGTTGCCCTGTTCGTTTTCGTGCTGGCCGTGGTCTCCACCCCGGCCGGCGTCTTCTGGGCCTTCGCCCTGTACGCCGCCCTGCTGGCCACCTGCGTAGCACTCGCAAAGTTGCCAGTGGCAACCGTATTGCGCCGGCTCGCGGTGGAGACACCGTTCATCGTGTTCGCCCTGGTGCTCCCATTCGTCGCAACCGGCCCGCAGGTCGAAGTACTGGGCCTGTCCCTGTCGGAGTCCGGCATCCTCGGCTCGTGGAACATCCTTGCCAAGGGCACCCTCGGAGTAGTGGCGGCAATCGTGTTGTCCGCATCGACCGCACCCCGTGAGCTGCTCGCCGGCCTGGAGCGCTTGCGGCTCCCTTCGACGCTCGTCGCGATCCTGTCGTTCATGGTCCGGTACCTGAGTGTGGTCTCCGACGACCTGCACCGGATGCGGATCGCCCGGGAGTCCCGCGGGTACGCCGGTGGCCGGGCCGGTCATCTGAAGGCGGTCGCCGGGGGAGCGGGGGCTCTGTTCGTGCGGAGCTTCGAGCGCGGCGAGCGGGTTCACCTGGCAATGCAGTCGCGCGGCTACACCGGCCGGATGCCGCAGCTCGCAGCTTCCGGCGCGGCCCGCAATCAGTGGCTGGAGGGTCTCACGATCTCCCTGCTCGCGGTACTGATCGCGGTGACGGCTAGGGTTGCCGGTTTGTGAGCGGTCCATCGATCCACGTCGAGCGTCTCGTCTTCGCCTATCCCGACGGGCGGCAGGCTCTGTACGGCGTCGACTTCACCATCCAGCGCGGCGAGCGCGTTGCCCTGCTCGGCCCTAACGGTGCCGGCAAGACCACGCTGGTGCTGCACCTCAACGGCATTCTCGGCTCGGTCGCTGGTGGCAGCGGCAGCGGGCGGATCCAGATCGGCGGCTCCGATCTGCACCGCGAGCATCTGCCGGAGGTACGCCGCAAGGTCGGCCTGGTCTTCCAGGATCCCGACGATCAGCTGTTCATGCCGACCGTCCGGGACGACGTCGCGTTCGGACCAGCGAATCTCGGGCTGCGCGGGGCTGAGTTGGAAGACCGCGTACGGGAGGCGCTGGTCCAGGTCGGGATGCAGGATCATGCCGACATCGCCCCGCATCACCTCTCCTACGGGCAGCGTCGACGCGTGGCGGTGGCGACGGTTCTGGCGATGCGGCCGGAAGTACTGGTCCTGGATGAGCCGTCGAGCAACCTCGACCCGGCGAGCAGGCGCGAGCTTGCCGACATCCTGTCCGGGCTCGACGTGACGCTGCTGATGATCACGCACGATCTGCCGTACGCGCTGCAGTTGTGTGAGCGCAGCCTGCTGATGGACGCCGGCCGGATCGTGGCCGACGGCAAGACCCGCGACCTGCTGGGGGACGCCGAACTGATGGCGGCACACCGGCTGGAGCTGCCCTACGGGTTCGATCCGCTGTCCGTTCCAGGTCCCGAACGCTGATTCCGGCAGCCCGCCTAGTGCCGGAGGGCGCGGTCGAAGAACGAGCGGACCGCAGTACGGATCAACGGAACCGAGAGCGCCGGGTTGATCGTGCCGATGTGCTTGGCGCGATCCCCGGCGCTCATCAGTCCGGCGGCCTGCAACTGCGGATCCATCGCGGCGAAGTCGGTGAAGACCCAGTGGTTGGCGTTCCGGAGCTCGGTACGACGTGCCGGACCGCCGTGATCGAGCAGGGCCGACCACGAGCTGTCGAAGCGTTCGTCGCGGTATCCGTCGGTGCCGATCAACCGGAGTGGGCGATCCGTACCGTGCTGAGCGATGGGGTAGAGCTCGTTCGGCTGGCCGGGCTGGAGCGGCAGGTAGTCGAGATAGCCCTCGAGATTGACGGCTGCCTTCAGTTCGCGGTTCTCGTCCATCGCTTGGGTCGCCGTCGCACCGCCTGCTGAGTGGCCGTAGATGCCGATCCTGCGGAGATCGAGCCGAGGCCCGCCCAGGTGCTTCAGCTGGGACAGTACGAACCGGATGTCGGCGAAGCGCGTCGCCATCATCAGTCGCGACAGAACCGGGTCGGTCGGCGCCGTCGGTGGCAACTGGATCGTACGCAACCGGCCGTCGGGGAACTCGACCTCGCTGGTCTCACCTGGATGATCGATGGTGACCACGACGTATCCATGGCTCGCGAGCTCCTCGGCGATCCCCGTGCCAAGGGTTCTGGGGTCAACGCCGCCTGGCGAGTAGAGGATGACTGGCCGACGACCAGGCAGAGGGGGTGCATCGACGGACGAGTGCGTCCGCGTCGCGGCCCAGTCGACGCCGGACCTGGGCAACGGGTGCAGGTGGACTGCATCGAACGCAGCGAATACCTCCGCGGCCTTGCGGGTCATCTGCGGCGCGAGTGGGAAGCCGCGGGTGGTGAGCGCCGGATAGAAGACGCTCACCATCACTTCGCGATCGGGGCTGCCGTTCCACGGATCCGGTCTCCCCTTCTCGACGAGGTGGCGGGTGGTCACGCCGAGGCGGTGAGGGCCGGTGGGTGCCGGCAACTTCAGCACCAGGGCGGCTGAGGGTGAAGTAGAGGTCGAGGTGGCGTGCGCGATGGTTGCGGTCGGCATCGCGGTGGCCACCGTCGTGAGGGCCAGGAAGCTTCGTCGGGTCCACATGCTTCCACCCTGGCAGCCGGGCAGGGCGCTCGCCGGTGGATTGGTGGGTCGTAGGGAAAACGGCGGTTACTGGTAGGGGCAAGGTGTGGTGAATTTCTTACCGAGGCCTTGCATGTTACTCACTGGTCGTGGATGGTGACTCTCAGTTCACCCTGCCTTGGTTCCCCCCACACCAGTGCAAAGGCGGTCCGCCCCGTGAAGACAATCGCTGGACTCATCAGCGCAGCTGTTCTCGGTACTGCGCTCCTCACGAACCCCACTGCCGCCCATGCGGCGGCGCCGGTCTACGTCGCCCTTGGTGACTCGTACGCCTCAGGCGTCGGCACCCGGAGCTACATCGCAGACAGCGGCTCCTGTCAGCGCTCCACCAAGTCCTACCCGTACCTCGATGCCGCCCGCGTCGGCGCCGCGCTCACCTCGGTCGCCTGCTCAGGAGCGCGGGTCTCCGACGTCACGGCCAACCAGCTCGGCCCGTTGAACAGCGGTGTCAGGTGGGTGACCCTCCAGGTCGGCGGCAACGACGCCGGCTTCTCGTCGGTGATCACCGAGTGCGCCAAGCCGTCCTGGCTGGGTAACTGCACCGCCGCGGTCAACAACGCGCAGGCGACCATCAACAACACGATCCCCGGCCGCCTGAACACGCTCTACGCCACCGTCAGGAGCCGGGCGTCGACGGCGAAGGTGATCATCGTCGGCTACCCACGGTTGTTCAACGGCACCGACTGCAACGCCGGTACCTTCTTCAGCCCGACCGAGATGACCAGGCTGAACCAGACCGCCGACCTGCTCAACGCCAAGATCGCCGCCTCGGCGAACGCGGCGGGCTTCCACTTCGTGAACCCGACGGCGACCTTCGTCGGCCACGCGGTCTGCGGCAGCCCCGAATGGATCAACGGCCTGTCCAACCCGGTCAGTGAGTCCTACCACCCGAACACCACCGGCCAGACCAATTACGCGAACCTGGTCGACGATTTCCTGACTTAGAAAACACCTAAACCTGCGCGGCGCCCCTGAACGTGATGTTATGCAGGGGTGCCGCAAAGGTCTGTTCGCTGGCTTCTGGTGGCACGGGTCCAGGCCAATGGCCTTGATCGTCCGGTGCACGAGGCCGGCCCCGGAGGGGTGGCCGACGTCGTCCGCCGGACGTTGGGGCTACCAGCCCGCCACCTGATGAGGCGCAGCGCCGGGTTGCTCAGGCTTCGAGGGCGTTGGTCAGCAGCGTGACCAGGGCTTCCAGCTGGAGGTCGGCCGACGACGTGACCTCTTCGTCGGAACCGTCGAGCGCTCTGGCTGCCAGGCCGGCCTTGGTGTCGATCAGGTCGGCGATTCTGGTGTCGATCGTCTGGGCCGCGATGATCCGCCAGGCGGTGACGGGCTCCTCCTGGCCGATGCGGTGAACGCGGTCGATGGCCTGGGTCTGCTCGGCATTGGTCCAGGACAGTTCCGCGAGCACGACGTTGGACGAGACCTGCAGGTTGATACCGACGCCGGCGGTCAGCAGCGAGCAGACGGCGATCGAGACCTCGGGGTCGTTCACGAACGCGTCGATGTTCTGCTGGCGCTTCTTCGCCGTCTGGTCGCCGCGGATCGAGGCATAGCGGATACCGCGCTCGGCGAAGAGTGCCTCGGCGGTGTCCATCACCTCGATGTGGCGGGCGAAGAAGACGACCTTGCCCACGTTGTGAGCCAGCTGCGCCGCGTAGTCGGCGGCCAGGCCGGCCTTCGCCTCGCCGATCCGGCGGACCAGGCTGAAGATGTTGTCGCCCGACTTCGCCTTCGCCTGCTCGGATCGCTCCCAGCCGGCGACCCGGCGGACCAGATCGTGATCGATGCCTTCGACGGTGACACCGGAGGTCCGGGTCGCGAGGGCAGTCTCGTACCGAGCCACAAGCCGGTCGGCGAGTTCGCGCTCGGCGGCCCGGATCGAGCGGCCGACAGCGCCGTCCAGCTCGACCGGCAGATCGGCGATCCGGCGCGCGGGAATGTCTCGCGCCACGTCGACCTTGCGGCGACGGACGATCCCCATGTCGATTACACAGGACCGGGCCGCCGCGTAGAAGCCGGGGTCGGCCGGGGTCAGGTCGGTCTCGTCGAGCTTCGCCATCAGCTCGGCGCGCGGCGCCAACTCGTCGATCCAGCCGAGGAACTGCCAGATGGCGCGGAAGTCGTCGATGTCGTTGATCAGCGGCGTCCCGGTGAGCGCCATCAGCAGCGGGCGGACAGTACGGGACTGGATCCGCTCGGACAGCTGCAGGACGTTGCGGGACCGCTGGGACTTCTTGTTCTTGATGAAGTGCGCCTCGTCGACCACCATGCCGCGCAGCCCGAGGTCGCCGAGCCAGCCGACGTGCCGGTCGAGCACCTCGTAGTTGACGATGACGATGTCGGCGAAGCCGTCGATCGTGTCGCCGTCGCCCTGGATCACCGTGGCGACCCGCTTGGGCGTCCAGATGCCGGCCTCACGCGCCCAGTTGGTCTTGACGACATTCGGCACGACGACCAGCAACGGGTAGGCGTTGGCCGCCTGCGCGGCGAGCAGAGCCTGAGCCGTCTTGCCAAGGCCCGGCTCGTCGGCCAGCAGGAAGGAGCGATGACCGTCCGAGGCGGCCGCGACCAGTTGCGCCTGGTGCGGCATCAACTCGAGAAGGTTGCCCGGTAGGCGCAGGGAGGCCGGCTCGGGCAAGGACTTGCTCGCGGATGCGGCGGCGTACTCGAAGGACTTCAGCAGCGGGCTGATCAGCTCCCAGCCGGACAAGCGCCGCACCTGCGGCTGGCGCGGCACAGCGGCGGCGGCGCTGAAGTCGGGAGCGAGGAACGGATTGGCGAGCTGCCGCGAGACCACTGACTGCGGCACCACCTGGCGCGGCGGCGGGGCTGCTGTCGTCGTCGGCTCGACCGGTGGCGGCTCGACGGCGGCAGGCTCCTCGCCGGCGGCGATCAGCATGTCGCGCTTGAGCACCGACGCAGCCTCGGAGATGACAGCGTCCTCGGCGAGCAGCACGAGCAGCGACGTGTCCAAGGCGGCGGACTTGGCGAGAATGGTCGCCAGTCCGTCGAGGCGCCGCAGCTGGGTGGCGCGGTAGGCCTCGGTCGCGTTCTGATCGGCGTTGACCCGGGCGCGCTCCTCGCGCACCAGCAGCGCGACGACCTGGAACTTCGTCCGGACCGACGGCTGCACCTTGGCGCGCTCGACGGCCGCCTCGATCTCACGGACGGCGCGCGCGAGCACCGGGATCAGCCCCTCGGCATCGCGGGCAGGACGCCGTCGACTGGGAGCGGTACGCCGAGCGCCGGTCTGGCGCTGGCCTCGTCGGGCCAAAGATCCTCCTCAAGACTGCCCTGGCGCGCTCGCCAGGGCGGTAAAGCGGCATCGAACACCCTCGCGCGGCCGACAAGACATCGCAGGGCGTCGTCCGGGCCGGCCGATCGGTGCGGCTCGGAGCTCATCGCTTCCGCGAGCGGTCGAGATATCGGAGTTCCGACGGGGCTGGCCGCGGATGGGACCGGCCATCGATAGCCGGTTCCAGTCAGCAGGCGCAGCCGTCACGAGGCGGTCGGTCACGCCACAGGCGTGGCCGATGTTCGGTGCTGTACTAATCGTAGCCGCACACGGGTCGCCTGGATATTTCAGGCCCGGGTTTTCCTGATTTGTTGCATCCGGAGGCCGCGCGCGCGTCTAGGGGGGAGGAGGTGGCTGTGGACGACGGACGTGACCGCGATTTTGTCCAGTTCGTGCAGGCGCGCGGTACGGCGCTGACACGACTGGCGTTCGTGTTGACCGGTGGGGACGACCACCTGGCGCACGACCTGGTCCAGGACACGCTGCTCAAGGTCTATCGGCGCTGGGACCGGGTCAGCGCGGCCGGCTCGGCGGATGCGTACGTGCGCCGGATGCTGCTCAACGAGTTCCTCTCGTGGCGCCGACGGGCGTCATCGCGTGAGCTGCCGGTGTCGGCAGTACCGGAGCTGCCCGCGCTGGACCTCCTGCCGGAGGGGTCGTCGACCGAGTTGTGGTCGCTGATCCGCCAGATGCCGCCGCGTCAGCGCGCAGTACTGGTCCTTCGGTACTACGAAGATCTCTCGGATCGGGAGATCGCGGCCCTGCTGGACTATCGCGTCGGATCGGTCCGGGTCATCGCCGGCCGGGCGCTGGCTGAACTCCGCCGCAAAGTCGGCCCGGAGCTCGGGAGGAAACTGTGATGACGGAGCTGGAAAGCCACCTGCGGGCGACGCTCGAGGCAGTCGCCCACGACCCTGACCTCGCCGGTCCCGACGCTGAGGACCTGCTGATCCGAGCCCATACTGCCCGGACCACGCGGCACCGGACCGTGATGACGGGTATCGCCGCCGCGCTGCTCCTCGTGCCGCTCGTGCTCGTCCTGACGATTCGGCGCGACGGTGGCGGCAGCATCCCTGCCGCCAGCCCGAGCCCGAGCCCGAGTTCGGCGACGACCTCCGACGGCTGGAAGGAGTTCGAAACGCATGGCCTCAAGCTGAGCATGCCACCGGGAACTGTGCTCAACCCGAGGTTCTGCCCGGGCGGCCAGCCTCATCTGCTCACCAGATCCGTGTCCTGCCGGTGGCCGAGCGCGACGGCGGTCGTGCCCTCATCAGTCGTCGTCTGGGTCTCCGATGGGCAGCCGTCTCAATCACCGGCGAGCCGCAAGGTGCTCCAGACCTTGGACCGGGACGGGCTGTCGGGATTCGTGGTCGCGATGGTGGATCCCGGCTGGTCGCCGGCAACGGGGGACGCGAGCTACAACTGGACTTTGTTCGAGAACACGACTACGACCGTGATCGGCATTTCAGGCAATGACCCGGAGGCCGGCCAGCGAGTCATTGACTCGCTGCGCCTCGCAACCCGCTGAAACCGGGCGGGTTGCGAGGCCGACAGCGGTCAGGCGGTGCGCCTGCGGCGGACGAAGAGAGCGAGCGCGACGACGAGCAGTGAGCCGGCGGCGAGGACCATCCAGGCGCCAGGGCTGTTCTCACTAGGTGTGCTGGCGGCTGTGTCGTACCCGCCTGCGGTGCCGTTCTTGGCGTAGGCGCTGTCCGCCTGCTTGTCCGCGTAGCGAGTACCGACGTGCTGCCCGTACGCCGTCAGGCTGATCGGCGTGCTTCCGATCGTCTTGGTGGCCTCGGCGTTGAGAGCGCGGACTGTCTTGCCGTTGACGGCGTACCAGGCGCCGATCTGCGGCTCGGTCAGCAGCTTGGCGCCTCGGGCCTTCAGCGCCAGCGCCCCCTCAGTGTTGCCGGTGGCAACGTTCACCGGACGCCAGGTACCGGCTTGGTCGGGCGCGGTGAAGACGGTGAGTGCGGTGCTGCCCTTGGTGGCCGGCGTGGCGACGTACCAGAGCGTGCCGACGTCACCGGTGCCAGTGCGGACGAAGTCGGCACTCAGCGCGTAGACGGGGATGGTGTCCTGCATGATGGCGAGCTTCGAGCCAGTCGCGCTCTTGGCGGAGGCGGTGCGCTGGGCAACCTTGTTGAGGAGTTGGGTGGCTTCGGTGGAGTGCGCGGCGGACTTGGCGGCCGCGAGGTCGGGACCGGGGGTGGCTGACGCCGTCCCGGTGGCGGAGAGGGCGAGCACGATACCGGCGAGGCCGGCCGCGGTCCGCAGTACGAGCTGCTTCATGGCTCAGGCTCCGATCCGGTAGAGCGAGTGCGTCCAGCTGAACTGGGTGTTGTTCCGGTACCAGTTGTAGGTCGAGTAGTTGTAGCGGGGCGAGCTGCCCCACGGGTCGTAGTACTCGATCGTGGAGTTGGAGGAGTCGTAGCCGATGATGTCCATCATGTGACCGCCGCCGGCCTTCCAGCCGATCCGGGTCATCACCGGGCGGTTGGCGTTGATCTCGGTGACCAGGCCGCTGAAGGTCAGCGTGCCGCTGATGTAGCTGCCGGCGCTGATACCGATCGCCCGGAACGCGCGCTGGTCGTTGCCGAGGGTCGCCTGGTCGTTCGGGCAGGTGCCGTTCATGCTGTAGCCGAAGGCCAGGTTGCAGAACTGGTTCTGCGAGTAGTTGTAGCCGTAGTAGGCCGCGATGCTGTTGCCGGTGGCGGCCCAGCACCAGTTCGACTTCTGCTGCGCCTGGCCGGTGATGTTCAGGTACTTGCTGGCGGCGACGGCCGAGGCTGCTGGCGCGACCGGGGTGATCGGGGCGGCGGACGCGACCGGTGCGAGCGGCAGGAGCGCTGCCACGCCCACGATGGTTGCCGCGAGCCACGACCTGGTCCGGGGTGTGCTGACCCTCCTCATGGGGGCCTCCTTCACTGGGGCGGTGAGGGCACTCATCGTGATCACTAGGCCACGTCCCGACAAGCGGTGAATCAAGCGCCGATCGGGCGCTGTGAACACCCCTGATCAGGTGAACGGCCGGAGTCGGCTTCCTAACATGTGAGGGTGTGAACGTTTACACTGACGACCGACCTGGCCACGGCACGGGAGCGGACGATGACGCAAGCGCGCACCCACGTCCCCGAAGTCGGCCCGGAGGCGCCGTTCGCTGACGCGCTCCGTGCCGCGATCGCCCATCGTGGGCTCGCGCTGAACCGGATTCAGGCCCGCCTCGCCGACCATGGCCTGCACGTCGGCGTCGCCACTCTCAGCACCTGGCAGAACGGCAGCCGCCATCCCCGTCCCAGTTCGCTGGCCGTCGTCACAGCGCTCGAGGAGTTGCTGGAGTTGCCGACCGGCTGGCTCGCCGTCCGGATCCCACCGGCCACCGAGTCGCCCACTCGCCCGTACGGCGTGGTCGAGAACGCGTCGACGCTGATTCGTCTGCTGGACGCGGTACGGCGAGAAGCCCACGGCCGGTTGCGCGGCATCACCGTCGTCGAAGAGATCGTGATCGGCGCGGATCGCAGTATGACCTCGAAGCGGGTGATCCAGACGCTGATCGCGGTCAAGGACGCGGATCGCCAGATCGTCGTGCACCAGGGCGAACCCGGCTGCGACCCGGCGAAGATCGTTCCGCGCGGTCAGACCGGCTGCCGGA
>Ga0190275_10004361_pt1 | contig 10163 bp, 8 predicted proteins | sample Popmic550T_FD_133745 | JGI IMG/M metagenome (GOLD analysis project Ga0190275, IMG submission 133745) | Populus adjacent soil microbial communities from riparian zone of Yellowstone River, Montana, USA - 550 T | ecosystem: Environmental > Terrestrial > Soil > Riparian zone > Trees stand | place...
CTCGATCGCGCTGCAGCACGGGGTCCCGCTGGAGACCTACGTCCAGAAGTTCACCAACCTGAAGTTCGAGCCGGCCGGTCTGACCGACGACCCGGACGTCCGGATGGCGCAGTCGATCATGGACTACATCTTCCGCCGGCTGGCCCTGGACCACCTGGCCTTCGAGGACCGCTCGGCGCTCGGCATCTACTCCGCTGAGGAGCGCTCCCGCCAGCTCGACACCGGCTCCTACGAGCCGGCCCCGGTCGAGGTGTCGGAAGCAGAGTCGCTGAAGTCCGTCGGCAAGGTCACGGAGAAGGCCGAGGAGAAGGTCGAGGAGCCAGTGGCTCCGGTCGAGGCCGCGGCCGCCAAGCCGGTCACCGCAGAGGTCCGCACCACCGCCGAGATGTTCGAGCTCATCACGGGCACCTCGGTCGACGCCCCCCTCTGCTTCACCTGCGGCACCAAGATGCGCCCCTCCGGCTCCTGCTACGTCTGCGAAGGCTGCGGCAGCACCTCCGGCTGCAGCTAACCCCTAGTTGACAGCGCCACGGCCCCCGGGAACTTCCCATTCCCCCGGGGGCCGCAGCGCGTTCCGTCGCCGGCTGATTCGCGAGTACCGTCGGGTTTGTGGAGGAGAGTGCTCTGCTGGCGGCGGGTGGGGCTGCGTTGGCTGGTGGGGAGTGGGTGCGGGCGCGGGAAGCTTTCGGTGAGTTGGTCGCGAGGGATGCGACCGCCGAGAGTCTCTCCGGTCTGGGTACTGCGTACTGGTGGCTGGGCGACATCCGAGAAGCCTTCTCGTGTTGGGAGCGGGCCTACGCGATCTTCAGCCGTACGGATCCCGCCCAGGCCGTCGAGGTCGCCGTTGGGCTCAGCCTGCTCAACGTAGCCAACGCAGGTAACCGTGTAGTGGCACGTGGCTGGGCAGCGCGGGCGGTACGGCTGGCTGAGCCGCTCGGGGAGCCTGTACTCACCGCCTGGGCGTTACTCGCCAGGGCTGACACCCAAGATGACCCGGCGAAGGCTGCGGGTGATGCCGAGGAGGCTCACCGGATTGCCTTGGAGACCGGGGACCACGACCTGGAGCTCTGCGCGCTCAGCATGCGGGGGTCGGTGCTGATCGATCTCGGCCAGGTCGCAACCGGTACTGCGCTGCTCGACGAAGCGCTGACTGGAGCGCTGGGCGGTGAAGGGTCGAGCCTCGACACGGTCGTCTTCACCAGTTGCGTGTTGATGCAGTGCTGCGTCCGCGGTGCCGACTTCAGCCGGGTCCTCCACTGGGCGCGCTCGTTGGACGACTTCATCGCGCGCTACGGCTGCCCCTACCTCAACGCGGCCTGCCGGGCGTCGTACGGCGCAGTACTGGTGTCGACTGGTGATTGGGCGCGAGCCGAAGTGGAGTTGGCGGCAGCGGCGGACCTGGCAAGGGAGTCGCTGCCGGCGGTACGGGCTGAGGCTGCTGCCTATCTCGCTGACCTTCGGCTGGCGCAGGGGCGAGTAGGCGAAGCGCAGCGGTTACTCGAAGGGTTTGAGGACCATCTTGTTGTCAGGCCTGTGCTGGCGGCCGTCTACTTGGCTGCCGGGGAGGTCGCAACGGCTACCTCTTATGTACGGCGTCAGCTAGGCGCAACTGGCCTCCTAGAGGAGGCTCGCCTCCGTGAGGTTGCCGGAGAGGCTTGTCTGGCTGTGGGAGACGCCGAAGGCGCAGCAGCCGAGGGTAGGCGTCTGGCCGAGCTAGGAGACAGTGTTCTCATCACAGCACGGGCCGAACGCCTGCTAGGCAAGGCGACTGGTGCAACCAGCCTGTTGACCTCGGCGCAGGCCAGGTTCAGTCAGTTGGAGATGCCGCTGGAGGTAGCCCGCACGCGGATGGCTCTGGCGGTAGCGCTAGCTGAGGAGCATCACGAGCCGGCCGTAGCGGAGGCGCGGATGGCTTTGGCGGCCTTCGAGGATCTAGGTGCCGCCGGTGATGCCGACAGAGCTGCCAAGTGGCTGCGCTCCTCGGGTGCCGCCGCGGCAAAGGGAGTCGGAGTACTGACCAAACGCGAGCAGGACGTCCTACGGCTCCTTGCTGAGGGCTTGCCGAACCCGGAGATCGCCGAGCGGCTCTACATCAGCCGTCGGACCGTCGAGCACCACGTGGCCAGTCTGCTGTCGAAGCTCGGTCTCCGGAACCGTACTGAGGCTGCTGCTTTTGCACTGCACGAGCAGAAGTAGGTGAGTTCACCGATGCCCAGTGCCGGCTAGCAGGTCGATGCTGAGAGCAACCGGCTTAAGGAGCACATCATGACCGACACACTCACTCCCGCCTCCGCCTTTGATGACGCCCGCGCCGAGGCCTTCGGCGAGCAGATGGTCGGAGTACTCAACAACGGCACCCTTGCGCTGCTGATCAGCCTCGGCCACCAGGTGGGGCTGTACGAGGCGCTCTCCCAGTTGCCTCCGGCCACCAGTCATGAGATCGCCGGCGCTGCGAATCTCCAGGAGCGCTACGTCCGCGAGTGGCTCGGCGCGATGACCACTGGACGAGTGGTCGAGTACAACGCCGCCGACCGTACGTACCGGCTGCCACCAGAGCACGCCGCTTCACTCACGCGGGCCGCTGGGCCTGGCAACCTCGCTGCAGCCACTCAGTTCATCCCCTTGCTCGCAGGGGTCGAGCCCCACTTGGTCGACTGCTTCCGCAACGGCGGTGGCGTTCCCTACTCGGAGTACACCGAGTTTCACCGGCTGATGGCGGAGGACAGCGGCGCTGTCTTCGACGCCGCGCTGATCGATGACATCCTCCCGCTGGTACCGGGGTTGCCGGAGCGTCTCCAGCGTGGGATCGAGGTTGCCGATGTCGGCTGCGGTAGTGGGCATGCCGTCAACCTGATCGCCCAGGCGTATCCGAACAGTCGCTGCACTGGTTACGACTTCTCGGCCGAGGGCATCGCCGCTGGGCGCGAGGAGGCGGCCCGGCTTGGGCTGTCGAACGCGGAGTTCGCAGTACGGGATGTCAGTGAGCTGGGGGAGCGGGAACGGTTCGACCTGGTCACGGCCTTCGACAGCATCCACGACCAGGCCCATCCGGCGCAGGTGCTCGCCGGCATCGCCGCCTCACTGCGGCCCGGCGGCGTCTTCCTGATGGTGGACATCCAGGCGTCTAGCAACCTCGAGGAGAACCTCGACAACCCGCTAGCTACCTTCCTCTACAGCGTCTCCACCTTGCACTGCATGACGGTGTCACTCGCTCTGAACGGCGATGGCCTCGGCACAGTGTGGGGGCAGCAGAAGGCCGAGCAGATGCTCAGCGACGCGGGCTTCAGCTCAGTAGAGATCGCTCACGTCGAAGCGGACGCCTTCAACGCCTACTACATCGCCACCAAGTAGTACTCGTCTCCTAATGGCCGAAGCGGTCCGAGTCGGCCTGTGCCTTCCCAGTGCCGTCCAGAGCGTCGAGGGCAGCCATCTCGTCAGCAGTGAGCTCGAAGTCGAACACTGCGAGGTTCTGCTCAAGCCGCTCGCGATTGGCCGACTTAGGGATCGGTACTACGTCCTGCTGGACCTCCCAGCGCAGTACAGCCTGGCCGGGCGTCTTGCCGTGAGCCTTGGCTGCTGCGGCGACCACCGGGTGGTCTAGGAGGTCAGTGCCCTTGCCCAGCGGACTCCAGGCCTCGGTGACGATGTTGTGGGCTGCATGGAACTCGCGCTCGGACCGCTTGATCCAGACGGGGCTCAGCTGGACCTGGTTGACCTCGGGAGCGACGCCGGTCTCGTCGATCAGCCGCTGCAAGTGGGACGGCTTGAAGTTGGAGGTGCCGATCGCACGGACCAGACCGGCCTCGCGCAGCTCGATCAACCCGCGCCAGGCGTCGACGTACCGGTCCTGGTCCGGGTTTGGCCAGTGGATCAGCAGCAGGTCGAGGTACTCGAGCCCGAGCTTCTCCGCGCTCGCCTCGAACGCGGTCCGCGCCCCCTCGACGCTGTGCCACCGCTTGTTGAACTTGGAGGTGACGAACAGTTCCTCCCGCGCCATCCCGGACGCTGCGAGTGCCCGCCCGACGCCGACTTCGTTGCGGTAGTTCTCCGCCGTGTCGACCAGCCGATACCCCACCTCGAGAGCCTGTACTACGGCCCGCTCGGCGTCAGGGTCATCCATCGGAGAGGTCCCGAGCCCGAGCCGGGGCATGACGGCTCCGTTGCTCAAAGTGACGGTGGGAACGGTCATCATCGATCCTCCAAACGGCACGCCAACAGTCTCGCGCCACCGTATCCCGCAGTCGGCAACCCCTTTCCCCAGCCCGGCCCCAGGCGTCGGACGGGACCGTTTCTGGACGCCGAGACTGAGCGCCGAGACGCGGGCAGCGGATTGTCGGTGGGCTGGGTCATCATGGGTTTCCCCGGGTCCGGCGCCGGGACTGGAGCACGGTGAGGGGTGGGCGATGAAGAACCGACTGATCACGCTGGTGGACCTTGGCCTGGACAGTTCCTTCGACGCCTCGATGACCTTCGTCCAGGGCATCACCGGCAACATCAACGCCGGCTGGGACAGCCCGGTGATCGATGTGAACTTCGTCCGGACCCGCGACCACGAGACGGCCTTCTCCGCCCTCACCACCCCGTCGTCGGTGCTGCACGTGATGGCACACGGTGATCACAGCGAGGAACCATCCTTCCTCTCCACCGACGGCCAGACCCAGGTCTCGCTGACCGCGCTGGCAGACTGGTTCCTCGACCGCTCCTGGGGCATCGCCAGCGGCGTCGTCATCGCCGACGGCTGCAAGACCGGCATCGGCAAATGGCAACGCGCCATCCGCGACTGCCTCCAGGACGACATCACCTACATCGGCACCAGCACGGTCATCGGCTGGTACGAAGCCACCGTCTTCTGCTCCGCCTTCTACGGCGCCCTGGTCCGCAACCGAGGCCTGGGCAAGAGCCCCGCCGAGCAAGGCTGGGACGCCGCCGACCGAGCCATCCGAGCCTACGAAACCCTCACCGACGCCCGCTGCCCCTACAAACCAGTCCTCCTAACCCCCAGCCGCCGAGCCCTCCGCTCCCTAGCCGGCTGACCCAGGCCCACAGCAGACCGACACGCAGGCTGTCGCTGCCCCCTGTACCGCGTGCCAGACTCGTTGATTGAGCAGGTCAAGAGTCCGCCGGCGTGTAAAGGGGTGGGGCCGTGGCGGCGAGCGGGGGACTCGGGCTCAACAGTTTCCAGACCATGATCGGCCCAGCTCACTGGCAGGCGCTCCTCGCGGCTGGAACCCTTCGAAGCTTCCAGCCGGGCCGTCTCATCCTCCGCCAGGGAGACCCCGGTGGCTTCCTCCTCGCCCTCGAAGCCGGCCGGGTCAAGCTACTGGCAAGAGCAGCGGACGGAGCTCAATTGATGCTCACCGTCCGCGGCGGTGGTCACCTTCTGGGCGAGCTGGCGAGTGAGGACAGCGGCCGGCGAACTGCGAGCGTCGAGGCTCTTGACCGCTGTACCGCCCGCCACCTGAGCCGAGCGGACTTCGAGCGCTTTCTCGCCCGGCATCATCTCGAGGCGACGTTCCGTCAGTACGTGACGGACAAGTTCGAGCAAGCCGTCGGCCGTCAGGTCGATCTGGCCCATCGCCAGTCCGTCCGCCGGATCGCACGGCTCCTGTACGACCTGGTGCAGGTGGCTCCGGCGGACCTTGTGGATCCGATGGTCATTCCCTTCACCCAGGAAGGTCTCGCGACCTCGCTGGGCCTGGCACGCAGCACGGTGGCGGACCAGCTGGCGAGGCTGCGCCAGTCCGGAGCGTTGGGCCCAGGGCCGCACTTGGTAGTCGCCGATCTGGCCCGACTGGCCGAATGGGCCGACGCCTGATCAGCCCGCTGTGGGCCGGTTCACGTCCAGACCGTCCGATTCCGGACAACAGCGCGCGGCTGTCTTGGGGAGTCTGGTCTCACCGGGACAGATCGTTCCGCTTGGAGTGGGAGGCCACCGTGAGCACACCCCAGGAGCCGGGCTTCGCCGGCGTCGCCGAACTGCCGCCGTACCGGTCCATGCTGGTCGTGGACATGAAGGACTACAGCGGCAATCCGGGGCGGTACCAGACAGATCTGACCAAGCTGATTCCCAAGATCATGAAGGCCGCGTTTCGCCGGGGTGGACTGGCGTCGATCTGGGAGCGACGCAGCTTCCACAACACGACCGGCGACGGGTACGCCATCGGCCTCCCGGCCGAGCTCCTTCCGTTCCTGCTCAACCCTTATCTAGGGCTGCTCCAGGCCGAGCTGGAGGATCGCAACCGCAGCCGTCCTCGTGAGATCCGCGACCCGATCCGACTTCGCGTCAGTGTCAACGTCGGTCCGATCAGTGACACCGGGACGAACCGGGTGGGGGATGGCAGTGGCGCCGCCCGGGTCGAGCTGCATCGCTTGCTGGACAGCAAGCCCGTTCGTCAGCTGCTGGCGGGATCTGACAGCGAAGTCACCTATGTCGCAGGCATTCTGTCGGAGCGGGTCTATCAGGACGCCGTCCTCTCGGGGTACGCCGATGAGCCGGGCAGCATCTACGTCCCGGCTCCGGTACAGGAGAAGTCCTACTCCGCTCGGGCCTATCTGCGGATTCCCAAGCCTTCCGGCGAGCTGCTGACCCGCGGCTTCGGAGCTCCTGGTGAATCGCCGGCGAAGTCAGCGGCTAGGCCGGCGGAGGACGTGGCGCGGGTTCAGATCAACGATCACACGGCCCTGCGGGTTGGCGGTGTCGGCAACATCGGCGGCGGAGTGGGGACGATCCTGAACGATCCCTCGGGTCCGGTTAACACGGGCAGCGGCGGCCAGTACGTCACCAGCTCAGAGATCGACCCAGGCCGATGACTACGCCGGAGGAGCCTGAGCCTGCTGAGCCGGACGACGGCGCGGCAGAGGAGGAGAAGCCGGAGCCGTCAGAATCCGATCGGCCCGCGGGCGTCGGCGATGTTGCCGGAGACCTGGGGTCCGCCATCTTCGGTGCCAAGGGCCCGGTGAATTCCGGGTCCGGTCCGCAGCTGAACACCAGCGGCAACGGCCACCAGTACTACATCGGCGAAACGGCATCGGAGCGACGCACACTGCATCTGGGTGTGACCGGCCATCGGGTTGGCTGGCTGCGGCACCGGTTCGTGGAGCCCGGGAACTATCACGAGGCGACTCGAGGTCTGGCGGAGTCGGCCGGGATCGTCTTGCTGGCAGGGCCACCAGGCTGTGGCAGGAGAACAGCAGCCCAGATGTTGCTGTGCCCCGATCCGGACCTCGAGTGCTCGATCACGCTGGTTCCGGTCGAACTCGACCAGGGCGATGAGGGGTACCGTCCGTTCGACGGCGACGATGTGGATACCGGAGATCGCCTGCTGCTCGACCTGTCCGAGACCGACCGGCGAGCCTTCCGCAAACATCAGGATCGGCTGCACGTGCTGCAGCCGGCCGTCGACAAGAAGATGGCGAAGCTCGTGGTGATCCTTCCGGCGCATCACGAAACCCTGCGTGATGACTTTGCCTCTCTTCGGGTCACGATCTCCCGGCCGGATGGAATAGCGGTGATCGACAAGCATCTTCGGGCCGCGAAGCTGGAGGTCGATACCGCCGTGCTTGAAGACCAGCGGCGCCGGCTTCTCTCGCTCTCGATGGCGGAGATCGAGCAAGTGGTCGCGCGAGTCGTCGAAGTCAGCAAGTCGGCGCCCGATGGTGGTCTGGCCGATTGGCTGGCGGAGGCGTTGAACGGTCGCGCCCAGCGGGAAGCCCACATCCAGGATCTCTTGAGCAGCAAACCTCAGGCGCCGCCGAGGGTCTTGTTACTGACCGCCGCGATGCTCGAGAACGCACCGGTGGAATGTGTCTTCCGTGCTCACCGTGACCTGCTGGGGATTCTTGAGTTCCAGCCGTCCGAGGAGCGCACCGGGATCGAGTTCGAGACTGTCGACCAGGCGTTGGTCGACATGACGGCCAAACATGAGCTGTCGCCCAGCCGCCGGCTCGCGTTTGCGGATCCCGAACTCGGGGCGACGCTGCTGACCTACTACTGGGATCAGTTCCCCTGGCTGCGACAGGATTTGGCGGCATGGGTTCGTGAACTGGTGATCGGCGGCTCGTTGGGCCAGTCGGATCAGCGGCAGGTGGCGATCAGATTCGCCGAGCAGTGCATCCGATCACGGGAGGCCGAACTCGCACTGGACATCGCCGAGGCCTGGATCAAGGGTGGCAATCACCTGGCTCGCCTCACGGCGTACACGTTCCTCTACCTGCTGTTGGCCGACGAACGCACAGGTGCGTCAGCGCGCCAACGGATCTACTGGCTGTCCCGCGATCCCAAACTGGTCCCGCAAGTGGCTGCCATCGTCATCGCCCTCTGCGTCGAGGTGATTTCGCAGCAGTATCTCGACCAGGCGGTCGTCAGGCTGGCCTGGTTGGCACAACACGAGAACTCGACCATTCGTCAGGACGCCCGCAGCGGTCTGGTCGAACTCGCCGCCGGCGACGCGGCTGTGTTGTCCCGGGTCTTCGAGCTGCTGCTCGAGCGGAGTCGGTTCGACGTAAGTACGTTCGCCATCGTGTCTGTGCCAGGTGACGGCAAGGCGGTGCGTCTGGTCGCCGCGGACGCCGCACTGCGCGGGCAGTTGCAGCGCGGCTGGCATCGGCTCCTGGAAAGTGTGGATCACCAGGATCGAGGGTTCGCTCTGATGATGTGGCTGGAGACCCATGCGGATCTCCTGACGGCCGCGGACGACGCATCAGCCGAACTGCTCATCCGGCAACTGATGGAGATCTGCTCGCAGCGGGTCCAGCTGAACGCACTGTTCAACGCGTCCCGGGACTGGTTCGGGCTGGCCTCTGAATCCAGTGATATCCGTCGCCGGCGGCGGACTTCGCAAGTCGTCGAGGCCGAGATCAGGCGGGCGCGCAGACAACTTCGGGCAGAGGTACGGAGGCAGGGACATGTCGAGAAATAGCAAAGCCGCGTGGGCGGTCCTGATCGGTCTGCCGTTGGTGATGGTGGCGGTCTGGCTCCTTGGTGACCTCGGCTGGCTGGGCGTTGTCCTGGAGATCGTCGCGATCGCCGGCGGTGTCGCCGCGTTCAGGTGGATGCTCGCCTATCAGCCGCTTGCTGACGGGGAGAACTTCAGCTCGGAGGAATTCTCGAATGTCGCGTTGCCTACCGCATCCGAGGAGTACACCTTCAGCTTTTCGGCGTCTGCGCGGTGGATCTGCGCCGATCGCCAGCTCGAGGAGGACGCTCAGGCCGCGATCGCCAGGGAAGCTCTTCTGAACCGAGCCCGAAAGCTGACCGCCAGTTGGCGGCCAGAACAGGTGGACCTTGCCGCCCACGATCTCGCCGCTGCCTTGAGCGCGAAGGAGGAGGCTCCGGGGCACAAGCTGACGGCCTGGGCGGCCGACGTCCTCTTGGTGATGCCGCCTGCCGATCGGCTCCACCTTGAGAGCGTCGTCAAAGTGAAGCGTGAAATAGACCTGTGGGAACTGAGGATCGAGAAGGAGCAGAAGGCCAGGGCCTACCTGAAGGACGACGCTCTCAAGTCGGCCGACGATGCCGTCGTGTGGTGGCTGTCTCGTAACGAGAGCAATGTCGAGCAAGCAGTTGAGCTCTCGGGAGTGCTCGCCAGGCTGTCGGATCTTGCGACCGGCAAGGCCTCCGAGGGAACCGGAGCGATTGCTCGAAGCCTGGTCGACGCGATCGGCAAGGTCAACCAGGAGGACCAGCGAGCGTTGGCCGACGAGCTCGCGCAGTCGCTGGCCGAGGCCGGCCTGACTGACGAAGCCGCCGAGATCCGGCGGACGTTCGAGATCGAGGATCTCGGCGCGAAGGTCATCGGCATCGCCCATGGAAGCCGCATCCCCGCCGCGGACGAATCCAGGGACAGCTGACAGCTCGGGTCGGGCCGTGGTGAGCAGTCCGCCCAGGGTGAGGAGCCAGGTGAAAAGCCTTCTGAGTAAGGCTGATCGGCTTGGTCGGTAGAGCCGGCGTTGGGGCAGGGGTGGCGCCGGCTCTACCGGGCTTAGTTGTCCATCCATCGGATGGTGGTGGCGCCGTTGTGGCCGTGGATGGTGAGGAGGGCGTCTATGCCGTCCTGCCACACGGTGGTGGTGGGGAATCGGCCACCCCAGTGCAGGGTGACGGTGCCGTCGGACCACTCGACGCCCTCGGCGACGACGCCGGTGCCGCTGACGCCGGAGACGTC
>Ga0190275_10004362_pt1 | contig 10163 bp, 5 predicted proteins | sample Popmic550T_FD_133745 | JGI IMG/M metagenome (GOLD analysis project Ga0190275, IMG submission 133745) | Populus adjacent soil microbial communities from riparian zone of Yellowstone River, Montana, USA - 550 T | ecosystem: Environmental > Terrestrial > Soil > Riparian zone > Trees stand | place...
CACCTCCCGTCCAGAAGGTGCGGCCAAAGATGCTGGCTGCCAGCACGATGCGCCTTGCCTCCGGCTCCAGGCGCTGCAAGCGCGACTGGAGCATGGCCAGCACTGAGCCAGGCAGCTCCTCGCCATGCCCCTCGGCCACCCCGCGAATGAGCTCCTCCAGGAAGAGGGCGTTGCCGGCCGCCTGTCCCACCAGCCGGGCCACCACGGCCTCCGGGACCTGGGGGCCGAGCACCTCATGCACCAGCCGGGCGCTGGCTTTCTGGCTCAAGCCTCGCAAGGGCACCTCTTGCACGCCCCGGGTCCACAGCCCCGGGAACAGCCCCCTCACCTCGGGCCGCGCCAGGGCCAACACCATCAGCGGCTGCTCCGAGAGCTCGCGCAACACCTGCGCCATCAAATGGATGCTGGGCCCATCACTCCAGTGCAGATCCTCCAGCATCAGCAGCACCGGACTCTGGGCGCACTCTGCCTTGAGCCAGGTCACCAGCGCCCGCGTCACCTGGTCGCTCATCAGCTGCGGGTTCTCCCGGGCCGCGCGCAGCCTGGGGCTGTCCTCCCCGGGGAAGGGAATGGCGCACAGCTCGCCCAGAAACTCCGTGGCATCCTTGTGCTGCTCGGGCGGGAGGTGCCGTGTCACTCGCCGGGCCACCCTGGCGCGGCGGGTCTCGAGCGGTTCACCATCCACCACCTCACACACCCGGCGCACGGCCTGTCCCACCAGGCCATGGGCTGCGCTGGTGTTCATGGGATCCCCCCGTCCCAGCAAGACGAGCGGGGGGTGGGCATGGTGCTCCAGGCGCCGCAGCAACTCGTGGCGCAGGCGGGACTTGCCGGTACCCGCGGGAGCGATGACCAGGAGGGAGCGTGCGGAGGACTCCTCCACGCAGATGGTGAAGGCCAGCTCGAGCAGGGTCAGCTCCTGCTCGCGGCCGACGCAGGGGGTGGGCCGCCCCAGCAGCGGGCGGGATTCGTCTACGCTCAGGTGCTCGCCGCTCAGCAGGAAGAGGCTCGACGGAGTCTTGTCCAGCAGGAAGCGCGAGCCCAGCAGCCCGGCCGTGGTGTCATCCACCAGCACCAGGGAAGAGGAAGCCAGGCTTCGGTTCTTCTGGACCTTGAGCAGCTCGCCGGCCCTGTCGACAGCATCTCCGACAGGCAAGGGGTGGCCGCGCAGACTCAGGCCCGTGGTGAGCGCCACCATGCTGTCCGGCCAACGCTCCTTGACGGACAAGGCGCAGTGGGCCGCCAGGCCTGCCTGGTCGGAGGCAGTGCCGCGCTCCAAGATGAAGGTGGCCAGCAGCGAGCCGTCGGCCAATAGGGCTGCATGGGCGCTGTGAGCTTGGAGCTCCTGCAACAACAGCTGGAGGTGCTGGCGGGCCTGCTCCTCCTCTTCCAGGGTGAGCGTCGGCGTCTCCTTGAGGGAGTCGCGGGGGGTGGCCAGCAACACGCTCACCAGGTGCTGCTCGGCGTAAGCCGGCTCGGGTGGCGACGAGACAGTCGAGTGTGGCTCGGGCAGCACCGAGACCCGAGTGGCCCGAGTGGGCGGAGGAAGCTCAGTGAGAGGCTCCAGCTCTTCCAGCGCGCGCAGCAGGTGCCCGGCATCCGCGGGCCGTTGCTCGGGCTTCTTGGCCAACATCCGCTCCACCAGCCCCTGGAGCGAGGCGGGCAGCTCTGGCCTTTGCGTGCGCAGCGGCACCGGTTCGGAGAAGAGGATCTTGGCCAGCACGGCGGCCACATGAGGTGCACGGAAGGGAGGTTGGCCCGTGAGGCACTCATAGAGCACACACCCCAACGAGAAGATGTCGACGCCAGGAGAGAGGGTGCGGAGGCCCGCGACCTGCTCGGGCGCCATGTAGCCGGGAGTCCCCAGGATCTCGGCGGTGTGGGTGAGCGCCTGGGAGGCAGCATGGACACGGGCCAGACCGAAATCCAACAGCACCCCATCTCCAGGCTGGCCGGCGCGCAGGAAGAGGTTGGAGGGCTTGAGGTCGCGGTGAATGATGCCTTGGGTATGAGCCGCGGCCAGGGCGTCTGCGGCGCGCCGGAGCAGTTGCAGGGACTCGGAGAGGCTCAGCGGGGTGTGAGCCAGTCGCCGGGCGAGGTCCTCGCCCTCGAGCCACTCCATGGCGAGGAAAGGTTGACCTTCCTCGGTGAGACCATGGGCGACGTAGGAGACGATGCCTGGGTGGCGCAGCGCGGCCAGCAGCTGGGCTTCGCGGGTGAAGCGGCGCGCCACCTCCGAGTTGCCTGGGGCATGGAGCAGCTTGAGGGCGACGGGAAGTCCGGTGTGCTCGTCACGCGCCAGGAAGACAACGCCCATGCCTCCGCGGCCTGCCGGGCGCTGGAGCGTGAATCGCTGGGCGACGACGGAACCCGGAGCAAGCAGAACCGATGATGCAGGAGGCATTCAACACGGAGCGTACCATAGAGGAGTGGACAGGCTGGGACTGGCCGCCTGTCTCATCCGTCCCCCGCGTCAGAGGGAATAGAGTGCCCGCATCGCAATGCGTCCAAGGATCGGCGCAGGGTCTACTTTGCGAACATGGACGAGCTCATGGCGCCGCTGATGGAGCCCACTGGAGGCAAACGCACGCCATGGCTCCGTTCGTCGGACTCCAGGCGAGATTGACGCCTTCGCCGCCCAGGAGCCGGGCCGGCCCCGTCTAGCCGTCCGAGCGGAGGGCCTCGTGAGCTGGCACGCGCAGCGCGCGGCGGGCGGGCAGCCAGCTCGCCAGCAACGCCACGGCTCCGAGGAGCGCGGGCACTGCAGCGAAGGTGAGCGGATCAAACACCTCCACGCCGTAGAGCATGCCGGCCAGTCCCCGCGCGAGCAGGCCTGCGCCCACCAGGCCGACGACCACGCCCACCGCCGCGAGCCGCATGCCCTGGCTGATCACCAGCCGCAGCACCTGGTGGTCCGTCGCGCCCAGGGCTACGCGGATGCCCAGCTCTCGGGTGCGCTGGCTCACCGAGTAGGCCAGCACGCCGTAGAGCCCCACGCCCGCCAGGGCCAGCCCCAGCGCCGCCAGCGCGGCCAGCAAGGCCCCCAGCACTTCTGTCCGCCCGTAGCTCGCGCGCACCACTTCCTCCAGGGAGCGCACCTTGACCAGCGGCACGTCCGGGGCCAGCCCACGCAGTTGTTCGCGCAGGGCCGCCGTCAGGGCGGCTGCATCGCCCGTGGTGCGCACGGCGAGCACCATCCTCCGCGGTAGGAACTGCCCCATGGGCAGGTACACTGCGGCCACGGGCGTTTCGCCCAGCGCATCCTGGCGCACGTCCCCCACCACGCCCACCACCTCGCGGAAGGGCTCCCCCTCGAACTCCAGCCGCGCCCGCTGCCCCAGGGCACCTCTCCCGGGAAGGTCACGCCGCGCGAACGCCTCGTTGACGAGCATGACGGGCGGCGCTCCCGGCCCGTCCGCGGCCTCTGGCAGCCGCCCCTCCTTCAGCGACATGCCCATGGCGGCGAGGTAGCCCTCGCTCACGGCGTGGAAGTTCGTGAGCTCGCGGGTGGCCGCCACCGCGATGTCCTCGCCGGGGTGGAGGACCACCGCGACACCGGTGTTCCCCCACAGGGGCACCGTGCTGGCCAGCCCCGCCGCCTGCACTCCCGGGAGCGCCCGCACCCGCTCCAGAAGCTCGGTGAAGAGGAGGTGTCGACGCGCCTCGTCTGCGTAGGCGTCTCCCGCCAGGTAGAGCTCCGCCACGGTGACACCGCGCGGCTCGAAGCCGAGCGGCACCTCGTGCAGCGCTCGCAAGGTGCGCAGCATCAGCCCCGCCCCCACCAACGGCACGAGGGCCAGCGCCACCTGCGCCACCACCAGTGCGGCCCTCGCACCACCGCTCCCCGTGGTGCCCCTCGCGCCCCTCAGATCTCCCAGCGCCCCGCGGCCGTTGGCCCGCGCCGTGCGGAGCGCTGGCACCAGGCCGAACAGGAAGCTGGTGAGGAGGGACAGGCCCGCGGCGATGGCCAGCACGTGCCCCTCGAGCTGCACCTCTCCCTGCGGCAGCACCTCCTGGGGGATCAGCGCTCGCAGGAGGTCCACGCTCCACAGCACCAGCAGCAGGCCCGCGGCCCCGCCAGCGAGCGCGAGCAGCGTGCTCTCCACCAGGAACTGCTGTAGCAACTGCGCACGGCCCGCCCCGAGCGCGGCGCGCACGGACACCTCTCGGGCGCGTGCGCTGGCACGGGCCAGCAGCAGGTTGGCTACGTTGGCGCAGGCCACGAGCAGCACCAACGCGCCGACGCCGGCCAGCAGCCACAGCGAGTCTCTCACGCCTTCCACCACCTGAGCATGCAGTGGCACCAGGCGCACCCCCGTCGCATCCCCGGCATACGCCTCCTCGCGAGTCAGCGCCGCGGCCAACTCGTCCATGTCCACCCGAGCCTGCTCCAGCGTCACTCCGGGCCGCAGCCGCCCCACCACGCGCATCATGTTGTTCTGGGGGTTGTGCACCTCCTTGAGCAGGTCCGGGGCCAGGGGCTTCCACAGCTCTACATCCGGGGCCAGCTGGAAGGAGGCGGGCAGGACGGCCAGCACCGTGTGGGGCTGCCCATTCAGGGTGAGCGTCTGGCCGATGACACCCGGGGACTGCCCGAAGCGCCGCTGCCACAGGGCGTGAGTGAGGAGGACCACGCGGTCGCGACCTGGCACCTCCGCCTCCTCGTCGAAGGCGCGCCCGAGCACCGGCTGCACCCCGAGCATGGGCAACAGCCCCGCCGTCGCACGTCCCGCGCGCACCTGCTCCGCGCCCTCGTCACCGGTGAGCGTGAGATCCTGGATCGCCAGCCCCTCGAAGCCCGCGAAGGTGCGTGAGCGCTCGCGCCAGGCCCGGAGCGCCGGGTAGCTCACGCCGATCCGTTCCCGCTGCGGTACCGACTGGTGCACGCGCACCAGCTGTTCCGGTGCGGTGTACGGCAGCGGGCGCAGCAGCACCTGGTAGACGACGCTGAAGACAGAGGTGGAGGCGCCGATGGCCAGCGCGAGGGTGGCCACGACCATCAGCGTGAAGACACGCTCACGCCTCATGAGGCGGAGGGCCAGACGGACGTCTTGAAGGAGCTGAGCCATCGGTGAGCTCGAAGGGAGTCCCGGGAACGGGAGACCTCGAGGCGATGCAACTCTAGTGCCACCGGGGAGGGGAGCCGAGCGGGTCCCCTGCTGCCTTCAGGTGGAGAGAGCTGAGCTCAGGCGAGTGTCCGACGGTGGCACGCGGTGTCCCGCAGGCGGACAGCACACAGGGACACATCAGAGCGCATCAGCGCGATGTCGGAGAGGGCTCTCCCTTGAGGAGCGCCGCCACGGTCGGCGCCGGCCACTTCGCAAGGGCCGGCGCCGCCGTGAAGCGGACAGACGAACTACGGCACGGTCGCGGTCAGCGAAACGCCCGAGTACGTACTGTAGGCACGCACGGAGACGTACCAGGTCCCAGCGACCGGGTTGTTGATCGTGCAGGTCTCCGTGTTGCCGCTGAGATACGGGCGGCAGTTATACGCAGAAGTCGTCGGCTGCGAGCCGCTGCGGACGTAGAGGTCCGCGTCACCGCTGCCGCCGAACTGACTCACCGTCAGGCTGGACTTACCCGCCGGGACGGTGATGGGGTAGTGCTTCCAGGTGCCGCTCGAGCCCGAGAGGCTGGTCTGGGAGAGCAGCGTCGTCCCGGGGGGGGGAGGGGTGCCGCTGATCTTCGAGGCGATCCAGGTCTCAAAGGAAGACACGCGGGCGTACATGCCGGGATAGCGAGAGTCAGCGCAGCCATAGCCCCAGCTGACGACACCCGCCAGCGCGCGCGTGCTGCCCTTGACCACCGTGAGCGGGCCACCGCTGTCGCCCTGGCACGAGTCCTTGCCGGGCGCGGCCGCGGCGAGCTGGTCCGCGCCGATGGTCTCGCTCGGGTAGGACGACTGGGCCGAGCTGTTGCTGATGATGTTCACGTCCACGGTCTGCAGCGTGTTGGGGAGCGACGAGCTTCCGCTGGAGAGCGTGCCCCAGCCGGTGACGCGCGTGACGACGCCCGTGTTGGTCAGGCCCGCGGACACGTCCGCTGCCGTGATGATGCCAATGGCCTTCACGTTCGTGCCGCTCAGGTCGAGCGGCGTAGACAGACGCAGCAGCGCCACGTCCTTGCCGACATTGGCATCCACGTAGCCGGGATAGACGACGACCTCGGCGACCTGGCGGATCTGCCCGGAGGAGCTCCCGCTGATCGTGGTGCTGCCCGCCGCCACGCGGCCCGGCTTGGAGATGGACCCGCCCGAGTTCACGCAGTGCTGCGCGGTCAGGATCCAGTTCGCGTTGAGCACAGAGCCGCCACAGAAGTGGGAGCCTCCGCTGGACTGCAGGGACACCTGCCAGGGGTTGGCGGCGATCGTCGTACTGGTTCCGCCGACGATCTCCTGCTCCGCGGACGCGACCGGCTCCTGCGTGAGCTTCTCGTCGAGCATCTCGGGACCGCAACCGACCAGCAGCGACAGCCCGCTGGCAACAGCCCAGCGGCGAATGACCATGCCTGAAAGCATTTGAACCTCAGTGGTGGGGGATAGAAGCGCGCGCACTGTGAGGGCTCTCGATATCATCGGTCAACAGAGAATTCGTATTCACCTCCTGTTACTTAGCTTTCGGCGTACCCTCTATATACGCGCTTAGACCGGAAGACTCTTAAAACCTGTCTGAGATAGCATCTGTTTAGCAGTGCTTTCTGTTTCTTGTTCCAGTCTGAGACGTGTTTTACCGCCCCCATGAATCCGCGATTGCGTGTTCACTTCGAGAAGGAGCTGCGCCACTCGGTGGAGGCTGAAGCGCGCCATGAGCGGGAGGCCGCGTGGCGGTTCCTCGAGCGCGCGCACATCCTCAGTCAGGCCGATGCCGGGCCGCACCTCCGCGTGCACTGGGCGATGCTCACCTTTGCCTGGCGTGCTCGGGACTGGCGGGAGTGGCTGGGGCAGCTCCCGCGTCTCCTCCTGGCGGGGCCCGGCTCCCTCCTGGGTCGCGCCCCCATGGGAAACACAGGCGGAGCGGACGTGGGCATCTTCACGCCAATGCCTATTCCCGAGGAGCTGCAGAAACTCCTACGCGATCGCTGAACGTATCGTCATGTGCACCGTCATCGCCTTCCACGTCATTGGGAGCGCGCTCGTGCTCATGGAGTGCATTCGGCCATGAGCGGCGCTGCGTCCGCTAAAAAGACGACGCGCCGGGGTGAGCGTGAGAGCACCCCGGCGCGTCGGGACCTTGGAGGTGAAACCTCCTCCGTCCTGGGAGATTGAGAAGCGCCGCCTATTCCTGGCGCAGCGCCTCGGTGGGATCCACACGTGTGGCCCGGCGCGCAGGCAGCCATGCGGCGAAGAGCGCCACGACAGATGGCCGTGTTGGCGCCGATCCCCAGCGCGAGCGTGAGGACCAGCAGGGCCGCGAAGGCGGGCTGCCGCCGCAGCAGGCGCAGACTGAAGCGCAGATCCTGGAGGAAGGTGTCCATGACGCTCAGCCACTCTGTAGAGCGAACCCCGTGCCAGCGACCCTTCTCCTGGGGAGCACGGGCTCAGGCTGCCGTGGACTGCCCGTAACTGGGAACGGCCGTCCCAGCTCCGGACACCCGTGCCGGGGCCTCGCTCGAAGTGTCCGTTTCTGGGACGACGGTTTTCGCAATCGGGCAGCCCGCCCCCGGGTGGGAGGATAATCCCCTGCAGTTTCAATGGGTTGGGGCCCTGTTCAGCGTTGGCACGGCCTTCGCTCATAGGCCCGCCGTGGACATCCCTAGGACCCGCAAACCCAATCGCAAGCCTTGGATCTTCGGCGCCGCCGGGGTGGTGGCGCTCGTGGCCGTGACGCTGGGCCTGTCCCAGCTCCGGGCTGCCGCGCCCACGGTGGAGCGCGGCAGTGTGTGGATGGACATCGTGAAGCGCGGGCCCATGCTCCGCCAGGTGAAGGGGGCGGGCACGCTCGTCCCCGAGTACATCCGCTGGCTCACTGCCGACACGGCGGGCCGCGTCGAGCGCATCCACGTGCGCCCAGGCGCCCCCGTGCAGCCGGACACCCTGCTGATGGAGCTGTCCAACCCGGATGTGCAGCTCCAGGCGCTCGAGGCCGAGCGCCAGCTCGCCAGCGCCGAGGCCCAGCTCATTGCCCTGCGCACCGATATGGAGACGCAGCGCATCTCCCAGGAGGCCGCCATCGCCACCCTGGAGACCGATGCTGCCAGCGCGGGCCGCCTGGCCCAGGCCACCGTGGCGCTGCTGGATCGCTCCTTCGTCCCCACCCTGGAGGCCCAGCAGACGCGCGAGAAGGCGGGCGAGCTGAGCGTCCGCCTGGAGCTGGAGCGCAAGCGCCTGGCGGTGCTCCAGGGCAGCACCCGGGAGCAGCTCGCGGCGCAGCAGGGACAGATCGAGCGATTGAAAGCGGTGGCCCGCTTCCGCCGTACACAGGTGGAGTCGATGCAGGTGAAGGCCGGGGAGGCCGGGGTGCTGACGGAGCTGCCGCTGGAGCTGGGACAGTGGGTGACGCCGGGGACGGTGCTGGCCAAGGTCGTCAAGCCCGAGCGGCTGAAGGCGGAGCTGCGGATCGCCGAGACGCAGGCGCGGGACATCCAGGTGGGCCAGCGGGCCCAGGTGGATACGCGCAACGGAGTGGTGGAGGGCACGGTGTCTCGCATCGCCCCGGCCGCGAGCCAGGGCACGGTGCGCGTCGAGGTGACGCTGCCGGATGAGCTGCCCAAGGGCGCTCGGCCGGATCTCACGGTGGAGGGGACGGTGGAGCTGGAGCGGCTGGGAGATGTGCTGTTCGTAGGCCGGCCCGCGGGCGCTCAGCCGAACTCCACGGTGTCACTCTTCCGGCTGCAGCCGGGCAGCGACGAGGCACTGCGGATCCCCGTGCAGCTGGGCCGGGGCTCGGTGAACTCTATTGAAGTGGTGCAGGGACTTACCGAGGGCGATCAGGTGGTGCTCTCGGACATGACCGCGTGGGACGCGGTGGATCGGGTACGAGTGCGATGAACACGACGGTTCCGGAGAGCACGAAGGATCAAGGCGTGGCGGTGACTGCGGCCGCGAGCTCGGCGGATGTGGTGCCGCAGAAGGCGCTCATCCAGCTGGAGGCGGTGACCAAGGTCTTCGAGACCGAGGAGGTCGAGACGCACGCCCTCTCGGATGTGCACCTCACGGTGCGGCCGGGCGAGTGGCTGTCGATTGTCGGCCCCTCCGGCTCCGGGAAGACGACGCTGCTGGCGGTGCTGGGGCTGCTGGACACGGCCAGCCGGGGCACCTACCTGATGGACGGCAAGTCCGTGCTGGAGCTGTCGCCTACGGAGCGGGCGCTGGTGCGCAACCGGCACATCGGCTTCATCTTCCAGAGCTTCAACCTGATAGGCGATCTGTCCGTCTACGAGAACGTGGAGCTGCCGCTCACGTACCGGGGGATGCCGGCCGACGAGCGCAAGAAGCGGGTGGAGAAGGCCCTGGAGCGCGTGGGGATGAGCCACCGGGCGCGGCACATGCCCGGGCAGCTCTCCGGCGGTCAGCAGCAGCGCGTGGCGGTGGCGCGTGCGGTGGCGGGCGATCCGCTCATCCTGCTGGCGGACGAGCCCACCGGTAACCTGGACTCGAAGAACGGCGAGTCGGTGATGCAGCTGCTGTCCGAGCTGCACCAGGGCGGCGCGACGCTGATCATGGTGACGCACGATCCGGCGCAGGCCCGGCTCGGTACTCGCATGGTGAGCCTGTTCGACGGGCGCGTCGTCCAGGACGAGCGCCTGCGCTAGGCCTCCATTTCCGGCACACAGGACCCATGGATCACTTCCTCCAGGATGCGCGCTATGCCCTGCGTGTTCTCCGCAAGAGCCCAGGCTTCGCGGTGGCGGCGGTGCTGGCACTGGCGCTCGGCATCGGTGCGAACAGCGCGGTCTTCAGCGTGGTGAACGGGGTGCTCTTGCGCCCCATGCCCTTCGCCGAGCCCGAGCGGCTGGTGCGCATCTTCGGCAACTTCCATGGGATCGGCCTGGAGCGGATCTCCGTCTCGGTGATTGAGTACCGGGATTACCGTGAGGTGCCGCGGACGCTGGCCTCGGTGGCGGCCTTTACGGACGCCGATGTGACGCTCACGGGCCAGGATGTGCCGGAGCGCCTGCGCGCCATCACCGCCACTGCGTCCTTCCTCTCCACGCTGGGCGTGTCG
>Ga0190275_10004363_pt1 | contig 10163 bp, 11 predicted proteins | sample Popmic550T_FD_133745 | JGI IMG/M metagenome (GOLD analysis project Ga0190275, IMG submission 133745) | Populus adjacent soil microbial communities from riparian zone of Yellowstone River, Montana, USA - 550 T | ecosystem: Environmental > Terrestrial > Soil > Riparian zone > Trees stand | place...
CGCGCTTGGTCTCTTCCTGCTCCAGCTTCTGGCGAACGCCCTCTGGACCTGGCTCTTCTTCGGCTGGCGTCAGGGTGCCCTGGCCTTCGGAGAGATCCTCGTGCTGTGGATCCTGATCGTGGCGACCCTGGTCGCATTCTGGCGTGTACGCAGGCTCGCCGCACTCCTGCTCCTGCCCTACCTGGGCTGGGTGAGCTTCGCCGCATTCCTCACGTACGCAGTCTGGCAGCGAAATCCCCACCTCCTGGCCTGACCTCGCTTGCCAGGATGGGGGGAGTCCATGCTTTCACCGACAAAAGGCCTGCGCGCCGGCCCCGCACCCCTGACCCTTGTGTTGTCAGGCGCACCATCCTCCCCGAACCCTGAGCACACTGCAAGGTTGGCATGATCGAGGTCAAACCGGCGCTGACGCCGGAGGAGTGGCTGGAATATGGACCGCTGGACCGGACGCTCGCCCACCATGCGCCGGCCCTGGCGAACGACAACGCGCACGGCGCCGCCGCCCTCGCCCTGCACGGCCAGCCGTACGGCTTCACCTGGGACGATTACTACGAGCTCTGGGACAACGCCCATGAGATAGAACGGGACTGCGGCCCCCCTGAGCACCTGGTTCCCGAGAGGAAGCAGCAGGTGGATGCGCTTCGGTCTCTCGCTGCTCGCATCGCCGCGCTTCTTCCGCCGCGAGACGGCCAGGTGTAGGCACTTCGATCACGAACCCCGGCCCGGCGGATGCGGGGCCATCCATCCTGCACGCGCGGAGATCCTGAGCGGCCCCGCACCCCCGATCCTCGTGTCGTCAGGCGAACCACGTCACCGACTGCTTCTGTCGCCGCGTTCGTGAGCAACCCGCTATCCGCGCGTCTTGCATCCGTGATCGAGGCACTTCCGCTTCGACCTGGTATTCGTGTCCTGGAGATTGGATGTGGTCCAGGCGCCGCGGCACGCGCCATAGCGAAGCTAATCGGAGACGGTCACATACTGGCGATCGACCGATCACCCAAAGCAGTTCAGCAGGCCAGCAGGCAACAGCCACCTCGGGCGATGAAATCGCCTCGGGGAGGATGAGCGTACGGCAGGCCGCGATCATCCCGAGCTTCAGGAGCGGGCGCTGCGGAACGTCGCCCGCGCGTTGTCTCCGACCGGGCGGTTCTTCATCGACGGTGGAGATCCGCTCAAGGAAATCTCGCTCCCACGCTGACACGCGCTGCTCACAACGCAGTGGGGCAATTACGCAGGTACACACGATAGTGCCGACGGCTAACGTGTGTGTACTCGTGCGCCTCTGCTTCAGCTCCCGCCTGCAGTATCTGGCGGAGCCGGCCGATGGCCGTCTGGCCGCAGTCCTCAGCCACGCGTCGTCGAACTATGCGGCTTGCAGAGGCCCGGCGACCTTGTACGTGCTGAGGATGATGCCGGACGGCATCGCTTGCGTGCCGACGAGCTCGAACGTGCGTGCCGGGGTCCCCTCCGCGAAGAAGCGCTTCCCCGTGCCCAACAGGACCGGATAGACGGCCAGCACGACTTCATCCGCGAGGCCATGCTCGAGCACCGTCGACGTCAGCGTGGAGCTGCCCGAGAGGACGAGGTCCGGGCCGTCCTGCGACTTGACGCGGAAGCGCTCGCCATGCGCGGCGAGCATCGCGTCCCGGCCAGCGGGGGTCCGATAGGGCGCGGTCCAGTTGGCGTAAGGAAAGCCGTCTTCGCCGGAGGACTGCATCACACCGTCCAGCGAGACGTGTTCGATGATCCTGAGCTTTCTCATTCGAGTCTCCGTCATTCGCTCGTGCTCAGCTCGGCCGGCATCGGGAAGCGTTCCTGGATCCACGCCTGCCACAGCGGCGTCTCGCGGGCGACGCTTGCGGCCGCCTGGTCGCCGTAGAGATAGAAGCTGAACACCGCCATGACCGACTCGCCCCCGAGATCCATGGTGAACAGGGCGGCGGTGCCGGGCCCCGGCTGGTCGAGCCGCAGCAGGGCGCCGGGCGGACTCTGCATGACGTCCTCCACCACGCCGCCCAGCGCGGGGACGCCTGCCGGAGCGGCCCAACCTTGCCCGGCGCCCACGCCGTCGAACCCCAATTCCCCGGTCAGAGCCGCCCAGGCGTCCGCAGGCGTTCCCATGACGGGAGCCATGAATTGCATGAACGCGGAGCCCTGACCGCGGAAGTGCGTGAGATAGAGCCGCAGGACGCGGAAGGCGCCGGGGAATCCCGATTCGGAGCCGATCAGCTGGTCGTCCCAGTCGTCCGTGCTGGCGAACAGGCTCTGCACCACGCGGACGACGCAGACCCCGCCCGCCCGCGCTTCGACGCTCCACTCGGTCGCGATCGGCGGCGCGCCAGGGAACCAGCCATCTCCCTCGCTGACGAACTTCCGCGGCGCATCCCAGGCGGTCACCACGGAGTGGGACTCCATCCCCGGGCCCAGGTTCACCGTCATCGCGACGGGCTTTCCGTCGCGCTCCTCGAACTCGGTCGGCGCGAACCAGGACGAGATGCCCGGCCCGGTGGCGATGGCCTGCCAGACTTCCTCCGGCGTGCCGGGGACCTCGACCTCGACCTGGATGGAACGGCGTCCGGAGTCTTCCTTCTTCACGCTCATGATGGCTCCTCGGGCTCGGAGTGCGGGAGGGGGTGCGCCACGACCACCAGGCGGTGCGCGCGGCCGCCGGGGGCGGATTCGTCGTGATATTTCGACACGAGCTTCGCGATCGCGTCGGTGAGCTCGCTGCTGAAGGCCGCCCGGTCCGCCGGCGAGCGGAAGCGAACCTCGGTATCCACCGCCAGGGTCGCCAGGCGTTTGTCCGCCTGTTTCGCGCGACGAAGGAGGTCGCCCACCTCGCGGATGACCCGGGCGCCCAGCGCGATGAGATAGCTCGCGGACAGCCGGTCGACTTCGCGATTCGGATCGACGGCGACCGGGCCCAGGGCGCTCGGCGAAACGACGTAGGAAGCGGCCGTCGCCACCAGCAGCCGTTCCGTCAGCCCGCCCCACTTGCGTTCCTCGGCCAGCCGCACCAGCCCGTGCGCCTCCAGCGCGTGCAGGTGGTAGTTGACCTTCTGCCGGGCCAGGCCGACGCGCGTGGCCAACGTCGCCGCCGAAGCGGGCGCGGCCAGCTCGGAGAGGAGTCGGCTGCGCGTCGGCTCCATGGCCACCGTCGCCGCCGCCGGATCATCGATGACTTGGATGTCGATCATGAGGAGATGATACCCTTGACAATTTTTATTGTCAAGGGTGATCCAGGGCCTTTTCTCTCGAATCCGCACGCGAGGAGCGTTGCGGCAGACGTGGCGCGTCACGCATCATGGGTACGCGCCCGCAGCCGTCTCCGCGAAGAGCGGCGCGCTGCGCGCCCGGGAAGCGCGGCCACGCTGCTGAGCTTGCGCGTTGTGGCGGCTCGAAATACCGCGGCAGCCGCGGGAACTCCCTCCCGCGGCTGCCGCGTGCTGGATCCCCGGTCCGTCTCAGCCGCGGCTCATCCGTGCCCCGGAGCGTCGACGGTGGACGATCTTTCGATATCGCCGTTCGCGGATGATGTGAACGGATATCGAACCCGCCGTGGCATCCCTGCCGTGACGGGCTCGCGGCTGTTGCGGTATTCGTCGCTGCTCCTGGTGATCGCGCTTGGGTTCGGGTGCCGCTCGAATGAACAGGCCGCTCCCGATATGCAGGCCGTGGCGGGGGTCGAGCCAGCTGGCCCAGGGCGCGGTGACGACACCGGCCACGCCGAGTGGCCGAGCACGAACCTGGCGGAGTTCGTGTTCACACGACTCGACCTCACGACGTTCCGCAATTCCACGGGCGGCCAGCGGGAACCGGGTCAGCGCTTCTTCACGGATTTCGGGGTCCGCCCCACGGAGATCGCCGCGACCGTGGCGAAGCACGGCGGCGAAGAGTGGCTCTACTCCGTTCACGTTCTGGGGCGTCGGGATTTCAACCGCGACGGGGTCGAGGAGGTCGCGGTCTGCTTCGTGGACAAAGCCCAGAATGGTGGAACGTACAACACATCGAAACCGTTGCTCCTTCAGCTCGTCGGCCGACGAGCCGTCGCCCTGGACTACGAGATCGACACGGAGCCGGAAGCCGAGAGCTGTTCGGCGACGCATTAGCCGATCGACGACCTGCGCTTGCGGACGGCGACAGCGAACAGACTGCTGGGGATGACCATGAAGTCGGACGAACGTGAAGGGTTGCTCCACACGCTAAAGGCTCGCTTCGAGAAGAACATGCGCCGCCACGTCGGAATCGCATGGGTCGAAGTGCAAGCCAAGCTCGAGGATAGTTCGGCTGCGCTGAGGTCGCTGCGGGAGATGGAGATCACGGGCGGTGAACCGGACGTGATCGGCCGGAACGAGGAGACCGGCCACGTCACCTTCTGTGACTGCTCCCGGGAAAGCCCGAGCGGACGCAGAAGCACGTGCTACGACCGTGAAGCGCTCGAGTCCCGGAAGGAGCACAAGCCGGCGAACAGCGCCGTCGAGATGGCTGCCGCGATGGGCATCGAACTGCTGACGGAGGAGCAGTACCGGGAGCTGCAGATGCTCGGTGACTTCGATACGAAGACGTCCAGCTGGGTCAGGACACCGCCTGACGTCAGGGCACTCGGCGGAGCCCTATTCTGCGATAGGCGGTATGGCAGGGTGTTCGTGTATCACAACGGCGCGCAGTCGTACTACGCCGCGAGGGGCTTCCGCGGCTTGCTTCGAATCTGAGCTCGACCCCTGTGTGGTCAGGCTGATCACCGACATCTGCGCAGCGAGAGGGTAAGCTGATGGTACAAAGCCGTGCTGCCGGAGCTGGGTGGATCAACCATGTGCCCATCGCGGTGATGTCCGCGGGGTGGCTCTCTCCCCTGCTCCTGTTCTGGCTGGCTGTTTGGGGACCGCTGCGCCCGTACGGCCACGCTTCTGGTTCTCTGGGACCTTCAGGACTGGTCTTCCTCCTCATGGTCGTCGCCTCGATCGCCGCGAGCCGCGTCTCCGCACGCTACTTCAGCCTCCGCTCCTTTGAACGCTCAGGCCGGCTCTACGAGGCACTTGGAGTGCGGATGTTCCGGAGGGTGGTTCCCGATGGGGACCTGAGCAACCGTTTGCGCAGGCGCAAGGAACAGAGCTTCCGGATCATTCACAATCGCCAGCAGGCATTGGCCTTCGTGGAGCGCACGAAGGCAAGCGAGCGCTCCCACCTGGTCCTTTTCATCGCGGGCGTCGTTTCGGTCGGGTATGCCGCGTTCATCGGATGGAACGGCTGGGGAGCCCTGCTCGGCGTCGGGAACGTTCTCGTCAATGGGTACCCCGTCATTCTCCAGAGGTATACACGGGCCAGGATCGCTGGTGGAGTACAGGCGCGGATCACTGCGGTGTGAGGAGAGGGTTGCCGGCGGCTGGACCTCTACCCCATTGGACCGTGCCCGGCCCTGACGCCCACCCTTTGTGTTCCGTTCACGTATCATCCAAAACGACCGACAGAATCACTCATCGATTCGGTGCTGGAACGACATCGAGGTCGAGTCGGAGCATCTGGCGCGGTGTAGCGAGGGGCAACCGTCCTCTCGTATCAGCAGGTCACCCGGTGACACGCGATTGATCTCATGCCTGACGATCTGGCGACGACCTGCGTGGAGTACGGAATCGTGTTGCCTCAAGGCTTTGCCAACGGGTTCAACGCGATGCAGCCGCAAACCTTCGCCGCGCTCCGAACGAACCGAGGCGTGTTTCAGCCGGTCGTCGATGCCGAGGCCGCACGTCCCCAGGCACTCCTCAGGCTGGCGCGCTGTCTTCACGACAACGGTGCCGCTCAACTGGGTGACAGGGTCGCGAACATGGTGTTCCTGAACCGGGATCTCGGCGCGGCCCTGTTGACACTGCCGAACCAGGTCAACCAGCTGCAGATCACGCAGCTCCGGGCCGCGTACGGCATCCTCGCGGCCAACCTCCGGCCACACCTGCGGACGTTCTACCTGTCGCGGAATGCGCCGACGAAGCTTCGCGATTTGAACACGCTGTGTGCGCCGATCGGCGTCGCCGGCTTCGAGGTCGCCCGGACCGGCATACTCGCGACCATCTGCACGGTCGTGCAGAACGTGCTGCAGGAAATCCCGCCGTACGCCGGAACGTTCGACGGGATCGCGCGGCCGGCGATGGCGCACCTCAACCGGATGCGTATCGGTCACCCGCCCGGCAACGACTTCGCCGGTTTCGCGCAATGGGGAGAGGGCAACCACGACACGGCGGCTTCCAACCAGAAGTGGCACTTCCTGAAGCACGTCTGCCTGATCGACGACGCGGATGACGGGCTCGACGCTTTTGGAGCCCAGATGCTCGTGGCGGCTGTCGGGGTCGGCATGGACATGGAGGGTGCCGCCGATCTGCTCGAAGCGGTCACGTTCGATGCGACCGGACCGGCCGTCGCGGAAGAATGCGCGGACTGGTGGCGAGCCCTGAACATCCGCCTTCCGTGGGCGGAGTGCGCCGCGCGGATCCACGACCACGTCGAGCTCGCGCGGATTCAACCATGGTTTCACGGCAACGTGCTGTCCCACGCGTACGTCGCGGAGTTCGTCCGCTCGGGGGTGCTATCCCGGTGCGCCGGGATTCTCGCCTACCTGATGCAGAACTACCAGGCCGCGTACTGCAACTATGCGATTGCGCGGAGCACCAACCTGGATGAAGCGATCGTGTGCAGCAACGGCGCCAAGGTCTTCGTCGCCGGCTATCGTGGAGACACGTTCATCATCGGCCGAATGGACCGGAACGGGGTGCTGGGCATCTCGTCGTGCTACAAGCCGACGGATCTCGCCGACAAGATGCGAGGAGCGATGGACGGGTTCATGTGGCGCCTGCGCTGACACGCACCACGTTTCCTGACTTCATCGGCCGGCGGGCACTCCAGGCATCAAATGGCATCGTCCGATCGAAACCGTCTCCAGGGCAGCTTTCGCCGTCAGTCGATCGGCTTGAGGTTGGCGACGACCTCTTGCGGTGCGCTTCGAGGAACGGCGGGAGCACCCCGCTCTCGCCGAGCGTCGCGGGCGTTCGGCCCCTCGTAGCTCGCTCGGCAAATACCTCGACAGCCGCGGGTGATCCCTCCCGCGGCTGCCGTGGTTCATGGCGCTCGACGTTCAAACAGCCAGCCGTCGACCCTCAGTCGATCGGCTTGAGGTTGGCGACGATCTCCTTGCGGTGCGCTTCGAGGAACGGCGGGAGAACCACGCTCTCGCCGAGCGTCGCGGGATCTTCGTCGACCGCGAAGCCGGGGCCGTCGGTGGCGATCTCGAAGAGGATGCCGTTGGGCTCGCGGAAGTAGAGGCTGCGGAAGTAGTAGCGGTCGATCTCGCCGCTGTTGGGAATCCCGAGCTCGTTCAGCCGCGCGGCCCAGGCGTGGTACTGCGCCTCGTCCGGCGTGCGGAAGGCCACGTGGTGCACGGCGCCGGCACCCTGGCGCGCCACCGGCAGCTCCGGCTGCACGGCCACGTGCAACTCGGCGTGCGGGCCGCCGTCGCCCATCTCGTACACGTGCACGTTGGGCTGCGCGGCGCCGTGCGCGTAGCTGCGCACGCGGCGCATGTTGAGCACCGTCGTGAGCACCGTGTCCGTCTCGGTGATGCTGGGGACGCTCATCACGATGGGGCCCAGGCCGCGCACCTGGTGCTCGGCGGGCACGGGGCTGCGCTCCCACGGCACCGGCGGGTCGCCCGCGCCGCCGTCGTCGATCAGCGCCAGCCGCTGCCCTTCCGGATCCTCGAAATCCAGCACCGCCCGCCCGTCCCTCTCCCCCACCCCGCTGGTCGCGACGCCGTTCTCGTGCAGCCGGTCGGCCCACCAGTCGAGCGACGCACGGCCGTTCACGCGCAGGTGCGTGCGGGTGATGCCGTGCGTGCCGCGGCGCTCCGGCGGCACCGGCCAGTCGAAGAAGGTCAGGTCGTTCCCGGGGCTTCCCACCGCGTCGGAGTAGAAGAGATGGTAGGCGCTCACGTCGTCCTGGTTGACGCTGCGCTTCACCAGCCGCATCCCCATCACCTGCGTGTAGAAGCGGTAGTTGTCGCGGATCTTCGCCGAGATGGCGGTCAGGTGGTGGATGCCGGTCAGTTGCATGTTCGCTCCGTCGTTCGCTGCGCTCGATTGGTTGGTGTGGGTAGGATGCAACCGCGTTACGCTCGGCGCTATGCCGGCCGGCGAACATGGGCGGATGCGGCGGCGGCCCCCTCCCCCCGGCCCCCTCCCCGCGCTCCGCGCGCGTTCCGCGGGGGAGGGGGTGAACGGCACGGGCGGCCCTGGCGCGCGGCGCCGGGCTCTGGCGCGGGGTCGACGCGGGCGAGAGGTTTCGCAGGTCGGGGCAGCGGATTTCGGTCGATTAGGACGTGGCACGCGGGGAGAAAGCGAGTGGACGCGCGGTTCGTGACGGTGGATGGGGTGCGGCTCGAATACCTCTGGTTCGGGCCGCCGGCGGGCGAGGCGGCGACGATCGTGTTCCTGCACGAGGGACTGGGGAGCGCGGGGCTCTGGCGCGACTTTCCGGCGCGCGTGGCGGAGGCGGCGGGGTGCGGCGCGCTGGTCTACTCGCGCGCGGGCTACGGCGCGTCCGATCCCGCCGAGCTCCCGCGCCCCGTCCGCTTCATGCACGACGAGGCGGTCATGCTGGGGAAGGTGATCGACGCGCTCGGCCTGCGCGAGCACGTGCTGTTCGGGCACAGCGACGGCGCGTCGATCTCGCTGATCCACGCGGGGAGCGAGCCGCGGCCGGGGCTGCGCGGCGTGGTGGCCGAGGCACCGCACGTCTTCACCGAGCCGCACGGGCTCGCGAGCATCGCGCGGATCGCGGACGAGTACCGCGACACGAACCTGCGCGCGCGGCTGGCGCGGCATCACGGCGCGAACGTCGACACGGCGTTCCGGGGATGGAACGACGTGTGGCTCCGCCCCGAGTTCCGCGCGTGGAACCTCGAGGAATTCCTCCCCCGCATCCGCGCGCCGCTGCTGGTGGTGCAGGGGGAGGACGACGAGTACGGCACCTGGGCGCAGGTCGACGCGATCCAGCGGCAGGCGGGCGGACGCGTCGAGATCCTCGGCATCCCCCGCTGCGGCCACTCGCCGCATCGCGAGCACGCGGACGCGGTGCTGGCCGCCGCGGGCGCGTTCGTCCGGAAGTGCCTCGGCTCCGCGCCCGCGGCCTGAGCCTCCACCACCCGCCATGCCGGGAGCCGGCCGATGGACCAGCCACAGCCCACCGCGCGCGACGCCCAGTTCCTGGGCTCGATCCCCGAGCTGTACGACCGCTGCCTGGGGCCGTTCCTCTTCGCCCCGCTCGCGGCGGACCTCGCCGGGCGCGTGATCCTGCCGCGCGACCGTCCCCCGCGTCTCCTGGAGATCGCGGCGGGCACGGGGCGGCTGACCGAGCGCCTGCTGGAGCGGCTCCCCGCGGGCGGTGCCCTGGTCGCCACCGACCTGAACGACCCCATGCTGGCGCTGGCCCGCACCCGCATCGCTTCCGCCGACACCGCCGGGGCGGTGGAGTTTCGCGCGCCGGTGGATGCGATGGAGCTGCCGTTCGCCGACGGCGAGTTCGATGCGGTGGTGTGCCAGCTCGGCGTCATGTTCTTCCCCGACAAGCCCCGCGCGGCGCGCGAGGCGTTGCGTGTGCTGCGGTCCGGCGGGCAGTGGATCTTCAACGTGATGGCCTCGCTCGACGAAAACCCGATGGGCCGCATCGTCAACGACGTCGTCGGCAAGATCTTTCCCGTCGACCCGCCGACCTTCTTCCGCGTCCCCTTCTCCTTCCCCGCGCCGGAGGGGCTGCGCGCGCTCGCGGCGGATGCGGGCTTCGAAGCGGTGGAGGTCACGGACGTCGAGCGAACGGCGGAGTCGCCCTCGGCGGAGGAGGCGGCGTACGGGTTCGTGTGCGGCAATCCAGGCATCATCACCATCCGCGAGCGCGGCGTGGACTCGCGGGTCGTGGTGGACGCGCTCCGGGATGCGCTCGTGCGCGAATTCGGCGACCATCCGCTGCGTCTCCCCCTCCGCGCCCGCGTGCTCTCCGCGCGGAAGCCGGCGCACGCGGACGGCGGCTGGGCGTGAGCGGCGACGCGCATCGGCACGACGACGCGCGCCTGCGGATCGGCGTGATCACGGACGTGCACGGGAACCTGCCGGCGCTGCGGGCCGTGC
>Ga0190275_10004364_pt1 | contig 10162 bp, 6 predicted proteins | sample Popmic550T_FD_133745 | JGI IMG/M metagenome (GOLD analysis project Ga0190275, IMG submission 133745) | Populus adjacent soil microbial communities from riparian zone of Yellowstone River, Montana, USA - 550 T | ecosystem: Environmental > Terrestrial > Soil > Riparian zone > Trees stand | place...
TATAGTGCCACGACCCGTAAGAATCGTTCAGCGAGTCGCCGCGAAAGTCGTCCATCCAGACGGCGATGGTCACGGGGTCGTAGGTCTTCTCGCACGTCTCCGGCATGTAGTAGCCCGCGCACAAAGTTATCAGCGGTCGCCTGCCCTGCGGCGTGACGAGCAGGCTGTCAACCTTCGCCTTCGCCTCCGGCGTCAGCTTCAAGTACGCGATCTGCGCGACGAGCATGTGGCCGTTGTCGTGCCACGCCAGCGCGATTTTCGGCGCGGCAAGAATCAGTGAACAAAAAACGACTCCTCGTAGTATTTTCGTCATGAGCTAACTCCTTGTAGCTTTCTACGTTAATGGACAGCAAAATAAGCTCACCGCAGAGGCGCAGAGGGCGCGGAGGAAGCGCAGAGAAATACTCAACCTCTCTGCGCTTCCTCCGCGCCCTCTGCGCCTCTGCGGTGAATCGCCCATACCTTCACACCCACCTTAAAAATGATCTAGTCCTCATTTATCAGCGGTAGAGTAGCACGCGCGCGCGTGCGCGGCGGAACTCCGCGAGCCGCGTCTGCCACGCGCGCTCGATCTCTTCGGGCGCGTCGGCGCGCTTGACGCGCTCAAGCGTGTCGGCGTTATTTAGAAGGCGCGCGTATGTATCAACCTTCCAATCCTCCGGGTAGAGCCGGCGGAGCGCGACCGCGATTTCCAGTCCCGCGCGCACGGGCCGAAAGCGCGCGCGGTCTGTGACGATTACGTTGACGCCGCCGCACTCCTGATCCTTGAAGACGGACGCGCGCGGCGTGAAGCGCGTGGGCACGAAGCGCACGCCCGCAAGTCCTCGCGCGTTCAGGTAAGCGGCGAGCTTCTGGCCGTCGAGCCACGGTGCGCCGATAAGCTCGAAAGGCGTGTCCGTTCCGCGCCCGACCGAGACGTTCGTCGTCTCAAGAAGCCCTACGCCGGGATACAGCGTCGCTTCCGTCAAACTCCGCATGTTCGGCGAAGGGTTCACCCAAGTCTGCCCCGTCGCGTCGAGCCACATACCGCGCCGCCAGTTCTCCAACTTCACGACGCGCAAATCGCACCCTATCTTACGCTCCTCGTTGAAGAGTCGGGCAAGCTCGCCCACCGTCATGCCGTGGCGGACGGGGATTGTGTGATACGAAATGAACGAGAGCTTGTCGGCATCGGCGATTGGCCCCTCGACGCCCTCGCCGTTAATCGGGTTGGGCCGGTCTAGCACGTAGAGCGGCAGTTTCGCCTTTGCAGCCTCTTCCATCGCGTAGCCCATCGTCGAGATGTACGTGTAGAAGCGCGTGCCTATGTCCTGTATGTCGAAGACGAGCGCGTCGAGGTCTTTCAAATGTTCGGGCTTCGGGCGTCGCGTCTCGCCGTAGAGCGAGAAGACCGGCAGGCCCGTCTTCTCGTCCGTCGTGTCCGACACTTTATCGTCGAGCGCGCCGCGTATGCCATGCTCAGGCGAGAAGAGCTTTGTGAGCTTCACACCCGGAGCCTCACGAAGAACGTCAATCGTCTGACGCCCGCGCCGGTTGCGCCCCGTGTGGTTCGTAATCAGCCCGACGCGCAGACCCTGTAGCTGTTTGAAATTGTCGCGCTCAAGCACGTCAACGCCGCTCAGGACTTCGGCGTCCGACGGCGTGAGCAGTGCGGCGGCCTCGCCCGCTTGTGCGTTGCCCGAAGAGACCGTGAAGCGCGCAATGCCCGCGAGCATGTCCCCGATGTACCTGCTCTGTTCGAGACGCGCGCGCGCGACGGCGGAGGCATCCGTGACCGCGCTTGCGGCTATGTTCGCGACGCGCGAGCGCAAAGAACTCACGTCGCCCTTGCCGTCCGGGTGGACTCGGTTCGAGAGGAAGACGACGAAAGTCTCGCTCGCCGGGTCAATCCAGACGGACGTGCCCGTAAAGCCCGTGTGGCCGAACGAGCCGACGGGGAAGAGGTCGCCGCGGTTCGTCGAAAAACTCGTGTTGATGTCCCAGCCGAGGCCGCGCGCGCCGCCGTCTTCCGACACCTGACGCGGGCGCATCATCTCTGCGACGCCGAGCGGGCTAAGGATGCGGACGCCGTTCAGCTCGCCTCCGTTCAAAATCATCTGGCAGAAGACGGCAAGGTCGTCCGCCGTCGAGAACAGGCCGGCGTGCCCCGCGACGCCGCCCATACGATTAGAAGTCGGGTCGTGAACCTCGCCGCGCAGCATGCGCTCGCCTTCAGTCCCCTGCTCGCCCGTGCCGCCGAGATAACTTTTCATCCCGCGCACGCTCTCGGTCGGCGCAACGCGCGGGAGCAATTCTGCGCGCGGACGAAAGCCCGTATCCTTCATGTCGAGCGGCTCGTAGATATTTTTGCGCGCGAACTCGTCGAGCGGCTGGCCCGAAACGCGGCGGACTATCTCGCCGAGCGTGATGAAGCTGATGTCGCTGTAGACGAATCGCGCGCCCGGCGCGTTGCGAAGCGGCTCGCTGTAGAGACGTTTGAGCATCTCGTCGTGGCCCGACCACCGTTCGCCGAGATCGAAGTCGGGCGCGTAGCCCGCGCGGTGCGTGAGCAGTTGCTCGACCGTGATCTTGTCCCTTCCTTCGCCTTTCAGCTCCGGTATGTGAAGCGTGACGGGGTCGCTCAGGCGAATCCGTCCGCGCTCGACCAGAATCATCACGCTCGTCGCCGTCGCGACTATCTTCGTCAAACTGGCAACGTCGAAAATCGTGTCCGCTGTCATCGCCTCGCGCTGCGGGACTAATGCTCGCGAGCCGTAAGCCTTCCGCCACACGACGCCGCCCCGACGCGCCACCAGCACGACCGCGCCCGGCAACTCTTTCCTCTCGATTGATTGGTTGACGGCGGCGTCAATGTACGCGAGCTGCCCCGCGCTCATGCCCACCTTCAAGGGCTGAACGGTTGGAAGCGTAGCCGCGAGTGCCTGCGCGGCGAGCGCGAAAGTCAAAAGAGTTGCTACTGTTACACGATGCGTCATTTATTTTATGCCAACTCTAAGCTGGGAGCGCGGGCATCCCTGCCCGCCTTGAGCGCGACAGCGCGAACAGCATCTCCTTCATGCTCAATCTTGCGCGCTAGTAAAAGGTTTGAAGCGTGCAGTAGCACGCTTTAGCGGGCAGGGATGCCCGCGCTCCCAGCGAGAACGCTTCAATTTGCTCCGCTCCTCGATTCTGCATTATTCGTTGAAGCCTTCAACTGAATCCCCGTGCCGCGCGCGTAGAGGCCGGGGAGCGAGATCGGGAGGCGGCCCGTGATGTCCGCGCGCCCCAACATCGCGCGCGCGGCGGCGCGTTGCAGGCTGGGCATGTCGCCGTAGGCCACGACGTATGTTTGCAGCTTCGGGAAATTTTGCAGAAGGTACGGGTTGCCGAAGCTGACGCCGACGACGGGCGTCTTCGCTTCGAGCAGCGCGTTCAAAACCTTCGCGCCCTGCTCTGGAAGCCCGACGCTGTTCGCCGCGCCCGAACGCACGCGCCCGTACATCGAGGCTATGATCACGTCCGCTTTCTTCGCGCGCTCGATTGCGTCTTTCACCTCTTCGTCCGTCGAGCGCGAGTCTAGCACCACCGTTTCGGGGCGACGCCCCAAACGCGCCAACTGCGAGACGAACTGGTTGGCGATGAAGAAGCGGTCTTCGCCGTTCGTTATCGCGAGGTTGAAGATGCGCGCGCCGGGGCGTAGGCCCGCGCCTTCGTCGCGCGCGATGAGTTTGGCGTCGTCGCGAACGAGCGTGATGGCGCGTGACGCGACCTCGTCGGCGAGTTTCAGCGCGTCCGCGCTCCCGACGATCCGGTCAATCTCTTCGAGCGGCGTCGTGCGCTGTTTGACCAGACCGAGATCGTACTTCGCCGCGAGAATTTTGCGCGCCGACTCTTCGATGCGTTTCTCCGTCACTCGCCCGCTACGAACGGCCTCGCGCAGACCGCGCACGACGGCGTCCGCGTCGCCGGGCTTTAAGAGCATGTCCGCGCCCGCGAGCAGAGCGCGCACGCCGGCCTCGTCCTGCTTGAAGTAGATCGTCAGGCCGCTCATGTCGAGCGCGTCCGTGACGATGATGCCGTCGAAGCTGAGGTCGCGGCGCAGGAGTCCGCCAAGCACGACGGGGGAGAGCGTTCCGGGCAGCACCGCGTTCTCCGAGAACACTTCCTGCTCGGCGTACGTGGGGCGCAGAATCGCGTCGCGCGGCAGAGGGCTTACCTCGGTCGGGTCAACCTGCGGCAGCCCTATGTGCGCCGACATGACGCCGCCCACGCCCGCCTTGATGGCCGCGCGGAAAGGCACAAGCTCGACCGCATCAAGACGCGCGCGCGCGACGTTGATGACGGGCAGTCCTCGGTGCGAGTCAATCGCCGTGTCGCCGTGGCCGGGGAAGTGTTTTGCGGTTGCGATGACGCCCGCGCCCTGCGCGCCTTCGACGAACGCGGAGACGAAGCGCGCCACCTCCGCGGGGTCTTCGCCGTAGGAGCGGACGTTGATGACGGGGTTGGCGGCGTTGTTGTTAACGTCCGCGACGGGCGCGAAGACTTGTTGCACGCCGAGTGCGCGTGCCTCGCGCGCCGTCACCTCGCCCTGACGCCGCGCGTAGTCGGGGTTGCCGGTCGCTCCGACGGCCATGTTCCAAGGCAGATTGATCGTGTCGTCAAAGCGCATCCCCGCGCCCGCTTCGAGGTCTGCGGAGATGAGCAGAGGCACGCGCGCGAGCTGTTGCATTCGGTTGACAAGGTGCGCGGACTCGTAGACGGGGCCGCGAAAGAGGATGATGCCGCCGACGTGATTCTTCTCGACCTGACGGCGAAGCTCCTTGAACTCGTCGCTCTCCTGATTTAGAAAGCGCGCGTTGATGCCGACCGAGATGAGCTGGCCGATTTTTTCATCAAGCGACATGCGCTTGAGTTCGGAGTCGGCCCACTTGAGCGCGTCCTTCGTCGGCTGGCGCGCGTACGGCTTCGCGGTCGAAGTCGCTTGCGCGGCGACGCGCATGTCTGGCGACGCGAGCGACGCCAACAGAGCAAGCAACGCAAGAATGCAACACGCGCGAAGCCACAAGCTCCGCCTCATCGCTGTAGGGGCAGGGCTTGTCCCTGCCCGCCGCGCCCGCCAATTTGTCTGCCTTGAATTTTCGGCATCAACGCGGGCAGGGACAAGCCCTGCCCCTACAGACATCAACGCGGTTTCAAATTTTAAGCCGGGGCGTAGTCTAATGTTTCTCATCTGAAATACTCTCAATTCACAATCCTCAGTCTGCCGCGCCGGGCGCAAGCTCGTCGCGCCTGTCGGCGGGCGCGGGCGTGAACGCGTAGCTCGCGAGCCACGCGACGAAGAACGTCACCGCGCTTCCGAGCAGCACGAACCAAGTGAACGCAATCGGGGTGTAGAAGCGCACGTAGAGCATGACGACGAGGCTCGCGACCATGCCGATGAGCGCGGGCGGCTCGCTCACGCGACGCAGGAACGTGCCGACGAGGAAGACTCCAAGCACAGGCCCGTTGATGAGCGACGCGACCGACAGAGCTTTGTCGAGCGCGGAGCTTGCGTAGTTCATCGCGACGACGGCCACGGAGATTTGCACGACGCCCCACGCGAGCGTCAGCCAGTGCGAGACGCGAAGATAGTGTCTGTCCGTCCGCTTCGGCCTGAAAGGTTTGTAGAGATCGTTGACCGCCGTCGCCGCAATCGAGTTCAGAGACGAAGAGAGCGCGGCAGCGAAGATGGCCGCGACGACGAGTCCGGCCAGTCCCGAAGGCATGTGCTTCGTTATGAAATCCGGGAACACGCGGTCGCCGCCCGCGAACGGGAATGTCGCGCTCGCTCCTTGCGCGAACGCGGGGTCGGAAAGACATCGCGCGGCGTCGGCGGGGCGAGCGTGCGCGCAGGCTTCCGCGAAATTCGTGTAGATAGGGTCTGCTTGCGGCTGGTAGTAGGCGAACAGAAGCACGCCGATGAAGAGGAAGCCTATGAACTGCGCCAGCACGACCGCGCCGCTCGAAAGCAGCGCCGCCGCCGCTCGTCGCGGCCTGTCGGTGCAGAGGTATCGCTGCACGAGATATTGATCCGTGCCGTGCGTGCTCATCGTAAGGAAGCAGCCGCCTATGAGTCCCGCAAAGAACGTGTAGGTCTTCGTCAAATCAATCGGCAGAGAAAAATTGAGCGCGCTCTCCGTCAGCGGCAGCGAGAATGTGTAGCTCGTCTGTCTAATCCCGAAGTCAATCACGTCGAACTTGCCGAACTGCTCGCCGAGCGAGACCGCTGAGCCGAAGCCGCCGCCAATCGCGGACGCGATGACAACAGCCGCCGCGAGCGCGCCCGCGAGATAGATTCCGAGCTGCACGACCTCGACCCAGATGACCGCCTCCATCCCTCCGTAGTAAGTGAAGACGATCATCACGACGCCGAGCAGGACGATGGAAGCAATCGTAACGGTCGTCACGCCCGCCTGCGGCTGGAAGGCCGTGTAGACGGCTGCGAGCACGATTGCCGTCAGAAGCAGCCTGATGCCGTCCGCGATGTTCCGCATGATGACGAACAGCGCAGCCGCGAGCATCTTGATGCGACCGCCGAAGCGACGTTCGAGCAGTTGATATACGGTCAGCAGCTCTCCGCGAAAGTAGGACGGGATGAAAAGGAGCGAGATGACTATGCGACCGAGCATGTAGCCGAAGACGAGCTGGAGGAACTGGAAATTCCCTCCGCGCGCGAACGCAACGCCGGGCACGCTGATGAACGTGATGGTCGAGGTCTCCGTGGCGACGATTGAGGCGGCGATGGCCCACCACGGCACGCTGCGGTCGCCGACGAAATAGTCCTCGGTCGTCTCCTGCTTGCCCGCGAACCAGATGCCGAACAGCGTTATGCCGACGAGGTAGCCGAAGATGATGACCAGATCGAGCGTCTGCATTTGTGTTAACGGGAAGCCGGAATTAACGAACGAGAGAACCGAGATTCTATTTTCAAACCCCGCCCCGAATCAAATCGCTCAGGCCCCGTATGCGCGGGCAGACGCTTTCGGGGTGCAGATCGAGCGGGTCGAGAAGTATCGCGCGAAGCCCCGCTGCCCGCGCCGCGAGCGCGTCGTGCGCGTAAGAGTCGCCGACGAACGCGGCCTCGCCCGCCTCGACGCCGAGTTCATCGAGCGCGAGCCGGAATATCGCCTCATCAGGCTTGCGGCATCCGACGAGGTGCGAGTCAACGAGCAGGTCGAACAGATCAGCTATCCGCGCCGCCTCAAGTGAATCCCGAAGCCTTCCATCCTCCGTGTTCGAGATGACGGCGACGCGCAGCCCTTCGCGCCTTAACTCTTCCAGCACTCGCGGCGCGTCGGGGTCTAGCCCGCACCAAAGATGACGCTCAAGGTGCGCCGCGTCGAGCTGCTCGACGACCTGCTCACACGCCGACTCTTCTACGCCGAGCGCGAGGTACATGCGACGGAACACCCAGTGACGCTTGCGCTCGTCGGCTGGAGTCGAAGGGTTCTTCTGCATCTCCTCGCCGACGGCCTTCAGCACGTCTCCCATCGCGCGCCGCATCTCTTCCGGCGCGAGGACTCGTCGCGCCGCCGTCTCCGCGAACGCGGCGAGCCGCGGCCAGTCCGGGTGAACGAGCGTCCCGCCCGCATCGAAGATGCACGCGCGCGCGCCTCTGAGTGAAGGGTGCAACATAATCATGTTAACCGTTGATTACTTTGGCTGACGGGTTTCGCTCTGAGCTGTGTTTGATGAAAGAATGATTCACCGCAGAGGCGCAGAGGACGCAGAGTTAGCGCAGAGAGAATTCAACTCTCTGCGCCCCCTCTGCGTCCTCTGCGCCTCTGCGGTGAACTGCCTCTCGCATAACATCCAACTAAAATATTTCACAATGACCTTCTGTTTGAAAGCTCATCCACGGCACGCTCCACGACCCAGCTCGATGCTTCGAGCGCTGCCGTCGCCTCTTCGCGCGAGCGTGCGGACTTCGACATGACGAGCGCGACGCGAAGGTCGCCCCCCGCCTTCTCCAAAGCATCGTGCGCCGCCTCTTCGTCAAGCCCTGTCTCCGCTCGCAGAATGCGGAGCGAGCGCTCGCGCAGCTTCGCGTTGCGCGGCATGAGGTTCGTCATGCGATTGCCCGTGACGTAACCGAGGCGAATCATCGTCGCAGTGGAGAGCATGTTCAAGACCAACTTCTGCGCCGTCCCTGCCTTCAAACGCGTCGAGCCTGCGACGACCTCCGGCCCGACGACGGGCACGATTGCGACCTCGGCGGCTTTCGTTATCGGAGAGCCGGGAACGCAAGTCAACGCAGCCGTGAACGCGCCGACGCCGCGCGCGTATTCGACCGCGCCTATCGTGTAGGGCGTCCGCCCCGATGCCGCGATGCCGACGAGCGCGTCTCTCGCGCAGACGCCGCGCTCCCTCGCGTCGCGCGCCCCTGCTTCGCGGTCGTCCTCCGACGCCTCGACGGCTCGGTGGAGAGCATCATAACCGCCCGCAATGATTCCCTGCACCAACTCCGGCGGCACGCCGAAAGTCGGCGGGCACTCCGAAGCGTCAAGCACGCCGAGCCGGCCCGACGTTCCCGTGCCGACGTAAAAGAGTCGCCCACCCGCCCGCAGGCGCTCGACAATGTTGTCCACCGCCCGCACGACATCTCCAAGCACGAGGCCGACCGCAAGGGCCACGCCCGCATCCTCCTCGTTCATCAGACGCACGACCTCCGCGGTCGGAAGCCGGCTGATCTCGCGCGTCCGCGGGTTCTCCTGCTCCGTTACGGGAATTTCATCAGTCATACAACCTTATCAATCGGCAGACGGCAGGGGCAGGAAGCAGGAGCAGGAGGCAGGTAAGAAATCTCTGATTTGAGATTTGAGATTTGAGATTTGAGATTTGAGATTTCAAAGCAAAACCTCTTAATCTGCCTCCCGCCTCTGCCGTCCGTCTCCCAGCGTTTTCAGCCCGCGAGCGCAAGCTGCAACTGCTCGCTCGCCATGCGCGCCGCGGCTTCAGCCGGAGCGAGAACGGGCGGCGCAAGAAAAGCCCGACGTGCGACTCGTCCGACCTCTTCGCGAAGCGGGTCGAGAATCAACGCGCCCGCGGCGAAGACGCCGCCGACGTATGCGATCTGAAAACGCTCGCGCTCCATCTTCAGCTTTCGGACGACCGCATTGGCCGCAAACGCCAGTTCACGTCCTGCCTCGTCCACAATTTCGCGCGACACCGTATCGCGTCGCTTTGCAGCCTCGATAACGTGGCGACCAAAGCCCGCGATGCGTTTGTTCGTCATGTTCGGCGCGTAGACCGCCGTCGAGAGGTCTTCCACCTTTGCGACGTTGAAGTATTCGCGCGCCAACTCGACGAGCGCGGTCTTACGTCCTCGCCCATCGCTCGCCCTCGCTACGGCTTGTAGGCCGCGACGCGCAACCCACGACCCGCTCCCTTCGTCGCCCGCCACAGGCCCCCAACCGCCCGCGCACGCGCGGCGTCCGCGCGCGTTGATGCCGCAGCAGATCGAGCCTGTTCCGGCGATGATGACGAGGCCGGGTTTCCCCTCGGTCGCGCCGTAGAGCGCGATGTCCGCGTCCGTCACCACCTCGAATGATTCGATGCCCAGCTCTGCGAGCGCCGCGCGCATGCTCTGGCGTAAGTCCGCACGCTTCACGCCCGCAAGTCCGATTTCGGCGGCGACGATTTCCTGACGGCGCACGCCCGCCTTCTGACACGCGCGCTCCGTCGCATCCCAGATTGCCTTCGCGGCCTCGCTGACCCCGACGCGCAGAGGGTTCGACGGCCCCGCCGCGCCCTCGCCCAAAACTCTCTGCCGCGAGTCCACGACGACCGCCCTCGTCTTAGTCCCCCCGCCGTCTATGCCCAGCACGAGCGCCAGCGCTCCGGGCGGCACCGTGCGCTGTTGACGTTTTGACTGTAATTTTACTGGCTCGTGTTTGATCTTCATGGGGAGCGGGACGCAGCCGCGGACAGCGTGCTTACCTGCGCCGGAAAAATTTGTGCAATTGTATGGGGGATATGATTATAATAAAAACTAAAAGATTTTATTTCTACAATAACCGTCACTGATACCGAACGGAGTTTTCTATGGAGATTCGCCAACTGAAAGCGTTCCTTGCAATAGCCGACGCACGCACGTTTACAGCCGCGGCCCGGCGCACAAACTACACGCAGGCCGCCCTCAGCA
>Ga0190275_10004365_pt1 | contig 10160 bp, 8 predicted proteins | sample Popmic550T_FD_133745 | JGI IMG/M metagenome (GOLD analysis project Ga0190275, IMG submission 133745) | Populus adjacent soil microbial communities from riparian zone of Yellowstone River, Montana, USA - 550 T | ecosystem: Environmental > Terrestrial > Soil > Riparian zone > Trees stand | place...
AATGTAACGCCGATCTCGTTGCCGCCAGGACCGCCGCCGCGGACCATGCCGCTGAGGCCGCGACCCGCGCAGCCCAGGATGCGCGTGCGCTGGAACGACAGCGATCGGAGACCGAGGCACGGATCGAGGCACTGGAGCGCGACCTGGATGCGGTGAAGCGATCGCTGCGGAGGTTCTGGGGGTTCTACTGGCCCACGCTCCGGCGACATGTATTCGGCCGTTAACCGTCTGTTCATGAATGCCGGCGCATGTTGGGTCTCAGCGCAACGCAGGGCCACCAACCATGGGCGATCGACGACAGTCAGTCAGTGCCTGTGTCATCACCTACAATCGTTCGGCCATCGTCGGTACCTGCCTGCGCGGCGTGGCATTCGCGGATGAAGTCATCCTGGTCGACAAAACGTCGACCGACGATACGCGAGCGGTGGCGGCCCGGTTCGAACGGCAACGTGACCGGTGGGTGTGCGCCGCCCTCGAGTTCGCGTGAGACTGGGCGGGTGACTCCTGGAGACCGCGAGCAGCCCTGGCGCGACGACGAGACCGAGCGGGGCCGGGTGGTCCTGCTGACCGACAACCCGATCTCCCGCGCCGTCGCGACGATCGCCGGCACCGTCGGCCACGAGGTGGTCGTGATCGCCGCCGATGACGGCGGTCCCGGGCTCGGCGGCCTCGGGCTGCGGGCCGGCGACGCCGTCGTGCTGTGCGACCACGACGCCCCCGACGCCCCCGCGGTCCTGCGCGACGCGCTCGCGTCGGACGCGTCGTACGTCGCGATGATGGCCAGTCGCCGACGGGCCGAGGGCCTGCGGGCCGACCTCGGCGGCAAGCGACCGGGCGAGATCGCGCTGTCCGTCGTCGCCGAGATCGTCGCCGAGGCCCACGGCCGTCCCGGCGGCCCCCTGCGAGACCCTGCGCGTTAGCTGACGCGCGCGGTCAGCCCGGTGGGGCCGCCCGGTGCGCCGTGGCAGCGCTTGTACTTCTTGCCGGACCCGCACGGGCACAGCTGGTTGCGCCCGACGTCGGAGAACTCGTCGTCGGAGCCCGTCGCGGCCGAGGCGGCCACCTCCGCCTCGCCCTGCTCGGAGGGGGCGGAGTACGACAGGTTCTGCGGCTGCTTCGGCCGGTCGAGGCCCTTGGCCCGGACCTTCGGCGCCTCGCGGCCCGCCTGGCCCGGCTTCTCGAAGACCGAGGCGGGAGCCTCCTCCACCTCGCCGTCGTCCTGACCGGGCGTGACGACAAGTGCTCCGGCTCGAGGCACCTCGGCGCGCATCGGCTCGAACTCCTCCCCCATGTCGCTGTCTTGTTCGTCGTCGTCCTCCTCGACCTGGACGTCGAGGTTGAACAGGAAGCCGACCGCCTCCGCCTTGATGCCGTCCATGACGGCGGCGAACATGTCGAAGCCCTCGCGCTGGTACTCCACGAGCGGGTCGCGCTGGGAGTACGCACGGAGGTAGATGCCCTCGCGGAGGTAGTCCATCTCGTAGAGGTGCTCGCGCCACTTGCGGTCGAGCACGGAGAGGATGACGCGCCGCTCGAGCTCGCGCATGACCTCCTCGCCGACCTCGTCCTCGCGACGGGCGTACGCCTCGTGCGCGTCGGCCTTGAGCGCGGCGATCAGCTCGTCGCGGTCGATGTTGGCCAGGCCGCCGGCCTGCTTCTCCAGCACGGCCAGGTCGAGCCCGACGGGCCACAGCTGCTTGAGCTCGGTCCACAGACCGTCGAGGTCCCACTCCTCGGCGAAGCCCTGGGTCGCCCCGGTGACGAACCCGGTGACCACGTCGTCGACGAAGGTGCTGATCTGGTCCTTGAGGTCGGCGCCCTCGAGGACCCGGCGGCGCTCGTCGTAGATGACGTGGCGCTGGCGGTCCATCACGTCGTCGTACTTGAGGACGTTCTTGCGGGACTCGAAGTTCTGCGACTCGATCTGGCCCTGGGCGCTGGCGATCGCGCCGGTGACGCGCTTGTTCTCGATCGGCACGTCGTCGGGGATCTTGAGCACCTGCAGCACGCGGTCGACCCAGTCGGACTTGAACAGCCGCATCAGCTCGTCCTCGAGCGACAGGTAGAACCGTGACTCCCCCGGGTCGCCCTGGCGGCCCGAGCGACCGCGCAGCTGGTTGTCGATCCGGCGCGACTCGTGTCGCTCGGTGCCGACGACGTACAGCCCGCCGAGGTCGCGGACCTCGTCGTGCTCGGCAGCCACCTGCGCCTTGACCCGCTCGACGGCGGCCGGCCAGGCGGCGTCGTACTCCTCGGGGGCCTCGACCGGGTCGAGCCCCTGCTTGCGCAGGTCCTGGTCGGCGAGGAAGTCGACCGACCCGCCGAGCATGATGTCGGTGCCGCGGCCGGCCATGTTGGTGGCGACCGTGACCGAGCCCTTGTGGCCCGCGAGCGCGACGACCTTCGCCTCGTCCGCGTGCTGCTTGGCGTTGAGCACGGTGTGCGGGACCCCGCGCTTCTTCAGCTTGGCGGAGAGGTGCTCGGACTTCTCGACCGACACGGTGCCCACCAGGATCGGCTGGCCCTTGGCGTTCCGCTCGGCGATGTCCTGGACGACGGCGTCGTACTTGGCCTCCTCGGTGCGGTAGACGAGGTCGGACTGGTCCGCGCGGGCCATCGGCATGTTCGTGGGGATCGGGACCACGCCGAGGTTGTAGATCTTGTCGAACTCGCTCGCCTCGGTCATGGCGGTACCGGTCATCCCGGAGAGCTTGTCGTAGAGGCGGAAGTAGTTCTGGAGGGTGATCGTGGCGAGCGTCTGGTACTCCTCGCGGACCTCGACCTGCTCCTTGGCCTCGATCGACTGGTGCAGGCCGTCGTTGTAGCGGCGGCCCGAAAGGATCCGGCCGGTGTGCTCGTCGACGATGAGCACCTCGCCGTTCATGACGACGTACTCCTTGTCGTTGTGGAACAGCTCCTTGGCCTTGATCGAGTTGTGCATGAAGGAGATCAGCGGGGTGTTCACCGACTCGTACAGGTTCACGATGCCGAGGTGGTCCTCGACCTTGGTGATGCCCGGCTCGAGCACCGAGATGGTGCGCTTCTTCTCGTCGACCTCGTAGTCGACGTCGCGGGTGAGCTTCGCCGCGATCTTGGCGAACTCGCCGTACCAGCGGACCTCGTCCTGCGTCGGGCCGCTGATGATCAACGGCGTCCGTGCCTCGTCGATCAGGATCGAGTCGACCTCGTCGACGATCGCGAAGTTGTGGGGGCGCTGCACGCAGTCCTCGAGCGCCCCGGCCATGTTGTCGCGCAGGTAGTCGAAGCCGAGCTCGTTGTTGGTGGCGTAGGTGACGTCGCAGGCGTAGGCCTCGCGCCGCTCGGCCGGCTTCATCTGCGGCAGGATCACGCCGGTGCTCAGGCCGAGGAAGTGGTGGATGCGACCCATCCACTCCGCGTGGTACTTCGCGAGGTAGTCGTTGACCGTGACGATGTGGACGCCCTTGCCCGCCAAGGCGTTGAGGTACGACGGCAGGGTCGCGACCAGCGTCTTGCCCTCACCGGTCTTCATCTCCGCGATGTTGCCGAGGTGGAGCGCGGCACCGCCCATGATCTGCACGTCGAAGTGTCGCTGGCCGATCACCCGCTTCGCGGCCTCGCGCACCGTCGCGAACGCCTCCGGCATGATGTCGTCGAGCGTCTCGCCGTCTGCCAGCCTCGTGCGAAACTCGTCCGTCATGCCGCGGAGCTGCTCGTCGCTCATGACGACGAAGTCGTCCTCGATCGCGTTGACAGCGTCGGCGACCGTCTCGAGCTGACGAATGATCTTGCCCTCGCCGATGCGGAGGATCTTGTCGATGATGGCAGGCACTGGGGACTGACTCCTGGGTTGGTGCTGAGGGGATGCTTCGTCTGGCGGCCGGGGCGACCCGGGAGGCCGTCGGCCATGCTACCCAGCGCTCGAAGTTCCCTCTGCACTACCGCTGAGAAGCTCCGCGGTCAACGGCCGGGCGAGGTCGCCGCGGTCGGCGACCGTGATGTCGGACAGGTTGAGCCACCCGGCCAGCCGCCACAGCTCGGCCGCGAGCTCGGCGGCTGTCTCCGTCGGCGCACCCTCCTCGGCGTATGCGCCCTGGACGAGCAGCCGACCGCCGAGCCGGTCGGCCTTGAGGTCCACGCGCGCGACGATCCGGTCGCCGAGCAGGAACGGCAGCACGTAGTAGCCGTACTGGCGCTGAGGAGCCGGGACGTAGATCTCGATCCGGTAGAAGAAGTCGAAGAGGGCTTCGGTGCGGTCGCGGCGCCACACGACCGGGTCGAAAGGGCTGAGCAGGGTGCGCGCCCTCACCGCGCGAGGCCGGCGGGCGTCGAGGTGGAGGTACGCCGGCTTGCGCCAGCCCTCCACCGCGACCTGCTCGAGCTCACCGGCCTCGATCAGCTCGGCGATCGCCTGCTGGGCCGAGGGCTCGGCGTTCTTCCCGGGCACGGTGCGCATCCGGAAGTAGTCGGCGAAGCAGGCGGCGGTGCCGATCCCGTGCGAGCGGGCCGCACGCCGGATCAGCTCTCGGCCGGCCTCCTCGGTCGACGGGATCGGCAGGTCGAGCACGGCTCGCGGCAGCACCCGCTCGGGCAGGTCGTACAGCACCTCGAACTGGCTGCTGCGGCCAGCGATGGCGACGTCCCCGACGAGGAAGAGGTAGTCGAGCACCTGTCGTGCATCGGACCAGTTCCAGCCCCAGTTCTCCTTGCTGCGTGGCCCGCTGAACTCCGCGTCGAGGTCGCGGGCGGTGACCGGTCCGCGCTCGCCCACGGCGGCCAGCACCCCCTCCTCGAGCCCGCGCTCCGCCGTGAACCCCCACTTGCCGCGCTGGCCGCGGTAGTGGTCCTTGCGGAACTGCATCACCGGCCACAGCTCGACCGGCATGAACGCCTGCACGTGCGCCCAGTACTCGATCACCCGTCGGCGGGGGCCGGAGCTGGCGCGGTCGAGCAGCCCGAGGTCGTAGGGACCCATCCGGGAGTAGAGCGGCATCAGGTGGGCGCGGGCCAGCACGTTGACCGAGTCGACCTGGAGCACGCCGGTGCGCTCGAGGGTGCGCGTGAAGGTGCGCATCGTCGGGGCCGCGTGCGCCGGGTCGAGGAACCCCTGCGCGGCCAGCGCGATCCGGCGCGCCTGGGCGCGCGAAAGAGTCAGCACGTGGCGCACTCAATCACGTGGGACTGACATGGCTCGTCGGGCCGTCAAGCGACTGGGTTTCGAGACGCGTCACGCCGGCCCGCGCACGCGCGGGCCCGCGTCGACGCTCCTCAACCTTCCCTCCTGTTCGTAGCTCGGCCTCGTTCCTCGGCCGGGCTACGGGAGGTCAAGCAACTTCTCCTTGACGGCATACATCACGGCTTCCATCCGCGAGTGAAGCTGCAGCTTCTCCAGGATGTTGCGCACGTGGTTCTTCACCGTGTTCTCGCTGATGACCAGCTGCTTGGCGATCTCGCGATTGTTCATGCCGGTGGCCACCAGCCGCAGCACCTCGAGCTCGCGGTCGGTGAGACGCAGGCCGCCGCCGACCGTGCCCTTCTCGGGACGCGACATCTGCTTGAACTCGTCGATCAGCTTGACTGCCATCGACGGGCTGATCAGCGACTGGCCCTCGGACACGATCCGCACCGCCTGCGCGACCTCCTCGATCGAGGAGTCCTTGAGGAGGTAGCCGGACGCGCCGCTCTTCACGGCCTCGTAGAGGTCGGCCTCCTCGTCGGAGACGGTGAGCATGATGATCTTCGCGGACGGCACGCTCTCCTTGATGGCCCGGCAGGCCTCGATGCCCGACCGCCGCGGCATGCGTACGTCGAGCAGCACGACGTCGGGCGCCACCGACTCGGCGAGCGTGGTGCCTTCCACGCCGTCGCCGGCCTCGCCGACCACCTCGATGCCGTCCTCGGTGGCGAGCAGCATGGTCAGGCCGCGCCGGAAGAGCTCCTGGTCGTCGACGACCAGGACACGTACCGGCTCGCTGCCGTCGCCAGCGTTCGTCACGCCGTTCATCATGGCACGACCCGACGGGCGGCGACGGCACCGCCCGGCGTCACGGGTTGCCGAGCTCCAGCGAGATCACGCCGTAGTCGTACCCGCGGCGCCGGTAGACGACCGAGGGCCGCTCACTCTCCTTGTCGACGAACAGGTAGAAGTCGTGACCGACGAGCTCCATCTCGTACAGCGCCTGGTCGAGCGTCATCGGCTCGGCGGGGTGGCTCTTCTCCCGCACGACCAGCGGGCCGTCGCCGGTCACGGCGATCGGGCCGACGTTGCGTTCGTGGACGGTCTCCTCGTCCTCCGTCGTGGTGGTGGCCAACGACTCCATGCCGGCCAGGGCCTCGCCGACGGAGGCCGGCGGCCGGCCGCGGTGGACCCGGCGCCGGTCGGCGGCGCGGCGCATCTGGGAGGCCATCTTGTCGAGGGCGAGGTCGAGTGCCCCCATCTTGTCGTCGGCGGCGGCCTCAGCCCTGATCACGGGGCCCTTGGAGAAGGCGGTGAGCTCCACCTTGATGGCACGATCGTGTTGCCGCGGGTTGCGTTCGCTCTCCACCTCGACCTGCACGCGCATGATCCGGTGATCGTGCTTCTCGAGCTTCGTGAGCTTCTCGGTCACGTGTGAGCGGAACCGCTCGCTGAGCTCGATGTGGCGACCCGTGACGACAACTTCCATGTCAACCTCCCGTGTCTTGCCTGAGAATTGAGCTGGACAGAGGAGTCCGTCCGGCCGACCTGGTCTTCGACCCCACAACCGCCTGCTGAAGCGCTCGCAGCTTGCATGCCACTACTGACCTTCTCCCGTGCCGGTCCGCATCTGACGGGCCGGACGAGGCAGGACTTACCTCTAAGTCGCACCGTGATCCCCCGGCCCCCACAAGGTGGGAAGCGGGGTTACGTGGGCCGTTTCGCCTGCGACTGGCATCGGCTTGTCGGCGCGACGCCCCGGGCTTCCGGGGCGTCCCACTGACGCAACCACGGACCCGGACGGACTCCATGCACAGACGCTAGACCATGCCCGGTCGCCACGAAAGGAAACCCCCTCTCACACTGGTCGAGACCGACGGGGTGTGGCCGCGATCGTGGCGATCGCTGCGACGGCGATGCCGGATGCCGCCAGGGCGCGCTGCGCCTCGCGCGCGGTGGCGCCGGTGGTGAGGACGTCGTCGCAGACCACGACGTGGCCGGACCGGCCCGCGAGGCGGCGCAGCCCCGCGCTGGGACAGCTCATGGAGTGGTGCTGGTTTGCGGCGCGCTCGGCGGCACCGAGGCCGGCTTGGTCGCGCACGCCGCCGCGGGAGCGCACCAGCGGTGCCACGGCCGTGTCCGGCACCAGCCGCGCCGCTCGGCGTACGACGGCGAGCAGCGGATCGTGTCCGCGGGCGCGGGTGGCGCCGGGCCGGCTGGGGACGGGGACCAGCAGCCGGGGCGGGCCGGCGGCGGCGCCGACCGACAACGCGAGCAGCCCGGCCAGCGGGGACGCCAGCCCGGCGACGTGCCGCTCCTTGTGGGCGAGCAGCACCGCACGAACCAGGCCTTCGTAGCGGGCCGCGGCCCAGGGTGGCGCCAGCCCCACCGGAGTGGGCTCGGGCCAGGCGGGCCAGGCGGTCGTCGGCAGCCGGGAGCGACAGCCGGGGCACAGGGCGCGGCCCGGCCGCTCGCAGCCGACGCAGCGCCCACCGAGGACGAGGTCGAGTGCGGCGTCGCGCAGCGGCAGCGGGGCAGACGGCACTCGTCGATCCTCAGCCAGGGCGCGACGCCGGGCAACCGGTACCCGTGAGGCTGTGGAGGACTCAGCCGCCGGCGTAGGTGAGGAAGGTGATGCGTTCGTCGACGTCGCCCGTGCGCAGCCCACCGATCACCTCGGCCAGCCCGGTCGAGGTGAGCACGTACAGGGGGTCGGTCACCCGCGGGGACGTGACGAGCATCCGCGGTCGCTGGCGCACCGTGACCGCGACGCCGGGCAGGCCGGCCGGAGCTCCGTCGACCAACAGCGTCCGGACCTGGAACAGGTCGCCGCCGAGCCGGTGGGCGACGACGATCGAGGTCGGCGAGGACCAGCCGATGTCGACCACCGACAGCCCGGTCTGATCCTCCCAGGCGATCTTCCGGGCCGGGGTCCCGCCGAGGGCGCGGCCCCGCGCGTCGTACCGCAGCCGGCTGACCACCACCTGGTCGCGACCGCGGCGGTCGACGACCGCGACCAGCCGCGATCCGTCGCGCGAGACGAGCACGTGGCTGACGCGCCGGCCCGATACTCCCGGCACGTCGACCTCGCGCGGCCGCTCGCCGACCACCACCGAGATCTGCGCGCCTCCGGGGGCGCGGTCGAGCAACCACAGCCGCTCGGCGTCGTCCCACACCGGGGGCGCGAGGTCAGTCGAGTCGCTGGCCACCTCCACCAGCTCGGCGCCCTCGGTGCGCACGTCGGTGACCTGGACCGCGTCGCCACCGTCCAGGACGCCCGCCACCCGGCTGCCGTCGAGGGTGACCCCGACCGAGCGGACGCCCACCTCCGTCTGACCCATCGGGCCAGGGGCGAGCCCGAGGGAGTCCGCGGTGCCCGAGACCAGGCGACCGTCGCGCAGCCCGAAGAGCTGCGAGGTCGCCCGCGACCCGGCCGGGTCGAGCGCCTCGCCCTGGTCCATCCCGAACGGCGTGGTCCCGTCCGCCAGCGTGAGCGGCTCGCCGTCGATCGTGACCCGGAAGCCGGTCAGCGCGGGGTCCTGGGCGAGCGTCCGGGCGAGCTGGGCGACGAGCAGGGTGGCGTCCTCCTCGGTCGGCATGCTCACCCCGCCGATCAGCGGGACATCGGCGATGCCGCTCTCGGTGACCGTCACAGACAGGTCGACCTCGAGCCCCTCCGGCAGGAAGCTGAGCTCGACGCCCGGCGAGCGGACGACGGGGCCGGCGAGCAGCCCCTCGACCAGCGCACTGGCCAGTGAGTCGCCGCGCGGCACGTAGACGGGTTCGGGCACCAGGATCCGTGCTGTGGGGTCCATGAAGAACAGGGACACCCGGCGGAACGCGCGATCGAACCACGTCGACGGCACCACCAGCGCGTCGGGTGCGTCGGAGATCCGCCACTCGCCGTCGACCCGGGTCATCCGGAAGGACAGCTCGGTCTGGTCAGGGGCCAGCGGGCCTCGCCACGACCCGCGGCTGTCGAGCCGGTGGGCGCCGTCGAGCTCGACGGTCACCTGGTTGCTTCCCTGTGGGAACGACGCGGCGTCGTAGGTGATGATCTGGCGCTGCGGCCGCCAGGTCGCAGACTCCTCGGAGGTCAAGAACTCCTTGGCGGTGTTGGTCTGCAGCGGGATCGCGGCCTGCGCGTCGAGGAAGTGCTTGACGATGTCGGTCGCTGACTCCCCAGGGGTAGGGCCGGGTGGGTCGTTGAAGTAGCCGAGCTGCTCGCCGCGGCGGACGTCGGCCTCGGCCTCCACGACCGGGCCCTCGTCTGGGATGCCGACGCAGCCCGACGCCAGCAACGCGAGAGCCACCACGCCGGCCGCCATCCCCGCGGTCGTCGTACGACTCCTCAGGCGGGTCATGCGACCGGCTCCGTGGCATCGACCGGCACCAGCGGCAGCGGGCTGCGCCGCAGCACCCCGCCCGCGTGCCGCGGCAGCGTCAGCCGGAACTGCGCGCCTTCGCCGGGCCGGCCCCAGGCCTGCAGCCAGCCGCCGTGGAGGTGGGTGTCCTCCAGGGCGATCGAGAGCCCGAGTCCGGTGCCGCCGCTGGTCCGGGCGCGGGCGGGATCCGCGCGCCAGAACCGGTTGAACACCAGCGCCGACTCCCCCAGGCCCAGACCGACGCCGTGGTCGCGCACCGCGATCGCCGCCGCCTGCTCGTCACCGGCCACCCGGATCATGATGTCGCCGGTGTCGGCGTGGTCGATCGCGTTGGTGACCAGGTTGCGCACGATCCGCTCCACGCGTCGTACGTCGGCCTCCGCGAGGCAGGGGTGGTCGGGGGCGTCGACCAGCACGAGACAGTCGTTCTGCCGAGCGAGCGCGGCGGTGGAGTCGACGATCCGGTGCGCGACGTCGATCAGGTTGACGTCGTCGATCTCCAGCACCGCCGCGCCAGCGTCGAACCGGCTGATCTCGAGCAGGTCGCCCAGGAGCCGCTCGAACCGGTCCAGCTCGGTCTGCAACAGCTCCGCGGCGCGGCCGGTGGCGGGGTCGAAGTC
>Ga0190275_10004366_pt1 | contig 10155 bp, 10 predicted proteins | sample Popmic550T_FD_133745 | JGI IMG/M metagenome (GOLD analysis project Ga0190275, IMG submission 133745) | Populus adjacent soil microbial communities from riparian zone of Yellowstone River, Montana, USA - 550 T | ecosystem: Environmental > Terrestrial > Soil > Riparian zone > Trees stand | place...
ATTTTTGTTGCGGAATTGGGCGGGTCATGGAGAAGTGAGTAGAAAAGGTAGGAGGTGGGGTATGAAGTGGGGATGGGAAGTGAGAGTAGTAGGTAGGGTAGGAAGTGAGAGTAGTAAGTGGGGATGGTAATTGAGGATGGTAAGTGGAGTTAGTAGGAATTGGACAACCCAACTGGACAGCCCAACTAAACAACCCAGCTGAACAACCCGGCTGGACAACCAAATTGAACATCGAGTACCTTCTCAGCTTTATTTTGTACGATAAACCATGGGCGGTACCAAAGATTGTTCACCTAAATATTCCCTGGTAAGTATTTTTATGGCGAAGCTGTCTTGAGACGAGAAACTTGCTGTTGTACTTAATCAACAGGAGATTTAGGCGCTTTGAGCACAGCTGCTTCAAGATCTGCGACTTCTACTGTGGGCTCGAAGACCGAGGTGAAACCGTCGTTATTTGATAAGCGGGGCGATGCGTTAGTTTCGGGCGTTGAAGGCGTGGGAAGGAGGGGGTTCTCCGAAGAACTGTTCGCACAATCTTTTGAAGTGCTCTGTCCAGCGCCAAGTGGAAGCTCTGGCTGTTTTGATCCGCCATTCAGTAGGCCATACTCAAAAATAGTGTTGTTAATGTAGTCTAAGGCGAGGCGGGCATCAGCCTTACTTAGATCTTCGCTAATGCCGTTTGAAACTGGCCCCCTTGTATCTGATACGTTGTCCAGATCTCTGGTGCATGGGGTCTGAGTGCGAAACACAGCATCGGGTGCTCGAAGATCCAGAGGGCTCATAATTGCTTTTTCTCCGATAGGCGCTGCCGCCGATATCTCAGGAATAGTGTTTTCAGCGCAGCTTATCCTTTGGAACTTGAAGGCGCTAGCTAACCCAGCAGCACACCTGTGTATTAATTTTTTCATCTTTCTTCTATCGCAATGGTACTTATGCCTTTAACTTTGCACATTTGATCTTCGCAGGTTTATCAATTTTATGGGTTATGGGTTAGAGATGAAGTGTTTGTAGAAATGGTTTCGTTGAGAAGAGTTATTTACTGTGGTGGGTAGTTGGTGCGGTGGGCAGGGTTATTTGGTATGATGGGTGGGCTTATTTAGTATGTGTGTTTGGCTCTTTGCTATTTAAATAGGTATTCGCATGTTTGTAGCCTGAAAATTAGCTTATTGTGGGAGGGGGTCTCCTGGGTGGTAGAGATGCGCCAACATACCACATGCAAATTTGTATCTTGAAAGCTGCATTATATTAGGATATTGCTTGATCTGATAAAGATACGCCAATAGATTACATGGTCATCTAGCATATTCACAGCCAACCAACATACACATGTTCATCCAGCATATACATGCGCACCCAGCATATACATGCGCACCCAGCATACCCACAGCCAACCACCATATGCATAGCCACCTAACATACCCCTCGAGCACGTAGCTATGCGAATTGGGCACAGTTTGTTTCAAGGAAGCTCGTGAAGCTTTTGAGATACTCGATGATATGCTCTAGGACGTCCGGTGTGGCCTGCAGCTTTTGCTGGATCCTGTGGAAGGAAGCCAGCATTCGCAGAATATGGCCTATGCCGTACGCTTTGAGGACTTTATCGGGGTTGGAGTAGAGGTTTTTTTCGTAGTACAGCCTCTCCTCCTTGGCAAGAAGAGAGGTGTGCACGAAAAACACAAACATCTCTTTCAGCCCAAGCACGGCTTCTTTGATCTCCTCAACAGAGTGCGGCTTCAGGGCGCTCTGGGACACGAGATACATATCGAAGATTTTCTCGGCTGGTACTTTCACTTTTGGCGCTAATGCGACCCTGTTTTTGTCTTTGAGGAGAATCTCCTTCAACGCGTCCGAAAGAACGATTTTGGCGGACGCCTGGAGAGAAGACGAAATGGAAGCTGCCTGCGCAGACGGGTCATGCAGCGGCTCCAGCGCTATGTCTGTCACCCATTTTGTAATTCCGGTGATCGTTTTGACCTTGTACAGCGGGACAGGCTTTGCGTTGTTTCTTATCTTCTCTTTTTTCTCGATGATAAAGCCTTTTTCTTTTCTCAGATCGATGGAAACAAGGACGTTCTGCCCCTCTGCGAAAAAGGCTTTTGCAGCGGCTTTGGAATGAGACATAAAAATTTTCAGACGATCTGTCTTTTGAACGCGTGGTGGTTTTTGCGCAACGAGAGTTGGATACGGCTTTTATTATTGCGCTGGACTTGATGTGGGTTAAGTATGGGTTATGGTGAGTATTAACTGGGGTTTGCTCTAGGCCTGTTGGTGGTCGTGGGGGTGTTGGTGAGTGCTGGTGCTGGTAGGTGTTGGTAGGTGCGTAGGATGTTGGCAGATCGCAGGTGATACTAGGCCATCTTAGCACTGCCACTATGCCATCTATGTCATCCTGGTACCACCTTACTAATACCTCACTACTACCCCACCATTCAATCACCACATCATCTCACTACTATCCAATTACCATATCATCACCACACCACCATTCAATCACCATATCATCACACCACGACCTCACCACCCTACCACCGCCTCACCCGATGCTACATTTATTTTTTTCTTACCGATCTTTTTCTGTTATTCTCGGAAAATTTCCAAAAAAAGACTTCTGATTTTTAAAGAATATTATTTTCTTCAGGATTTCCCAAATTGGGTAATGCCGAAAAAATTGCCTGAAAACGCCACTACGCCCCCTATCAAAAACAGATGAAATCAAAAACATCACAGTGATGGGTATTTACGGAGATCGAAACACAATAAAAAGCAAGAAGAATGAAGATGCGGGGCGATAGATCTCATTGGCTATAAAAAAGGGGCGTAGTTTTAACAGAAAAAATTTACACCGTAACGAAATGGAAATGCAACAGAAATATGCTGAAAACAGAAATGATCATGGGGCTGCCGTATCTGCGCAAGACTTCTCTTCGAAAACAATGTCTGTGAAAGGACAGAAACTCACAGACTCGTGGTGGGACACCCTTGGCATCTACGAGAGCGTCGAGATACTCATTCTTGACGAAAACAAATTTACAGCTCTCCCAAGAAACAAACTAAAAGAGTGCTTTCCGAACCTGAAAATCCTGAGCGCCAAAAAGAACCAGATAGAAAAGCTCACCACAGACGCCCTCGCGCACCCTTCCCTTGAAGTTGCCGATTTCGAAGATAACCGAGCCCTCGTTGCCCTTGTGCACTCCAGAAAGGGCGCAGCCAGAGACGAGAACCAGGAAGAGCAGAGGCACAGCGAAGGGTCCCTTGCGCTTCTCAACCTCGAGGGCTCTTCGATCGCAGCGGTAGACAGCGAGTTTTTCTACACGTTCTACGGGATCACCTCCTTAAAAATAGACGCGGAGAATCTCTGCGGCGGATGCGGCTTCGAGTTTCTACAGAACCTCGTGAACCTTCGCTCGCTCAAAGTAACAGGCGTCTGCTCCTCTTCGTGCTCCAAGTGCAGGCCCGAAAAAAACGTTGTAACTTTCGACAAGTACTACGGAAACTCCATATACAGCATTGTCTGCAAAAGCACCTCGCTGGTAGAGCTCGATCTCTCGGGGAAGAACATGAGCATCGACTACTTCATGTTTCTCAACCCGCTTCCGAACCTTGTCTCGCTCAGAATGCAGGGGAGGCTGGTGCGCGACATGAATCTGCGGGACTGGCCGGGAATTCTCCACACGCTGAAGCACCTCTCTCTCGGGGTCATCGACGGACCGGAGGACGCAGAGCTCCAGAAGCTGTACAGCGAGTCGACGTTTTACGCAGAGAAGATACTCGAGGCAACAAACCTCGAGACGCTTTCCTTCGACAGCGAAACGAATAGGCGGATCAAGTTCTCGCTTGGAACGAGAAAGGTGGTCTTCCCTTTTCTGAAGCACCTGACGATAAGAAACTGCGACCTCCGCCCGCTGACGTTTTTCAACAAAGAGAACGCGCCGATGCTGGAGAGCCTCGAGATAGTCAGCTCTTCGTTCACAGAGGGGTACTTCTACACGATCAAAAAGAGGCTTGGGAGCCGCCTGAAGATGCTGCGCATCGGAATAGAGAAGATGGACGCCCCGCAGGCGATATACGACCTGTTCACCTTTATAAGAAGCCACCAGGACCTTGAAACCCTGCATCTCGACGTGTGCGAGACGATCACGGAGTCGCAGAGCTTCTACAAGTACTTCAGCGACCGGCCGGGGCTGAAGGAGCTGTACGTTATGGGCAGGATGACAACGCACAGAATGAAGCGGTTTTTGTACCAGCTCGGGTACAGCACGCAGCTGAGGACGCTTCTTCTGGACATCGAGGACCCCTCCGTGGTTCTTTCGTACTTCCAGCCGGTCAAGAACCTCGTGTTCTTCTCTCTTAAGTCGACGCACGCTATGCCCGGGATGGGCCCTCCTCTTCACGTAGATAGGGAAGACGTGGCGAAGATCGGGGAGATGAAAAGCCTCGTTACTCTCGACCTGGCGGGGTGCGGGCTTCAGGAGTTTCCTGGAGAGGTGTTCGCAGAGTTGAAGTCTTTGAAGCACTTGTACTTGAACGACAACAACCTATTATATCTTCCAGAGGGGTTTGCGGACGAGCTCGCCTCAAAGCCGGAGACGCCGATGTACGTGGACATTTCGTGCAACCCGATAAACAGGAGACAGGTCGAGGCCTCTCTTATTAACGGGTGCTGGCTCGGAAGGTCTGGGTATATCCTGTACTAGCTGCGGCCATCTGGATGTATTGTTGGAGAATAAAGAGGATCGCAAGGTAGCTTTTGTAGTTGCGGAAGATGCATGTTGTGGAAGTGTTTGTGGAGGTGTTATTGTTCTGAGCGGATGGGGTGCGCGTGCTAGAGGCACGAAGGTCTTTATTTGGAGAGCGGTGGAAACATCAGAAAAAATAAGAAAATATTTATATGTTAGTTGTTAAAATGTTTTTGAAAAGCTGTTAAAGGGGAAAATTTTTAAAAGCATGGAAGTGGAAAGGACGATGGACTATTCTTTGATGGTCGCTGAGAAGTGCTTATTTTTTGTTTGGACGGTAGCTGATACGCAGATTGGAAGAGCGATTGAGGCGGTAGTTGGAACAGTGACTGGGATGTCAGTCTATGCTGCGGATAGGTTTTTTGCGATCTTTTTGAGACTGGTTGGCGAGGACCCGAATAGAGCGCGTTGGGTGGAAATGTAAAAATGTAATTCTGTTGGGTAGTCATCTAGTTCTGTTGGGTGGCCATCTAGTTCTGCTGCGTGGTAATTTAACCAACTGGCATATCTTTACCGGACTAGTTAATGTCCTCACAGGGTAATTTTCAGAGAATAGACGTAGTAGACATGCGATAGACAATAAACAGCCATTGAATTGGCATTTCTACTGACTGCGATTATCGAGCAGGAAAATGCCGTTACAACATATTCTACCATTAGGTTGCATAGTAACAAATCCTCCTCTACCACCAAGCTGCATAGTACCACGACCACCACCCCCACCAAAACCACCACCACACCACCAAAACCTCTTCTACCTCTTACTCAATACCCTGTACTCGTAAAGAAAAGCAAAAAGCAACAGAGCAGACGGGATCGCCACGGGCACCGCAAAAGACTGGAAGATGCTCCAACCGGTGATAGGCTCTCGAATAAGCTTCTCTGCGCTGCACACCTCGTGAGCTTGGCTCTTTCCAAGACGAAATAAGGATGGAATGGCTGCGGCCCCGCTGTATTCCGCCAGGTACTTCAGCATTAGGTCGGATAGCTGGTGTTTGTTTAGCGCCAGCTCAGGGGGTATCTTTGCGCGAGTGTTTTTTGCGGACTGGATAACGGCTGGAAGTGTGCAGACAGCCAGAACAGAAAGGTTAGAGGAGTACGGAAGGTGCCGCTTGTACAGCCCCCATCTTGTCAGGAGGCCGTGGGGCGCGAGCGCAAAGGACCTCTCAAAGAACCAGAGCGGGAACCCCAGGCGCTCTACCTTTTCGAAGACAGAGAACGCTCGTGTTAAGGTGCCTCGCACGTGTTTCAGATGCTCGACGGCGCTTCCGCCTGCCGCCGCCACGAGAGGGTCTTCGAGATACTCTGCACACTCGCGAGAGAATGGGGAAAGCTCGCAGTATTTCCAAAACACAGAGAGAAACGGCGCCAGAAGGAGCAGAAGAAAAACAGACGCCCCGAGAAACCACCGAAAAACGCGTCTCATTGGGCAGACGAAGAAAAACGAAGAGAGGAGAAACAGAAGGAAGCAGCTTTGTGCAGAGGACGCGACGAAGAACAGCAGGTGGTAGCTTGAGCGTGCAAAGATTTCAGAAAAGACCCCGTACCGCGCCACAAGTAGAAGGTAAATAACCGCAAAAAACGGAAAGACGCCTTTCCTGATAAAGCACTCCAAAATGTGCGCGGCGATGTACTCGAGCGCTGCAACCTCCTGGTCTCCGATTTTCTGCACATAATACACGCGAAAGGGCTTTTGGGACATGGCTGTGGGAAATAGCACCAGCTGAGCAAAAAACACAGAGGAAATAAAGAGCGGATACGGCGTTAGACACAGAAAGACCTGGAGGTTGCAAAGCGTCTGATGGTCCAGGTCGATCTCCAGCGCCTCCGCAACGTCCTTGTACCTCTCCAGGTCATTTGAGAAATCTCCCAGCGCTGCTATACCCTTGAGCCTATGAAGAGCGTGGGCTGCCAAAAAACAGGTGGCAACGTAGAAGACAATTTCGAAAACCCACATCTCCCTTATATTTTGAGGCGCTTTTAAGAACGAGCGCGCAAGAATTCCGAATATCCGAAAAAAACGCCCGGAATGAAACCCTCCTAGGGTCTTTTGCACTAGCTCCGCCCTTCCTCTGCGGTCTTCAGCATCTGGGGTCATTTTGATGTGCTGTGGGCGGTAAGGGTAATATTGGTGGGGTTGGTGCTGCGGATGGTATAAGTAATATTGGCGTTACGGGTAATATTGGTGGATATATGTTATGGGTGACGGTGGCATGAGTAATATTGGCGGATATATGTTATAGGTGGCGGTGCTATGGGTACACGCAGTATGACTTTTATTACCTCCTGTTAGTGCCGGTGCATTCCATTCGCATCTTAGACCATATCAACCAGCTATGCCTGCGGAGGTGCTCCTTGCCACTTCTACAGAGACCCATCTTACCATCTTCAGGCCACTCTTTACGCTCAATATACATCCCACGCCATCTCTTGCAGACACAAACGACTTGACGGCCATTCTACCCTGCCACCCCTACTCAACATCTTTACTGACTCTCAGCTCAGATATTTTCGAAAGAGCAGATCCCGGCTCCGATGACAAGCAGAACTGTTTCTCGTTTGCAAGGTGTAAAAGGGAAACGAAGCAGAACTGCACCGACACCTCTTTTTCCTTCACCGCGCTGTACATCTCTTCCACCCGCCTCTCTCCTTTCTCTATCTCGTTCCACAGCTGGTTCTTTATCTGAACTATATCGTTTCTCTGTATTTTTCTCAACGTGCTCTGAAGTAGCCTTCTTGTTAGCAGAGAGCTTTCCTGAGCAACGCTCTGACTGGCCTCCTGTCCATATTCGCGCTCTCTTTCCTCCCACGCCATTACGGGCGCCGCGTCTCCTGCTCCTGCCTCGCCGCATCCCTCGCCGTTTTCGCTTCCGTCCGCTGCGTCTTCTGTCCGATCTGTGTTGTCTTCTGTCCGGCGTACGTTGTCTTCGTCTTCGTTTTTGCTGCTGCGGTACAGGTGCCCGGGATGGAGAAACATCCTGTACAGGTCCTCTGCCTTCACGCTGTAGTCCTGAGGAAGCGTGTGCGTGTTTCTTCTTCTCTCGACTATCTGCTGCGGCGTCAGAACGGACCGCTCGTCCCTTTCAAACAGCTGCGAAATCGGCATGTGCGCTGCGCTCAGGAAGTCTATTTCCGCTCTTCTTCGTTCTTTTTCTTTTTTCTTCGGGGGTTTTCTTCTCTGCTGGACTTTCCAGTGCGCGGGCCCTGCCCACCCCTTGAAGTATCCAAAAGGGTTGATGCTGAGCCGCAGCTCTTCTCTGCTCACGCCGCGTTCTTCGCGCACTTCTTTTCTCTTCAGATGCTCCTCTCGGGCGCCCAGGTCCCCCGCTTCTTCGTTGTCGCTGCTCGACTCGTACCCCACCTCCTCCGCTGCGTCCTGCGCGTAGTTCAGCGAAGACGGCGTGTTTTCGTAGCTGATATGGAACGCGTACGTTGGAAGGGGAAGCTTGTCAAGGGACATGTCAGGAGAGAAGTCTGCGAACATCGGGCTGATGCTTTTGTACCCAGCGCCCTCTTGCTCGTTTTTCAGCAGAGACTTTCCAAGATGGGACAGCCTATCGGCGCTGCTAGGCAGGAGCGCAGTGTGATCGTAGGGGGAAATTTGTGATAACTGATTTTGGAGTTCTGCTCCCACACCGGGCACGCCCATCTGGGTTGGCGCATCTTTTGGCGCATCTTGGGTAGCCTGTGCGCTCTGGAGCACGGTGAGGCCTGTTCTGTCGTTCCATCTAAGAAGGTGGATGAGGAGCCCTCGGGTGTCTCCTTCTTTTGACTCGCGTGCAAGGTGCTCGAGTATTTCATCGTCGGGGGTGGCGTGTTTCTTTCTTATCTGAAGAGACTCGAGATCTGCTTCTGCTGTGTGCTGCTTTTTTTCTTCTCTGCGGGCTTCTTCTTTCTTCACGTCTTTGGCTCTTCCCACGGACTCCATCAGCTTGCCTGCCTCGTCGACAACGCTGTCTACCCTCGTGCTGTAGACTTTAACGCACCCGTCGAGCACGATACTTGCGTGCTGGAAGTTTGTTCCGTTCGTGTGTTTTTCTGTGAACCTGCCGACGTCCGAGAACTCGTCGATGAGCGTGGACTGCCACGTTGTCTTTGCGTTGATTTTGTTTTCTGTGGACTCTTTAATCATCTCCGAGACCCCTCTCGCCATCCAAATAAAAAAACGCGCGCATAAAGCGCAGCGGAGCGGGAGAGGGCGTCGCGGCGGGGGCAGGGGCGGCCGCGTGCAAGTTAGTGTATATAAAGGCATATTAAGTAATTACTCGGGAAGTTTGCTTTTGTTTATTTACATACCATTTTGTTCGATTTGGATATATTAGATCGTATCAGCTACATATGAGCGATCTTTGGCTGCTGTGTTATGGAGAGAGCAAAAAGGGGAGAGAAGGAAAAGACGAACGGAGAAAAAAAAGGGGACGAGAGGGGAAGCAGAAGGATTATATGGGGATACACGCGGCAGGAAAGAGAAAGCTGCATCAAGGTGTGCAGAGACGCGTGCGGCGAAAGGGTCTTCAAAATCGAGAACCTAATCGAAGCTGCCGAGAACAACCCGCAGGAAATAGAAGATATTATAGAAGTGAAGCATCTTGGAGGCTCCGGGAAGGCACCGGAGGAAAGCCTGCAGGAGCGCTGCCTTCTATGCTCGGTGGTGCTGCAGGAAAGCGCGTTCAGCGTGTTCTGCGGGGCGTGCATGTTTTCAGGAGGCGAGCAGCTGTTTCCGTGACGCTTGTTTTCAAAAGCTTTTCTACCGTCTGTGCAATTGTAACTAAGTAAATTATCTCATTGGATTTTTGGCAAAGGGCGATGTTTGCTGGCGCGGTGGTACTTCGCGTTTTATCTGGCGCGGTATGCGGTGGGTGATGTGTAGCTCCTAGCCGCCGGGTTGGAAAGAGTTCTTGACCCCTGGGTTTTAGCAGCTTGGGATAGGCGCAAAGTGTCTTCTTGAAGGGGCTGTGGTACGCTCGACAGCACACTAACTTGCGCGAACTGCAGGCCTTGGGGTACCTAGCTGATCCATTTTTACCAAGTATCTTCTAGTCTTTGATGCGGGGTCTCCACAAACAGCTTGGAGCCGTAGACGCACACGCGCTTTTCTAGGTAGTTAGACACCATGCCGGTTATCGCGCTGGCGAGCCCGCACTCGCTGGCCGAGAAGCCCGGGGACGCGCTGTGTTTTTGCGGGTTTGATCTCTTGTACTCGCAAAATTTGCTCATAACGGCTGTTTTTCTGTGCGAGTCCAGGAGCCTCCGTGCCCTCAGCTCTTCCAGGTACTCTTTGGTTCTGTTTTTCATTGCTTCCCCTCCAGTGGCGCTTAAACGTGTGAAAGTGAACCAATAGAATTTATTCTTCCTTAGTCGGATGCACGTCCTTCAGACTCTCTGAAAGATCCTTTACTTTTTTCGAAGCTTCGCTCTG
>Ga0190275_10004367_pt1 | contig 10152 bp, 7 predicted proteins | sample Popmic550T_FD_133745 | JGI IMG/M metagenome (GOLD analysis project Ga0190275, IMG submission 133745) | Populus adjacent soil microbial communities from riparian zone of Yellowstone River, Montana, USA - 550 T | ecosystem: Environmental > Terrestrial > Soil > Riparian zone > Trees stand | place...
GCCACCGGCGAGGACGAGGTCGGCGCCGGCATCGACGATCTGCTCCACGTCGACGCCGTCGAAGCGTCCCATCACCGGCACATCGGCCGCCTCGGGCGGGTAGTTGGCGATGTCCTCGACCTTACCGACGACGCGGTCGCCGGCGCCGAGGGCAAACAGGATCTCGGTCTCGGCGGGGGTGAGCGACACGATCCGTTGCGGTTCGGCGGGGAGCGTCACCGACGTCCCCTCGTCGTCGGTCAGCGTCAACGGGTATATCGCGGCCACCGACGGCACGGCCATCGATGGGGACGCCGCCGTTGCGACCGGCGACGAGGTCCCGCCCGACGAGCAGGCCACGACGACCAGCGCGACAAGCAGGAGGGATGCATACCGCGCCATGCGCGCAGCGGGTGAGGCGAGGGTGGGCACGATGCGACTCCAGGGCAATGAGCGGGAATCGATTGCCGAGGGCGCAGATCGCCCCCGAGCGGGACAACGGGAAGGGCGGATCAGCCGGACGGTCGCATCGTTGCTTCCCCTTTCGCACGAAGGTTGAGCATCGACCGCGAGATCGGCGACCGGACTTCCGCGCCCGGATCGGGCGCTGGTCACCGTAGCGGGACTGTGCCGGATTCGCACCGGCTTCGCGACCCCGCGGCATCGAAGAGCACGCCGATGCTAGCACGCGGCGAATCCGAAGAGCCTGCCGTCTCCGGCAGGCTCTTCGTCCCAGGGGCTCTGGAGCCGAGGCTCCAGGCCGGTCAGGCTGGGGTTGCGACCGGCTGCAGCGCCGGGACCTTGACCTTCTCTGGCCGCGCGGCCCAGACGAGGCCGAGGCCCGCGATGACGAAGGTGAGTCCGACTCCGGCGAAGAGGCCAGCCATGCCCAGACCCAGCTGCAGGGTCGACGCGGTGACCGTGCCGACGCCCAGCTCGCCGATCAGTGCGTGTGCCGTACCGGTCCACGCCTGTTCGCGGACTGCGGCGTCGATCGGGTTCGTGCGGTCGAAGTCGCTCCAGTAGCGGCCGGCGACTGGAACGTCGTACGGCGTGCCGGCCGTGTAGACCGTGCCGTCAGGGGCGGTGAAGTCCTCCTCGAGGACGACCGTCTGCGTACCGTGCAGCGTGTGGTAGGCGACCGTCGCCATCTGGTACATGTACTCGCTGCCGGTGTTGACGACCGGATCGTTCGGGTTGAGCTCGTTGGCGGCGACTGGGTAGGCCCAGTCGTTCGTGAGCATTGCCATGATGGCCTGCGCTCCCTCGACCTCTCCGCGGTCGACGAGCTGGCCGTCTTCGTTGTAGGTGAGGGTGACGTTCTGGGCTGCGCTGAACGCGTTCAGCGAGCGGTAGCCTTCCTGGACCTTGATGAACGCATACGCGGCGCCCACCGCGAAGACGAGTCCCAGGACTGCAAGGACGATGCCGAGTTGGCGAAGTCGGGTTGCCACGGTGGTGTTCCTTTCCCTAATCCTTTAGCGCTTGCTTGCCTGAGAACACCATCGCGCCGTCGCGCCCGCCCGGCGCGTGACGGCCGGCCCCTATCGGGGGGCCGAAAGCACCCTTCCGCGTGACCGAGGTGACAAACGGCCCCACGCGGCCGGGCGTCAGGGAGCCGGGAGCGTGTCGACGACCAGGTGCGGCGGGTGGGCGCCCTGGTTCGACGACACGTCGAGCCCGTCGCTCGAGGTCGGCCGGAGCACGAACCCGAAGGTTCCGGTTTGCCGCACCAATGGCGTCACGTCGAGCTCCACCCAGCCGCCGGCAGCGGTAGCGCCCATGTCCGACACGACCGGACCAGTCGTCGGCGCTCGAGTCCTCCACGTCATGGCGTTCGGCAACCAGCTCGTCGTCGTCGGGGCGACCGTCGGCCCATCCCGGCTCGCGTCGGTCACCCACAGGCGCAAGGCGGCACGATCGATGACGCCCGTCGTGTCGCCGACCTTGACCTTGACGTACCCGTGGGCGTCCAGGCCGTTGCCGGTGTCGCCGTCGATGACGAGTGTCGTTGCGTGCCCGAAGTTCCGGGTTGAGTGGGCCTGGTCGACCCACGTGTCGCCGGTCGCGGTGAAGGTGCGACGGGTGCGCGGCGGCGGCTGGCCGTGGGTCGTCCCGGAACCGGCATCCGTGAACGTCTTCCCGGCGATCGGCACGAACGCCCAGTCGTAGCCGTCCGCCCGAAGCGTCAGCTTCAGCACCCCATGGGTTGCCGAGAAGACCTCGCTGTTCGGCACGTTCCGGGTCTTCGGCCGCGGCGCCGTGCCGCCGGTGCCCACGACGAAGGCGCGGATCCCGAACGGGGCGTCGGCGCGTCCCCATGGGTCCTGCGGGGCGAAGCGCTCGTAGTGGTGGTCGTGCCCGTTGAGCACGAGCTCGGCTCCCGCCGCATACAGCACCTCCCAGAGCGTCTGCACGTCGCCCTCGTTGCCGTGCTTACCGGAGCTGTAGCGCGGGTGGTGGAAGTACGCCAGGACGTGGTCGCCGGCGTTCGCCGCGAGGTCCGCCTTCAGCCACGTGACCTGGGCCGACGAGGGACCGCATCCGCCGACGAAGGCACAGTTCGAATTGAGCACGACGACGTGCCACGCCCCGAGGTCGTAGCTGTACCAGCCCTTGCCGCGCGGCCCGGCGGCGCTGCCGAAGTAGTCGAAGTACGGCGTCGCGGCCGAGGTGGTCTTGTACTCGTGGTTCCCGACCGCGGGCCGGGTGCGCGGCCGGTGGCGACCCCAGGTCGGCGCGTAACAGTCGCGGAAGTTGGCTGCGGTGCCGTTCGGATAGGCGATGTCGCCGAGTGCCGCCACGGTGCCGGGGATCCCGTCGAGCAGGACCGCCGTGGCCTCGTCGCCGGTCGTCGCGCAGTCGCCGATATCGCCGGCGGCAACGATCACCGGGTCCTGGGCGGCTGCCGCCGGGCCCGCCGGGCACAGCAGCGTCGCGACGACCGCGATCAGGGGGACGATGCCGGAGCGTCGCCGATGGCCCATGGCGCTATTCCGGCGGCTCAGCCGCGGGGATTCGTCCGTCCCCGGCCGTCGACGACCTGGATCACCATCGTCCGCGGTGCGGACCCTCCGGCCGCGAACGAGCCGTCGACCTCGTCGGCCAGATCGAGGGTGAGCACCCACCGACCGGGAACGTTCGGGGCGGTGACGGTCAGCCGTCCGCGGGCCACCTCACCGGGCTTGAGCGGAACCGCGAGCACGTCCTCGGGATCCGCGGCGGCCCGCTCTGCGCCCCGGTCGTCTGGCTCCACGAGGTGCCACAGCGCGCGGACCCGCGTGTTCCGCCGACGATCGAGGGCCTTCGCGGCCGACGCCGACAGCCACTCGGGATCCGCCCAGTCCACCCTTCCGGTGTTCAGCACGGTCGCGTCGAGATCGAACGTTTCGCCCGCGATCACCGCGCCCGGGTCCTTGACGACAATCGAGCCGCGCCGCTTGCCGGGCACGTACACGACGGTCGACGACCTGGCCGCGGTTCGGCCGAAGCGGCGCTCCGCGAGCGACATCGCGATCTGGTACGCGCCGGGCTTCGTCGGCGCTGTCATCCGCGCCCGAATCGTCTTCTGGGCGTAGCGGGCCGAGGGCTTCCGCTTCTTCGAGGCCGGCTCACCAACGGGTGTCGAGACATAATCCGTGATCCCGAGCGATGCCGGGTTCGCGATACGTTCCACGCGCGTCTTGACCTTGACCCGCGGCAGCTTCCAGCGCTTCGGGGCCTTGCGGACCTTCCAGTCGACCAGCAGCTGGCCGTCCCGGACGGCAGCCTCGGGCGCAGCCAGCTTGACCCCGGAGAACGGGGCACGCTTGGCGGTCGGGGTCAGCATCACCCACAGGCCGCCGCCGCCCGTCTGCCACGCGAAGGAGCGCAGGTAGCGAGCGGGGATCCACTCCCCCTTCCAGCCCGCCGGCGCGAGCGGGTCCATCACCCAGAATTGGTCGGTCCGCCCGTCGTAGCGATCGAGATAGATCGCGTGGTTGTCCTTCTTTCCCTTCTTCTTCCAGAAATTGGGGGCCCAGCGGCCGTAGTGGCTGGGCAGCTCGTGGTAGTCGCCGAGCAGGACCGCCCCGCCGCCGGCACGGATCCGGGCGCGCATCTCGTTCCATGTCACAAACTCGCCGCCCTCGGGCGACCAGCGGGCCTTGAGCCCGAGCTGGCGCAGCACCGGCGCGAGATCCTTGAAGTTCGAGCCCTTCGACCGGTCGCCCGACAGGCGCCGCAGGCGATCCTTGGACACCGTGATCCGACCGGCCGTCCATTTCTCGACGAGCATCGAGGCCGACGCCCACAGGCAGTCGCTGGTCGTGCTGCCGCGCTCGCGCTGCGTGACGAAGTCCGGGTGGTAATTGGGCAGCGGACGGTGCGGTTCGCGGGCCGCGGCAGGCAGGGCCGCCGGCACGAGGAACGCGATGGCGAGGGCGAGCGCACCGACGGCGCGCGGGAGACGTCCGGGCAAACTGGGGTCCGTTCGGCATTCTGGTTTCGTGCCCGGACGCCGTCGCGTGGATCGAGGGCGGCCGCGCATCTGGTCGATTGCGGTGGAACGGTCCAACCGTGCCCGGCGAGCACGCGTCTTCCTATCCCTCGGTCGTTCACCGTGGAACCGCCAGGAGTCCCGGTCCGATCAGCGCGTGTGACGCTCCGACGCTACCGGTTGTGGGTCGCCGGAATGATCTCGTCGGTGAGCAATCGGAGGACGGCATCGACCTGTTCGAACGCCACCGAGTGGGCTGCATCGTCGTACGTGACGACGCGTTTTGACGGGGCACGGAGGGACGCCGCCCAGTCGAGTGCGAGCTCACGCCGGCCGTCCAGTTCGGCCGCGCCATCCAGGATCCAGACCGGCACGTCGAGCGAGGGCACGTCGGTGCGGAGGTCAACGTCGTACGCCTGCGGGTACATGATCGCGAACGTGTCGAACAGGCCGCGCACGGCGTTGGCCTTGTTGTTCAGGTCGTACTCGGAGGCGAGCAGCCCGAAGAAGCCGACCCCGGCGTCACCGATGAGGTGGGTGTACGTTGCCGACGGCGTGTACGGCTCGTAGATGTAGTCGTAGTAGGTCCAGATCATGGCGTTGGTCAGCGGGAAGTCCCTGTAGGGAGGGGCGCCGAATCCTGCGAGCGTTGCCGCGAGCTCCGTGTTCCCGCTCCGTGCGGCGTACGCCGTCAGGTCCTCGTAGATGCGCCGGTCCGTCTCGCGGATGTTGACCATCTGGCCGCTGCCGATATAGGCGTGATACAGGTCGGGGCGCTGCTGGACTGCGAGGACTCCGAGCAGGGTCCCCCACGACTCGCCCATCACGTAGATGCGCTCCTCGTCGAAGCGCTCGGTGAGGTACTCCGAGAGTGCGATCGTGTCGGCCACCGCGTTGTCGAGCGTCATCTCCGACATCGGCTCGATCGCCGGGTAGGAGTTGCCGGTGCCGCGCTGGTCCCAGTCGACGAACACGACGTCGTCGTCCCAGACGCTGCTGATCGGCCGGGCATAGCCGAAGTCCGACTGGCCCGGACCGCCCGACAGGTAAAGCAGGACCGGATTGTCCGGGTCGGCCGCGCGGATCATGACGGTCTGCTCGGTGCCGTTCAGGTCGACCTTCACGAGCTCGGCGACGCTCCCGGGAACGGGCTGTCCGTCGGGTCCAAGGATGGGTGGTGTGGAAGCTGGCATCATGACGAGCAGGGCGAGGCCGAGCGTCGCCGCCCCGAGGATCGTCGTGCCGATCGGCAGGCCACGCCCGTGGCCGTCGACAGCAGGCCGCAGCCGGAGCCCGAGTGCGGTGCCGAAGAGCATCGGCATCAGCAGCAGGACGCCGTGCAGCCCGCGGCTGAATGCGACAGCCATGAGTCCAAACGTGTTGTCGAGGCGGATGAGGTCGAGCGTGGGACCGCTGGCATCGATTCGCGCGAGCTCGAGCGCAATGAGATACACGAGGCCGACCGGGACGATCGGCCAGGCGCGGCCCACGAGCAGTCCGGTGAGCACGCCGACCATCAGGCCCATCCCCATCGCGAGGAGTCCGTTCTCGGCGATCACGGGCCCACGCGGCATCAGGAACGCGCTGAGGAGCCCGAGCAGGAACGCAAGCATCGTGGCTGCAGCCAGCCCGGCGCGCCAGTCGAGGGTCAGGAGTCCGGCGACCCGGGCGCTCCGCCGATGCGCGGGACGAAGGGTCGTGTCGAGCGTCGCCATCGTGTCATCCTCATCGAGGGACGCGTCTGGTCACCGCAACCGCGCGGCACGCCTGTGAGGTTCATCGAAGCGATTCGGGCGCTTGCCGGCACGGGCCGAAGGTCGCCACGTCACGGTCCTCCTGGCCTGACCCGCGGACCGGTCAGCCGAGGCGTCGAAGCGCCGACCTGGCGGCGTGCCAGCCGGCCATGCCGTGCACGCCCCCGCCGGGCGGCGTGGCGGCAGAGCACAGGAAGATCCCCGGATCGGGCGTCGCATACGGGTCGAACAGGCGAAGGCTCGGGCGCGTGAACAGCTGTCCCAGGTCGAACCGGCCGCCGGCGATGTCCCCGCCCACGTAGTTCGGGTTGTACACCTCGAGCTCCTCGGGACCGATCGTCGAGACCGCCAGGATCCGCTCGCGGAAACCCGGCGCGAAGCGCTCGATCTGGGCGAGGATCGGCTCGGTCATGTCGACGGTGGAGCCGTTCGGGACGTGGCAGTACGCCCAGACCGTGTGGCGGCCGGCCGGCGCGCGGGACGGGTCGAACAGGCTCTGCTGGGCGAGCAGCACGAACGGGCGCTCGGGGTGGCGGCCGGCCGTGACCGCCGCCTCGGACTGGGCGATCTCTTCGAGTGTGCCGCCGAGGTGGACGGTGCCGGCCCGGTCCAGGCCCTCCGCCTGCCACGGGATCGGTCCTTCGAGAGCCACGTCGATCTTGAACACGCCCGGGCCGTAGCGATAGCGCCCCAGCCGGCGGCGAAAGCCATCCGTCAGGCGGTCGCCCGCGATCGTCGCAAGCGACCGCGGCGCCACGTCGAAGAGCGCCACCCGGTGCGGCGGGAGGTCGCCGATCCGCTCGATCGGATGGTCGGTCTCGATCCGCCCGCCGCTGGCAACGAGCTCGGCGGCGAGCGCCTCGGCGAGCCGCCCCGAGCCGCCGTGCGGGAACGGCCAGCCGTCGACGTGGGCCGAGCCGAGCATGACCAGCGCAGCTGCGCCACTGACCGGCTCCGTCAGCGACAGGATCGAGTGCGCCCCGGCCCCGGCGACAAGGGCACGAGCCCGGTCGTCCCGGAAGCGACGCGCGAGCCGCGTCGTCGATTGGATCGCCGTCCAGCCGAAGCGGGCCAGGCGCACGGTTCGAGGCGGCCACAACGGGACGTGGAACGGCGCGAGGATGTCGCGCTGCAGCTCGGGCCAGCTGCGAACCAGCGGCTCGAACGTCCTCCGGTACGCGTCGGCGTCGGGACCGAGACGCGCCGCGGTCGCGTCGACGTCGCGCTCGACGAGCACCGCCGTCCCGTCGTCGAGCGGGTGGCCCAGGCTGTACGGCGCCTCCACCCAGCGCAGGCCGTGCCGGGCGAGGTCCAGCTCGGCGAAGAACGGCGAGGTCCTGCCGAAGGGATGGATCGCACTGCACACGTCGTGGATGAAGCCCGGGAGCGTGCGCTCGGCCGAACGGGTGCCGCCGCCCACGGTTTCCGCCCGTTCGAGGAGCACGACCGGGTGACCGGCCCGCGCGAGCTCGATCGCGGCCGCCAGGCCGTTGGGCCCGCCGCCCACGACGACGGCGTCGGGAGCGTTCATCCGCCCTCGCGCAGGCGTACCGGCCCGACATAGTCCCCGACCGGCTCGCGGTTCCACCAACGGCCGGACGAGCGCAGCTCCTGCCACGACGTGAAGCGGTAGCGGAACAGCCGGGCGCGGACAGACGATGGCGGCTGGTCGGCAAACGGGTTCTCCCGCAGCAGCCCGAGGATCGCCCGGTCGCCGCGCAGCAGCGCTGCCAGGAACGACATGAACCAGCTCTCTCCGTATTGCCGCGACAGGGGCAGGAACCACATCAACCAGTCGAGGCGCAGATGGTACGGCGCTGCCTGGCGTGGGAGCCGGTGCGGATCGCCGGGCTTGCCCTTGAACTCGTACTCACGCCACTCGGCATCCGGGCCGGGATCGGCCTCGGGCGTCCCTTCGATCACGACCTCGTAGCGCTCGCGGCCGACGGTCCCGAAGGCCCCGTACGTGTTCACCAGCCGGAGCGGATCGAACGAGGCGTTCATCATCTGGTGCGGGCTCAGGAGGTTGCGGACCGGGAACCAGCTCAGCACGACGACGAGCGCGGTCAGCCCGAGGACGGCAGCCGCGAACCAAACCGGCGTGCCGCCGAGCGCAGGCGCGACACCGGGTAGGGAGCCGAAGATCGCGGTGATCGTCCCGTCGTCGATCCCCGCGGCGAGGATCACGATCGTGACCCAGTTGAGCCATGCGTAGTTGCCGCTCACGACCAGGTAGAGCTGGCTGCCGATCATCAGCACGGCCGCCACCGACGCGCCGGGCTGCGGAAGAAACAGGCCGAACGGCAGGACCAGCTGGGCCACGAAGTTCCCGACGACCTCGATCCGGTGAACCGGACGCGGCAGGTGGTGGAAGAACCACGACAGCGGATTCGGCATGGGCTGGGTCTCGTGGTGCCAGTCCATGCAGGTCAGATTGCGCCAGCACGGATCGCCGCGGAGCTTGATGAGCCCGGCACCGAACTCGACGCGAAAGGCGAGCCAGCGGAACAGGAGGATGACCGGGAACGGCGGCGGCGTATCGGCGTTGCCGAGGAAGATCGCCAGGAACCCGGCCTCGAGCAGCAATGTCTCCCAGCCGAACGAGTACCAGGTCCCGCCGATGTTCACGATCGAGGTGTAGAGCGCCCACAGCAGGAACCACCCGAGCATCGTGACCGGCAACGGCGCCTGTTGCGCGAGTCCCAGCAGGAACGTGGCGGCGACGATCATGCCGATCCCGGCGACGACACGCAGCCGGCGGTCGGAATACCCGAAATGGAAGATGCTCGGTGTCCGCCGGAACGACGTAGCCGCGAGGATGGAGCGGGCCGGCTCGAGCCCGCGATCGCCGCTCAGCGCGGGGAACTGGTTCGCCGCAACGAGGAATGCGATCAGGTACAGCGCTGCCAGGCCCCGTTCGATCACGAACCGCGCAAACTGGTAGTCGGGGGCGGCCAGGTCGGGCATCTGGACCACCATACGGGGCGCGGCATGACCTCCGGCCACCATGGGCGCCCGCGGGCGTTTCGTAACGCCTAACGGCATGGTCACCCAGGGTCTGTAATGCCCATCGCAAAGGAATGCTTGCAAAGAAGGCTTTGCGATGGTAGTGTCTCCGCATGGATGCCAATACCAAGCGCGTCACCGATGTCCGGACGCTCCGCGCGATCGTCCATCCCCTGCGCATCCGCCTGCTGAGCCTGCTCCGTCTCGACGGACCGGCGACTGCCACTGAACTCGCCCGGCGGACCGGCGAGTCGAGCGGCGCGACGAGCTATCACCTGCGCCAGCTCGAGCGGTTCGGCTACATCGAGGATGACGGGCCGCAGATCGGGCGCGAACGCCGCTGGCGGGCGACGACCCAGACGACAAGCTGGGAGGTCGCCGACTTCGCGACGGACCCCGAGGGCCAGGCGGTCAGCGATGCCCTCGAACGGCGCCAGGTCGAGCGGGCTCTCGCCCAGTTCGAGGCGTGGTTGGCGCATCGCTCGGAGCTCGACCCCGCATGGTTGCGGGCCGCGACGCTCGGTGACGACGTCCTGCGCCTGACTCCCTCGCAGACGAAGGCACTGACCGAGGAGCTGTACGCGGTGCTCCGCCGCTACCGCAGCACTCCCCCGCCGGCCGAGGACGGGGAGACGGCCGCGCTCGTTGCGGCCTACCTGCAGCTCTTCCCGTTCGAACGGCTCGAGGACCTCGACCGATGACCGGCCCGCGGCCGCGGATGCTCACCGCCCGCCAGGCCGAGTGGCGTTACGTCGTCCTGAGCGGTCTCCAGTGGCTGCCGGTCGGGCTCGTCATCCCGGTCCTGGTCCTGCTGCTGCGGGCGCGCGGCCTCGAGCTGCCGGTCATCGGCGCCCTGTTCGCGGTCTACACCGTCGTCGTGATCGTGCTCGAGCTGCCGACCGGCAGCCTGGCCGACGTCCTGGGCCGGCGACGCAC
>Ga0190275_10004368_pt1 | contig 10151 bp, 6 predicted proteins | sample Popmic550T_FD_133745 | JGI IMG/M metagenome (GOLD analysis project Ga0190275, IMG submission 133745) | Populus adjacent soil microbial communities from riparian zone of Yellowstone River, Montana, USA - 550 T | ecosystem: Environmental > Terrestrial > Soil > Riparian zone > Trees stand | place...
CATCGGCGACCTCGCCATCGACGTGCCGGGCCACTCCGTGAACCGCAACGGGTCGCAGATCAGCCTCACGCCGCTGGAGTTCGACCTGCTGCTGTGCCTGGCCCGCAAGCCGTGGCAGGTCTTCACCCGCGAGGTGCTGCTCGAGCAGGTCTGGGGCTACCGCCACGCCGGTGACACCCGCCTCGTCAACGTGCACGTGCAGCGGCTGCGCTCGAAGATCGAGCACGACCCCGAGCACCCGGAGATCGTCGTGACGGTGCGCGGCGTCGGCTACAAGGCCGGTACGGCCTGACATGAGCGATCCGACCGGCGCCGGAGCACTCGGGGGCCTGGTCTCCCGGGTGGGCGCCGCGCTGCGGCGGCTCTGGCGGCGCACGCTGCACCTGTGGCGCTCGTCGCTGGGCTTCCGCGTCGTCGTCGTCACGATGCTGCTCGGCGTGCTCGTGCTCGCGGCGGTCGGCACCTACCTCTACGGCTCGATCGCGCAGGGCCTCGTCGACAGTCGGCAGCGGATCGTCTCCCAGGACAGCCTCCGCGACGCGACCGACGCGCAGGAGCGCTTCGACTCGACCGACCAGACCGACACCCAGGCCAAGCTCACGCAGTTCGCGACGACGCTCATCACCACCTACCGCCGCGACGCCGGCAACGAGCCCCGTTACGTCGTGCTGACGCGGTTCGAGGACAACACCTCCCCGGTCGTCGTCGGGCCGCTCGAGAGCGGCAGCGTCGGCGCCCGCTTCATCCCGGAGGACCTGCGGGCCCAGGTGGCGGCGCAGCCCGACCGCCAGCACCTGCAGGTGACGACGATCGAGGAGGGCGACGACACCATCTCGGCCATCATCGTCGGGCAGCGCATCGACACCGGAGTGGCGGGGGACTACGGCCTCTACTTCATCTACCCGATGCACCGCGAGCGCGAGATCATCAGCTTCATCGGGCAGACCTTCCTGCTCGGCGGGGCGGCGCTCATCCTCCTCGTCGGGGCGATCGCCTTCGTCGTGACCCGACTGGTCGCCGACCCCGTGCGCCGGGCGGCGATCGTCGCCGAGCGCTTCGCCGACGGCAACCTCGATGAGCGCATGCAGGCCAAGGGGGAGGACGACCTCGCCCGGCTCGGCACCTCCTTCAACGGCATGGCCGCCTCGATCCAGCAACAGATCGCCCAGCTCGAGAACCTCTCGCGGGTGCAGCAGCGCTTCGTCTCCGACGTGTCCCACGAGCTGCGCACCCCGCTCACGACCATCCGGATGGCGGGCGACCTCATCCACGACTCGCGCAGCCGCTTCGAGCCGACCGTGGCGCGCTCGGCCGAGCTGCTGCACCACGAGCTCGACCGCTTCGAGTCGCTGCTCACCGACCTGCTCGAGATCTCCCGCTTCGACGCCGGGGCGGCGGTGCTCGAGGTCGAGGCCAGCGACCTGCGCGCCTCCGTCGACCGGGCCGTCGACGCCCACCGCACCCTCGCTGCGCGCAAGGGCACCGAGCTCGTCGTCCACGAGCCCGACGAGCCGGTCATCGCCGAGATCGACTCGCGCCGCATCGAGCGCGTGCTGCGCAACCTCGTCTCCAACGCGGTCGAGCACGGTGAGGGGCTTCCCGTCGAGGTGACCATCGGCAGCAACGACTCGGCCGTCGCGGTCACCGTCCGCGACCACGGCGTCGGGCTCAAGCCCGGTGAGGCTGCGCTCGTCTTCACCCGCTTCTGGCGGGCCGACCCGGCGCGGGCCCGCACGACCGGGGGAACCGGCCTCGGCCTCGCCATCGCCCTCGAGGATGCCCGACTCCATGCCGGCCGCCTCGAAGCCTGGGGCTCCCTCGGCGAGGGCTCCTGCTTCCGCCTCACCCTGCCCCGCAAGGCCGACGCGACCATCACGAGCTCGCCGCTGCCGCTCAGCCCGCTCGCGGCGGAGGCAGCGGAGGCTGCTCAGGCAGCCGAGGCCGCGGGGGCGCAGGCTGCCCAGGCGACACGCGGCGGTTCAGGCCCCGACGGCGGGTCGGTGCATCCTCGCGGTGACGGCACTCTGTCCCGCGCGGGCTCCGCCGTCGGAGACGGCAACGGTTTCGTCGACGACGACACCCTGCGCCTGCGGCGCATCGTGCCGGAGCGCACGCCATGAGGCGCCGTCTGCTGGCAGCGGCCGCGCTCGCGGTGAGCGTGGTGCTCACCGCCTGTGGGGGGCTCCCCGAGTCCGGACCGGTCATCGAGGGCCGCTCGCTCGGCGAGGCGATCAACGAGCCGGTGCGCGTGGCCGCCACCGGGCCGCGAGACGGTGCGAGCCAGGAGGAGATCGTCCGTGGCTTCCTGCGCGCCGGAGAGGACAGCGACGAGACGAGACAGACCGGCAAGCGCTTCCTCGCACCGCAGTCGGTCGACGTGTGGCGGTGGTCGACCCAGGAGGTCGTGGTCTACGACAGCGACCTCTCGGTGCGTCTGGTCGACGAGGAGACGGTGCAGGTGCGGGCGACCGAGGTCGCCCGGCTCGGCCCTGACGGCCGCTACACCGAGCAGGCGACGGGCACGAAGGTCACGCTGACGCTGGGCGTGCGCAAGGTCGGTGGCGAGTGGCGCATCGACCTGCCGCGCGACGGCTTCGGCCTGTGGCTCGACTCCGACCAGTTCGACCGCACGTTCACGCCACGGATGGTCTACTTCGTGACCCCGAGCGGTCGCGACCTCGTCCCCGACTTCCGCTGGTTCCCCAACGGGCCACGACTCGCGACGACGCTGGCCCGGGCCCAGCTCGGGCGGGTGCCCGACTACCTCGAGAGCGCTGTCGTCACGGGCGTGCCCACGAACACGAGGCTCGCGGTCAACGCCGTGCCGGTCGTGGGTGGGCGTGCCCAGGTGAGCCTCAGCAGCGAGGCGCTGTCGGCCGATCCCGACGACCGCACCGCGATGTGGGCACAGCTCACTGCCACGCTGTCGCAGGTGTCGTCCGTGTCGTCCGTCTCCCTCGCCGTCGACGACACGCCCCTCGAGCTGCCCAGCGGTGTCTCGTCCGCGAGCTCGGCCGCCGAGCTCGGCTACGACACGGTGACCAACCGGACCTTCGACACGGCCCTGCTCCGCCAGGGCGACGAGCTGAGCCGCCTCGACCCGCGCTTCCTGCCGGACACCACGGTGGGCTCCCGGCGCGCCGACACCAAGCCTCAGGAGGGCGACGTCGCGCGCATCCCCGACACGTGGACGCGTCTCGCCCTGTCGGCCGACGGCAAGCAGGTGGCGGCCGTGAGCACCGGCCGCCAGCTGCTCTCGCTGTGGCAGGCCGATGCGCCGCAGGTCGTCGTGCCGCCGTTCGCCTCCTCGCTGACCGCGCCCACCTACGACGCGGCGGGCTACCTCTGGGTGGGTGGCGCCGACGCAGGCAACGAGGACCACATCTACGTCCTCGACCCCCGGGCGTCCGCCGGGGCAGCCACCCCTGTCGCGGTCAAGGCGCCGTGGCTGAAGGACCGCAGGGTCGTCTCGCTCGCTGTGTCCGGCGACGGGGTGCGCCTGCTCGTCATCACGACCAACCGACAGGGCACCGATGCGCAGCTCGGCATCAGCGGCATCCAGCGACTGCCCAACGGCCGGCCGACGGGCCTCGCTGCCCCGCTGCGCCAGGCGCAGCCGCTCCGCGTCCTCACCGACGTCGTCTGGCTCGACACGACGCGGTCGACGTATGCCGTGCTCGGCCAGGTCACCGAGGCCGACCCACCGCGCCCCTGGGTGGGCACGATCGGACTCGGGCTGGAAGGCATCCGCAGCCACGGTCGGTCCTCGGCGGAGTCGGGCCGCACCGCGCCGGTGCCGGGCGCCGTCACCATCACCACGGTCGGCGGGCCTCGCGGCATCGTCATCACGACGGCCGACGGCTGGGCCTGGGCCCGGGCCGGCTCCGCGTGGCGGCAGGTTGTGAAAGCCACCGACGTGCTCGTCCCCGCCCGCTGACTCATCGCTCGAGGGCGCCGGCACCATCCACCACCCCCTGGGCAACACACCGAGCAGTCGTCAATGCCACCGGGTATGCCGCGCAGACCTGGCAGCTGCTCGGTGTGTTGCGGGGGAGAGGAAGGCCGCGAGTGCGGTCATGGGATGTCCCCACCCCGGAGGTGTCGGTGCGGCTGGGTGCGACGGGATCCACAGGAGTCGGCTTCGGCGCTGCCGGTCCGCCTCGACGTGGTCGACTCGGTGCATGGTGCACCCACTGGCTTCGCGGCTCGCCGATCTCGTGCTCGCGCACGAGTGCGCGGCGTGCCATCGCCCGGGCACGCGGTGGTGCGCGCGATGTGATCTCGCGCTCCAGCGGCTCGAGCTCGGGCCGCAGCCCGAGCCGGTGCGACCGCGTCCGATGCCCCCGCGGATGCCTCCGACGCATGCCACGACGGCCTATGCCGACCCCGTGAGGGCAGCCGTGTCGGCCTGGAAGGACGGCGACCGCCGTGATCTCGTGGCGGTCCTCGGGCCCGTCCTCGAGCGCTCGGTGGAGGCGGCCGTGCTCGCCGCCGGTTGGAGCCGCGCACCGGTGCTCGTCGTGCCGGCGCCGTCGTCTGCGGGAGCGGAGCGCCGCCGTGGTGACGCACCCCTGCGCGACCTCGCCGACTGGGTCGCGCGCCGGCCGGGGCACGATCTGCTGAGGGTGGTGCCTGCCCTCCACCAGGTGCGCCGCGTCGCCGACCAGTCAGGTCTCAACATCACCGAGCGGCGCCGCAACCTGGCCGGCGCAATGGCGGTCAAACCCATGTGGCGCAAGGTCATTCGCGACCGACGTGTCGTCGTGGTCGACGATGTCGTCACGACTGGAGCGACCCTTGCGGAGGCCGCACGGGCCCTGCGTCGGGCCGGCGCACTCGACGTCGTCGCCGCTGCGGTGGCGGCCTCTCAGCGGCACGAGCAGGTGTGACCGGTGTGTCGGGTGTGATGTTTCAGTCGGCCCGTCACAACGCCTTCCCACGGTCGTCCCGGGCGAAGTAGTGTCAAGGCAAGGCCCCGTCCTGCACGGGCCGACGGCTCGATCGACGGGCCGGACGGCCGCAGGACAGACGGAGCGGAGAGGGGTGGTGCCCATCGAACGGCGGGCCCGACCTCGCTGAGGCCGGCCCGGTCAACATGTCGCCACATGCGCGCGAAGAAGACGCGCGCGACAAGGAGGAACCGTGGAGATCGTCGTCACTGGACGCCACGTCCAGATCCCCGACCGATTCCGTGAGCTGCTGGACGAACGACTGGCCAAGGTGCCGGCGCTCGCTCCCAAGATCCATCGAATCGACGTCGTCGTCACCCACGAGCGAGTCGCTCGCGGGTCCGAGAAGGTGGAGATCACCTGCCACGCCAAGGGACCGGTCATCCGGGCCGAGGCGTGTCTCGACGACAAGTTCGCCGCGCTCGACGCGGCCGTCGACAAGCTCATGGAGCGATTGAGGCGGGTGCACGACAAGCAACGTGTGAGTCGCGGTCGGCGCCAGCCCGAGTCGGTGGCGCGGGCGACCGCGCGCGTCGACGCCGCGACCAACGGCTCGGCACCCGTGACGACCCTGCAGCCCGCGGCCGAGCCGGAGGTCGACGACCTCGACCGCTTCGGGGCCCTCGGCAACTCCCCGATCGAGGTCCGCGAGAAGGTCCACACGGCGGCGCCGATGTCGCTCGAGGACGCCGTGAACCAGATGGAGCTCGTCGGGCACGACTTCTTCCTCTTCCACGACGCCGACACCGACCGTCCGAGCGTCGTCTACCGGCGACGTGGCTGGAGCTACGGCGTCCTGCACCTCGAGACCGACGCAACGTCCGAAGGCGACTCCCGTCACGGCCCGTCCCCTGTCGAGGCCGTCGGGAGTGTCGCCGCCACGGGCTGACCCCCTGCGGCCGGTGCGGCGAGGCGTCGGGGCGTCACCGGGAGACCGGTCGGCGCCCCGACGTCGGCGCCTGCTGACAGGATGACGCTGTGAACATCACCGCAGAGGTCATCCGAGTGCTCATCGTGGACGACCACGCCCTCTACCGGCGCGGCTTGCTCACGGTGCTCGAGACCGAGGACGGCATCGAGGTGGTGGGAGAGGCCGCCGACGGCGTCGAGGCGGTCGACCAGGCCGAGGAGACCCTGCCCGATGTCATCGTGATGGATGTCAGCATGCCCAAGCGCGGCGGCATCGATGCCTGTCGCGTCATCAAGCAGCGGGTGCCCTCGGCCCGGATCCTCATGCTGACGAGCTCCGACGACGAGGCCAACCTCTTCGAGGCGGTGCGGGCCGGCGCCACCGGCTACCTCCTCAAGGACGTGCCGCCGGAGGAGGTGGCAGCCGGCATCCGGGGAGTCCACCAGGGCCAGTCGCTGCTCTCGCCGATGATGGCCTCCAAGCTGCTGACGGAGTTCGCGCTGATCAGCCAGCGCGACACGCTGCCCGCGCCCACGCCCGGGCTCGAGCTCCCGCGACTCACCCACCGGGAGCTCGACATCCTCAAGCTCGTCGCGCGCGGCCGGCTCAACCGGGAGATCGCCGCCGAGCTCTTCATCTCCGAGAACACCGTGCGCAACCACATCCGCAACATCCTCGACAAGCTGCAGATGCACTCACGCATGGAGGCGGCGATGTATGCCGTGCGGCAGCGCCTCATCGACCCCGGCGAGTGACCGGGGGTGACCAGCGCATGATCCAGCGCACGACGACACCCGCGGCCCGGGCGACGAGGCCGGCGCCCACCGCACCGTCCGCGACCCGCACTGTCACGCGCGCGCAGGCGCGTCGTGTCGCCATCGCCGCGCAGGGCTTCCTCGACCCCAGGCCGGAGCCCTTCGCCGCCACGATGCGCCACGTCCAGCGCGTCGTCGACCGGGTCGGTGTCGTCCAGATCGACAGCGTCAACGTGCTGGCCCGCAGCCACTACCTCCCCTTCTTCTCGCGCCTCGGCCCCTACGACACCGGTCTGCTCGACCGCGCGCGAGACCGAGCACCTCGGCGCCTCGTCGAGGACTGGGCCCACGAGGCCTGCCTCATCCCACCGTCGACGTGGCCCCTGCTCGACTTCCGCATGCGGACCGCCGCCGACAGGGCGTGGGGCGGCATGCGCCGGATCCTGGAGGAGCGCCCCGACTTCGTCGACGTGGTGTGCGCTGAGGTCGAGGCACGCGGCCCGATGACGACCCGCGAGCTCGAGGTCGCCCTCGCTCATGACCAGCCCCGTCGCACCGACCACTGGGGCTGGAACTGGTCCGACGTCAAGCAGGCGCTCGAGTACCTCTTCTGGGCCGGGCGCATCAGCTCGGCGGGCCGCACGAGCCAGTTCGAGCGGCGCTACGCCGCTCTGTCGACCACGGCGCCGCCGGCGCTGCGCGCGGCCTGGACCCAGCGACCCGGACCCGAGGCCGACTCCGACCGCCATGTCGAGCTCGTCCGCACGGCTGCGCGCGCACACGGCATCGGCACCGAGCTGTGCCTCGCCGACTACTTCCGCATCTCCCGCGAGGACGCCCGTCCTGCCATCGCGCGCCTCGTCGCCGACGGCGAGCTCATCCCGGTGACGGTTCCGGGCTGGAAACCTGCTTGGCTGCACGCTGAGGCGCGGCTGCCGCGCCGGGTCCACGCCGAGGCGCTGCTCAGCCCGTTCGACTCGCTCGTGTGGCAGCGTGAGCGGATCCACGCGCTCTGGGACTTCCACTACCGCATCGAGATCTACACGCCCGCGCAGAAGCGTGTGCACGGCTACTACGTGCTGCCGTTCCTCTACGGCGACGCCCTCGTCGCACGGTGCGACCTCAAGGCCGACCGATCGGCGGGCGTGCTGCGCTGCCACCGCATCACGTGGGAGCGAGGTGCTCCGGCCGAGGCCCGCCCGGCACTCGTGGCCAACCTCGAGTCGATGGCCGCGTGGCTCGGGCTCTCACGGGTCGAGCTGCAGCCGGGCTGATGCCGGCGTCGGCGGGGAAGCACCCCGGTGAGCGGAGGCGCACGGAGCCGGGCCGGGAGGGCGGCATACCGCGTGATCGTGCGTGCGGAACCAGCCGACAGGGCGGTGCGTTGGTCGTTCCGTCAGGTGGACGGATAGCCTAGGCGGGTCCGTGACCCATCGCGGGCGATGGAGCCCACCCTCCGGGCGGGTCCACACGTTGAGTCGGGAGTGAGATCACCAGATGGCCGTCATCGAGAAGCTGCTTCGTGCGGGCGAGGGTCGGACCCTGAAGAAGCTGCAGGGCATCGCCAAGCAGGTCAATGCCCTCGAGGCCGACTTCGAGAAGCTCACCGACGAGGAGCTGCGCGACGAGACCAAGGGTTTCCGTGACCGCCTCGACCAGGGCGAGACGCTCGACATGCTCCTCCCGGAGGCGTTCGCCGCCGTCCGCGAGGCGAGCAAGCGCACCCTCGGCAAGCGGCACTTCGACGTGCAGATCATGGGCGGCGCCGCCCTGCACCAAGGCAATGTCGCCGAGATGAAGACCGGTGAGGGCAAGACCCTCGTCGCCACCCTCCCGTCCTACCTCAACGCCCTGACGGGCAAGGGCGTGCACGTCATCACCGTCAACGACTTCCTCGCGGAGTACCAGTCCGAGCTGATGGGCCGCGTGCACCGCGCCCTCGGCATGGAGACCGGCTGCATCCTCAGCCCGATGACTCCCGAGCAGCGCCGGGCCGAGTACGCCAAGGACATCACCTACGGCACCAACAACGAGTTCGGCTTCGACTACCTGCGCGACAACATGGCCTGGGACCCGGCGGAGCTCGTGCAGCGCGGCCACAACTTCTGCATCGTCGACGAGGTCGACTCGATCCTCATCGACGAGGCCCGCACGCCGCTGATCATCTCCGGCCCGGCCGACATCGCCACGAAGTGGTACGTCGAGTTCGCCCGCATCGTGCAGCGGCTCAGCCGCGGCGAGGACGGCCGCGGCGACTACGAGGTCGACGAGAAGAAGCGCACCGTCGGCGTGCTCGAGTCGGGCATCGCGAAGGTCGAGGACCTGCTCGGCATCGACAACCTCTACGACACGGTCAACACGCCGCTCATCGGCTACCTCAACAACGCGATCAAGGCCAAGGAGCTGTTCAAGAAGGACAAGGACTACGTCGTCATGAACGGCGAGATCCTCATCGTCGACGAGCACACGGGTCGCATGCTCGCGGGACGGCGCTACAACGAGGGCATGCACCAGGCCATCGAGGCGAAGGAGGGCGTCGAGATCAAGAACGAGAACCAGACGCTCGCCACGATCACCCTGCAGAACTACTTCCGCATGTACGCGAAGCTCTCGGGCATGACAGGCACGGCCCAGACGGAGGCCGCCGAGCTCAACTCGATCTACAAGCTCGGCGTCATCCCGATCCCGACCAACCGGCCGATGATCCGCAGGGACCAGGCCGACCTCGTCTATCGCACGGAGGTGGCGAAGTACGACGCCGTCGTCGACGACATCGCGCAGCGCCACGAGGCCGGTCAGCCCGTCCTCGTCGGCACGGTGTCGGTCGAGAAGAGCGAGTACCTCTCCCAGCAGCTGAAGAAGCGCGGCATCCGCCACGCGGTGCTCAACGCGAAGCAGCACGAGCGCGAGGCGACCATCGTCGCCGACGCCGGGCGCAAGGGCGCCGTGACGGTCGCCACCAACATGGCCGGTCGAGGCACCGACATCATGCTCGGTGGCAACTCTGAGTTCCGTGCCGTCGCCGAGCTCAAGCGTCGGGGCCTGGATCCCCACGAGACGCCGGAGGACTACGAAGCAGCCTGGGACGAGGCGCTCGCCCAGGCCGAGGCCGAGGTGGCCACGGAGCACGAGGAGGTCACCGACCTCGGGGGCCTCTACGTACTCGGCACGGAACGGCACGAGTCCCGGCGCATCGACAACCAGCTGCGTGGTCGCTCCGGGCGCCAGGGCGACCCCGGCGAGTCGCGCTTCTACCTCTCCCTCAACGACGACCTCATGCGCCTGTTCAACTCGGGCCTCGTCGACCGCTTCATGATGACGGCCGGCATGGAGGACGACGTGCCGATCGAGAGCAAGATGGTGACGAACTCGATCCAGAAGGCGCAGGGCTCGGTCGAGGCGCAGAACTACGAGATCCGCAAGAACGTCCTCAAGTACGACGACGTCATGAACCGTCAGCGTCAGGTGATCTACGAGGAGCGCCGTGCGGTGCTCGAGGGCGAGGACCTGCACGAGCAGCTGCGGATGTTCGTCAAC
>Ga0190275_10004369_pt1 | contig 10151 bp, 10 predicted proteins | sample Popmic550T_FD_133745 | JGI IMG/M metagenome (GOLD analysis project Ga0190275, IMG submission 133745) | Populus adjacent soil microbial communities from riparian zone of Yellowstone River, Montana, USA - 550 T | ecosystem: Environmental > Terrestrial > Soil > Riparian zone > Trees stand | place...
GCGTCGTGGGCGTGGTGGGCGGAGTGGCCAACACCGCGGTGGGCCTGGTGGGCGGCATTGCCGCCAGCGTGTACACGGCGGTGAAGGTGAACGTGGCCGACAAGATGGAGGCCGGCGCCAAGGAGGTGGCCAAGAAGGGCGATGAGGCCTATGCGGCCGGCAAGTTCGCCGAGGCCAAGGCCTTCTATGATCAGGCCTACGAGAAGTCCCAGCAGGGGGTGGCCCTGTTCGCTGAGGGCATGGCCAACGCCCAGGCAGGCAGGGGGGCCGAGGCCCGGGCGGCGCTCGCCGGCTTCCTCGCCAGCGCTCCCAAGGGTGAGCAGGCCGAGCAGGCCCGGCAGATGCTGCTGGCCATGGGGGGCGCGCCCCAGATGATGGCGAAGGGCGTGTCCATCGGCTCGAAGATCGCCAAGGAGGCCAAGGCCGAGGCCACCAGCGGCGACAAGGCCTTCAAGGCCGGGCGCTTCATGGAGGCGGCGAAGTTCTACGGCGAGGCCTTCGCCAAGAAGGCGGATCCCTCCGCCCTCTACGCCCAGGGCATGGCGCAGTACGCCGAGGGGGACGTGAAGGAGGCGGCGGAGACCTTCAAGAGCTACCTGGCCTCCAGCGGGAAGCTGGAGTTCAAGGCCCAGGTCGAGGCGGCCCTCGCGGCCACCGCGCACGCCGAGTAGGCACCCTGAAACACAAAAGGCCCGGTCTCCACAGAGGAGACCGGGCCTTCTTACTTCAACCTCTCACAGGCTCTGGCAGTTGCCCGTGGCCGTGTCGCACTGGCGTCCGAAGGTGCAGTCCACATCGCTCGTGCACTTGGGCGCGCAGATCTTCTCCGCGCTGGTGCAGATGATGTTCTCGTCTCCGTCGCACAGCTCGGTGCCCTGGCACTCGCAGAACATCCGCGCGGCGCTCACGCCCGTGCAGGACTTGGCGGTGTCGGGGCAGTCCGTGGGCGACTCGCAGCTCTTGACGCACACCTTGGCGAGCGGGTGACAGAGAGAGTCGTCAGGACAGAACTCGTCCGCGGTACAGCTCTTGAGCTCATCCGACTGCAATACAGAGCAGCCGGCCAGGGCGAACCCACTCACGAGGGCCCCCAGGCAGAGCAGCGTCTTCAGGCTCATGCGTATTCCTTCCATGGGTAGAGCTACTGGGAGTCGGGACAGCCCAGGTAGTAGTCGCGCATCGGCTTGCAGAACTCGGCGGTGAACTCCCCTTGCACTTGTCCCAGCGGGAGCGTCAGGTTGAAGGTGCCACCGAACTCTTTCTCGTCTTCGGACTGGTCCACCTCGAGCTGGCCGCTGGACGCTGGGCCCGACAGGACCCGGACGCCCTGGAAGTCGAGCCAGCGTGCGGAGAGATCGCCGCCCACGGTCCGCGTGCCCTGCTCGAAGCTCGGGGTGCGGAACACCAGCGAGGTGCCCAGATGCGGCTGCGGCAGGCAGGCCAGCCCATCGAACTGGCTGCAGGCGTCGCCCTGGTCGCTGATGACGGCGACGGTGAACTCGTTGCCCGGGATGGGCACGCGAGCGAAGAGGATGGACTTGGGCTCGAGCTCGTGACCGTCGTAGGTCAGCGTCTCGGTCTTGTGGCCTCCACAGGCCAGAAGTCCCAGCGGTGCGAGCAACAGGAGGCGTTTCATCGGTCTTTCCCCGGAGGCTGGTGGCCCGTCAGACAGACCGGCTGGCCATAGGCCGTGATGCAGTCACTGCTCGACGGGCAGCCACTGGCGAGGCAGTCGGTGCTCCCGCCGGTGACGGTGCCGCCGTCGGGTTCGATATGCGTCCCCTTGTCCACACACAGCCCCTGGCGGACATCGCACTTCATGTCCTCGGTGCAGTGCTCGTCCGTCTCGCAACGGATGAGGGGGGGGGAACAGCTCACGGCGGTGAGCGCGGTGAACACCACCGCGGCGATACAGAGAGAGGTGCGTAGAGACATGTCGATGCTCGGAGCCTTGGCTAGAAACTCACGGAGAGGGAGACAGAGGCATCTCCCGCGGGACTCAGGAAGAAGCCGGCCTGGAGGGGCGGCGGCTCGGGAGCGGTGACGAGCAGCTCCGTGGCGACCGGCTCCGGCGGCAGCAGCAGGGCGTTGGTCACCTCGGTGGCCTTGCGCTCCTCGGGGCTCTGCGCCTTGGCGAGACGCTGGTCCGCCTCCTTCTGAAGCGCGGCCATCTGCGCCTTGGCGGTGAGGTACTCACGCACGGCGCTCTGCGTCTTGTAGGCGGCGAAGGCGCCCACCGCGCCCGACAGACTGTAGAAGCCCTTGGAGATGAGCCCGCCGTAGTGCGCCCTTCGGTAGAGCGACAGCGTCTTGTCCTGGGTGGGGTGCTTGGCGGGATCGCGCAGGTCGCGCTCGGGCCCACGGGAGAGGAACCCCGTCGCATAACCCAGCCCGCTGAAGACGGCCGAGTAGACGTAGTAGCGGATGGGGAGGTTGAGCTTGGGCTCGGGGCCCGTCGGCTTCGTCTCCGCCTTGGCTTTCTCTTCCGCTTCCTTCTGCAGCTGCTGAACCTGGAACTGCTTCTCGAGCTCTTCTTTCTTCCGCTGGGCAGCCTCGAGCTCGGCCTCGGCCTGCTGCTTCAGGGCCTCCGCCTGCCGCGCGGCCTCCTCGGCTTGGCGCTGCTGCTCGGCTTGCTGCTGCGCTTCCGCACTCTTTTTCTTCGACTCCGCCGCGCTCACACCCGAGGCGGTCAGGCACATCAGGACGCTAAGTCCCAAGGCTTGTGGCCGTTTCACGTTTTTCTCCCCCCCCAAGTGGTTTTCCGCGGGGGCCCACTCTCCCCATTTGTCGCATCGAGAACGGTCTGGATCGCGAGACCGTGCGATTCCGCGGATTTTTTTTACCTGCCTTCAGAGTGACGCGCTGCGTCCTGCCCGGTCTGTGGGCCCTACCCGGCCCGCAGCTCCGGCTCCAGGAGCCGCAGCCAGCCGCGCAGATCGGACGAGGCCGCCTCCGCGGGGACGCTCCGGGCCTGCTCGAGCTGCCGGCGGACCTCCTCCCAGCCCCGCGCGGCCTCCGGGCTGCCAGGTGACGCAGCTCGAGCCTCGGCGAGCTTCACCGTCGCAGCCAGCAACGCCTCCAGCGCGCGCAGCACCGGATCATTCCGGATCTCGGCCGCCGCGCTCAGCGCCGCGAACCCCTTGCGCGCCTCCAGCAGCGCTCCCCGCAGCGCCTGGACCGCGGCGAGGTGTAAGGAGAACCGCAGCTCGTGCCACCGCGACACGTGGGCCAGCGTGGACGTAGCAATCATCAGGTGGGACTCAGCCACCTCGAGCGCACCCGAGATGATGAAGGCCCGGCCGAGCTCGCCCACGGCACCTCCCTCCACGAAGCGCATCCCGAGCTGCCGCCCCAGCTCCGCCGCCGCCTCCAGGTGTTCGCACGCCTCCGCGGGGCGATCCGCGTCGAGCAGGAAGCAGCCCAGGTTCAGCCGGGAGACAGCCACGCCGGAGCGGCTGCTTGCCCCCAGCGCCTTGGCGAAGGCCTCTTCCAGGAAGCCCACGGCCTCTGCCGTCCGCCCGGACTCTCCAATGGCGTTGGCCAGGTTGTTGAGGAAGAGCACCTCGAAGGTCCGGTCTCCCACGGCGCGGAACAGCTCCAGCGCCTCATGCAGGTAGGGGAGCGCCGCGCCGGGCCCGCTGCGCACCTGCTCGGTGATGCCCAGGTTGCCCACCGTATATGCCTCGAGCCACCGGTCCCCTCCCGAGGGCAGGCTCCGCGCCTCCTGGAGGAAGCGCCAGCCCAGCGCCACATCTCCCTCGTGCCGGGCCACGATCGACAGATCGACGAGGATCCGCTTCTCCCAGGTCGCCTCGCCCAGGGCGCGGAACGACACCCGCGCCTGCTCCAGATCCCTCCGGGCAGCGGCGAGCTGCCCCGTCTCCAGGTGCGCTCGGCCCCGGACCGCCAGCGCCTCGGCCCGCAGCAGGGAGTCTCTGCAGAGTCTCTCCGCCAGCTCCAGCGCCTGATACAGCTGGGGCAGCGTCATGCCCACCGGCCCCCGCGCGGCGAGGTCCGGCTCCAGCGCCACCAGCGCCTCCAGCGCCCGCTTCACGGACTCCGACGTCGGCGGCTGGGCCGCGAGCGCGTGCTCACAGACGGCCAGCAGGTTCTCTCGCTCCAGCATCAGCCGGCGCAGCGCCTCTCCCCCCGCGCGCGCAGGCCCGTGCAGCCCTCTGGCCAGCGCCAGGTAGTACTCTGCGTGACGCGCCACCAGCGCCTCGCGCTCTCCCCGCTCCGCCAGCCGCGAGGAGGCGTACTCGCGGATGCTCTCGTACAGGCTCAGCCGCAGCTCGCCCTGCAGCCCCTCAGAGGCCCCCGCCCGCAGCAGCGACTTGGAGCGCAGCGCTTGGACAATCTCGAGCACCTCCGTCCCGCCCGGCGCCGGCACGAGCACGGCCTCGGCGGCCTCCAGCGTGAAGCCCCCGCGGAACACCGAACCCTGCGCCAACACGGCCTGCTCGGTCTCGTCGAGCAGCTTCCACGACCAGTCAATGGCTCCCCGGAGCGTCGCCTGCCGCTGCGCCGCGTCCCGCTGCCCGATGCGCAGCAGCTCGAAGCGCCGGGACAGCCGCTCCCGGATCTGCCCCACCCCCAGCAATGCCGTGCGCGCCGCCGCCAGCTCAATGGCCAGGGCAATCCCATCCAGCCGCCGGACGATGTCCGCCACCAGCGGTGCCTCGGCCGCCGTCAGCTCGAAGCTCCCCTGCGCGGCCTTCGCCCTCAAGACGAACAGGCGCACCGCCTCCGAGCGGGAGATCGCCTCCAGCGAGCGATCGTCCTCGCCCGGCAGGCTCAGCGGAGCCAGATCCAGGATCCGCTCTCCCGCAAGGCGCAGCGACTCCTGGGAGGTGAGGAGGAACCGGCACTGCGGCGCCAGGACGAGCCAGCGCCGGAGCGGGGCCGACATGTGCCGGAGCAGGTGCTCGAGGTTGTCCAGGATGACCAGGGCCGGTCCGCGGCTGCTCAGCGCGCGGCCGAGCTGCTCCACCCGCTCCTCACCTGTGCCGCTCGTCAGCTGCACCCCGAGCGCCTGCCCGACGACGTGGCAGATGTCCTCGAGCTTTGCCGCCTCGGTGAGCTCGCACCACCAGACGCCGCCCTCCCAGGCCCGGGTGGCCAGCTCGAGGCTGCCGAAGTGCGTGGCCAGCCGCGTCTTCCCCATGCCTCCCGGCCCCATGAGGGTGATGAGCCGGGCTCCCTCCGCGAGCCAGAGCCGCAGCGTCTCCAGCTCCTCCTCTCGGCCGATCATGTCCCCCGGCTCCTGAGGGAGATTGCCGCGCCGCTCCTCCTGCACGCGCAGGGCCTCGAACCGCCGGCCCGAGAGCGAGACAGGCAGGAGCTCCAGCAGGGGCACGGGCTCGGAGATCCCCCGGAGCCGGAAGCTCCCGAGCATGCGCACCGCGGGCTGGCCCAGGTGCTCTTGGATGCCGGCGACTTGAGCCCACGCCGCCCCGCTCAGCAGCACCTGCCCCCCATGGCCCGCATCCGCCACACGGGCCGCCACGTTCACCATCCGGCCGATGTAGTCGATGCGTCCCGTGCCTGCGTCCACCCGCCGCTCGGGCTCGCCCACGTGCACGCCCATGCGCACGCGCAGGCCTCGGTACAGCAGGCCTCCCGCATCCCGCTCCTCCGCCGCCTCGGGCCAGGCCAGCAGCGCCTCCGGCCACGGCGCATCCAGCAGCACCTCCTGCACGTCCAGGCACCAGCGCAGCGCGTCCTCCACGGAGGGAAAGGCGACCATGAACGAGTCGCCCTGCGTCTTCACCTCGTAGCCGGAGGTGGGCACCAGCAGCGAGCGCAGGATCCGATCGTGGATCTCCAGCGCGCTCCGCATGACGGTGCTGGAGCGCTCCCACATCAGGGTGGAGCCCTGGATGTCGGTGAAGACGAGGGCCACCGTGCCAGAGGGAGCTTCGATGGGCATGGCATGAGGGCTCATGGTCGGCGGAAGCAACTCCAGCACCGCGCCTTCCCCGTGTCGGCAACAGGACGGCCCGGGCACACCCTGTTCACCATCTGGCGGAAAATCATCACCCGACTGGATCCTCGAAGAGACAGGGAAAGCACATGTGTCGGATGCTCTCCAGGCGCTCAGTACAATTTCAACGGTACTGCGTGCATCTCTCCGGACAAAAGGGAACTCATGCAAAGCGTGAACCAGAAGACGGTGTGCAGTACGCGAGGCGAGGCGGAAGTAGGGACGTGTGGCTGGAGGTTGCCAGTGGTGTTGCTGCTGGTGGTGGGGAGCCTGGGCTGTGGCCCCACGGATGGCCTCCCGGATCCACCTGCATTCGAGGAGCAGGAGCAGGGGCTCGGCTCGACCAACGGGTTCTCGGTGAACGGGTTCTCGGTGAATGGGTTCTCGGTGAATGGGTTCTCGGTGAATGGGCTCCCAGCGAATGGGCTGTCGGCCAGCGCCCTGTCCTCCGAGGGGTTCGCGGCCTGGTTCGCGCAGGAGCCAGCGCTGGCCGCGCATGTCATGGGCTACGTCGTGCGGTGCGCCGTCCCTGCGGGGCAGACGCGCTCCTATACGGATCCGGGGACGGGTCAGATCTACACCTGGAGCGGGGGACTGGGACTGGCGCCTGACTGGGCCGGTGGAGCCGCCATCAACGAGGCCGAGCAGGAGGTCATCACCGCGTGTCTGCTGGCGCATGTGAACCGGTACGGGCAGCACCTGCCCATCTCCGTGCTGGGGCGAGACGCTCGAGGCAACCTCATCCCCTACACCTCCAGCGAGCTCAACACCTACTCGGCGCGCGAGGCCTGCTTCTTTGGCAACCTCTTCACGAACGAGGGCCTCTTCTTCGGTGTGGACCGGCTCATTGACCACAATGCCTACCTCTCGCGAGCCTGCGCGGGGATGAGCGGCTCTGGGGCTGGGGAGGGGCAGTGCGCGCCGCTGACCTTCGTCGGCGGCTGCTTGCTGAACTGCCTGCAGCTGATTCCGGAGCTGGGGGGGCCTTTCCACCGGACGTGCATGCACAATGGGAAGAGCTACCGGGCCATTACGACTCGCATGCGCGCGTCGGACTACGAGGAGCTCTTCGCGGAGCAATAGAGGTGGCCTCAGCAGAGATGCCCGGAAAGTGGAGGCGCGAGGCATCCCCTGGTGTGTCATCCCCGAAGTATGCCTTCCGATCCGGCCAGTGCTTCGCCCAGCCGGTCCGCACCAGGACGATGGTCCCAGGATCGATTCGGCCATGCTCCTTCTCGAAAGCCTCCAGATGGGAAGGCAGGAGTTGGGCATCACGGTCCCTGGAGGTATCGGCCGAGATATCCACGACGATGGCCGGCGCGATGAGGCTTAGAAGGACAGCACCTTCCCGTGAGCAGACAGCAGCCTCTGGGCTTCCTCCCAGCCCGGCATGGAGTCCGCCACGAAGGTATATGTCCTGATCTCCCTGCCGAGCGCCCTTGAGCTCTTCATGGCGGTCAGGTGGGCTCCTGCCCTGACGAACGCCCTCATCGCCTCTTCGCTCTCCCAGGCGGTCAAGGTGTAGTGCAGGTACCCGAACCCTCGATTCCTGATCTTGAGAAAGCCGGGCTGCGTCTTGAGCTGCCGGCGGATGTTCAGGCCAAAGAGGCTGAGCCTGAAGTACCCCCAGAGGCTCCTGAGCCGGATGGAAGTCACCGTGATCACCATGCCATCGATCCTTCCGGAGTACAGTGCGGCGCTGGGCGCTACTCTGGCACGAAGCTCTCGGAGGCTCGAAGCCCGTTGTGGGCGCGCTGGAGCTGCGCGTCGGTGACGAAGCTCCCCATCGGGCGCTAGGAAGTGGCCCCTACGGGGGGTTAGCGTCTAGCTCATGCTGGCATTTCCTGAGACTCGGCTGAGCAGCTGCACCCTGGAGCAGGTCAGCGCGGTGCGCAGCCGAATCGAGCAGTTGCCGCACATGCCCACCTTCGAGCAGACGGCCCAGGAGGTGACGCAGGCGATCTACGCCGCGTTTCGGCCCTCGCTGGTACTCGTGCGCACGTTCATCACGGTGCCCTACCGGCGGCTGCCAGTGGACATCCAGCGCGCGGTGGGTGACGCGAGCCAGGTCCAGGGCGCAAGAGCTCTGTTGAAGCCCGACACGCTCGTCCTGGCGCTGGCGGGCACCGCGGGTCGTAAGCTGGCCTGGACCGATCGGAGGGGGAGCCGCGGGCATCAAGGCATCCCGCTGATCTCCTCCCAGCTCGTCAGCTCCATCCCGATGGTCGCTCGCCTGCTCCAGCAGATGGGCGTGGGCCTCAATTGGATCGACACCAGCGACCTCTCGCTCTTCGATAACAGCGTGGCGTCACGCCTCTTCTACGTGCCGGACGCGGCGGCGACGGTGGATGCGCAGCGCCGGAAGGTCATCCCCGACCAGGACTTCGTCCGGACTCACGGGGTGAAGACGGTCTTCGGCGTGGGCGGCAGCTTCCTCATCAACCCGAGCGCCTTGATGGTGCTGATCGCCTTCTGCTCCGAGCCCGTGCCCAAGGGCGTTGCGAGATGGTTCTCCACCATTACCACCGGGCTGATGGCCAGGACCCTCTCCCTGGTGCAGACCGGAGCCCTCTTCCAGCCCTGAGCCTGGGCCTTGCGCGTGGCCGCTCAGCCCTGCAGGTCCTCCGGCGTCAGGCCCGCCTCGTCGAGGTCCAGCTCATCCAAGGGAATGCGCTGGATGTGCTCCCGGGGGTTCTTGACGTCGTCCTTGTACTTGTCCGCCCCGCTCTCGTACGTCACCCAGAGCTCCCCATCGATGATGTTCAGCCCCTGCGCGTATGGGTCGATCTTCCCGTTGCTGATATCGGTCCGGTCATCGATGTCCGCCGTGAAGGAGTCCGTGTCGAATGGCTGGTACACCAGCTTGTGGTCGCCGGTGGTGAACAGCAGCGCGCCGTCCACCACTGCGATGCCTTGAGCCCGGTCTGGCGCGCGGATGGGCCCCTGCGGCGAGTTCTCGTTCTTGATGAGTTCGCCCGTGTCCGGGTTGATCTCGTACCGCCAGACCGCGCCCGCCTTGCCATCGCCGTCCTCGCTGTACCCTCCGACGTAGGCGTAGCCGTCCTTCACGGTCATGAAGCTGCCGTTCGAGATCAGCCCGGTCTTCGGATCGGCGGGGTCGACCGTGTCAGCGGGCACCTCGAGCACCTGGAGCGGCTCGGCGACGGTCCCCTTCTTCGCCGCCTCTTCGATGGCCTCGCGGCTGTAGACGTAGATGCCATCCGTGTCCGAGACGTAGACGGAGTCTCCTTCCGTCGAGACGCCTCCGCCATGCGTGGGGGGCGGGAACTCGCCATTGCCTCCCAGGCGAACATTGAGCGTCTCGCTCCCGCTCTTCTTGTCCTGGACCGAGAGCAGCACGCCGCTATCGTCGTAATACGTCGTGAGCACCTCGCCGCGCTTGGCGTCGTAGCCCTGACCCTGCGGCGTCCACCCCTCGTCCAGGTGCACCAGCTCCGGGCCCACGGGGTCAGGCAGGAGGCGCTTGAGGAACGGCGGAAGGTCGATCGGGGACGCGTTCCCACTGCCGCTGAGGCTCACGGGGGCTGCCTGGGGACGGTCGAAGCCATCCTGGAAGTAGGAGGTCGGCGCGGGCGGGGTCGCCGCGGGCGGGGTCACCGCGGGCGTGGGAGAGGTCGTCTGCGTGGACGCCGTGGTGACGGTGGGGGGGAGCCGGCTCGGGGGAGAGGTGATCATGGGAATCGTTCCGAATCAAAGGGTCATGTCTCAGCGACGTACCCTGGATACGCACCTTGCCCACAAGGGGTTACAACATACGCTTCGAGGCTCCAAATGGATGCATGCGTCGCGAGGCGTCCTTGTCCGCAATGCAGCGCGTCAGGACTGGGCCCGCCTCGCGGTGAGCGCCCAACGCATTGTGAACGTGAATGACAGCCTGGCTCCCGGACTGCAGATGCTCGGCGCGGCGGAGATGACGCACACCTGCGGCAGCATGTGGAACGACCCCGGCGTGACGGCCTCGGACGTGTGCTATGGCAGCCTGACGCACACCATGTGGCGCTCCGGCGAGGTGAACGGCTGGGCCGCGGGCACCTACACGGTGACGTACTCGCTGACCGACAGCGGCGGCAACAGCGCCCCGTCCCTCACCCGCACCGTGCACGTGGTCAACTGCCCCTGGTAAGGCATCCGGCCTGAAGCGCCTCCC
>Ga0190275_10004370_pt1 | contig 10145 bp, 6 predicted proteins | sample Popmic550T_FD_133745 | JGI IMG/M metagenome (GOLD analysis project Ga0190275, IMG submission 133745) | Populus adjacent soil microbial communities from riparian zone of Yellowstone River, Montana, USA - 550 T | ecosystem: Environmental > Terrestrial > Soil > Riparian zone > Trees stand | place...
ACCGGCCCGATGTCCCCGTCGGGCGCCTCGTCGAGGTCGACGATCACCGGCGCGTGGTCGCTCGGGCCGCTGCCCTTGCGGGCCTGGCGGTCGACCCAGGCCGCCTTGACGCGGTCGGCGACGGTCGTCCCGGCCAGCACGAGGTCGATCCGCATCCCGAGGTCCTGGTGGAACATGCCCGCGCGGTAGTCCCAGTAGGTGAACACGCGCTCGTCCGGCCAGCGGTCGCGCACGACGTCGTGCAGGCCGACGCCCTGCAACTCCGCCAGCGCCGTCCGCTCCGGCGCGGTGACGTGCGTCTGGCCCACGTAGGCGTCGGGGTCGAAGACGTCGTCGTCGGTCGGCGCGATGTTCATGTCGCCGCACACGACCGAGGTGTCCGCGTCCGCCGCGACTATCTCCCGGAGGCTCGCCAGCCACTCGAGCTTGTAGCGGTAGTGCTCCGAGTCCGGGACGCGCCCGTTCGGGACGTACACCGACACCACCCGGATCCCGTCGCAGCGGGCGGACACGGCGCGGGCCTCCTGCTGGGGGAAGCCCGGCCCGCCGGCGATCCCTCGGACCACGTCGTCCAGGCCCACGCGCGAGAGGATCGCCACGCCGTTCCACGTCGGCTCGCCGTGGAGGGCGACCTCGTATCCGCGGGCCGCCAGCTCGTCCCCGAGCAGCTCGGTGAAGGCGTCGTCGGCGAGCTTGGTCTCCTGGAGGCAGACCACGTCCGGCCGGCGCTCGTCCAGCCACGGCAGCAGCCGCGGGACGCGCTGCTTGACCGAGTTGACGTTCCACGTCGCGATGCGCACCGATCCCACGGTACCGCCCTACGCTCACGCCATGAGCGTGCATCCCGATCTCGACGCCATGGCGCGGCGGGTGATCGACGCCAACCACTACATGACGGTGGCGACGGTGGATCCGAGCGGCGAGCCGCGGCTCTCGCCGGTCTTCTACACGGCCGCCCGGTACGCCGGCTTCTACTGGGTCTCGTCGCCCGCGGCGCGCCACTCGCGCAACCTGCTCGCGCGCCCCGAGGTCCAGATCGTCATCTTCGACTCCACCGCCCCCGTGGGCGACGCCGAGGCGGTGTACCTCGCGGCCACGGCCAGGCCGGTCGGCGACGAGGAGCTCGAAGGCGTCTGCGGCGAGGCCTTCAGGACCACGGCGGGCGCTCGCCGGTTCGCGCCGGACGAGCTGCGCGGGGACGCCGCGCTGCGGCTCTACGTCGCGCGCGTGGACTCGTGCGAGGTGCTCGTCCGCGGCAGCGATCCCGTGCACGGCCGCGGCACCGACACCCGCCAGGCTGCGGACCCGAGAGCGTAGGCTGCGCAGGCGATGGCCGTCGCCCCTCCGCGCCCGGAGCTCGACCTCGCCACGCTGGAGCGCGTGCAGCGGCGGGTGCTGTGGCTCGCGACCGCGATCGTGCACCACGCGAACCGGGTCCGGCCGGCGCGGTCGGAGGTCAAGGTCGGCGGTCACCAGGCGTCGAGCGCGTCGATGGTCTCGCTGATGACCGCGCTGTGGTTCGGGCTGCTGGAGGCGCCGGACCGCGTCTCGGTCAAGCCGCACGCGTCGCCGGTGCTGCACGCCGTCAACTACCTGCTCGGGCGGCTCGAGCCGCGCTACCTGGAGACGCTGCGGGCGTTCGGCGGGCTGCAGTCCTACCCCTCGCGCACGAAGGACCCGGACCCGGTCGACTACTCGACGGGATCCGTCGGGCTCGGCGCCACCGCGCCAGTGTGGGGCGCGATCGCCCACCGCTACGTGGCCGGCCACTTCGACGTCCCGATCGGCGGGCGCCAGATCGCGCTGATCGGCGACGCCGAGCTCGACGAGGGCGCGTGCTGGGAGGCGGTCGCCGACCCGCTCGTGAGCCGGCTGGGGGAGGTCATGTGGGTCGTCGACCTCAACCGCCAGTCGCTCGACCGCGTGGTGCCCGACATCGCGGCGGGGCGCCTCGCGGCGATGTTCCGGGCGGCCGGCTGGTACTGCGTGACGGTCAAGTACGGCGCGCGGCTGCGCGCGCTGTTCGAGCGCCCGGGCGGGGAGGCGCTGCGGGCGCGCATCGACGGGATGGCCAACGAGGAGTACCAGCGGCTGCTGCGCCTGGACTCGGCCCGACTGCGGGCGCGCCTGCCGGGGGGCGACGCCGCGCTCGCCCGGCTCGTCTCCGACCTCGAGGACGACGAGCTGCGGCGCGCGTTCCGCGACCTCGGCGGGCACGACCTCGCCGCGCTGCTGGAGGGGTACCGCGCCGCGGACGCCGTGCGCGACCGCCCGAGCGTCGTCTTCGCCTACACCGTCAAGGGCTGGTCGCTGCCGACCGAAGGCCATCCGGCGAACCACTCGGCGCTGCTGAACGACGACCAGTTCGCCCACCTCGCCGCCGAGCTCGGCGCGGACACTGCCGACCCGTGGGCGCCGTTCGAGCCCGGCTCGGCGGAGGCGGAGCTGTGCGAGGCGGTGGCGCGCCGCCTGCGGCGTCCCGAGCCGCGGCCGGTCAGCCCCCCGCCCGCGGTCCCCGCGGACCTCGGGCGCGAGCACGCGGGCCGCGAGTCCACGCAGCAGGCGTTCGGGCGCTTCTTCGTCGACCTCGTCCGCGAGGCACCCGCGGTCGCGGCGCGCGTGGTCACCGTCTCGCCGGACGTGGGGACGTCGACGAACCTGGGCGGCTGGATCAACAAGGCCGGCATCTGGAACCCGTTCCCGCCCTCGCTGCCCGGAACCACCGGGCGCATCGACTGGTTCGCCGACGACACCGACACGCTGGTCCGCTGGCGCGAGACCGACCACGGCCGCCACATCGAGCTCGGCATCGCGGAGGTCAACCTCGTCGGCCTGCTCGGCGAGCTGGGGGCGACGTGGTCGCGCGACGGCCAGCCGCTGCTGCCGGTCGGCACGATCTACGACCCGTTCGTGGCGCGCGCGCTCGAGCCGTGGTCGTTCGGCATCTACGCGGGCGGGCAGTCGATCCTCGTCGGCACGCCGAGCGGCGTCACGCTCGGGCCGGAGGGCGGCGCCCACCAGTCGGTGATCACCCCGTCGATCGGGATCGAGCAGCCGGGCGTGGTGGCGTGGGAGCCCGCGTTCGGCCAGGACTTCGAGTGGACGTTCCTCCACGCGCTGTCGCGGCTCGGCCAGGCCGGCGGCACCGCCGCCTACTTCCGGCTCTCGACCCAGCCGGTCGACCAGGCGCTCGCCGCCGTCCCGGCGGGGGCGCACGAGCGCGAGGCGCGGCGGCGGGCCGTCCTCGCCGGCGGCTACCGGCTGCGCGCCCCGGCGGACCCGGCCGTGGCGATCGCGGTCATGGGCGCCCTCGTCCCGGAGGCGCTCGCCGCCGCCGAGGTCCTCGCCGCCGAGGCCGGCGTGGAGGCCGACGTGGTGTGCATCACGAGCGCCGACCTGCTGGTCCGCGCGCTGCAGGCCCGCGCCGGGGTCGGCGAGGGCGACCCCGCGGTCCTCGACGAGCTCTTCCCGCGGCCGCTGCCGCTCGTCACGCTGCTCGACGGGCACCCGCACACACTGAGCTTCCTCGGCGGGGTGCGCCAGGTCCCGGTCACCTCGCTCGGCGTGCAGCGCTTCGGCCAGTCCGGCGACCTCGCCGAGCTCTACGAGCACCACCAGATCGACGCGGAGTCCGTGGTCGGGGCGGCGCTGGACCTGCTCGACGCGTAGGGGGCGGGACGGCGCGGACTCCGCTACGCCGGCGGTCCCAGGCGCTCGTCGAGCAGGCGCTCGAGCTCGGCCGGCGACCACCCCTCGAGCCCCGGCTCGACGGGCGCCGGCCCGGCGTGGGCGAGGGCGTCGCGGGCGGCGCGGAACGCGGCCGCGGCGGTGGCCGCCCGGCCGGCCCGCTCGAGCGCGAGCCCGAGCCGGACGTGGGCGAGCGGATCCCGCGGCGCGAGCGCGGCCGCGCGCCGGAACGCCGCCACCGCCTCCGCGGTCTCGCCCGCCGCGGCGCGGCGCTCGCCCTCCGCGGTCAGCGCCTCCGCGCCGGGCTCGCGGGCCGGGCGCGCCCGCCGCGGCGCCGCCGCGGCCGGCCGGCCCCGCGACGGCGCGCTGTTCCGCGCCGGCGGGTGCGGGCGGTACGCCAGGGCGCCGCCGAAGCGCTCGGCGTCGAAGTGCTCGCGGCTCGAAAGGACCGACTCCGAGCCGCCCAGGAACAGCCAGCCGCCCTCCGGCATGCGCTCCCGCAGCCGCCCGAGCGCCCGCTCCTGCGCATCGTGGTCGAGGTAGATGAGCACGTTGCGCCAGAACACCACGGGACATGCGCCCGCCTCCAGCGGCGGCAGCTCGGCGGCGAGGTTGTGCCGGCGCATCCGCGCGCGGTCGCGCAGGCGGGGGACGATCTCGAAGCGGCCGTCCGGCGCGCGCCGCAGGAAGCGCGCCCGCCGCGCGGGGCCGAGGCCCCTGAGCTCGCTCTCGGCGTAGGTCGCGGCGCGGGCGCGCTCCAGCGCGCCGCGGGCGACGTCGGTCGCCAGCACCGTCCAGCCGCCGAACCCGCCCTCCTCGAGCGCCATCGCCAGCGACCACGCCTCCGGGCCGTGCGCGCAGCCCGCGCACCACACCACGCCCTCGCGCCCGAGCTCGGGCAGCGCCCGCGCGGTGAGGATCTCGAAGTGCTCGGGGTCGCGGAAGAAGGCGGTCTCGTGCACCGCGACGGCGTCGATCAGCCCGTCCAGCTCGTCGCGCTCGGCGGCGAGCCGCGCCACATAGGCGTCGGGCGGCTCGCCGCGGTCGCGCGCGGCCGCGCGCACCGCCTGCGCCAGCCGCCGCCGCGACGTGTCGTCGATCCGCAGGCCGATCGCGTCGCGCAGCAGCGCGGCGGCGCGGTCGACGGCGGCGCTCATCCGACCGGCCGGGCCTCGCCGACGGCGTGGGCGATCGCGGTGCCGATCCGGTCCGGCGGCAGCATCTCCTCCACCGCCCCGAGGCGCTCCGCCGCGCGGGGCATGCCGAACACGGTGCACGACTCCCGGCTCTGGGCGAACGTCCGCCCGCCCGCCTGGCGGATCGCCAGCAGCCCCGCGGCGCCGTCGTCGCCCATCCCCGTGAGCACGATCCCGACCGCGCCCGCGCCCGCCCACTCGGCGACCGAGCGCAGCAGCTCGTCGGCCGACGGGCGGTGCAGGCCCGGCGGGTCGGGGTCGAGGCGCAACCGCCCGCGGCTCTCGAGGCGCAGGTGGACGTCGCCCGGCGCGACGTGCACGACCCCCGGCTCGGCGATCGCGCCGTTCGCGGCCAGGCGCACCGGCATCGGGCCCGCCTCGTCCAGCCACGCCACGAAGCCGTCGACGAACGACGGATGGATGTGCTGCACGATCAGCACCGGGGCCGGGAGCGCCGGCATGCCGCTGAGCACGGCGGTGAGCGCCGCGGGGCCGCCCGTGGAGGCGGCGATCGCCACCACCGGCCCGGCGGAGCCCGGGACCCCTGCCGTCCGCCGGCGGCGCACCCCGGCGCGGCGGCTGACCACGGGGACCGAGGACACCGTGCGCAGCTGCCGGCGCAGGTCACGCGCCGCCGTGTCCGTCCAGCGGGTCGGCTTGGGGACCGCGTCGACCGCGCCGGCCGCGAGCGCCCGGATGGCGGGGACCGCGGCGGCGCCCTCGATGATCCCCGAGAGCACGAGGATCGGCACCGGCGACTCGGCCATGATCCGCTCGATCGCCGCCTGGCCGCCGCCGCCCGGGAGGTCGAGGTCCATGGTCACGACGTCCGGGCGATGGCGTGCGACCTTGGCGACCGCCTCGTTGACGTCCTTGGCCTCCGCCACCACGGCGATGTCGCCTTCGGCCTCGAGCAGGCGCGAGAGATGCGCCCGCTGGGTCAGCGAGTCCTCCACGACGATGGCACGCAGGCGCCTCGGCATGCCTGCGCCTCTACCCGCTATCGAGCAGCCCGCGAACCGCCGCCAGCAGCGCCCGCTCGTCGAACGCGCTCTTGACGAGGTAGACGTCGGCGCCCGCCTCGAGGCCGCGCTGCCGGTCCTCCTCGCTCCCGCGCGTGGTGAGGATGAGCACCGGCGTGGACGTGAGCGCGGGGGTGTCGCGGATCGCGGCGGTGAGCTCCAGGCCGTCCATCCCGGGCATCTCGACGTCGGTGAGCACGACGTCGGCGCCGTCCTCGGCCAGCCGCGCCATCGCCTCCCGCCCCGTGGCCGCGGTGGCGACCTCGTAGCCCGCGCGCTCGAGGATCGAGCGCTGCAGCTCGCGGATCGTGAGGGCGTCGTCGACCACGAGCACCCGCCCGCCGGCCGGCTCCGCGGCGGGCGGCACGAGCGCCTCGGGCGGTGCCGCGATCGGCAGCGGCGCCGTCCCGCGCGCGGCCGCCACGAGACCGGCGGCGTCGAGCACGAGCATGATCGAGCCGTCGGGCTCGACGCTCGCGCCCGCGAGCAGGTCGAGGCGGGGGAGGAGGCGGCCGAGGTCCTTGAGCACGACGTCGCGCTGGCCGAGCAGCTCGTCGACGCGGAACGCGTGGCGGGCGCCGAGCGCCGTGAGCACGACCGCGGGACCCCCAGGGCCGTCCGTGGCGGGCAGCCCGAGCACCGCGGTGAGGTCGGTGAGTCCGATCGTCTCGTCGCCGAGCCAGACCGTCCGGCGGCCCTCGACCTCCACCGGCGCCTCCGCCGAGGGCGGGAGGGCGGTGGCGGTGGAGTGCATCGGCAGCGCGTACGGCCGGCCGCCGGCGCGCACGAGCAGGCAGCGCAGGGTGGCGAGCGTCATCGGCACGCTGATGCGGAACTCGGTGCCGGCGCCGGCGGTCGTGCGCACCTCGACGCGGCCGCGCAGCGCGCCGACCGCGGTGCGCACGGCGTCGAGGCCGACGCCGCGGCCGGAGACCTCGGTGACGGTCTCGGCGGTCGAGACCCCGGGGCGGAAGATCGCCTCGAGCGCGTCGCCCTCCGGGCCGCCGGTCGCCTCCTGCACGCGCGCAGTGTCGATCCCGCGCCCGTCGTCGGCAACGCTGATGACGACCTCGGCGCCGAGCTGGCGAGCGCGCAGGCGGACGCGGCCCTCCTGCGGCTTGCCGGCGTCGGCGCGCTCGGCCGGCGCCTCGATCCCGTGGTCGGCGGCGTTGCGCACGAGCGCGACGAGCGGCTCGCGCAGATGCTCGAGCACGTGGCGGTCGAGCTCGGTGGACTCGCCGGCGAGCTCCCAGCGCACGTGCTTGCCGCGGTCGTGGGCGATGTCGCGCACGGCGCGCCGCAACGGGCCCGCGATCGTGCCGACCGAGACCATGCGGGCGCGCATCGTCTGCTCCTGCAGCTCGCCGAGCGCCTGCGCCATCTCGCGGTACTCGTCGACGTCGGCGGGCTCGTCGTCCAGCCGGTCGGAGAGCATCCTCCCCACGCGCAGCTGCGCGGCCGCCGCCTCGCCGACGAGCCGCACGAGACGGTCGAGCCGGTCGACGGGCACCGGGATCGCCTCGCGCGGGTCGGCGCGGACGGGCGCGGGGACGGCGACGGCCGGCGCGGGCGCCGCGACCACCGTGGCCTCCGGGTTGCGCTCGGGGGTGGGCGGAGGCGGCGGCGACGGCTCCGGGGGCGCGGTGCCCGCCTTCGCCAGCGCGGTGCGCACCGCGCCGGCCCCCTCCGCTACCGGGCGGCCCGTCATCGCCGCGTCGATCATCGCGCGCAGGCCGTCGACGGAGCCGAGCACCGCGTCGGGCACGCCCGCCTGCACCTCGAGCCGGCCGTTGCGCAGCTGGTCGAGCAGCTGCTCGAGCTCGTGCACGACCTCCGAGACCTCGGGGAAGCCGACCACGGCGGCGCCGCCCTTGAGCGTGTGGGCGTCACGGAACATCTGCGAGACGAGCTCGGGGTCGGCCCCCTGGCGCTCGAGCTCCATCGCCCCGTCCGCCAGCGAGCCGAGCCGCGCCTGCGCCTCGCGCGCGAACAGCTGCCGGAACTCGTCCTCGTGGCCGGTGGGCGTCATGCCGGGGCTCCGCTCGCGGCCACGGCCAGCGCGTCGCCGTCGAGCAGCGTCACCACGAGCTCGTCGACCGCGTAGCGCCCGATCGCGCACGGGCCCTCGGGCGCGCCGGCCCTGCGGTCGAGGATCGCGGTGCGCGGCTCGGCTCCGGCGCCCAGCGCCCCCGGGCCGGCGGTGGTGTCGAGGACGGCCACGTAGGGGACGGCGTCGAGCCCGCCGAGCCCGACGAGCGCGGCGGTGTCGAGCGCGGGGACGACCTCGCCGCGCACGTTGAGCACGCCCAGCACGGTCGGCGGCGCGCCGGGCAGCGGCGTGATCGCCGGCCGGCGCAGCACCTCGCGCACCGAGGCGAGCTCGATCGCGTACCACTCCCCCAGCACGGGCAGCAGCAGCGCCCGCAGCCCACCGTCCGCTCCGCCGGCGTCCGTGGCCACGGCGCGGGTCATGTCAGCGGGAGGGCCGCGCGACCCCGTTGCCCAGGTGCGAGCGGCCGTCGCCCGTCGCGCGGAGGTCGCCGTCCGCGGGACCGTTCCCACCCTCCTCGGTGCCCTCGCCGTCGTTGTCGCCACCGCCCCTGCTCGACGTCGGCTCGGCCGCTTCGCCCGTCGTGGCGGTCCCCGCGGCGGCCGCGGCGCGGCTGAGGTCGACGACGAGCGCCGTGAGCCCGGCGGCCGACGCGGCGATCTGCTGGGCGGTGACCGACGTCTGGCGGGTGGTCTCGGTGACGGTGTCCATCGTCGTCACGACCTGCCGCGTGGCCGCGCCCTGCTGCTGGGTGGTGAGGCGCACCTGGTCGGTCTGGTCGGCCACGGAGTCCATGAGGTCGAGGCCGCGCTGCATCTGCTTGGAGCTCTGCTCCATGGTCATCACGGTCGCGTTGGTCTCGTCCCGGGCGGACGCGATGATCTCGGCGATGTCGGCCGCCGAGGCCTTGGAGCGCTCGGCCAGGCGACGCACCTCGTCGGCGACGACGGTGAACCCGCGCCCCGCCTCGCCCGCCCGCGCCGCCTCGATGGCCGCGTTGAGGGCCAGCAGGTTGGTCTGGTCGGCGATCTCGTTGATCAGCTCGAGCAGCGCCGCGATCTCGCCGACCCGCTCGGCGAGCGCGAGCGTGCGCTCCGACGAGCGCTGGATCTCGCGGTCGGCGTCCTCGAGCACGGAGCGGGTGTCGCCGGTGCGCCCGGCCACGCCCGCCACCGTGTCGGCGATGCTCGTCGAGGTGCGCGCCAGCTCCTCCATCGTCGCCGAGGTCTCGGTCGCGGCGGCGGACTGCTGGCTGGTGGTCGCCGCGAGCTCCTCGGACGCCGACGAGAGCTCGTTCGACGCGGTCGAGAGCTCGCTCGCCGCCGTGCGGATGCGGCCCACCAGCGCGTTGAGGCTGTCGACCATCTGGTTGAAGGAGCGCCCCAGGTCCTGCAGCTCGGTCGGCCCGTCGGGCTGCACGCGGGCCGAGAGGTCGCCGCGGGCCACCCGGCGCGCCCCGGCGCCCAGCGCGAGGATCGGGCTGGTGGTGCGCCTGGCGAACCACCACGCGAACAGCACCGCGATCACCGCGCCACCCAGCACGACGAGCAGCGCGAGGCGGCGCTGGTCGGCGACCGGGGCGAACGCCTCGTCCTCCTCCTGGGACACGACGGCGGCCCAGCCCAGGTTCGGCACCGGCGCGTAGCCGGTCGCGGCCATCTTCCCGCGCAGCTCCTCGCCCTCGCCCGAGCCCGCCTGCCCGCTCAGCGCGGCGCGCACCGACTCGCTGTCGGGCCGCTGGCGCAGCGCGCCGCGCGACACCATCTCGGCCTCGTCGGAGGGCTCGCCGTCGCTGAGCACGATCAGCTTGGACCCGTTGGGGGCCAGCAGCCGCGCGTCGCCGGTGTCGCCGAGCTTCGCGGCGCGCACGAACGGATACAGGCGCGTGGCGTCGAGGTCGGCGGCCACGACGGCCGTCGGCCGCCCGCGGGAGTCGAGCACGGGCGCGGCGACGATCCACCGCAGCGCGCCCTCCTCGCGCTCGACGTCGCCGACGGAGGGACGCCCGCTCATCGCCGCCGCGAACCAGCGCTCGCCCGGGCCGCCGAGCGCGGGGGCGGGGCGGCTCGACGCCCGGACGCGCCCGTCCGGGGTGAGGACCTGCGCCACGTCGAACCCGCCGCGGACGTCGACCAGGGCGCGCAGGCCCCGCTCGACCTGCGCCTGGTCGGACTCCGGGACGTCGCCCGC
>Ga0190275_10004371_pt1 | contig 10144 bp, 7 predicted proteins | sample Popmic550T_FD_133745 | JGI IMG/M metagenome (GOLD analysis project Ga0190275, IMG submission 133745) | Populus adjacent soil microbial communities from riparian zone of Yellowstone River, Montana, USA - 550 T | ecosystem: Environmental > Terrestrial > Soil > Riparian zone > Trees stand | place...
CCTTCACCCAATACTGGTAAAACGTGTCCGGCGCGAGCCCGGTGAGCGACACGACGTGTGCCGTCCCCGGGCCCGCGCTATAGACGTCCGTGCACGGGCACGAGACCCCCGAGGTGTAGGACACCCAACCGGTGGCCGTTTCGTTCGTGTTGAAGCCGATGGTGACGCCGGTAGTCGTCAGGTTGGTGGTGCCTACGTTCGCGATTTGGGGTGGCTCTTCGTCCGGTCCGCTGGATCCGAGGGGACCACCGGCGACCCAAGCCGTGCCGCTGAACAGCATGGCAGCCTGCGCCCCGGACGAATCGTCCTCCACCGTGATGCCGGTGCCCTCGTTGAACCGCCAGTACGCCACCAATCCGGGCTCCCCGCCCGTCAACTCCGTCGTCATCGACGCCTGTAGTTGGGCAGCCGTACGCGCCACGGTCCACAGTCGTACTTCGTCGAGGGCGCCGTCGTACTGCTTCCAGTTCGCACTCTCGCGCCCGATCTGCAGCGGCGCCGCCAGGTTCTCCATGGCGACGTACGCGACGCTGTTGATTCGCGTCAACGGGACGGCGACGCCGTCGATATAGAACGTGATGCCGGCCGCCGCCGTCGCTCCGCCACGGCCGTCGTAGGTCACGGCCAAGTGATGCCACCCGCCCGCTAACCCGGTCTGGCTGGCTGTCGTATAAGCCGATGCCGCGGCCGCGGCGCTGTGGTCGCGGAGATCGAGCCTGATGGTGCTCGCAGCGATGAAGAGCCGGTATTCCTGGTTTGCCGTTTCTCCCCACTTGCTCAGCAGCTGCTGCTTGCCGGCCATGGTATCCGGGCGGAACCAGAGTTCCATCGTCAACGGCCTGTCGATCGTGCCGTTGCCGAAGCTCAACGCGTTGCCGTCCGCGACCTCCACGTAGTCGTCGGCTCCATCCAACTGCACGAAGTGCGGGGAACTGTAGTCGATCGGGGTGTTCCGGACCGTGACCACGACCGATGCACTCGCCACGTTGTTGGCCGCATCGCGCGCCTCCGCCGTCAGCGTCTGCGGGCCGTCAACCACGGTCGTCGTGTCCCACGACACGGCGTAGGGAGCGACGGTGTCTTCGGCGCCGAGGTTGGCGCCGTTCAACTTGAACTGCACGCCCACCACGCCAAGATTGTCGGCGGCGGTGGCTTCCACCACGAGGGTCCCCGCCACATTGCCTGGCGCAGGACTAGTGATCACTACACTCGGTGTGTCCTGCGGCAATGGCGTCACCACGCAGGGCCCCAGCGGCTCTGGCACGTCCAGCTGATACTCGAGATTGTCAACGGCCACGCCACCTGGGTTGTTATTGGTGAGCAGACCCGTGAAGACCACGGAGGTGAGATTGACGAATGTACTCGGCAGCACGAAGTGCTGGAAGTCCAATACGCCGCCGGGGCCGTCGTAAATGCCGTCCAGGTTGACGGTATGAGTCACCGTCCCGCCGCCGACCTGTGTGCCCGTGATGGTCAGCCTTTGGGCGTCGGGCCGATCCGGGACGAAGCTCGAATAGAACTCCCCGGCGTCGAGCGAAAACAGCGAGAAGGCGCCGCCGCCGACGCGCGCGAGCGTAACCGGAAATCCGCGACCCGACTCGTACCCGACGTGAGGTGTGTCGTTCGATGAGAACGTCGCGAACGCTTCGGTGTTGCCAATACCGATAAGGTGAAAGTGATCAGACGAAAAGCGAAACCCGCGGCCTGCGCTCGAACATTCGATGGTTCCGAGGTAGGGGTTGTCGGTAGGCGCCAACTCGTCGAAGGTGATGACCTGCGCTTCGGCCCGACCACTTACGGCGAGAACGAAGAACGCAGCAATAACGGCAGCAAGTTGTTTCATCAGACCCCTCGGACCCCATTGTTGAGCTTTCGAGCGCACGGGCGCCTCTACAAGCACTCTGAGTGCCAAACCCGCCCGAAGCAAGAGTTCAAACGAATCTTAAGATGTCGACCTTCCCCCAATCAGAAAAGTCTGCCTTCCAGTTGCCTTTTATCGTTCCCAGGTCAACTTTCACGCTTTCACGGCCGACCCGAGGGTACTTTACGGCTGCTGGGATATCATCTGCGCCATGCTTGGGGTGGTCAGACCGCCAATATCAGTCGGGAACCCGTCAACCCATAGGGCGTTCCTTCGTCTCGTCGGCAATCTGCTGACGACGTATCCGGACCCTCCTCGCCGCGGCCGGCGAAAGCGGGTTGCAGGTCGCGCCACTGTTCGCGGGCACCTGCGGCTCGATCGATTCTTCACTGACGGCGAAGAAAGAGGACATGACCATCGACAGACCACGACAGGCATACGACGCCGTAGTCATCGGCGCGGGACTTGGTGGCAGTACGCTGGCCTACCGCCTTGCCCAACGGGGCGTGAGGGTCCTCGTCGTCGAGCAAGGTGGCTTTCTTCCCTTACCTGCGCTCAAGCCGGGTGATCCGGTTGGGAGATATATCCGGGACTTTCCGTCGGGCCTCAACGTCGGGGGCTTCAGCAAGTTTTATGGCGCCGCCATGTATCGAATGCGTGAGCATGACTTCAGGGCGACCCAGCATGAAGCCGGCGAGTCCCCGCAGTGGCCCATCACCTATGCCGATCTCGAGTCTTACTACTGCGAAGTGGAGCGGATTTACCGCGTGCATGGATCGCCTATAGGTGATGCCAGCGAACCGCCCCGTTCGGCTCACTTCCCCCATCCGCCCTTACCGCATGCTCCGCACGTTGCCGCCTTGGTCAATCGCCTCGTGCGAGCTGGCAGTTCCGTCGCAACCATACCCCGAGCGGTCGACTACGGGGAAGGCGGGAAGTGCGTTCTTTGCCCGACGTGCGATGCCTACTACTGCCAGCTCGATGCCAAGATGGACGCCGACATTGCCGCGCTGCGGCCAGCGCTCAAAACAGGCTATGTCGATCTGCTCACACACGCGCGCTGCGTGCGCATCGTGACCAGCGACAACGGCGCAAAGGCGACCGGCGTCGTGATCGAGCGAGCCGGCAAGAAAGAGACCGTGCATGCAGAAGTCGTCGCCGTCTGTGCGGGTCTCGGACCGACCGCTCAGCTTCTGCTGGCTTCGCGCAGTTCACGACATCCGCGCGGTCTCGGAAATTCCACGGATTGTGTCGGGCGCTATTACGGCGGCCATTCCACCGGCCTGATCTTTCCTTTGATCAGCTTCACGGCGAAATTGCCGGCCATGCACAGCAAGACGTTCTCCGTTACTACGTATTGCAATGACGCGCCGGGCTGGCCTTATCCCCTGGGCATGATTCAGGCCGCGGGCCAGGTCCCATTCTGGAACACTGAGCACTTGTCGTGGTGGAAGAAATCGGCCGCAAAGTTCATCGGTGAACGCAGCATCTATTGCTTCTACATGACGGAGGCGCTCCCCACTCGTGATTCCGGGCTCGCATTTAGGCGAGACGGGCGTTACACGATCAAGCCTCCTCTGCACAACGTCCAGACGTTCGATCGAATGCGCACGCTCTCCATCGACACCTTCAACCGAGCAGGCTACCGGGTCATAGCTCCCAGGGCGCGACTCCTGTGGCATCAAGTTGGCACCGCTCGCTTCGGCTCGGATCCTGAATCGTCAGTTCTCGACGCCACGTGCAAGGTCCATGACGTCGATCGGCTGTATGTGTTGGACGCGTCGGTGTTGCCGTCTGCCGGGGTCGTCAATACAGGCCTGACCATCGCCGCGCTCGCGCTCCGCGCCGGCGACACGATCGCAGGCTTCAAGTCCACCGCCAAACGAAACACCGTCGTCACCAATGGGCTCTTGGGGAGCGGCATTTTGCCGGCCTGATTCGCTGACGTGTGGCTGGCAGGCGACGAGGTCGGGACGAACCGCCAGCATCCCGGAGCTTTCGCCCGACACCTGCACGGACGTCCATGCGAACGATGCAATTTTCCGTGGCTTCTCACAATTCCAGTGCCCGCGTGTATGCCCGTTCATACAGCGGGACGATGCGGTCGGCGCAGTACTCAGTGCGAACGAGCGCCGCCGCTGTCAGGCCGAGGGCCTCCCGCCGCGCCGCGTCGCGCAGCAGGTCAATCGCCAGCCTCGACATTTGCACCACATCGTCTGGCTCGCAGGCGTATCCCGTAATGCCGTGCCGGACGATCTCCGGCAGGCCTCCTACATTCGACGAAATCACCGGGACGCCACAGGCCATCGCTTCGAGAGCGGCCAGCCCGAAGCTCTCCTGCGCTGACGGCAGCAGGAACAGGTCGGCAATCGAGAGCCACCGCACCGGGTCGTGTTCCTCTCCAACGAACACGACCTCGTCCTGCAGTCCATGATTGCGGACCTGTTGCTCGATGTCCTGGCGTACCGGGCCGTCCCCGACCAGCAGCAACCTGGCGCGCACGTCCTGCCGCACGCGCCGAAAGACCTCCACGACCACATCCACCCGCTTCACGGGGCGGAAGTTCGACATGTGCACGATCAACCCGTCAGTGCCCGCCGGGCACATCTGCCTGCGCAGCCCAGAAGCGGGACGCCGGCGGTAATGACCGCAATCCAGGAAGTTGGGAATGACGTCGATCTCGCGCTGCACTCCGACGAGAGAGACGGTATCCCGGCGCAGGCTTTCCGACACCGCGGTAACCACGTGCGAGCGGTCGATCGAGAAGCCCACCACCCACGAATACGACGCGTCGGAACCAATCAGCGTGATGTCGGTGCCGTGCAGCGTTGTCACCACCCGCGGCCGGGACGCGGCGTGTGCCGACGTCATCATCTGGTCGGCGAGGTAGGCGGCGGTGGCGTGAGGCACCGCGTAGTGGGCGTGGACGATGTCGAGCCGCTCGGCATCGGCGATGTGAGCGATGGCGTTGGCGAGCGCCAGCAGATACTGCGGTTCTCGGAACAACGGATACGAAGGCGTACTGACGCGGTGCAGGATGAGACGCGGCAGGCCCTCTTGCCACCGGAACGGCGGGTCGCTGCTGATCAAGTGCACATCGTGCCCCCGTGCGGCGAGCGCGCGCGCCAGCTCCGTGGCGACCACGCCACTGCCGCCAAGGGATGCATAGCAGACCATGCCGATCCGCATGCGGCTACTTCAGCAGCCCCTGCCGCACGATGGGCTCGCGGACGATTAGACCCTCGGCGTGGGCGAACCCGGCCAGGGCGCCGAGCTGCATGTCTCGGCTCTCCACCAGCTGACCGAACGTTGGCGAATTCAACCGGGTCGAGACGGCCTCGCCGCCGGCCGTGAACTGACTCCGGTAACAGGCCAGCGCCTGGCGCTTCTGTTCGTAGAAGGCGGAGACATCGACCACGAACGAGGGTGGTGCGCTGTCGTTGATGAAGTAGTGGCACACCCACTCCGGCTGCCAGTGGGGCTCCGTGGTTTCGTAGCGCCGCAGGGCGCCTTTGAAGATCGCCCGGCGCAGGACTTCGCTGGCGGCGACGTGATCGGGATGCCGATCGGCCCAGTACGGGATGGCGACGGCGCGCGGGCGCGATCGACGGATGAGGTCGACGGCCGTTCTGAGCTGACTGCCGGTGCCGTCGATGCCGCCGTCCGGCCAACCCAGGTTCTGACGCCAGGCGGCGCCCAGCACCGCGGCCGCGGCCTGCGCTTCGGCCAGCCGCTGGTCGGGCGTGCCGTTCGACGACAGCTCCGCGCGCGTCAGGTCGCAGATGCCGACCCGCGCCCCGTCGGCGGCATGGCGTGCGATCGTCCCGGCCAGCCCAATCTCGGCGTCATCGGCGTGCGGCCCGAACACGAGCACATCGACCTGTTCCACGTCTCGCACCTCGCGCCTATCGTAACTGCGAGACGCGATGGAAGACGATTTGTAGAATAGGAGGATGGACTCCGCCACCGCAACGCTGCCGTTCCAGGCCGAGACCCGGCAGCTCCTCGACATCGTCATCCACTCGCTCTACTCGAACAAGGAGATCTTCCTCCGCGAGTTGATCTCGAATGCCTCCGACGCGCTGGACAAGCTGAAGCTCGCGGCGCTGCAGGACCATGCGCTGCTGGACGCCGATCCGCTGCTGGAGATCGAGCTGGTGCCCGACAGCCAGGCCCGCACGCTCACCGTCAGCGATACCGGCATCGGCATGACCCGCGACGAGCTGATCGCGCTGATCGGCACGATCGCCAAGTCGGGCACCCGCGAGCTGGTGGAGCGCCTGAAGTCCGGACCTTCCGACGACGCAGCCGCCACCTTGATCGGGCAGTTCGGGGTGGGCTTCTACTCGGCCTTCATGGTGGCGGACCGCGTTGAGATTGTCACCCGCAAAGCGGGCACGGAGACGGCGACCCGCTGGGAATCGAGCGGCGACGGCACCTACACGGTGAGCGAGGCCAACCGCTTCCGCCGTGGCACCGATGTCATCCTGCACTTGAAGCCGGTCGATCCCGAGGGCGGGCTGGCCGACTACACCAGCGCACAGGTGCTCCGGTCGCTGGTCAAGAAGCACTCCGATTTTGTCGCACACCCGGTCAAGCTGCGCGAGGTGAAGGACGGCGTCGCGACCTCGACGATCGTCAACTCGATGAAGCCGATCTGGACGCAGACGGCGGCCGAAGTCACTGACGAGAGCTACGCCGAGTTCTACCGGCACCTCGCCCACGACTGGCAGGATCCGCTGGATCGGGTGTCGCTCCGGGCGGAAGGCCGGCTGGAGTACCAGGCCCTGCTGTTCCTGCCATCGAAGGCACCGTTCGATCTCTATTACCGAGACCAGGAGTATGGCCTGCAGTTGCACGTCAGGCGCGTGCTCATCATGGATCGTTGCCGCGCGCTGCTGCCGCCCTTCCTGCGCTTCGTCAAGGGCGTGGTGGACTCGGCAGACCTGCCCCTGAATCTCTCGCGCGAGATGATTCAGCAGGATCGGCACATCGCGCAGATGCGCACGTGGCTGACCCGCAAGGTGCTGGACCACCTCGCGTCGATGCTCGCCGACCGGCGCGAGACCTACCTGAAATTCTGGGGTGAGTTCGGCGCGGTCCTCAAGGAAGGCGTCGCCGCCCCAGACGCGGAGCACCGTGACCGGCTGATGAAGCTGCTCCTCTTCCATTCGACGCAGGAAGGCGGCGGGGTGACGTCGCTCGCTGAGTACGTCTCGCGCATGCCCGAGGGCCAGGCGAGCCTGTATTACGTCACCGGCGAGTCGCGCGCCACGTCGGAGCGTTCGCCGCACCTCGAGGCGTTTCGCGCGAGGGGGTACGAAGTGCTGTTCTTCGTCGATCCGGTCGACGAGTTCGTGGCGCAGTCGGTCCCCGAGTTCGAGGGCAAGCCGCTCGTGTCGGTGGCCCGCGCCGGTGTGGAGCCGGGCACCGAGAGCGAGCGCAAGCAGGCGGAAGAGGGGCGCAAGGCTCGGGAGAACGACATGCGTCCGTTTCTCGCATTCCTCGAGCAAACGCTGGCGGACACGATTCGTGAAGCTCGCGTGTCGTCGCGCCTCACCACCTCGCCCGCTTGCCTCGTTGCCGGCGAGCACGATCTCAGTCCCGGGCTCGAACGCATGCTGAGGCAGGCGTCCGGGAAAGACGCGGGGGACACCACCAGGCGAATCCTCGAGGTGAATGACGAGCACGCGCTCGTCGCCAAGCTGCGCGCCATGCACGCCGCGTCGCCGGACGATTCAGCGCTGGTGGACGCTGCTCACCTCCTGCTGGGAGCGGCGATGCTTGCCGAAGGCGCTGCGCCGCCGGACCCGGCCGGCTTCGCGGCGCGGCTGGCGACGTTCATGACGCGCGAGCTGTAATGCGCGTCATTCTCAAAATCGAACGACCAGCCCACCTCCGAACCGCCAGAACGCGAGGTAGGGCTCGCCGAACGATGAGGCAATCGGATCACCGTATCGACTACGAACATATCGCCCATCGAGGTCGATCTGGGCACGCCTGCTCAGGGGCAACAGAAACCCGCCGCCGATATTGGCCGCTGCGAGCGACGATGAGGCAGTGTAGGCCTCCAGCGCGTCGTTGAAGTCGACGTGTGCCATGCCAATGCCGCCGCTGACGTAACTGCGAATGCGCGTGGGCCACGGCAGCAGCCACGATGCATTCACCATGGTCGTTGTCACGCGACCCGTCGTGACCAGGTCGCTCGATCCCTTCAGCATCGTGGGCGACAGCGCCACATCGACTTCCAGTCCAAGTCCGTTCGCCCATCGCCAGCCAGCCGCGGCGCCAAGCACCATCTTCGTCCCGCGCGAGCCGTCGAGATTGACGTAGCCGTCTGAAAGGCCGGTTGCGAGGCCCACGAACGGCTTCACCATCCAGTCTGCGGACGCCGCTGACGGTACCGCCAATGCCAGACACACACAGGTGGCGAGCGCGGGCAGGCTGATCGCCCTCACTTCAGCGCCGCCACGAATGCTGCAGCGAATGGTGAACGCATTACATCCCCGTTCGCGAGCGGGAATCTGGCACTCAGGCCATCACTGTTCGCCAGCAGGATCAGTGTCGCATCGCGGTCCGGCAACTTCAGGAAAAGCGACGAGAAGGCCGGCCACAGCCCGTAGTGCCACAGCGCGCGGCCGGCGACGGTGTCTTGCGTGAACCAGCCGAGTCCATAGGGCGAGGACTGACCGCTCGATAACACAAACGGGTTCCAGGCGAGCGATTGTGTCGGTCCGCGCAATAGCAGGCGATCGTCCAGCGCGGCGTCAAATCTGGCGAGGTCGCGCACGGTGGAGATCAAACCGGCAGCGGCGTTGATCCCTCGCGGCGGGTAATCCGCCAGCACCGAATGACCCGACTGCCCGGTGTAGGGTTGTGCCAGCCGCGCCAGGACTGCGCGGTAGCGAGTCAACGTGACCGCATCAAAGAGGGCGGCCACCTCCGTTGCCGGCGCCTCGAGATCGTGTCCGGGGACGGAGTCGGTCATCCCGAGGCGGTCGAGCACTTGCGTGCGGAGCGCCTGACGGAACGGCGTCGAGGCGCAGGCGTCGACGACCGCGGTCAACGTCGAGTAGCGGTTGCCGTCATACATGAAACGAGAACCGGGCGGCGGATTGGAAGTCATCGACAGCACGTGCCGCACGGTGGCGCCGGTGTCGAACCCAGCAGAAAAGACTCCCATCGGTTGGTCGAGATCGAGCGTTCCGTTCTCGACGCACTGCAGGAGGAGGGTGGAGGCAAAGGTCTTGGTGATGGACGCGACAGGGTAGGGCGTGTCGCCGCTGGCGGCCACCTTGCGCTCGACGTCGGCATACCCGAAGCCGGATTCCCACACGATGCGCCGGCCGCTGACAATGGCCGCCGAGAGACCTGGAATGGCGGCCTGCACCCGCAGCGGCTCCAGGTAGCGCGTGAACAGCGTCAATCGGTGGTCGCGGTCAGATGACTGGGCGGCGTGCGGGGCCGACGGCGACAGCGCGATCGCAAGTGCGGCCGCGATTGCGGCCGCAAACATGATCGCGGTCCCGCGACGCCGTGGTGACATAGGTCGGAACACTATCAGCAAGGCGGAGCAGTCGGTGGCCCAGATTTCAGCGCCCCGCTAGGACGCCCATCCGAGTGAGTTCGCCCACCCGCCCACCCACCCGGCGCCAGGCCGTCACTCCGTCACGACGTCGTCTGCGCGACCACTGCGCCAAAGGGCATCGGGTGCACGTCGAGACGGAATCCGGCGGCCGCCTTGACGGTCGGGTCGCCGTCCGCAAACGCCCGCGCCTGCTCGACGCTGGGGAACTCCACCACGCCGATGCCGTAGGCGCCGGACGGGTCGGCCGCCAGGCCGAAGACGACGACGTGCCCCCGGTCCATCCATTCGCGCCAGTAGCTTGCATGATCCGCCATGAGCTGCTGCTCGGCTGCGGACATGTCTTGTGCAAAGGTGGGCCGCGGCGGGTTCAGCTTGCAGAAGAAGTGCATGCTGCCAGATTAACGCGTAGGTCGGTGCGTGAGAGGCGTCATCGAAGATCGCTGGCGCTGAATGTCTGATGCTGCTTGCGCATCCGGGCGGCGGACCGCGTGGACGTGAGCGAGCGCCACTGGAGAACTTAGAAGGTGCCTGTCGGCGTGGCGAGCGCTGTCACAACCGGAACCTGGACGAGCAGCCGGGTGCCGGCGCCGCGCTCGGAGGCGACCGTGACCTCGCCTCCCGTGAGCCGAACCCGTTCGTCGATGCTGCGAAGCCCGAGGCCGGTCCTGGCGTGTTCGTCTGCCGCGAACCCGACC
>Ga0190275_10004372_pt1 | contig 10143 bp, 8 predicted proteins | sample Popmic550T_FD_133745 | JGI IMG/M metagenome (GOLD analysis project Ga0190275, IMG submission 133745) | Populus adjacent soil microbial communities from riparian zone of Yellowstone River, Montana, USA - 550 T | ecosystem: Environmental > Terrestrial > Soil > Riparian zone > Trees stand | place...
CGATGGCGTTGAACCCGGTCAGTTGTACGGGTTCCGGGTTGTCGGGCCCTATGAACCGGCCGCCGGCCAACGGTGCAACCCGGCGAAGCTGTTGATCGACCCGTATGCCAGGGCAATCAGCGGAAAGGTCGATTTCGGTCCAGCGGTGTACGGGCACGACACCGAAAACCCGGCGTTGCCGAGTGAACTCGATTCCGCCGACGCCATGCCGCGCAGTGTGATGGTTGCCGCCCTGCCATCGGCCGGACCGGATTCTGCCGGGGTGCTGACCAGCGGATCCAGCCGGCCCGGCCGCCCGCTGGGCGATTCCGTCATCTACGAGGTGCACGTCAAGGGGTTCACGGAGCAGCACCCCGGCATTCCGGCGGAGTTGCGCGGCACCTATGCCGGCCTGGCGCATCCGGTGGCGATCGACCACCTGCGTCGATTGGGCATCACCGCCGTCGAACTGTTGCCGGTCCACCACAGCATTCCCGAGTCATTCCTGGTCGAGCGCGGACTCACCAATTACTGGGGTTACAACACCGTGGGTTTCTTCGCGCCGAATGCCGGGTATTCGGCCGCCGTGCGGGCGGGGAATGCGGGCGGCGCGGTCGCCGAGTTCCATGACATGGTGCGGGCTTTGCATGCCGCCGACATCGAGGTGATCTTGGATGTCGTGTACAACCACACCTGCGAGGCCGGTCCGGACGGCCCCACACTGTCGTTCCGTGGTTTGGACAACGAGGCGTATTACCGGCTCAGTCCCGGTCACAAGGCCGATTACATCGATACGTCCGGGTGCGGGAATTCGCTGAATGTCGGCAATCCGGCCTGCTTGCGGCTGATTATGGATTCTCTTCGCTACTGGGTGACCGAAATGGGGGTCGACGGGTTCCGGTTCGACCTGGCGCCCAGCCTGGCCCGGCAGGATGGCGGGTTCGACTCCGTCGCCGCATTCTTCGACCTGGTCTGGCAGGACCCGGTGATCGCCCAGGTGAAGTTGATCGCCGAGCCCTGGGATGTCGGGCAGGGCGACAGCTACGACGTCGGCCGGTTCCCCGCCGGCTGGAGCGAATGGAATGGCAAGTTCCGGGACACCGTCCGAGATTTCTGGCGGAGCCACGATGGCCTGCTGCCGGATCTGGCCACCAGGCTGTCCGGCTCGCCCGACCTCTATACAAGGCACCGCCGCGGCCCGGATGCCTCGGTCAACCTGGTCACCGTTCACGATGGCTTCACCTTGCAAGACCTGGTCTCCTACAACGACAAGCACAACGAGGCCAATACCGAACACAACCGGGACGGCACCAACGACAACCGATCCTGGAACTGCGGCGCCGAAGGGCCGACGGACGACCCGGTCATCACAGCGCTGCGCGCCAGGCAACGCCGAGCAATGCTGTCAACCCTGCTTTTGGCCAGGGGAGTTCCACTGCTGCTCGGCGGTGACGAACTCGGCCGGACTCAAGAGGGCAACAACAACGCCTATTGCCAGGATAGCCAGATCGCCTGGTGGGATTGGTCGGCCATCGACACTGATCTGTTGGACTTCACCGCCAATCTGATTGCGCTGCGCCGGCGGCATGCCGTGTTGCGCCGCCGGACATTTCCGACCGACCCATCGGCGATTGCCTGGTTCACCCCTGCTGGCGCGCCGATGACGGCGGCGGACTGGGCGGACGGCGGAGCGAAAAGCATCGCCATGGTGATGTCCGGGTCGGCGCAGCCGGACATCGGTGATGACGGCGTGCCGCTGATCGACGACGATCTGGTGTTGCTGATCAACGGTTGGTGGGAGCCGCTGACCTTCTCCACCGGATGGCCGATCGCCGCAGCCGGGGATGAGTCGCTGCTGACCATCGCATCGGACAGCTACGACCCCACCCGGCGGGGCGACACGGTCACCCACAGCACGGTCACTGTGGGGCCGCGGTCTCTACTGGTGCTCCGACGGTCGGGAAAGTCCGGCTGATCTGTCAGCCTTTGGGCCGCACCGCCTCGGGCTGCGGCAACCTGACTCGCTGTGGTTTGGACCGGTCCCTGGGCCTGTTCTGCTTCTTCTTGAATCGCATCGCCGGTCGCTCGACCAGGAAATAGGTGGCCGACGCGAGCAATGTGGTGATCGCCAAGACCACGGCGAAGTTGGCGAGCAAGCTGGGCGTATCGGTGCCGAATATCAGACCCTGGCTCTGCAACCACAAGATCACCGGCAGGTGCCATAGATACAAGCTGTAGGAGATCAAACCCATAAAGCGAATAGGGAGCCATTCCAGGGCACGGGCGAACCGATTACCGGTTTGACCGCCAACCTGACTGGGCAGAACTGTCGCGATGATGAGCAGCGCGGCAGCCACCCCGACGCCGTTCGACTGTAGTGGCCCGAGCGGGCCCTTGATAGCGCTCAAGCCGACCAGCAAGGCGCTGCCGAGAACGGCCCACTTCAGCCAGGAAGGCAGGGTGGACAATTTCCGACGCTGCAGGATAACGACGACGACGGCCGCGGCCATGCCATAACCGAAGAGATCGGCCTGGGCCAGCAAAGACCGGTCCAGGACGGCGCTCCAGGTATGGCCCCAGGAAAATTCGTCAGCGGCGGCCCCGGTGAGCCCACGTTTCTGAACGGAAACGTAAACCGTGGTCAGCAGGCCCAGGACAATGAGCACGATCGGCGGGAGTAGAACGCTGACTGTCCGACTGACAAACTTTCTGGCCAGTAAAGCTGCCAATAGCACGAGAATCGGCAGTGCGACATAAAAGGCAATTTCGGCAGTCAGCGACCATGCCGTCCCAACACCGGTCAGCAAGAACGCCGGCACGTACGTCTGCGCCAGGATCAGGTTCAGGCCGATGGCCAGTGGATCGGTCAGGTAGCCAACGGCTTTGTCGGCACCGGCTGCTGGGACGCCATTGATGTAGGCCGCCCCGAAGACAAGTGACACCAGCAGAAAGATCACCAGGTAGGCGGGATAGATCCGCAGGAACCGATTCCTGGCATAAGCGGCAATCGACGGAATCTCTTTGCCCGCGAGAAGGGCGGTGGCGAATGGCCGGTAGAGCAGAAATCCAGACAGCGCGAAGAAGAGTGTCAGCCCGTGTGTCGAAAGGCGCGCCAGGTAGCCAACAACCCCCGTTGTTGCGGGGTCGGTCAGGTGCTGACCGACGTGATGAAATATCACGGAAACTGCAGCGAAACCCCGCAGGCCCTCAATGCCGATAAGGCGCCTTCCCCACGAAGGCCGAACACTGAGCTCCGGTACCTGTTCGGCATTTATCTCGTGCTCGCGTATCTCGGGCTCGCGCACACCTGCACCCCTCCGACAATCAGATCCCGGGTAAGGACTGAGTAATTTCGTTGGGCGGCGGTGTCCCATCTTGCGCAGTATTGAAGTCATCCCCGCGGGTGGTTGTCAAGATGGATCAACGGCCGGCCGGAGTGATTCTTGTCGCGATTCCAGCTTTCGGCATTTTCGACGTTGGTGCGGTATGAGGGGACGCTGGTGTCGGCCCGGTTTGGCTCGCACCGACATCCATAAAGGGGTTCTTTCAACGGGTCGACCGCAGGGCGTTGTCCAACATCGTCATGAGTTGCGCGACGCGATTGCTGCCGGTCGGGGCGGGGGGATATCGGCGGAGGACGTCGATCAACCCGGGCGTCGCTCGTTGACAGGCCCGCTCGATGAATCTCGTGCCGACATCCAAGTGATCGCTCGAGTCCAACTCCGCGGCGCGCGCCGCACTCGCGGCAGCACCCAGGACGTGTCCGACCTGGGTCGCTCTCGCCAGCGGATGAAGGTAAGCGGCGGCTGCAGCAGCGCCGGCCGCCCGCGCGGCATGTTGCGCGGATGCACCGGTCACCTCCCGCGCGGCCCGGAACGCGGCCAGCGCACTGGTCCGCTGCAAATTCGTCCTGGCGGCGCCATTAACGAATGCCCAGGCCGCCTGCACGGCCTCGCGCGGGCGGGAATCGGCCTGGTCGGCTCGTTCGAAGATCGGGAGGACAGCCTGGGCGCCTTCGACGCTGAACTGGGCCACAACTCGCAGTTCATCCAGGGTCAACTCGAAGTCACCGGTTTTCGCTGGCACGCTCGTCATTCTCGCTGGCTGCTGTTCGGCGGGCTCGCCGGCGCCGCTGGGTTCGGCGACCCCGCCTAGTGCCCCGCCCTGGACCGATGACTCGTCGCCACGATCGCCGTCTGACGTGCATGGACGATGCGATGCAAAAGCTTTCCGGCTCGCTCGACGGGTCGGTGGAGTTGCCCGGCGACCCCGGGTACGACCAGGCCCGGAGGGTGTGGAACGCCATCGTCGACCGGCGGCCACGGGCGATCGTCCGGTGCGCGAGTGTCCGAGATGTGGTCGGTGCGGTCCGCGCTGCCACCGAGCACGGCCTGGAGATCGGCATCCGGTGCGGCGGACACAGCGCGGCCGGCCATGCTGTCCCCGACGGTGGGCTGATGATCGATCTGACCCCGATGCAGGCGGTCCACGTCGATCCGGGGCAGCGCACGGCAGTGGTGCAGGGCGGCGCGCTATTGGGGGCGCTCGACCGGGCGACCCAGCCCTACGGGCTCGCCGTGACCGCCGGGAATGTGTCGCACACCGGCGTCGGCGGACTGACTTTGGGGGGCGGGATGGGCTGGCTGGCCCGGCAGGCCGGCCTGGCGTGCGACAACGTCACCTCATTCGAGGTGGTGACCGCGACGGGTGAGGTGCTGCGCGCCAGCAAGGACCAACACAAGGATCTTTATTGGGCATTGCGGGGCGGCGGGGGCAACTTCGGTGTGGTCACGGAATTCGAGTTCCAGCTGCACGACATCGGCAGTGCGGCACTGTCGGTTGAGGTCGATTTTCCGGTTGCCCAGGCGGCGACCGCGCTGCGCCGCTGGCGGGACCTCAGCGAAGCAGCCCCCCGCGAGGCGACATTCACGGCGGGGATCGGTGGCGGCGTGGTGACGCTCGGCTACGTCTGGGTCGGCAACCCGCACCTTGGGGAGGCCCTGATACCCCAGGTGCGTGCTCTGGGCCGCCCCTCGGGCGAGCGCATCACGCACCTGACCTACCTGGAGCTGCAGTCCCGCGATGACGTGCGCGATGGTCACGCGGTGCGCAGGTACTCGAAGGGCCACTACTTCCGGGTGCTCACCGACGAGGCCATCGATGCCATCGCGGCGGTGACCGATGGCCCGTTCGCCCCCGGAGTCGGGCTGCAGGCGTACGGCGGGGCGATCCGTGACATGCCCGCCGGTGACACCGCATTCAGCCACCGCGAGACCGCCTTCGAGCTGGGCGCCAGCACCGGGTGGACCGATCCCGGCGAGGACGCGTTGCGCATCGGCGCGGCACGCTCGTTTGCCGCCAGTCTGGAGCCCTTGGCCTCCGGGGTCTACGTCAACGTCCTGGGCGACGAAGGGACCGCCGGACTCCATCGGGCCTATTCGGACGAGAAGCTTTCCCGGTTGACCGCGGTGAAGGACAGATACGACCCGGCCAACGTGTTTCACCTGAACCAGAACATCCAGCCATCCGGTGCCGCAGCGCTCAGTTGATGCTGCTTGGCGCCGGTTTTTCTGGACCTGCTGAGAGCCTCCACCAAGCAGGTCCGGTGATGACGGAGGACTACCGGGAATTCAAGGCAACCGGTGGCGGCGGGAGCTCCTGCCACTGCCCGGTGGCGGCCGATGCGAACAGCGCAGCGATGACGGCCATAGTCGCCGCGGCCGTTTCGATAGGCCACACCGGCACGTCATCACCCAGGAGGTACCGGGAGAACCGTTCGCCCTGCAGGGTGTACTGGTTGACGGGTTCGAAGCGGACGGAGGTTGTCTCGAAACCGCCAATGCTGGTCGCGTCGCCGATCATCACATGGCACTCGTGGGGTACCGCCTGGGCGAGCGGAAAGTCCATCCGCAGCCATCCGGTGGACCCGAGTACCGACAGCAGCTGATGTGTCCCCCGTCCAGCCGGACCCGCCTGGGTGGAAACGGTGATCGTGGCGTGGGCGCCGCCGTAGTCAAGGATGGCGGTTGACAGCCGGTCGATTCCCGTCACGGGATCACGGTCGATCGCGGCGACAACTCGGATCGGGTTTCGGCCGAATACCAGGGAGCAGGCGCTGATGACATAGCCGCCCATATCGTAAAGCGCGCCGCCGCCGAGCTCTAGTTTGTTGCGGATGTCATTCGGGTCGTGGAACTGCATCGCCATCGTAACCTGCATACCTCGCACCTCACCGATCGCGCCCGAATCGAGGATTTGTGCTGTGCGTTGCCATTGCGGATGGTTGCGAAAGACATACGCCTCCTCGATGTGTCGGCCCGTCCGATCCCGAACGTGGGCGAGCTGGTCGATCTCGGCAAGCGTCAGGCTGAGCGGCTTTTCGCAAAGGACGTGCTTGCCGGCCTCCATGGCCTTGACCGCCCACTCGCAATGCAGGTGGTTCGGTAGCGGCAGGTAAACGGCGTCGATGTTCGCCTAAATTTCGAAATCTACTTGGATGAGCTTGTCGATGTTGGGTGCTGAAATCTTGAGGATCGCCTGATGCTCGTCATTCTGATTGTAGGTTGCGAGCGCATCGAAGTCAGCGAGGTCGGCGACAACTGCTGCATGCCATGACTTTCCGCCGTGCAGAACGTCGGTGCCGACCGTCAACGAAACGAGTTCGTCAATCTGATGGGGGAGCGCACGGAGGCGTTCCATCCATTCGTTCAGGTCCTTGTCGGGGAAACCTGGCTTCCATTTGAAGACTGCGACGTGCCGGATCATATCGACTCACTTTGCTGGTGTGCTAGCGACGAATGTGGTTTCTGCTGTCATCGCCAGACCGCGTTATCCGGCGGCTGGGGCCCACTTCTGCATCCGAGAAGTCGGTTCGAAGTGGGCCCCAGGTCGCGCGGTTCGGCTGGTTATGCGCTGGCGCCGAGCAGGTCGGCCGGTTTCTTTCCGAGGTCGTCCATGGGGGTTTTGTTGGTTTCCCGGCCCAGCGCAACCGAGATGCCAGAGATCACGCAGATGATGACGGCGAAGATCGACACCGGGATCCAGCCGCTTGCCGAGTCGCCGGCGAGGGCGACAGCGATGGTGGGGCTGAATCCGGCCAGTGCGAAGCCGAACTGGGTGCCGATCGCCATGCCGGACAGCCTGACCTTGGTGGGAAAGATCTCGGCGTACGTCGCGGGCCATACCGCATTGGTCATGGCGTACAGGAAGCTGTTGAACAGAATGCCGGTGACGAAGATCAGCACCAGGTTGCCGGTACTGACGGACCAGAAGAACAGCGAGAGCGACAGAGCGCAGCCGATGATGCCGCTGATGAACACCCTCTTGCGGCCGACTCGGTCGGACAGGGCGGCGAACACGGGGATGGTGAAGATGGCGATGAAGTTCGAGACGATCGCCAGCCACAGCATGCTGGTCCGGCTGACCCCAATGCCGTAGACAGCGCCGGTGGCAAAGGCGAGCCCGAAGACGCTGAACAGGGTGCCGGTGGCGGCGATGAAGGCGGCGAAAAACACTCGAAGGACGCCCCTCCAGTGGTCGCGGAACAGCACCTTGAGGGGAACGGAGGGCACGGTGCCCTCCTCCTCTTCGGCTTCGAAGGCGGGGGTCTCGTGCAGGGTGCGGCGGATGATGTAGCCGACGAGGACGACGATCGCGCTTAGCAGGAACGGGATCCGCCACCCCCAGCTCAGGAGTTGTTCCTCGGAAAGCAAGGCGGCGAGGGGGAGAACGACGGCGGGTGCGAGGACCTGGCCGCCAACGGTGCCGCTGAGGGTCCAGCTGGTGTAGTAACCGCGCCGGTCCTCGGGTGCATGTTCGAAGGACATGGAGTTCGCGCCGGCCTGTTCACCGGATGCGGACAGCCCCTGTAGGACGCGCAGGAAGACCAGCAGGATGGGCGCCCAGATCCCGATGGAGCTGTAGGTGGGCAGGCAGCCGATCAGGAATGTCGAAACACCCATCAGCAGCAGGGTGCCGATCATGACCGTTTTGCGGCCAACCTTGTCGCCAATGTGTCCCATGAGGAAGGACCCGACCGGTCGAGCGATGTAGGCGACACCGAATGTGGCCAGCGAGGCCAGGGTGGCGGTGGTGGGGTTGCTCTGGTCGAAAAAGATCTTGGGAAAGACCAGCGCCGCGACGGTGCCGTACACGAAGAAGTCGTAGTACTCCAGTGAGCTACCGACCCAGGCCGCGATTGCGGCCTTTCTCGGCTGTTTCTGATGCTGCGTATCTATGGACATTTGTTGGACTCCCGCGTCGTTGTGGTGTCTAGGTCTGGAGTGGTGAGGTGGTCCCGGTCGGGCGGGACGGTCGCTTTCGCGATGGGTTCTGCTACCCCTGTGCACTGATCAGAAGCGTTGCAGACCAATGCATGTGGCCCGCAAGGGAAGAGGTGGGGTGCCGGAGGGGATGTCAGTCCTTGCGGACCTTGTGCACGATTGCGTCGAGTGCCGCTGAATAACCGCGCCAGCCGGCACCGGCGACATACACGGCCGCGGTGCTCGCAAAAATGTCGACCCGTTCCTTGGCATCGATGGCATGCCATTGGGAAATATGAATGACGGCAAAGGGAAGTTCTGTATCGCGCACAGCGTCCAGCAGTGGATAGCCGGCCGAGCTGAAGCCGGCCGGGTTGATGACAATCCCGTCCCAATCATCCTGGTTCTCGTGGATGAAATCGATCAGGGTGGCCTCGCAGTTGGACTGCAGGTGCGCGACGGCGACACCGAGTTCGGCTGCGGTTTTGTCGACGTCGGCGGTGATGTCGGCCAGTGTGGCGTGGCCGTACTTTGCCGGGTTTCGCTTACCCAGCCGGTTGAGGTTGGATCCGTGTAGGACCGCGATCTTCATGTCGGCGCTCTCAAGTATGTAGGTGATGGACAGGACGGTGGAGTGCTGATCAGGACCCCAGCGAACGGGTTGAACGGGCGGCCGCCGCGTTCGGTCGACGGACTCGATGCCTGCACTGTGTGCACATGGTGACGGGATCGGGCTTGACTCCCTCAGGTGGGAGAAATATATTACCGATATACAGGCGATGTCAAGAGGATCTCTGATGAAGGTTTCAGCAACGAAGTCCAACGTGGCGTATCAGCACGCAAGGCGAGACATCGTGACCGGTGTGATCGTCGCCAACGAGGCCATCGACGAGACAGCATTGGGTGATCGCTACGGCTTGGGCCGAACTCCGATCCGCGAGGCGCTCAAGCAACTGCGTAATGACCAGTTGATCGTCTGGCCGGAGCGGCGGTCGCCCTACGTGCCAGAGATGGGTGTCGCGCAGGTGAAATCGCTGTACGAGGCGCGGTCAATCTTCGAAACGCAGATCGCAGCACTCTCAGCACAGCGCATCACGCAGGCCGCGATCGTGCGTCTGGACGAGCTGGTCGCGCAAGAAGCGGGCTTCGTTGAACGGAGCATGGCCTATGTGGCGGCCGAGGTGGACCTGCTGTTCCACCGTGAGGTCGCTGAGGCCACCGGTAATCAGTTCCTGGTTGATGCGTCCACCAGGGTCAACATCTCGGCTATGCGGATCTGGTACGAGATGGTCGCCACCGAAGGCATGATCGCGCAGGAGCACGCGGATATCGTCGATGCGCTACGGCAGCACGATGTCGCACGGTCGGTGGCGGCGGTCGAAGGGCATATCACCAATTCCTATCGGCGATACATCCACATGAGCACTCGACTCCCGGTTGACTCATCGCCGCAGCGCGTCACAGGGTGATCCGGGAAGCCACGGCGGTCCATCCTTATACGTGCCACGGAATTCTTGGCTGAGGCCCCTGCAATGCCACCCATTGAGCAGGCGAAGGGTCCGTTAGGCTTACATCGCATCAATCCGGGATGTCTTCCCAACCATGAATACCGAGCGGACAGTGGGAACCATGACCTCGAGCACAGACGAACCCGATGCCCCACAACATGAATCGCCGTCCTCGGACGACCTGGATGCACCCGAGGATCCGGTCACTGGCACCACCGGAAATGCGACCGGGGATGACCAGGCAGCCGAGAATGAAGCCCGAGACCCCGTCGGCTGACCCGAATAACGCACCGCAATTTCCGATGCCAGGCGTTGGGGGTGGACTGAGGCTTAAAGGACACGTCGGGTTTTGCCGGTCATGGCCGGGGCGGGCCTGTACGGGACTGCACAACGTC
>Ga0190275_10004373_pt1 | contig 10143 bp, 10 predicted proteins | sample Popmic550T_FD_133745 | JGI IMG/M metagenome (GOLD analysis project Ga0190275, IMG submission 133745) | Populus adjacent soil microbial communities from riparian zone of Yellowstone River, Montana, USA - 550 T | ecosystem: Environmental > Terrestrial > Soil > Riparian zone > Trees stand | place...
ATCTGGTCACGAGTGGGATCGAGTAGGACATCTACGGCGTCGAACTGGCCAGCCTGGTCCAGGACTCCCTTGAGTTGGTCGAGGTCGTGCCTGACACCGGGCAGGTTCTGCAGCCCACGGTCGTGGTAGATGCTCGTTCCGACGAGCAGCGCATGTCTGCCCATCAGTGCTTCCGCGGCTTGACTGCGGACCGGTAGATGGCGATGAGCTCGTCGGCCTGCTGCTCGGTGGGGCGATCGATGGTCAGCTCGTTGTCATCGATCCGCACGTGCACCCGGCGCCCGTCGTTCCGGCGGACGAAGCCGACCAGAACTCTCACCATGGCTTCGATCTGCGCCGGATCGGCGCTGGTCAGGACGTTCAGCGTGGCGAGCACAAGTTCCCCGGCGCCCTTGTCCCCGGGCGACGGCTCCAGGCGGGGTCTCTTCGCCTCGGAGCCGGCCTGGGTCAGCGCGACGGCCAGATCGGTCGTCAACCGATCGATCGCCAGGTCGTCATCCGTACCCAGCGTGTCGAACCTGATTCGGCTCAGTACTTCGCTCACGTCGTACCCCCCGTCTAGGTCTGCCTCAGAACCCTATGACAGGTGATGGCGGTGAGTGACGGAGTGCGTGTCAGGCGGTCTGAGCCAGGGCTACGGAGAGGCCTATGGCTAGGGCCATGATGAAGAGTTCGCCGGCTACTAGTTGCCAGAGGCGGTTGCCGGCGGTGTCGAGGTCGCCGATGGTGTGGCGGCGGTGGAACCAGCCGCCGATGATGAGGACGATGAAGGCGAGGGTTTTGGCGAGCAGGAGGCCGCCGTAGGCGTCTGAGGTGAGGACGTCGAAGACCGAGCCGAAGCCGCCGCCTTTGGCGGCCAGGCGGCCAGCCGCGCTGATCAGACCGCTTAGCAGCAAGGCGATCGACGAGGCGAAGGCGACCTGGCTGAAGCGTTCCAGCACGAGCGGAAGGCCGTTGCGGCTGGCGCGGCCGTACCGGACCAGGCCGGCCAGACCACCGACCCAGGTCGTTGCCGCGATCACGTGGATGACGAGGGCCGCGCCCGCGAGGACGACGTACGACTCGTTGCGCGGGTAGCTGGTCAGGGCGGGCGGCACGAGGGCGGCGATCGCCACCAGTACGCCGAGTCCAGCGGCTGAAGAGGTCTCGACGTGGCGGATACCGATCGCCAGGGCGACGACCAGGATGCCGGTGATCAGGAGTGCCTTGACCTCGGGAACACCGAGGGCATCGTCGAGCCGGAGGCGGAGCAGACCGACCGGGGTGTTGAGCACGACCGCGGCGGTCAGGATCGCACCGACGAAGGCAGCGCCGGCCCAGATGATCGCGGAGTTACTGGCGTCGCGAATCGCGCGCCGCCCTTGCAGACCGAGCGGACCGCCGTCGGTCCGCAGCAGTACGACTGCTGCGAGCAACGCGCCCGCGCAGCCGACCGTCGCCATCGTGGCGAGCAACCGGAACATCGGCAGCAGCCACTCGACGACCACACCAGGCCCGCCTAGCCCGTTGTCACTGCCCTGCGGTTCACTCCCCGCGGCGAACAGCGCGATCGCCATCGCCACCGTCGCAACCAGGACAGCGCTTGCACCACCCGCGACCAGACGTCCGGGCATGCGATGCCGGGCGGCGCGGGTCGCGGTCACGGAGCGTTCCCGCCCTCGGCACCTTGGATGGACACGCGCACACTATAGGTGAGCTGTCTACGTCAGTACCGGCACGACACCATCTCGTGACCAGCCGAGCGCAAACGGTTGCCTGGCCGTGACTTTCGGCCATCCCAGCAGGCTTTCCGGTGCCCTCGGCAAGCGCCATCCGTTGCCAGAGGCATCAACTTCCGGAGTGCCTACACCGGGTGACGACGCAGGTTACTTCTGGTTGTTGTCGGCGTCAGTCGCCGTCGGCTCGGCAGCGCGGGCCTGGGCCGCTGAATCGTCCGTGACCGGTGGGACGTCGGACGGTGCTCGGTCGCGCGCACCAGCGTCCGGATCGAAGTCGATCCGCTTCAGCTGCTTGGCCATGTTGCGCCAGAGGAAGACCGTGGCGGCACCGAGCGCCAGCACGATCAGCAGCGCCACCCAGCCGGGACGCACCGAGTTCGGATCGATCTCGGTCGCTAGCGGCCTGATGCTCAGGAGTCGGGTCATCGCTGTCACCCTGCCAGTGTCTCACCGTCCCCACCCGCCGTCAGCGCAGCCCCGCGAAGAGGTCGTCCTCAGGCAGTTCGGACTCCACCAGGCTGCGGGCCAACTCGTAGTCCTCGGTGGGCCACGCCTCCTGGTGCACCTCCAGCGGTACTGCGAACCAGCCGCCATCCGGATCGATCTGCGTCGCATGGGCGAGCAGCGCACGGTCGCGCAGCGCGAAGTACGCGGAAGACTCGACCCGGGTGGTGATCCGCTTCTCGTTCTCCGGGTCCGGCTTCCAGTCCTTCAGCCGGTCGGCATACGGCGACTCCAGGCCGTGCGCGAGCATCGCGTCGTGCAGCGCCTTCATCCGCTCACGGTGGAAGGTGTGGTGGTAGTAGAGCTTCAGTGGCTGGTACGGCGTACCGAGCTCCGGGTACGCGTCCGGGTCGCCGGCCGCCTCGAACGCCGCGACCGTGATCTGGTGGCACATCACGTGATCAGGGTGCGGGTAGCCGCCGTTCTCGTCGTACGTCGTGACGACCTGCGGACGGAACTCACGAATCAGCTTCACCAGCGGAGCCGCGGCGTCCTCGACCTTGAGCGAGGCGAAGCAGCCCTCCGGCAGCGGCGGCAGCGGGTCACCCTCGGGAAAGCCCGAGTCGATCCAGCCGAGCCATTCCTGCCTGATGCCGAGGATCTCGCGAGCGGCATCCATCTCCTGCCGGCGGATCTCGGTGATGTTCGCCAGCACCTCCGGGCGGTCCATCTTGGGGTTGAGGATCGAGCCGCGCTCGCCGCCGGTACAGGTGGCGACCATCACATCGACGCCTTCGGCGACGTAGCGGGCAGTCGATGCGGCGCCCTTGCTGGACTCGTCATCGGGGTGAGCATGGACATGCAGCAGGCGAAGATCTTCAGTCACAAGAGACAATGGTGCTCCAAGCCTGAGGAGAACCAGTGACCGACCCACATCCAGCCGTCCGCACCGGCAGTCAGAGCGCCGCTCTGGACGCCCGCTACGGACGGACCGGACGCAGCCGCAAACCGCTGCTGCTAGGCATCGTGGGCACGCTCGCGCTGGTCGCCCTGGTCTGGCTGCTCTGGGTGGCCTTCATCTCCTCGAACCCGCCGGTCGCCTCGCGGCTGCTGGGCTTCAAGATCGCCTCGTCGACGTCGGCGACGGCCACGATCCAGGTGGACCGGACCAAGTCGGTCGAGGCCCAGTGCCGGCTGCAGGCGAAGGCGGCGGACTTCTCGATCGTCGGCGAGATCACCGTCACGGTGCCGGCCGATTCGCCCCGTCAGCAGTCCATCGATGCCACCCTCACGACGCAGCGCGCGGCGACGGCCGTAGTCCTGGTCGGCTGCACAACGTCGGACGCTCAGCGGCCGAACTGACCTACCCGCTTCCAGGCCACGGCAAACGATTCCCCTGCGTCTGGCGGTAACCGTTTGCCAACTGTTTGAGAAGGCGAAGAACTGTGGGGTTCTGAGCGCTGTCTTGCTACGCTCAGTGGATTGGTCGCCGTTGTTGACGGCGGCCTGAAGCTTTTCTACCCATCCCATCGACAAAGGAGCAGCCCGTGACGCAGAAGATCGACGAGGACAGCGTTGTCTGGCTGACACAGGATGGATACGACCAGCTGAAGTCCGAGCTGGAGGAGCTGAAGGGTCCCGGCCGCACCGAGATCACCCAGCGGATCAGCGACGCCCGCGACGAGGGCGACCTGAAGGAGAACGGCGGGTACCACGCGGCCAAGGACGAGCAGGGCAAGATGGAGGCCCGGATCCGCCAGCTCGAGGACATGCTGCGCCGGGCCCGCGTCGGCGAGACCCCGAAGGCCGGCGGCAAGGTCGAGCCCGGGATGAAGGTCTCGATCAAGTTCGCCGGTGACGACGAGGTCGAGACGTTCCTGCTCGGCTCCCGCGAACTGCTCGCGCTGGACACCTCGGTCGACATCGACGTCTATTCGCCGCAGTCGCCCCTCGGCTCAGCCATCCTGGGCAAGAAGAAGGGCGAGAAGGCCACCTACGAGGCGCCCAACGGCAAGCCGGTCACGGTGGAGATCGTCGCCGCGGTGCCCTTCAAGGGCTGACCCACTTGGAACACCCCGGCGCCTCTTGCGGAGGCGTCGGGGTGTTGTCGTTCTAGTGGCCGGTGGCGCGGCGGTACTTGTTGACCGCGAGGGGCGCGAAGACCGCGATGATCACCGTGCACCAGATCAGGGACAGCCAGACCGGGTGCTGAGCCGGGAAGCCGTCCGGGCTGGCGAACGGTGACGGGTTGCCGAAGAGGTGACGGCAGGCCGCGACGATCGAGGAGATCGGATTCCACTCGGCCACGGGTTGCAGGCCACTGGGCAGGTTCGGCGTCGGTACGAACGCGTTGGACAGGAACGTCAGCGGGAACAGCCAGATCAGCCCCGCCGAGGCGGCCACCTCCGGACCGCCGACCGACAGGCCGATCAGAGCGCCCACCCAGAGCATCGCGAAGGCGAACAGCAGCAGGATCGCGAACGCCGCCAGCGCGTTGCCGAAGCCGTTGTGCCAGCGCCAGCCGACGATGAAGCCGCAGATCACCATCACCAGCATCACGAAGGCGTTGAACACGACGTCGCCGATCACCCGCCCGGCGATCACGCCGGACCGTGCCATCGGCAGCGAGCGGAACCGGTCGATCAGGCCCTTGGACATGTCATCGGCCAGGCCGACGCTGGCCGAGGCGACCGCGAACGCCATCGTCTGCGCGAAGATCCCCGACATCAGGAACTCGCGGTAGGCCCGCGCCCCCGGGAAGCCCGGGATCGGGATCGCGTTGCCGAAGACGTAGGCGAACAGCAGCACGAACATGATCGGCTGGATGGTCGCGTAGATCAGCATGTCCGGCGTCCGCGGAATTCGCTTCAGGCTCCGCCAGGCGAGGATCCCCGCATCCGAGACGGCTTGGCCGATCGAGCCGGACTTCACCGGCGTACCAGTCGTACTCATGACTTCACCTTCTTTCCGCCGCCGGCCGTCGCCTCGTCGGTGACGGTGTCGGGGTTGTCCGTGACGTGACCGGTCAGGCTGAGGAACACGTCGTCCAGCGTCGGCCGGCGCAACCCGATGTCGGCGATCCGGATGCCGGCGCCGTCGAGGGTGCGGATCACGTTCACCAGTGCGCTCGAACCACCCGGCGCCGGCATCGTCAGCCGCTTGCTGTGCTTGTCGAGCGTGGTCGCCTCCGGGTCGGTGATCTCCAGCTCAGCGGTCAGCAGCTCGAGCGCCCGGTAGGTCTCGTCGGGATCGTGGACAACGACCTCGATCCGCTCGCCACCCACCTTCGCCTTCAGCTCGTCCGCGGTACCACGCGCGATCACCGAACCGTGGTCGACGACCACGATGCTGTCGGCCAGTTCGTCGGCCTCTTCCAGGTACTGCGTGGTGAGCAGGATCGTGACGCCTTCGCTGACCCGGTCGCGGATGATCTTCCACAGATCGAGCCGGCTACGCGGGTCGAGCCCGGTGGTCGGCTCGTCGAGGAAGAGCACCTTGGGATGGGCGATCAGCGAACCGGCCAGGTCCAGCCGGCGGCGCATGCCACCCGAATAGGTCTTCAGGATCCGGTCGGCCGCGTCGGTCAGGTCGAAGATCTCGAGCAGCTCGTCGGCCCGCTGTTTGGCCTGCTGGCTGTTGAGCCGGTAGAGCCGGCCGAACATCCACAGGTTCTCCCGGCCGGTGAGCAGCTCGTCGACCGCGGCGTACTGCCCCGACAGCCCGACCAGGCTGCGGACTGTGTCGGCTTCCTTCACTACGTCATGCCCGAGCACCCGCGCACTGCCGGCATCCGGCCGCATCAGCGTGGTGAGCACCCGGACCGCTGTTGTTTTCCCCGCGCCGTTAGGTCCGAGCAGTCCCAGCACACTGCCCTCGGGCACCTCGAGGTCGATCCCGTCGAGTGCTCTGACCGTGTTTTTGCGCGCCTTGAACGTCTTCACGAGGCCCGTCGCCTCGATTGCAGCCATCGCAGCCGCTCCTTCCTGATGTGATGCAGGTCATCCTGACCGACACCACCGACAGAATGCGAGAACTTTTGCGTCAGGACGTCGCGACGGAGGTGGAGCGTTAGTCGGAGGTGATTTGGGCCGTGCCTACGAGGACCTCTACGTCCAGGGCTGCGCGGCCGCGGCCGATTTCTACGTCTTTGGACTGGCCCGAGACGGCGCCGGCCCAGGTGACGCGGCCGAGCTGGGACTCGGTGTGGACGCGGACGTCGGAACCGCGGCGGAGCGTCACGCTGGCCGAGCCGGACTCGACGCGGACTCGTGAGCGGCCCTTGGTGATCTGCGCGTCGAGGCTCGCGGTACCGGCCTGGACGAGCAGGTCGATCGGGCCGTCGACGTCGGTGACCTTCGCGGTACCGGCGGTGACGCGGACTCGGGAGAGCCCGGGAAGGCGTTCCGCGGTGACGCTGCCACCGGTCACCTCGACCTCCACCTGGAGCATCGGGTTGACGCGGATGGACAACTCCTTCGCGAAGCCGTTCACGTGGGATTTCAGGTCGGTCGGGTTGCGCAGCATGCTGAACCCGTCGATCGAGACGCCCATGTCGCCTTCACTGTTGATCGCGAGGGTGTCACCGTCGCGCTTGATCACATGCGGACCATCCACGGCGACGCCGGTCACCGCAGGCTCACCAATCAACCGAACGCGGCGCCCGATCGCACGAATAGTCACCCGCCGGACCCCAGGCGGCACTACCAGATCACTGTGCAACGTCTCCTCTTCAACCACAGGCTCAACCGGCGCCGGCTCCGCGACAACCGCAGCGTCATCCACAACGCTGCCTTCCCCAGAGGGCTCAGCAGCATGCTTCGGCCCTGAAGAAGCAGGCGCAGAGGCGCCAGACGAGGCCGCGGCGGGCGCGGCGTCGGGCGAGTCGACAACATCCGCCCAAACAGACGCCGAAGGCACATCCGAGCCGGACGGAGCGGCCGAGCCGGACGGGGTGGGCGAGCCGGGGGACGCGTCTGCGGAGGGGGCTTTGTTGGTGGCGTCAGCAGGGTCTGCTGCGTCAGTGGTGGGCGTGACGGATTCTGCTGGGCTTGGGTGTGGGGTGGAGGAGGTGGTGGGGATGGCAGCGATCAGGGTCGCGGCTTCTTCGGTGGTGAGGTGGCCGTTGGCGACTCGGTCGAGGATGTTTTTGACCCGTCGGTCGTAGTCGCTCTGATTGCTCTGATCGCTCATACCCCCAGTCCAGCACCCAGACGGGTCGAAACCAATCGGGGATAGCCCCCAACTCCCCCGCCCACGCCCTGAGCTGCCCGCCGATCAGGCGTCAGGAGGCCGGGCGGAAGCTGTTCGTGATGGTGCGCAACATGTCCTGGCTGCCCGCCCACTGCCCCTCCGGTGTCGACCAGTAGATCCCGTACGCCTGCCGCGGGCTAGTGACCACGCCACGGTTCAACACATGCTGCCGCCCACCACGGACCGCATAACTGAACTCCCAGTCAGCAGCCTTCTGGTAGTAATCCACCGCCTCCAGCCGGATCCGCCTGTACTCCGGATACCCGTCCCGTCGAGCAGCCTCCTGCCGACGCCAATCAGCCACCGGATCCGCCTTCGGTTGGTCCGTCTGGTCGATAAGCAGCAGACGCGAGCCGCCAGGCTCCCGGAAGTACACGCGACCACCGTCACGCCGCACGGTCCAGTCGCTCGGTACGACCAACGAGAACCCAGTCGGATCCACATGCCGCTCAAACCCAGCCGGTACTACGCCCGCACTAGCCCGCTGCGTGCTCTGCCTCGTCGGAGCCGACGACGCAGGAGACGAGGGCGCGCTAGTCCGTGGCGGACTGGTCAGGGGCTGGCTGCTCTGCGGCTGACTCGCCTGCGGCTGACTGGTTCGGGGCTGGCTGCTCGGAGGCGCACTACTCTTCCCCGAGCCAGTCGGCCCGGCAGTCGGTGCCGCGCTGGACGTACCCGGTGTCTGGCCTTGCGCACCGTCGTCCGGCCGGAAGGCCGCCCACGCCCCAAGACCCGCGACCACCAGCAGACAAGCCGCCAGCACCAGAAGCACCCTAGGCCTCCCCCGGCTCGGCTCCCCCGCCGGCGATGGCGGCGAGACAACCGGCGGCACCGCAAGCACCTGAGTCCCCTGCCCCTGATCCGATGCCGCCGCAGGTCGTGGGGCGGGCGCAGGGCGAGGGACGCTGGCGGGCGAGATCGGCGTGGCTGCCTGCAGCAGTAAGCGGCGGGCAGTGGGAGCGTCAATCCGGTCAGCCGGACTCCTGCGCAGCAGACCTTCCAGCGCCGGCCAGAGCGGCCCCGCCAGCCTCGGCGGATCGGGCGGCTCAGTCACCGCAGCAGTCAGGGTGGCCAGCGGCGCCCCGCGGTCGTGCGGTGGGCGGCCTTCGACTGCCATATACAGAGTGGCACCCAGCGACCACAGATCCGACTCAGGCCCAGCGCCTCGCGCCTGCACCCGTTCCGGAGCGATGTACGCCGGGGATCCCACCAGCATCCCCGACTGCGTCAGCGTCGACTCACCCTCCAGCGTCGCGATGCCGAAGTCGGTCAGCACCACCCGGCCGTCGTCAGCCAGCAGGACGTTGCTCGGCTTCACATCGCGATGCAGTACTCCCGCCGGATGCGCCGCCTCCAGTGCCCCCAGCACCTGCAGCCCGATCCTCGCCACCTGCCGAAACGGCAGCGGCCCGTCCTGCCGGATGGCGTCGGCCAGCGTGCGGGACTTGACGAACTCCATCACGATCCACGGCCGGCCCTCCTCCTCCACCACGTCGTACACGGCAACAACGTTCGGATCACTGAGCCGGGCGGCCGAGCGGGCCTCGCGGAGAGTACGGCGACGCAGTAGCGCCCGTTCCTCATCGGGCAGCTCGGGCGGCAGCACGATCTCCTTGACCGCCACCTCGCGGTCGAGTACCTCGTCCCGCGCGTGCCAGACCACACCCATCCCACCGCGGCCCAGTACGTCGAGTAGCCGGTACCTCGCAGCCAGGAGACGGCCTTCCGTACGCATCCACCACCGGTGCCCAACCGCGCCGAGCTAGAACATGGCAGTGCGGGTCCCGGCGGAGTAGCCCGGGACCCGCACTGCTCATCTCTGTGGTGTTCAGGCGACCGGAGTCATCTCTTCCTTCGCCAGTTCTTTCTGTACTGCCTCAAGCTCGGCGATCTCGGCAGCAGCTGCCGCTCGCCGGGCGTTCAGGCCGCGCAGACCGGCCAGGCCGATCAGCAGACCGAGCAGGGTGATGGCAGTGATGACGATCAAGGCCGGCTTGTACGCCGACAGCATCCCGCTCGGCGCTGTGACGCCGTGCGACTGGCTGCCGATCACCGCGGTGGTGATGGCGAGCACGATCGCTCCACCGACCTGGCTGGAGGTGTTGAACAGCCCTGACGCGAGCCCCTGCTCGTTGTCCGGGATGCCGTTGACCGCCTGCATGTTCAGCGCCGGGAAGCTGAGCGCGAAGCCGAGTCCGATCAGCACGATCGTCGGCAGCACGGTCGCCACGTAGTCCGACGTCGGGCCGATCCGCAGGAACAGCGCGTAGCCGACGACGAACAGCGCCATTCCCGTCGCCACCATCCGCTCGGTACCGATCCGGTCCGCCACCTTGCCGGCGTTCGGCGCCAGGAAGGCCACGATCAGGCCGGCCGGCAGGAAGCCGAGCGCGGTCTCCAGGGACGACCAGCCGAGCATGTTCTGCAGGTAGAGCGTTCCGATGAACTGGAAGGAGACATACGCCCCGAAGACCGTCATGATCGCGAGGTTCGCGCGCCGCAGGTTGCCCTCCCGGAGAATGCCGAGCCGGACCAGCGGGTGCTTGGTCTTCAGTTCGATCAGGACGAAGGCGGCCAGCAGCGCGGCGGCCAGGACAAAGAGTCCGATGGTGCGGAAGGAACCCCAGCCGGCCCCTTCGGCGCCGACGACCGCGAAGACCAGCGTCAGCATGCCGGCCGTGACGGCGACGGCCCCCGGTACGTCGTACCCGCCGGCGGTCTCGTCGCGCGG
>Ga0190275_10004374_pt1 | contig 10143 bp, 8 predicted proteins | sample Popmic550T_FD_133745 | JGI IMG/M metagenome (GOLD analysis project Ga0190275, IMG submission 133745) | Populus adjacent soil microbial communities from riparian zone of Yellowstone River, Montana, USA - 550 T | ecosystem: Environmental > Terrestrial > Soil > Riparian zone > Trees stand | place...
CGGCCTTCGATCCGGTCGTGAAGTTCATGAACTCCTACCGCGCGAAGCCGCGTGCGGTCGCCGACCGGATCTTCATGTCCTGCGGCGTCTACGAGCAGCTGATCGTGCCCAACCGGTCGATGGTGCACGTGTTCGAGAACGCCGGAATGCAGGTCCGCTACACCGAGGCCCGGGACGGCCATTCGTGGGAGAACTGGCGGGACCGGCTGCGCGACGCGCTGTCCTGGGTGTATCCCGGACCGCAGAAGCTCTACTACGAATAGTTCCTCCTCCACCCGAGGCCTACGCCCGCTGCCAGCCGGGGTGAGGCACCGCCGTCCCGCCCGATATCGCAGCCCGGGGCAGCTCCTACGGCCCCGGCGGCGATGACGAGATCAGGACCGGAGTGCTCTGGATCGGCCGGTTGCCTCAGGCGGTTGGTTCGAAGACGACCGCCCCAGCACCGATGAGCCACTCGGGGATGGGTTGGTAGAAGAGGACCTTCGCGGGCGTATTGTTCATCACCGCCGCGGCGATGACCCAGGTGCGAATCTCCTGCCCGCCGTTTCCGGCGAGCTCGAGGATCTCGAGCGTCGACTTCGTGGTGACCCTGGGCACTGACCCGGCGACGAGATCCGCGAGGAGTTCCTGGTCGAACTCGGCGTTGATCTGCGCCCGGCCCCCACTGATGATGCTGCGCCGGCGTTCGGTGTACGTCTGCCACTCCTTCCGACCCTCGAGCCAGGCCTCCACGAGGAACTCGTCGTCGTCGGACTGAGGGGTCCGCCAGTCCGGCCAGGGCAGCTGGTGCGAAAGCCCTCCCGACGCAACTACGGCCACCCGTAGGTCGGAATCCATGGACTCGATGGCGCGTCGGATGGCCTCGCCGATCGCTTGGCTCCGGGCGACCGTGGCCATAGGTGGCGCGAAGACGTTGACGATCAGCGGGACAATCGGGGTCTGGCGATCCGGTAGAAGGTACTGGAGGGCGTGGGTGATGCCGTGGTCAGCTTCCAATCGTTGGGAGAACGCGACGTCGAAACCCTCGTTCTCCACCAGCTCCGATACGACATGGTGGCCCAACTCGCCATGGACGGTGAGCGGCCCGGACGGCGTGCCTGCTTCACCCATTCCGATGCATTCCTCGACGCCGAGGACGAATTGGGGCATGAGGTCCAGATAGATACCGCGGAAGTGGTTGGACCCGACGACAAGGACGGCGTCCGGCCGCGCGTCCACCAGCATCTGCCGCGCGGTGGCCAGAGTCTCCTTGAATTCTTGACTGCCGGGGACGGGCTGTTCCCCGGGGAGCGGCTCGCGGTTCATCAGCGTGCTGTGCGAGGCGGCAATCCCCAGTACCAGTCGGGCCATGGTGACTCCTAGACGTTTCATGCCGGCATCGGCGGGCCTGGTCGGTGACGTCGTCCTGGCGGACACCGGTGCTCCGGGGGAGTCACTCGGCTCGAAGCGGATCGTTCCCGTGAGTGGGAACCACTGCTTCGAACCGGCGATCCCCTGGAGCCCACCGACGCGCGTAGGGCCATACCAGGAGGCCGACGGCAGATGTGCAAGGCAGCGTCCCGCTCGGCGGAACGCATACGGTCGCTCGTCAGGCCAGGCGGGGTAGGACCTGCTCGGCGAGCACCGAGATGAGCTCGTGGGGGAGGTCGTAGGAGCCGACGTGCTGGAGGAACACTGCGCTGGCGCCGGCCTGCTTGATGCTGAGAAGACGGTCGACCACTGCGTCGGCGTCGCCGTAGACGCAGAACTCACGCGCGTATCGGACTGCATCTTGGTCGCTCACGTACGCATCGCAGATGCTGACTGCCGCGTCCCAGTCCTCGGCGTGGATCAGATCCGGGTAGACACCCGGTACGTGTGCCGGGGCGTCGATGTGGATACCGGCCAGGGCCAGGAACGCCGCTCCGCCGCCCTGAGCCATCCAGAGGCAGAGGGGCTTCAGCTCTCGTGCGTCACGTTCGAGGTCGTCGGTCACTCGGCAGAAGGCCGAGACGGTCATGGGTACCGGTTCGGACCGGCCCGCGGCGTGTGCGCCTTCGCGAATCCGCTCGGCGCTATCGCCGAGGATCTTCGGGGTCACTCCGGACAGCAGGATGACACCGTCGGAGATCTCGCCGGCCAGACGCAAGTTCTTCGGGCCGCTGGCGGCCATGTACAGGGCCAGGTCCGGTGCCGGGTCACGAAGCCTCGACCGGACGTCGCCGAAGCGCACCTCGTCACCGTCGAGCAAGCTGCGGATGACCCCTATGCGGTCGCGCATCTCGGCACCAGTGCTGGCGCGAAGCCCGATGGGGGCCACCGAACTGTTGCCCACACCGAGTCCGAGCCGGAACCGGCCGGGCGCGATCTCGTGCACCGTTCTCGCCGCTGATGCGACCACTGCGGGGTGGCGGGTGACGACATTGGTCACCGCCGTCCCTACGTTGATGCGCGTCGTGCCTGCGACGGCAGCAGCCGCCACCGCGAAGACGTCGCGCCAGAGCAGCTGGGAGTCCGGGAACCAGACGTCGTCGAGACCAAGCCGCTCGGCTTCCCTGACGACGTCGACCAGTTCCGGGATAGGCCGGCAGGGCGGAATGCGGATGCCCACGCGGAGCGGCTGGGACACGGGGTCGACCTCCTCGGAGCGGCGGCGAGAACTCGGCGCGGCGAACGATTCTCGTCGCGACGGTCCGGCCTCCCGGATGGTTCGCCAAGAGTCCATCCCGCCGCACGGAACCGGCGGCCTGCGGTCGACGCCCTCCAGGGTTCCACGGCGCGGAACGGGGCCTCCAGTTCGCGGCCGCCAAGGTCTACCTATTGAACGTTGCCAGCACCGACCCAGGAGCCGAATCGTGACCATCTGGACCGACCTTCTCGGCACGCCGTTCGAGGTTTCGCACGACCCCGTCGCCGGCATACCCACTCGCGTCCTGAGAGCAGGTGCAGGACATGAGGAGCATGTCGTCTTCCTGCACGGCACCAGCGGTCACCTGGAGGCGTTCATCAGGAACGTGCCGCCATTTGCTCAGAAGTTCCGCGTCCACTGCCTCGAGATGCTCGGGCACGGTTACACGGGTAATGACGGCGGTGACCTCCGGATCCCCCGGTATGTGGATCATGTGCAGGGATACCTCGACAGCCAGGGGATCGATCGCGCGCACTTCGTAGGGGAGTCACTCGGCGGCTGGGTCGCAGGCCGGCTGGCCGGGGACCGCCCGGATCGCGTCGACAAGCTGGTGCTGGTCGCTCCGGGGGGCACGGTCGCGAACCCGGAGGTGATGGCGCGGATAAAGGGAAGCACGCGGAAGGCTGTTCTCACGGATGACCCCGCCCTGACCCGGCAGCGGCTGGAGCTACTCATGCATGACCCGAGCAACGTCAGTGACGAACTGGTCGCAGTCCGCCACGCGATCTATCACCGCCCCGAGTTCGTTGCGGGCATCGATCACCTCCTGGCGCTACAGGAGATGGATAATCGGGTTCCGGACTTGCTCACTCCCGAGCAGATGGCCCGTATCTCAGCGCCCACGTTGATCGTCTGGGGTGCCCAGAATCCCTTCGGCGACGTGCCGGAGGCGCGCCGGATGAACGACAGCATCCCTGGCTCGAAGCTGGAGATCTTCCCCGAGTGCGGTCACTGGCCCCAGCACGAGCATGCCGCACGCTTCAACGAGCTCGCGCTCACCTTCCTGGGTTGAGGGCAGGCCATGCGCATGAGCGACACCGGGCGTCCGCCTGTCCTCGTTGAGCTCGCCGCTCGTGCGCGCCAGACGTACCGGGTAGCAGGCCCGGAGGATCGGCAGTTGGCCGCACATCACGCGCTGGACACTCTCGGCTGCTGTCTCGTGGGCCGAGGGCACCCGATGGCTGGACGCCTCGGGCGGTCGCTCGCCGATCTGGGTTCGGTCGGCCCCTGCCAGCCCGTCGGTCTGCCGGCGCTGTCCCTTCCGGTCGATACCGCCGCGGCGGTCGACGCCATGCTGGCGCACGTCGACGAGTACGACGGTTTCCACTCGGCCGCGGCCGTGGTACCTGCCGCCGTCGTGGTCCCCGCGGCCTTCGCTGTGGCCCGTCACGAGGGGCTGGCTGGAGGGCGGTTCCTCGACGCGGTTCTCGCCGGTTACGAAGTCGTCGTCGAGACGGGTCTGCGGTTCACCGGACCCCAGCTGTACGGGTCATCTTGGTGGCCGACGGCCCTCTTCGGCGCGATCGGTGCGGCCGCCGCAACCTCGGTACTCCTGGACCTGGACGAAGAGTCGCTCACCACCGCTCTCTGCATCGCCGCGGCCGGGACGGGAGGCCTGCTCTCGGATGCGGAGCTGTCGGAGGGGCACCACCTGCTGGTGGGCAACGCTGTTGGTCGAGGAGTCGCGGCGGCGTATCAGAGCCGCGCCGGCATGTCGGCGGCACGCACCCTGCTGGACGGTCCGGCCTCTCGCGCACTGGGGCGGCGGCCGCTGCCGCCGCAGCCCGCCGAGCGGGTGCACCTCGCGGGTTGCTCGGTGAAGCCCTACCCGTGTGCGCGGCCCCTCCACGCGGTCATCGACGCGCTGCATCAGCTCGCCGACTCGGGTGTCGACCTCGAGTCCCTCACAGCGGTCCGCATCGGCCTGCCGGGTCCTCTGCTCGCCTTCGTGTCGGATGACAAGGAAGTGGCCGGACCCTCCGAGGCCGCAGCAAGCGCGGCCTTCGCGGTCGCGGCAGCGATCGCCGGCCGGGAATCGGACGTGACGTTCTACCGCAACGCTGTCCTGACCCCGACCCAGAAGGCGCTCACGGTGACCATCGCGCCTGACGCGGAACTGGACCTCCTGTACCCGGAGCAGTGGGGCGCCACGGTCACTCTCTTCCGGGCCGCCGCTCCAGACGCCCGTTCGGTGACAGTGCTGGGGGGGCAGCAGGAGGATCAGGAGGCGCTGGTGCTCGAGAAGTTCCGCAGGAACGCCCGAGATCTCAAGCCCGCCGTGATGTCGGCGTGGCAGGACCGCTTGCTCCACGTCGACGACGTAACCGACATGTCGGTTTTCCACGCGGACGAACTGGAGTCGGTCGTTCGTTGATCCGGCACCAGGTCGCGCACGTGCGTGGTCAGGTCTGGCCGCCCTCGCGTAGCGGTGGCGCTCGCCTACGCCGCGACCTTCGGGCTCATCCGCCGGGACAGTCCGCGTGCGGCCGCCTGCACGGCTGCCGCCAGCCTGGCCGGCTCGAAGTTCTCGATCGGCACGGAGATGGACAACGCCGCAACCGCCCGCCGGCCGACCATGATGGGGGCGGCCACGCAGGCACCACCCGCCGTCGCCTCACCCCGGTCCACTGCCACCCCGGTGGTCCTGACCGCAGACAACTCCTTCGTCAGGCGGACCGGATCGGTCACCGTCCGGGCGGTGTAGCGCGCGAGGGGGTGAGAGAGGAGCTCCTTGATCTCCACCGGCTCCGAGTGGGCGAGCAGCGCCTTGCCCAGTCCCGTGCAGGTCAGTGGGAGCCGGCCGCCAACGCGCGAGGGCAGTTCCACGCCATCGTGTCCGCGGATCTTCTCGACGTAGACGACGTCGCGTCCATCGGGGACGCCCAGATGAATCGTGCCGTGGGTGGCTGCGAACAGGTCCTGCATGTACGGCATGGCCGCTTCCCGCAGGCGCTGCTTGATCGGAACAAGTTCGCTGAGCTCGAAGAGAGTCAGGCCGAGCTGGTACTTGCCGTCGTGCTGCTCGAGGAGCTGGAGATCCGTGAGCTGGCGAGCGAGTCGATGCACCGTGGTCTTGGGCAGCCCCGTCCGCTCGACGAGATCAGCCAGTCGCAACGCGCCACCCCGAGGCCGGAACGCCTGCAGGACCTCAAGGGAGCGCTCGAGCATGTTGAGGTCGTCTTCTCGGACCCGAGCCATCGGACCGTCTCCTCTGTTGTGGGCACCACGACGATGTGAATCCACGGCGCGACGATGCTAGATGGAACGCGTTCCATATGTAAGTGCGACACTCTCGCCATCACTCGTGGAGCAGCTCCGACAACGCGCATGTTCGTCCCGTCACATGGACCCAGCGGTTCCGCCGGGGTGGCAGAGCGGATGACCATGGGTGCGGCAATCTGGTGATGGGCGGGGTCATGGCTGGTGAGGGGCGTTCGATGGCGTCAGCGGAGAGAGATGCGGGGCGCTTGAAGACTCCCGTGAGGGCGACGTCGCCCGAAGAGGCGCGGGAAGGCCCCAGATCCTCCGGATATCCGCTCAGTGACACCGCCGTGGACAAGGCACTCATCGTGCTCGATTCGCTCGAGAAGGTGCGCAGCGGCCGATCTCTGGCTGACATCTCGGCGGAGACGGGGCTTCCCAAACCGACCGTGCACCGCCTCCTCTCGATCCTCGAGCGTCACGGGTACGTGCAGCAGCTTCCCTCCGGCAGGTATGCGCTGGGCATGCGGGTGATCGCTCTGGGCCAGTTCGCGGCCAGCGAAAGCACCCTGATCAGTGTGGGCCGTCCGATCCTGGACCGGCTCGTCACCGCCTGCGGAGAGACGGTCCACCTGGGGATCCTCCAGGGTGAATCCCTCCTCTACATCGATCGGCGGGAACCGGAGGACGCCGCCGTCCGGCTTGCGGCCCTGCCGTCCCCGTTGACCTCCCTGCACGCCAGTGCCTGTGGCAAGGTCCTGCTCGCGTTCGGCCCCGACGAGCTCCGACGGGCGGTCCTGTCGAAGGAACTCGCCCGCTATACCGAGCACACCGTCACCGATCCCGCTCGTCTCGCGGCGGCGATCGAGGATGTACGCGCGGCGGGCTATGCCGTCAACGAGCAGGAGCGGCACATCGGCGTCCGAGCCGTCGCCGTACCGGTCCGAAGCCGGAGTGGCGAGCCCGTAGCGGCTATCAGTGCGGCGGGACCGATTCAGCGGGTGGACGAGGGCCACCTCCAGCGCATGCGGGCCCTGCTGCTCGATGCCGCGGCTGAGATGGCACTGAGCCTCCCGTGACACCAGGCCTCCCGTGACACCAGGCAGGGATAGACGTGGACCTAGGACGGACATGAACCTGACGAGAACGAACAGTCCCGCGGTAACCGCCGGCGATCGGGAACACGACGACTTCGACACCGACGTCCTCGTCGTCGGCACCGGGCCCACCGGAGGCACCTGCGCACTGGCGCTCGCCACCTATGGGGTCGACGTCCGAGCGGTCTCCAAGTGGGGTTGGGTGGCCAACGGACCGCGTGCCCACATCAACAACCAGCGGGCGCTCGAAGTGCTCCGGGACCTCGGCGTCGAGGAAGAGGCGACGAGCGTCGCCACGCCCTGGGAACTGATGGGGGAGATGGTCTTCGCCGAAAGCCTCACCGGCCCCGAGATGGCCCGGCTCCGGACGTGGGGAACAGGTCCGGACCGTCTCAGCGACTATCTGAAGGGCAGTCCATGCCCCCTGTTGGACATCCCCCAGCCGTATCTGGAGCCGGTCCTCGTGAACAACGCCGCGGCGCGCGGCGCGGACATCCGTTTCCACACCGAGTATCTCTCGCACGCCGAGGACGCAACAGGGGTGACGACATCCGTCAGCGACCGGCTGACCGGAACGGAGTACACGGTCCGCAGCCGATTCCTCGTCGGCGCAGACGGGGCCCGCTCGCGCGTCGTCGAGCAGATGGGTCTCCCGATCGAGGGACGAATGGGTCGTGCCGGCACGGTGTACGTGCGGTTCACCTGCGATCTCGCCCGCTATGTCGCCCATCGGCCAGGCATTCTGTATCGGATGATGGTCCCTGCGTACGGGGAGATCGGCGTGACGACGTTGCGCGTGATCCGTCCCTGGCATGAATGGATCGTCGGCTTCGGCTACGACATCGACGGTCCCGTCCCGGACACGCGCCCGGAGACCGTCCTGGCGCGGATCCGGAGTCTCATCGGCGATCCTGACGTGCGCATCGACATCGTCGACGTGTCGACGTGGCAGGTCAACCAGGCGTGGGCACCGCACTATTCGTCCGCGCGCGTCTTCTGCGGCGGCGACGCCGTTCACCGTCACCCGCCGTCCAGCGGTCTGGGGTCGAACACATCGATCCAGGACGCGTTCAACCTCGCGTGGAAACTCGCCTACGTGCTCAAGGGCTGGGCGGGGCAGGGTCTTCTCGAGTCCTATTCCGAGGAGCGCAGTCCTGTCGGCGCAGCGGTGGTTGCTCGTGCGAACAAGTCGCGCGCCGACTACGCGGCACTCAACACGGTGCTCGCGCAGGTGCACGAGGCCGCACGCGACGGACGTCGCCTCCTGGACGAGCCGACGGAAGACGGTGTGCGGGCGCGCGAAGCTCTCGTTCACGCCGTCAGGCGCAAGAACGAGGAGTTCAACGGCCAGGGGACAGAGATGAACCAGCGGTATGCCTCGCGGGCCGTCGTTCCTGATCCCACCGCCGGCGAGGAGACCCTGCCCGAGGACGGGGGACTTCACCTGCTGCCGACGACCCGGCCGGGCGCCAAGGTTCCGCACGCCTGGCTGATCGACCAGGGCGGGCACCGTGTGTCCACGCTCGACGTGACGGGCGCGGGAACCGTCACCCTGCTCACGGGGATCGCGGGCACCGCCTGGGTCACCGCGGTCGAGACACTCGATCTCCCCTTTCTGCGGGCGGTCGTCGTCGGGGCTCCGGGCGCCCAGGACGTTTACGCCGACTGGTTTCGGCTTCGTGAGGTGGCCGAGGCCGGTGCGATCCTCGTCCGCCCCGACGGCTACGTCGCTTGGCGGCATTGCCAGGCGCAGTGGGACGACGGGCAGGCCGTGAGCCTGCTCCGGGAAGCCCTCTCTTCGGTCCTGAGCAATGACGGACCGGGGGAGTTCGGAGCGTCGCGGTCGATGTGACATCGACGGGGCCGACTGATCCGCGGGAGCGAGAGGGCCCGGTCGGTCGGCTCGGCGACGTTCCGTCCGCCGGAACGGAGGCGGTGCGCGCCGGACTGTCCACCGAAGATGGAAGGACACCTCGTCGCCTCTGGGAGCGGACATGACACGACCCGACACGGCAACCCCCGCTCATCATCGAGGCCTGGTCGCTGAGGCGGCCGACCGGCTGGAGGCGGCCGCCCGGACCGGAACCCCGTGCCGGCCGGTCCGCGATCTCGTCGGTTCGGACGACGTCGAGCTCGCCTACGCGGTGCAGCAGCGGCTGACCGAGCGGCGACTGGCTGACGGTGCCCGGGTCGTTGGTCGCAAGATCGGCCTGACCTCACCGGCGGTGCAGAAGCAGCTGGGAGTGGATCGCCCGGACTTCGGCGTGCTGTTCGGGCACATGGATGTGAGTGGGCTGCCCGAGGTTCCGTCGGAGCAGCTTCTTCAACCGAAGACCGAGGCCGAGGTCGCGTTCGTCCTGGCCGAGGACCTGGCCGATGGGCCACTGGACGACGACCAGGTGCGGAGCGCCGTCGCGTACGCGGTGGCCGCGCTGGAGATCGTCGACAGCCGGATCGCAGACTGGGACATCACCTTCGCCGACACGGTCGCCGACAATGCCTCCAGCGGCCTGTTCGTCCTGGGGGAGCGACGACTGACACTCGACGAGTTCGCTCCGGTCGACGTCCCGATGACGATGCGCCTGGACGGTGTCGTCGTCTCCGAGGGAAGCGGTGCCGCGTGCCTCGGAGACCCGTTGAATGCGCTCGGTTGGCTGGCGCGCACCGCCCGCGACCTGGGTGACCCGCTCCGCGCGGGCCAGGTCGTCCTCTCGGGTGCTCTCGGGCCGATGGTCCCGACTCCGCCCGGCTCCGTCGTCGCGGCGGACCTCGGACCGCTCGGCACCGTCACCGCCCGCTTTTCCGGAAAGGACTCCTGATGGCGAAGACGAAGGTGGCGATCATCGGGCCTGGCAACATCGGCACAGACCTGATGATCAAGGTGATCCGGCACTCCGACGTCCTCGAGATGGGCGCCATGGTCGGCATCGACCCCGACTCCGACGGCCTTGCCCGTGCCCGTCGAATGGGCGTCCCGACGACCGACCAGGGCGTCGACGGGCTCATCGCGATGGCCGGCTTCGACGAGATCGACATCGTCTTCGACGCCACATCGGCCAAGGCGCACGTCGCCAACGCCGAGAAGCTCACGCCCCACGGCAAGAAGCTCGTCGACCTGACCCCGGCGGCGATCGGCCCGTACGTCGTGCCGTCGGTCAACCTCGACGAGCACGTCGC
>Ga0190275_10004375_pt1 | contig 10142 bp, 8 predicted proteins | sample Popmic550T_FD_133745 | JGI IMG/M metagenome (GOLD analysis project Ga0190275, IMG submission 133745) | Populus adjacent soil microbial communities from riparian zone of Yellowstone River, Montana, USA - 550 T | ecosystem: Environmental > Terrestrial > Soil > Riparian zone > Trees stand | place...
GGTGGCGGCACGCCGTGACGCAGCCCACCTGGCATCTGTGGTTACCGGCGGGTAACGTCTGCCATGTTACTGACGAGTAACCCCATTTGCGGGCCGGCCGACCGGAGAGTCGAAGACATGAGCCACTACACCGCCAACCTGCGCGACCTGGAGTTCAACCTCTTCGAGTTCCTGGACACCAAGGACCGCTTCGGAGCCGGTGCCTTCGCGCATCTGGACACCCAGACCGCCCGCGACGTGCTGGCCCAGGCCGAGCGACTGGCGGTCGGACCGCTGGCCGCCTCCTACGTCGAGAGCGACCGTGTTCCGCCGGATTTCGACCGTGACAACCACTCGGTGACATTGCCCGAGTCGTTCAAGAAGTCCTACCAGGCGATCATCGATGGCGACTGGAATCTCGTGGGGCTTCCCGAGCGACTGGGCGGCTTCGGTGCCCCACGCGCGCTCACGTGGGCAATCCACGAGCTGATCCTGGGTGCCAACCCAGCCGTGTTCATGTACATGTCCGGTCCCGCCTTCGCAGCCGTCATCGACGCGATGGGGACCGAGGAGCAGAAGACGGCCGTCCAGACCTGGCTCAAGCACAAATGGACCTCGACGATGGTCCTGACCGAGCCCGATGCCGGTTCCGATGTCGGCGCGGGCACCACCAAAGCCGTCCAGCAGGCCGACGGCACGTGGCACATCGACGGCGTGAAGCGATTCATCAGCGGGGCCGAGCACGACCTGACCGAACAGATCGTGCACCTCGTACTAGCGCGACCCGAGGGTGCCAAGCCCGGGAGCAAGGGCCTGTCGTTGTTCATCGTCCCGAAGTACCACTGCGACTGGGAGACCGGCGAACTCGACGAACGCAACGGCGTCTTCGTCACCAACGTCGAGAAGAAGATGGGCCTGAAGGTCTCCACGACCTGCGAGATGACCTTCGGCCAGAACGGCATTCCCGCTGTCGGTTGGCTGGTAGGTGACGTGCACGACGGAATGGCCCAGATGTTCAAGGTCATCGAGAACGCCCGGATGTTCGTGGGCACCAAGGCGATTGCTCAGCTGTCGGCGGGTTACCAGGTTGCCCTCGCCTACGCCAAAGAACGGATCCAGGGAGCGGACCTGACGCAGTCGATGAACAAGGCTGCCCCCCGCGTGTCGATCATCCACCACCCCGACGTTCGCCGATCGCTGTTGACCCAGAAGGCCTACGCCGAGGGAATGCGGGCGCTCTACCTCTACGCCGCGAGCTTCCAGGACCAGGTCCTCGACGCCGAGGCGGCTGGCACCAGCGACAGCGAGCAAGCTCTGCTGGCCGTTCGCGTCAACGATCTCCTGCTGCCGATCGTGAAGGGCTACGGATCCGAACGCGCCTACGACGTACTGAGCTCAGAGTCGCTGCAGACTCTCGGCGGTTCGGGCTACCTGCAGGACTACCCGATCGAGCAGTACATCCGCGACGCCAAAATCGACAGCGTGTACGAAGGCACGACGGCGATCCAGGGAATGGACTTCTTCTTCCGCAAGATCATCCGCGACCAGGGACAGGCGCTCGGTTTCCTGAACAACGAGATCCAGGCCTTTCTCGACAACGAGTCAGGCAACGGGCGACTCAAGGACGAGCGTGCCCTGCTGGCAACCGCGCTGGCCGAGGTGCAGCAGATGATCGGGACCATGATCGGTCAGGCAACCGAGTCCCAACAGGACCCGACCAGCCTGTACAAAGTCGGCCAGAACACCTCACGGCTGTTGATGTGCATGGGCGACCTGGTCACCGGCTGGTTGTTGCTGGGCCAGGCCGAGGTGGCGATGAACGCGCTCGGTCAACCCGCAGTGTCGGACAAGGATCAGAACTTCTACGAGGGCAAGCTGACCGTCGCCCGGTTCTTCGCGACACAGGTGCTACCGGCGATCACTGCCCAGCGGGCGATCTGCGAGGCCACCGACAACGCGATCATGGAGCTGGACGAAGCCGGCTTCTGACTCACGCGTCTTCCCGCCTGACGGCCCGGTTCAGATTCGGAAGTCGTTCTGGCGCCAGGCTTCGTACACGGCGATGGCCGTCGCGTTGGCGAGATTGAGTGACCGTCTGGCCGGCTGCATCGGGATCCGAAGGCGGTCGGTGACATGCCGATCGTCGAGTACGTCGGCGGGAAGGCCGTCGGGTTCCGGTCCGAAGAGCAATACGTCGCCAGGCGCGTAGGCCACATCGGTGTAGGGGCGAGAACCCTGCGCCGTGAACGCGAAGACCCGCGCCGGGAGCACCGCCTCCCAGAGCCCCGCGAGGTCGGGATGGACCGTGAGGCTGGCCAGGTCGTGATAGTCCAGGCCGGCGCGGCGCAGTTGGGTATCGGAGAGGTCAAAGCCCAGCGGCTCCACCAAGTGCAGTGAGCAGCCGGTCACGGCGGCCAGCCGGATCGCGGCGCCGGTGTTGGGGGGGATGCGCGGCTGGAAGTACACGATCCGGAACACATGCGACACGTTCTCACGTGCACGGCACTGAGGATGGCAGCGACCAAATTAGGGCAAGATGATGCGGCGAGACCGGCGGCTCCCGCCGGTCCCTGGCGGGAGGCACACCATGGCACTCGGAACCTCGATCTTCCTGATCGCGCTGGGAGCGGTTCTCTCCTTCGCGCTCGACCGGGACACGATCTCGGTGGTGAACGTCAACATCGTCGGCTACATCCTGATGGCGGTCGGTGTGCTGGGGCTGATCATGTCGCTGGTGATCAACTCACAGCGCAGCCGCACCCAGCACACCGTCATCGACGAGCGACGCCAGCCGCCCTACCAGGAACCGCCAGCTCGAAACTAGGCACTCGCCCACAGGGCGCAGGGCAACGGGTATCGAAGCACCACCTCTCAGCGCTATCATCGTCGGATGACGATGTGTTTGGCCCGACAGAGCGAGCGACTCCATGAACAGCTGACCGCCGCGGCTTGCCTATTTCGGAGCTTGGCCGACCCTTCCCGACTGGCAATCGTGCAGCACTTGGCTCTAGGGGAGCGTCGGGTCGTCGAGTTGACCGAACACCTGGGCCTAGCGCAGTCAACAGTCAGCGCGCACCTGGCGTGCCTGCGTGATTGCGGCTTGGTGACCTCGCGTCCACATGGCAGAGCGTCGCTGTTCTCACTCTCTCGCCCGGAGTTGTTCGATCTGCTCACCGCTGCAGAGCGGGTCTTGGCAGCTACCGGCGAGGCGGTCGTCCTCTGTCCGAGCTCTGGCCAGGATGCACCCTGATGACCTCAGCTTCGATACCCGGCGCTCCTTCCGTCGCTGATCGCCACCGACTGGGAAGGCGAGCTCAGCTGTTGGCTGCAGCATCCGTGGGCTACAACACCCTTGAGGCAGTGATCGCGGTGACGGCCGGACTGGTTGCCGGCTCGGTGGCCCTGGTGGGGTTCGGGCTGGACTCCGTCGTCGAGGTTTCCAGCGGGTTGATCATCCTCTGGCAGTTCCGGCATTCGCTGCCCGAGACTCGGGAGCGTCAGGCCCTGCGGTTGATCGCGATGTCGTTCTTCGCGCTGGCGGGCTATGTGACGTTCGAGTCCGTACGCGCCCTGCTGACCGACGCTGAGCCTGACCCATCTCCGATCGGCATAGGTCTGGCGATCGCATCGCTGGCCGTGATGCCGGTTCTGTCCTGGGCGCAACGGCGAACCGGTCGACAGTTGGGCTCCAACGCCGTCGTCGCGGATGGCACCCAGACCCTGCTCTGTACCTACTTGTCCGCAGTGCTCCTGCTCGGCCTGGTGCTCAATGCAACGCTCGGGTGGTCCTGGGCGGATCCGATCGCCGGGCTGGTGATCGCCGCCGTCGCCGTACGTGAGGGTCGTGAAGCGTGGCGGGGTAGGGGCTGCTGCGCCTGACTCGGGGAGCGTCAGCCCCCAGCGATCCGCCGGGCGCCGCTGTACTTGCCCCACATGTCAACTGAACCGAGCGACACCGGTGAGCCGGAGCTGTAGGCGTGGATGACCTGTCCACCGCCGACATAGATCCCGACGTGACTGACTGGGCTGTAGGCAAAGACCAGGTCGCCGGGCTGCAGTTCGCCGCGGCTGACGGCCATGCCCATCTGGGACTGTGACCTGCTCGAATGCGGCAGGCTGACCCCGGCTGCGCGATAGGCGAAACTCGTCAGACCTGAGCAGTCGAAGGAGTCCGGTCCGCCGGCCCCCCACACATATCGGTCTCCCAGCTGGGCGTAAGCGGTCTCGACGGCGATGCGGGCGGCCTCGCTGGGGGCGATTATCGCGCCAGGAGGCCGCGCTCCGCCTCCGACCTCTGCGCCGCCATCCGAAGCCCCTCCGCCGACCACGGCACGTTCCTCGGTCGTGAGCTGAGCGTAGAGATCCTCATATGTGTCGATCTGGCTTTCCAGAGCGGCGCGGCGAGCCGCGATGTCCGACACGACCGCCTGGGATGCGGCGACCGAGGCATTCGCGGCTTCGCTGAGCGCCGTGGCTTCGTCCCGGGTACGGGTCGCTTCATCCAGCAACGCAGTGTCGCGGCCGGACATGTACTCGAGGGTGTTGACCCGGTCCAGGAATTCCTGTGGCGATTCCGCAGTCAGAATCGCTGAGAAACTCCCCAGCCGGTCGCCAGCGAATGCGCTGCGGGCCACGCCGCGGACCCTGCCGTCGATCTCGGACAGCCTTGCGTTGACCTCGCCGAGTGCCACGGTCGAGGCGGCGGCCTCGGCGATATAGCGGTCCAAGGCCACCTGCGCCTCGTTCTGCTCCTCCTGCAGGATCTCCAGATCCCGGCCCGACTGGGCGACCAGCTGGGCGGCCTCGCTCGCAGTGTCCGGGACTGGGGGGTCGGCACTGGCGACGGGAACCGTGACGGTCGCAGCGACCAGCGCGGCAGATCCGACGATCAGGAGACGGGTGAGAAAACGGCGGGGCGAACGAGAACGAGATTGGGTGGGGGTCGCCACGAGCGGCGGCTCTCCTTCTTCCGTGTTGACCGCCGACCGGGTTAGCTGACGGGTTCGGGCTGGAAGAAAAGCCCTACGGCAGATTCGCCGATTCACCCCACAAAACGGTGGGTCCCCGGTTCGGCCCTCGACAAACGATCTCGGGCCAATTAGGCAGCAGCGCTCCGGGGCCACCCTGTTCGATGACTTCCACCCGTTGCGCTTGCAACCACCCTACAGGGCCGTGACACAGCCGTGACATTCGGCTCGAAAAGGTTCTACCCCGCTTCGTCGTAGTACCGCTGCGCACCCGGATGGATCTCGACCGGTGCCGTGTCGGTGGCGGTATCCAACGAGATGTTCTCGGCCTCAGGGTGCACCGAGACGAGATCGCCGAGATTCTCGAAGATCGCCTTGGTGACCTCGTAGGCAAGGTCCTCGCTCATCGCGTCACTGACCACCAGCAGGTTCGGGACCACGATCGTGGCGATGTCCTCGTCCAACCCGTACGTGTCGGCTGGGATCGAGCCCTCTGTGTAGGCCTCGCCGTAGGTCTCCTGGAGTGTGGCCAGTTCGTCGGTCAGCGGCAACGCCTTCACGTCGTCACCAAGTGAGGTGACCAGGTCGGTGATGCCACCTGTCGGCAGTCCGCCGGACCACACCAGCGCATCGATCGTGCCGTCCTTCATTCCTTGCACGCTCTCGGGCAGGCCGAGGCTCTGCTGCTCGATGTCGGCCGGGGCCAGGTCGTTGGCCTCCAGCAGGCGCAGCGCGATGACCTCCGTCCCGGAGTTGGGGGAACCGGTGGAGATGCGCTTGCCGGCCATGTCGGCGATCGAGTCGATACCGGCATCGGCGCGCGCGAAGACCTGGGTGTAGTTGCTGTAGATCCTGGCCAGGGCCTGTACGGGCTGTGCCGCGCCCTCGAAGGAGGCGGTTCCGTTGACCGCGTCCGCGGCAGTGTCGGCGAGGGTGAATCCGATGTCACTGTCCCCGGCGCAGACGAAGCGGATGTTCTCCGCTGAGGCGTTGGTTGCCTCGGCTGTCGCCTCGACGCCCTCGACGTTGTCGGTGAGCACCTGAGCCAGCCCACCCCCGAGGATGTAGTAGACGCCGGTCGTGTTGCCGGTGGCGATGGACAATCGGCCGCTTTCCTCCGGCGCGGCACAACCTGGCTCGTCGTCTCCGCCACCACCGCCACCACCGCCGCCTCCTCCACCGGCCTCGGTGCAACCGGACAGCACCAGAGCGCCCGCGGCCATCGCCGCAATACCGAGTACTGATGTTCGTCTCACGATGAAACCTCCTGTGGTGGTTGTGCTTTGGCATCGGAATCTTGTTCAGCACGCGACTTTCGGGTGAGCAGTTGCACAGCGACGGCCGCCACCAAGAGGCCGAGGCCAATCAGGACAGTGGTCGGCTCCAGGTACAGAAGAGCCAGGGCCCCGATCAAGCAGAGGATCCGTTCGACCGGCCCGGCCGGACCGAACATCCACTTGCCGGCAACCACTGCCAACGCTGCCACGGCAACTGCTGAGATGAGTGTGACCAGCACGGTCTGCCCGAACGGCGCGTCTGCGATCAAGCCAGCACCGGCCGGGGCAAGGACAAATGCGAACGGCACCAGGAAGGCGGGCAGGGTGTACTTCCAGGTCATCAACATCGTCTTGTTCGGGTTACCACCGGTGATCGCCGCTGCGGCCACTGCCGCCAGCGCCGTCGGTGGGCTCACCTCGGAGAGCACCGCGTAGTAGAAGATGAACATGTACGCCTCAGGCGTCCCCACCCCGAGAGTCGTCAGCGCCGGAGCGATGATGACGGCCGCGATGATGAAGGACGCGGTGACCGGGACCGCGAGACCTAGCAGGATGACCGCGATCGCGGCGAAGAGCGTGGTGAGCACCAATGTCATCGTGGGATTGCTCGACAGCAGGTCAGCTAGATCCACGATGATCCCGGACAAGTCCAATCCGAGCCCGGTGATCGTCAGTACAGCGACGATGAGGCCAGCGGCTGCGCAGGTTGCCGCCACCGGCAGCACGCCGGTTGCCCCCTTGGCCAGTGCGGCGAAGACCCTGGGCGGAGTCATCCGATGCCGCTTGTCCAGGAAGGAGAGCATGAAGGCCAGCGCCGTGGCGTACACAACAGCTTTGAACGCTGACTGACCCAGCGCCAGCAGCACGACGATGATGATCAGCGAACTGAAGTGATATCCGAAGCGCACCAATAGTTTCCAGAAACTCTGTCGAGCGATCTCGACCTCGCGGACACCGAACCGGCGCGCATCGAACTCGATCGCGAGGAAGATGCCGAGGTAGTAGAGCAGGGTCGGGATCAGCGCGTATCCGAGAACCTCGAGGTAGGACACCCGCAGGAGCTCGGCGATGATGAAGGCGGCCGCACCCAGGGTCGGGGGGGACAGGATTGCCCCGATGCCGGCTGCGGCGAGGACCCCCCCACCAGCCTCGCGGGGATATCCGGCACGTTTGAGGATCGGCCAGGCGACTGAGCCGAGACTCACCGTCGTGGCCGTCGACGACCCGGAAACGGTGCCCAGCAAGAAGCCGGCCATCGTGACAGTACGACCTGGTGCGGTCCGCGACTTGCGGAACGCCGCAAGGCTGATGTCGAGGAAGAAGTTCCCAGCGCCGGAGAACTCCAACACCGCACCGTAGATCGTGAAAAGGATGATGTAGGTCGCCGCGACATCGAGTGGTACGCCGAATATGCCCTCGGTGCCCATGACGAACTGCGAGGTCAGGCGCGACAGTCCGTACCCCCGATGCCCGATCAGCCAGCCATCCGGGATGAGCGCGCCGAAATAGGCGTAGAGGAGGAAGACACCGACGATGATCGGCAGCATGGGGCCGACTGTGCGCCAAGTCGCCAGGAGCACCAGTGCGACGAGCGCGAACCCACAGACGACATCGATGATGAACGGCGCGAAGCTACGTGCCAGGTAGGCATCGAAGCCACCGATCAAGGGCCACAAGGTCACGAAGACCGACAGGCCGGCCAGCAGCCAGTCCCACAGCGTCGGAAGGTCCGGCTTGTCGCTGTCGCTGTCGCTGCTGCTGTGCCGCCGCCTCAGGATGCTCAGCGCCGGCCGGTAGAGCAGGAAGGTCAGCGGCAGAACCACAGCGAGAAAGATGATTCGATAAGGCAGCACAGTGAACGGGAAGAACACGTTGTAAAGCGCGTAGACCGACACCAGTGCTGCCACGATGCTGATGGCCAGCCTGAAACGACCGGTGAGCGTCCGAGACGGCCGTTCGCCCTCGGCCTCGGCCGGAACGTCGTCGGCCAGCGTGGGCTGCCGGCTCGCAGCCGCCCGGTCGGGGGCAGCCTTGTCATCGGGCGCGGCTGGCTCGCCTTCCGATCGCTGACTCATCGTCCCAGCAGTCTTTCCCCATCTCACCGCCGAACGCGAGTTTTCGCCCGCCTGGCTGCGCCCGCTGGCCACATATCTGCGCTCAACGTCATCCGGGGGCTACGGTTCCGGCACGGGCGGACAGATCACGTTCAGCCCCTCATTGAGGAGTCTGAACTTGGACGTCACTGGCCATCGCAGTCGTAAGCGCGTCGCCGAGGCCACCCGAAAGGTGCTGCTGGCCGTCTTTCTTGCCCTGGCGGCCGGCGCGGTGTTTGCTCCGGCGGCAGCTGCCGACCATGACCCCTTGGCCACCTACAGCTGCCTTGACGCCACGAACATCACCGACACGACAGCGACCCTCAACGCGGCTACGACTGACCTGCTTGCCGCGTCGGCAACGTTCACGCTGGTCATCGAATTGGACATTCTCGTGGCCCAGTCACCGGTTGCCGCCCCGTACTCGCTGAACCTGACCGGGCTCGCGCCGGGAAGCGTTTATCAGTACACGGTCTCGTGCGACCCCGGTGGCCACGATCAGACAAACGCGACCTGCGTCTTCGCCACCAGCGGCGTGGCCGCCCCGCCTGGCCCGTACACCTGTGAAGCAGCAACGGATGTGACCGCCACGTCGGCGACCCTGAACGCACACACCCTCGATCCGAGGGCGACGACTGCGACCTTCACGTTGGTGGACTTCGACTTCATCATGCCGCAGCAGCCCGTTGCCGCCCCGTACTCATTGACTGTCGGCAACCTCAGCCCGGGGACCACCTATACCTATCGGGTTGTGTTCAATCCCGGCGCGTTCACCCAAACCAACGCGACCTGCGCGTTCACCACGCTCTTGCCGGTCAGAAATCCACCCGCCGCCCCGCCAGTTGACCCGCGCTTACCCGAGACCGGGTTCTCGCCGACGGCCGGACTGTCAATCGGGCTGGTCGTGTCGGCCCTCGGCCTTGCCGCAATGGGGGCTGCCCGCCTCACCCGTAGGCCTGTCACGGAATAGCAGTAAGGCAGGCGGGATCCGATGGCTGATCAACTTGCCTTTCGTACCGCCCGCGAACAGGCCGCTGCCATCCGCTGCAAGGAGATCAGCGCACGCGAGGTGATGCAGGCCCATCTCGACCAGATCGAAGGTCTCAATCCGCTGGTGAACGCGATCGTGTCCCTCGATGCGGACCGTGCGCTGGCCGGCGCCGACCAGGCAGATCGCCAGCTGGCATCCGGCCGGGAGATCGGGGCGCTGCACGGCCTGCCGATGGCGCACAAGGACACCCACCTGACCGGCGGCATCCCTACGACCTTCGGTTCGCCAGTCCACGCCGAGTTCGTGCCAGCGGCCGACGAGCTGATCATCGAACGGCTACATGCCGCTGGTGTCGTGACGACTGGAAAGACGAACGTCCCGGAATTCGCGGCCGGCTCGCACACCTTCAATTCCGTCTTCGGGGCGACGCGCAACGCCTACGACCCCTCGAAGTCGGCGGGCGGGTCCAGCGGCGGGGCAGCAGTCGCGCTGGCTTGCGGCTTCCAACCGCTTGCTGACGGCAGCGACATGGGCGGTTCGCTGCGTAACCCGGCGGCTTGGAACAATGTGGTCGGTTTGCGCCCGTCGCCGGGGCGAGTCCCGTCCTACCCGAGCACCGTCGGCTGGTCGACGATGGGCGTTCAGGGGCCGATGGCCCGTACGGTCTCCGATGTCGCGTTGATGCTGTCCGTAATCGCCGGCCCGGACCCGCGCTCGCCCATCGCTCTGGAGACCCCAGGATCCAGTTTCGACGTGGACCTCGAGCGCGAGCTCACCGGAATGAGACTTGCCTGGTCCCCCGATCTCGCCGGACAGTTCCCGATGGAGCCGGAGA
>Ga0190275_10004376_pt1 | contig 10137 bp, 12 predicted proteins | sample Popmic550T_FD_133745 | JGI IMG/M metagenome (GOLD analysis project Ga0190275, IMG submission 133745) | Populus adjacent soil microbial communities from riparian zone of Yellowstone River, Montana, USA - 550 T | ecosystem: Environmental > Terrestrial > Soil > Riparian zone > Trees stand | place...
AAAAGAAATTTAATTTATCGTATTAGACGGAAAATTAAATGAAGATTGTTCCAATTCTAAAATTGGAATGTAAATAGCCTGTGTATCATTACCTATTCCGTTTACAAACTCGAATTTTCCAGTCAGCTGCTTTAATTCAATAAATTTTTTTGCAGGTTTTTCAGTCAAAACCATATAATGAATAACTGTATTGACTGCTCCTGTTTCTATAAATAATAATTCTTTACCATTAAAATTGATGTGATAAAGCATTGGCACCATTCCTATCGGTGACTGAGAAGCAAATAAAATGACCTTAAGCATATCTTCCAAATTTTTATATTTTAGATATATAGTTGAATAAACTTCAGCTGATGACATCAAATATCATACCCTATTATAATAGTAACCTATAATACTCTTCCGTCTTTATTTATTAAATTAAGTATACAAAGAAAAAAATATTATTAACAAAGAAAAGATATATGAGTTAATTTTATAGTTCATTTATTGAATAAATTTATCAAGTATTTATCTTTTTTACTTGCATTTTTATTAATTATTATTTTAATTCAATTTAATTTTGATTATATTTATTCGACCATCAAAAAAACTGATTATTTAAAAAGACAAATAGAAATTTGCTGTACATGGAGAAATCAACTTGCAGACGGGATACTTACATACGAAATAAATAATGCAAAACCCGAAACGAAGAAATTAGTAATATCTGCGATAAATTATTGGAAAGAAAACATACAAGGAATTGATTTTAAAGAGACAGATAGTAAACAACAAGTAGATATAAAAATTTCTTTTAGAAATGATAATGGAAAAGTAGCAGGACAGACGATGACTAATTTTGATTCAGATGGATTTATTTTTAATGTTAAGATATCGCTTGCTGAAAAGGCTTTTGGGAAACAATTGAACAAAAAGGTAATTGAATATATAGCAAAACATGAGTTTGGTCATGCTCTAGGTCTGGGACATGCAAATTTTAATGAATCACTTATGTCATCTTTGGTTTATCATTCGTTTAACGAGATTTCAGACTGTGAAAGAGAATCTGTGATGGAAGCAAATAAGTGGAAATTGATAGACAATGACTCATCACCAAAGATTAGCAAAATTAAAAAATATTTTTGCTAATTCATTGTTATTTTATATTTTATCATATTACTTATCTTTTACTCCTAAATTGTTGCCATATACTTTCTAGTAATTTATTATTATATGACCTAGTTATATAATATAAACAAATACTAAAATAATAGACATAATATTATTTCTTATTATAAAATCAATTTATTTTATTTAATTTTATTTTCCAAATCCTGATCACTTGGGGTAATTAGTTCCATAACTTTAGAATAAAGATACAAATATCGTCTTCCTTTGTCTGTTATCCTAAAAATTTGATCTTTATCAGAATACTCTATTAACTCACGTTCTAATAATATTGAGAGATAATCTTTTAATTGACTATAAGAAAGAAAAGCCTTATACATTATTTTTGTTTTAGCGGCTCCCTCTTTAGTAGCTTCCAGTATTAATGCTACTATATCAGTCCTACTTCGATATTTCATTAATAGATTTTATAAATGGAATGTTTCATAAAAATTGATCGTAAAGTATTTAAAATTATAAATATCAAAAAATTTAATTGAAAACTAATTATGACATCTTATTTTTTGAATCAATTTCTACTAATAATTGAATACCTTTTTTTGTAATAGAATAATTCTTTGCATTCTTTCTTATATAGTCTCTCATTCTTTCAATATGGTAATATATGGATCCCGTAGATAAAGCTGTAGCATTTTGTATGTCAGAAAAACCAGCAGATCCATTTCTTTCAGCTATAGCACGTAATATTTTAATTCTGGTTCTTCGAGCACGGAGTTGTGTTTCTCCTATCAATATTGATGTTGCTAAAATAAATTATTTATTTTTTACTGAATTAAATAAAAATTTATATAAAAAATAAAAGATATGAAAAATGTTATACTAAAATTTTGATAATTTCATATTTATTATTATTACTAAATTATTTTCTTATATCTTCGTAAAGCTTATAGAGATATAGATCAAACCATAACTACGATGTCATATGGGGTCGTAGCGAAGCCTGGCATCGCAACGGGCTCCAGATCAAAGAATAGGGCTGGCAATAGCTTGAAGATACCCGTAGGTCAAGGGTTCAATTGATAATGATTAAATCACTATCAGAACAACTCCCTTCGGCCCCATCTATATCTAATTACATTAAATTAAAATGTGAAAAATAGAGTTTAAATTAATCTGTATAAAAAAATACATACCTCCCTCACCCTCTATAAAGTTCCTGCATATATTAATATGAGAAAATCATTTGCATAGTAATATGGAAAATGAATCAAAATCAAATGCTAATGTTGCAATAATCGATATAGATATTCAAGATATTGAAGGTATAGGTCCTACTACTGCAAAAAAATTGAAAGATGCCGGTATTATTTCTGTAATGGATTTAGCTGTAGCCAGTGCGGAAGAACTATCTGAAAGTATCAATGCTACAAAAGAAACAGCGGCTTCATTTATAATTTCAGCTCAAAAACTATTAAGAGAAACAAATGTTTTAGATAAGGAATTTGTTACTGCAGAGGATGCATTACAAAAAAGAAGATCAATGCTTAGATGTTCTACTGGTTCTTATGCATTAGATGATCTTTTACTTGGAGGAATAGAAACACAGGCTTTAACAGAGTTCTATGGTGAATTCGGATCAGGCAAATCGCAAGTTTGTCATACTTTATGTGTAACAGCAAAACAACCAGTTGAGGCAGGTGGATTAAATAGCTCTGTTATATATATAGATACAGAAGGTACATTTAGACCAGAACGAGTTGAACAAATAGCAAGATCAAGAGGATTTGAGCCTACAGAAATTCTTAAAAGTATAGCAGTTTGCAAAGTTTATAACAGCTCTCATCTCGAATTAATAGTTAAAGATTTAGGAAAATATATTGACGATTTTAAAGCAAAATTAGTAGTAATTGATAGCATAATATCTCTTCATAGAGCTGAATTTTCTGGAAGGGGAACTTTAGCAGATAGACAACAACGATTAAACGGTATGTTACATAAATTAATAAGATTAGCAGAGATCTACAACATAGCAATAGTTATAACGAATCAAGTACAGTCGTCACCTGATACGTTCTTTGGCGATCCTACAAAAGCGACAGGTGGTAATGTTTTAGGTCATGCTTCTACGTATAGAATCTATCTTAGAAAATCAGGAGAAAATAGAATAGCAAAAATGATGGATTCACCATATCATCCTTATTCAGATACAAGGTTTACAGTTACTGAAAAAGGAGCAGACGATATAGAAGAGCAAACACCAAAGAAGGGAAGTAAAAGATCAACCGCAGCAACAACAACATCATCATCAAAGAAGAAAGAGGAAGAAGACGAAGACGAAGCTCAACAAGAATAAATAAAGAAAATAATAATAGACTATAGAATTAAATTCTATAAATTTTTTAATTATTTTTATCATACAACTTTTTTTTATTAAAAGACCATTTTCCTAATCTTATCATTGCTATACCACAAGCAATAAAAACAAGAATAATTACTAGAACTATTGGAGCGATCAATAAATTTAATGGATAGGGAGCATTAGAAACGTATATACACTTAAGTCCATTATCACATAATTTTGTAATAGAAAATACAAGTAATACTATTGCAAAGATAACTAAAAAAATTGTTCCAAATGACGCAATAACTGCCCCTGCTTTAATCACCAATTCAGAATTCATATTTTAATCGCATTATGTTTACTATTATTATTAAGTTATTAGTATTTTTTAAAATCAGATTGGATATCAATTAGAGCTTTGATATATCTATTGTTACAAATCGGTAGAAATCATTGTATGATACCTTCGAATATTTTTCATTATAATAAATAAAAGGAAGACTTTTGTGTTCATGTTCATCCCATAAATCATGGATTTGATCAAAATATTCCTTTTTGCTTTTTCCTTTAAGTCTTAATATTTCATGTAATAATACATGTGAAACTCTTGCACAATTATAATCTGCAAAATATTTTGAAATTTGTTCTTTTGATTCTATATGTTCAGGTCTTTTCCATTGAATCATTCCAAAGTTATTTGTAGCATATCCAGATACATTACAATCAGTCCAAAATGGTTTGAAAAAGGAGAGATAAAAATGATATACTGATTTTCCTCTGCCTTGATGATCTCTTAATAAATAAGCTAATGACATTCTATCAAATAATCTTCCAGTGATTACAGGCAGAATATCAGCATCAATACTAAAATTTAAAGCAAAATTTCTTTTTGTCCACCAATGAAAGAATTTAACCATGGAAGATACATAATCCCAATCTTCTTCTTGTCTTTTTTTCCATTCTTCATTTTTTGCAATATATATGAAAAAGAGTTTGTTTGAGGAATTCGATTGCATAGTCTTATGTCAAATTTATCCAATCGTTATTAGAACAACAACGATAACAACCACAATATTTCATCAATAATTCATAATATTTATAATCAAAAGATTCTCCACCACTAATATTGCAATTGAGAAGTATCTTAAATTCATCCATATGCATATTTCTATGTAAAAATACAATAAAAAACCTATCGAATAAAAATGTTAACCTAATAAATAATTATAAAAACGGAAGTTAATCAAGAATATATTAGACTAGATAAGATATTAATTGTTGGAAGATCTTGATTTAAAAATTAACAACTGGATTATAAATACAGTTAATTCTTTCATAAAACCTAACAAGCTTGATAAAATTGCAGAATGTGCTTTACAACTTTCAAAAATAATTTATTATAATGATATGAATGTAAAAAAATACTTGGAAGAAATAAATTTAATGCAAAAGGAACTTAATATTAAAAGAGAAAGTTCTAATATCAATTTTAGTAGACCTACTCAAATAATAGAATTAATAAATGAGTATATGTTTAAAGAACAAGAATTCAAGGCTAATATACATGACTATCAAAATCCCTTAAATAATTTTTTAAATATTGTAATTGAAAAGAAAATTGGAATTCCTATAACATTATCAATAATATATATCACTCTTGCACAATCGGTTAACTTTATATTGTATCCAGTTAATTTTCCACGACATTTTCTAGTTAAATATGTGTTAGATGATGCTAATCATAATGAGATAATAATTGACCCATTTAATAAGGGTAGAATAATGGATGATTATGCTTTAAAAAATTTAATCGATAGTTTTTTTCCAAATCAAAATATTCCATTAACAAAAAAATTAGTTGAAAAAGCTAATCTATCTCAAGTAATGATACGAATTCTAAATAATTTAAAAGATAGTTTTTTTGAAATTCAAGAATTTGATAAATTAAATATAGCAAATGAAATGATTTTTGCTATAGATTCTAAAAATACATATGCAATCAGGGATAAAGGAATAATATTACAAGAGAAAGATCCAGAAAAATCCTTAGAATTATTGAATACATATCTAGAGCTCGAACCAGAAGCAAATGACGCTGATATTGTTTTAAAGATCATTAAAAGCATAAGAGAAAAAATATAGATAAGAGTATATATTAAGTTTGTATATTAGACACATTATTATTTAATTTCTAAATAACAAAAGAATAGAATTATTTTAACATTGGAAAATCTTTTTGTAATTTTATAAATAAATCTTTTGCATTTTTTCTTGCATCTTCTTTAATTTCTTCATTAAAGATAGTATTGCTAAGAGAATCCAATATAGTTTGTAGTTCTTGTTCATTTATAGAAAGATCATATTTATCTTTAGCCATACTTTTTTTAATTCAGTATAAAGTAATATAAAATTCTTTCATTATGTAAAAATCATCATTAAGAGAGATAATTAATAAATTAAACATATATTAACAATATAGTAAGATATAGAAAGTCATCAATCATTGATAATTCATTAAATGAATTTACACCAAGGAAGAAGTTCTTTTCTCTTTAATTTATCAAGCTTTATATTTGCTTCTTGTAATAATATGTTACCATCCTCAGGATAATCATTTAGAACAACAATTCTTTTGATTCCTACAGTTATACACATCTTACTACATTCTAAGCAAGGTGCAAATGTACTATACAATGTTGTATCTTTTGTACTTGAACCATTTCCAAATAATGCACATTGCATGATTGCATTTGCTTCAGCGTGGGTGCACAAACATCTTTCTAAATTAACCCCAGAATTCAATTTTCCATTAATTCTTTCTTGACATCTTTTGCAGCCTCCATCTATGCAATTAAGTATTCCAGGAGGAGTTCCATTATAACCTGTTGCTATCTGCCTATTATCTCTAACGATAACTGCTCCTATTTGTCGCGTAAGGCAATTAGATCTTAACTTTGCAATTTCAGCTTGAAGCATAAAATATTCATCCCAAGTTGGCCGTTCTTTATTCCAATTTAACACTTTTTTTCCTTGCATAAACTAATTTTGGACCTTAACTATAATAATATAAGCATGATTAAAGCACTATAATTCTAAAAATTTTTATGTGAATTTTTATAACTAAGATCTATAAAGTAGGAGTAATAATAATGCGTAGTTCTTTACAAAAAAATGATGAGAAAAGAGCAAGAACAATCTTTCTAATTGTATTTTACTTCTGTGCTACAACAATGGCCTTAATTACTTTTTATTCTTTATACGTAAGCATGGATGAATATTTAAGGACAGGAAAAGTAGTTATAGGCGAAGTTCTTGTCAATACAGAATTTCCTTTTCCAGGATTAGCAAAATTGGTAACTTATTTAATGATAGTTACTGTTGTTGGTTGGTATTGTGTTACAAAATTAGGAGCAGATAAAGTAAAGAAAATTCCTGAATCGATAATATCTATTGTTCAATTAATTGTTCTTGCTATACTGGTAATATCGTTATACGAATTTATTTATAATTTTGTTATATGGAATTCATTTATTACAGTGGATGCAATAAATGGAATAATAAGATTAGATGATATAAATGTACCCTATCCTAATCCCAATACACCATGGAATGCAGTATTTGCTACAAAAATGTCTTTATCAGCTTTATTAATTTCTGCTCATGGATTTTACATTATGTCTAGACATAAAATCCAAGATAAAGTAGTGTAAAATTGGGAAAATAAATTTGATAATTTTCGATTAATTATAGTTTTCCATAATTTCTCCTATACATTTTGTAATATTAGTCAAAAGATCAATTCTTGCAAATTCATTTGGCGAATGTATTCTAGCGTATACATATGTACTTCCTATTGAGACAGAAGGCGCTTTGAGAATCTTTTGAAATGAGTGCATCGGTCCAGTCCCAGCTGATGAGACATTTAAAATTACATCTCTAAAAACTCTTTTTGCTGATTCTGTTATTATTTTAACAAATGGATCATTTGGAGAAGTTCTAGCGGCTGCTTCTCCATGAATAAAGTTAATTTTTATGTTTTCGAAACCCAGGTCTTTAATATGTTTCTGGAGTTTAGCAAACTGTTTTTGTGGATCCATATCAGGAACAAGACGAAAATCAAGTTTAACTTTTGCAAATGAGGGGATTATAGTTTTAGCACCCTGTTCTACATATCCTGAAACAAAACCAGCAATATTACACGTGGGAGAACCACATAATGCTTTTTTAACATCAATTCCAGAAATATCACCTAAAAACCTTGATATGCCATATTCCTTTTTAAATTCATTTGCTTCAAAAAATTCTAAATTAAGAATTTTTTCTTCTTCTTGATTAAAATTTCTTACATCATTATACCAATCTGCTATTAATATTCGCCCATTTTCATCTCTCATACTATTGAGCAATTTAATTAAGATCCATGCCGGATTTTCTACAATTACTGCTAAACTGGAATGAGTGTCTTTATTTGGACCATAAGCAATCAATTCAACATACAGTAACCCTTTCATCCCTAAACTTATAATGGGTATATTTTTTTCATTTATATATCCAAATTCCCATATGATTCCATCGCAAGCAAATTTTTCTTTGTGTTTGGTAAGATATTTTTCTATATGTGTGCTTCCGATTTCTTCTTCTCCTTCTACAATAAATTTAACATTGCACGGAACATCACCTGTTTCTCTTAGGAAATACTCTACTGCTTTTATTCTAGTAATTAATTCACCTTTGTCATCTGATGAACCTCTTCCATAAATATAATTTCCAGAAACCTCACCACTAAAAGGAGGAACATTCCATTGATCTAAAGGATCTTCAGGTTGAACATCATAGTGATTATAAAATAAGATAGTTTTGCTGTTTGGATTTTTTTGTGATTTTATTTCCCCGTATACTATAGGAGGAGGAAGAGAAGAAGTTACAATATTTTTATCTTTAGGATCAAGATAAATAATTTCTGATTTAATCCCTACTCTATTCATAAGAGCAGAAACTGCTTCTGCACATTCAACAAGATTTTGATCTTTTGCAGAAACACTAGGAATGTTAATCAATGTCTTAAGATCAGAGATCATTGTACTAATCTCCGAATCAACAATTTTTTCTATCGAGTTTACCAATATTCTAAATTTATAAAAGAATAATTTAACTTTTCAAATTGCTAGTTAGATGGCTTGAATTATAGATTTTATTTCATTATAATCCTAACAGGAATACATATAACCATGCATCTGTGAAACGATAATTATATGTCTTCATCATCTCAATTTGACTCAAAGAATATTTTCTTTAACCCACAGTCAATTGCTGTAATTGGGGCTTCTGAAAAGCCAGGAGTGGGAAAGGCTATCTTTTCAAATATTATCGATGGTTATAAAGGAAAAATATACCCCATTACTCCGTCTAATCCTACGGTGTACGGAATCAATGCTTTTAAAAGCGTTCTAGATATATCAGAAGATATTGACTTGGCAGTAATCGCCACTCCAAACAAGATTGTTCCCCAAGTAATGAAAGAAATAGGAGAAAAGAAAATCAAAGGGGCAATAATAGTTTCTGCAGGATTCAAAGAGGTTGATGAATCTGGAGCTCAACTTGAGAAGCAAATTGGAGATATTGGTAAACAATATGGAACTAGAATAATTGGTCCAAATTGCTTAGGAATAATGAGCTTATCTCAAAGCAGTATGATGAATGCTACATTTTTAAAAATTACACCAGATGTTGGAGGAATAGCTCTAGTATCACAAAGCGGTGCTATCTGCGCTGCTACGGTTGAAGATGCTATAGCTCAAGGAATAGGCTTTTCAAAAGTAATCAGTATGGGAAATAAAGTAGATATGGATGAAAATGATATATTAGAACTACTTTCCGAGGATGATGAGACAAGAGTAATTGTCATGTATCTAGAGGATATTCATGATGGAAAAAGATTCATGCAGATAGCTAAAAAAATAACAAAAGAAAAAAAGAAACCTATTCTTGTATTGAAATCAGGAAGAACACCTGAAGGAGCAAAAGCTGCCATGTCACATACCGGAGCTTTGATGGGGTCTGATGAAACATACGATGCTCTGTTTAAACAATCAGGAGTTATAAGAGTAGACACCATGCAAGAATTATTTGAAACATCTACAGCTTTTGCGAAACAACCAATACCACCTTCAAATGGTGGAGTAGCTATAGTGTCAAATGCAGGTGGACCAGCCATAATTTCCACAGATGCTTGTTCAAAATATGGATTAAAAATGGCAGATATTTCTCAATCACAATCGGAAATAGCCAAAGTTATCCCACCCCATGGTTCAGCTAGAAATCCTGTTGACATAGTAGGAGATGCTGATTTTAATCGATTTGAAAAAGTGCTAGATGAAGTCTTATCCAATAATAATGTTAGTGCAGTAGTTACTATGTGTACACCTTCTGCAACATTAGATTATAATGAGTTGGCAAAAACAATAATAAAAACATCCAAGAATACTGGAAAAACAATGCTGGCTGCATTAATGGGATTAGCTGAAGGAATAGAAAATAAAAAAATTCTTTCAGAGGGAGGAATTCCGCATTTTATGTATGCAGAACCAGCAATAAGAACATTAGAAGCTATGTTTAGACACCGTAGATGGATTGAAAAAGAAGATATTCCTCCAAAAAAATTCGAGGCAGATAAGACAAAAGCAAGA